>ERZ1106948.107-NODE-107-length-41194-cov-31.031989_pt1 | contig 41194 bp, 65 predicted proteins | sample MGYA00403673_ERZ1106948 | MGnify/ENA primary metagenome ERZ1106948 (study PRJEB35170, sample SAMEA104062409) | human gut metagenome | biome: human gut; feature: human-associated habitat; material: faeces | place: Denmark | collected 2012-05-07 ...
GCGAGAAGTCGATGGTGGAGCGTGTGAAGGAAGCCTTCAAGGAGCTTCATTGTGAGGGTCGTAATTAGCTTGTAACCTGGTGGTGTGTTTGTTTGAGAGGGTGTTAGTGAGTAGTGGTGGTGAGAGTGATAGTAGCGAGGAATGGAATGCGATTGCCCGTGATGAAGAGAATGCACTGCCACAAAGAATCCTCTTGAATCACTCCATTACGGGATTCATCTCAACTCCCTCCCACTCTACCCATGAACGAATCCGAAGTGGCTCTGTGCGACCTTCAGTACCATCTGCCCCCAAAGGTATTCCTCCCCACTCTCTGCATTCCCCCTAGGTCCATGCAGACAGGCAGTACGTGCTATCAATGAAAGCAACCCGAGTCCAATTCAATAGCAACTCTCTGCCCTCTTCTTGCATCGTTCTATCCCCACTACATCATCATTCATAGATTCGATGCCAGCTGTGGGGAATGGAACACGCCGTGTGTATTCCGCTATCCGACAACGAAGAGAGCTTTGGACACCAGGAATCGACGCTGTTCTCTCTCGATGGTTCCAGAGAGAATGTAAATCAGTATTGGCGTGACAGTACCTACCTCTACGTGGATGTTGCCGATCCATCCTCCTTTCACTGCTTTGGGTGCGGGTGGATCGAAACAGCCCTTCTGACTCGTTTCCCTCTCTTCTGTCATGCCTAACACCTAGTGGACTTCGATACCTACAGGCCTTCTACCACAGAGGTACCGCTGTATTCTATTGAAACGGGATTTCGGATCGGCAGTATGGACTTGTCATTGCGCATTGTTCCTTCTTCCGCCACCCACGGGTCGCAATGAATGGACCCGTTTCCCGTGTGACATCTTCGGCATCAGAGGGATCCGTCGTCTCTGCTTCCTTCGTGGATGCATTACGTGCTCGTATCTCCTTGCCGAATGCGGCTTGCGGCGTTCTATCCACTGTTAGGCGCGCCCCATCCCGCTCATCATTGGAGTGTTCCGTGGGTGAACAGTGCGGGGAATTTGAATTTCTGTTTGTTATGAATCGTACGCGTTCGTTTCCGAGTGTTTCGAGAAAGATCCGTCAAAGGAGGGAAGAATGAAACGCCCCATAACTGGATACTTTTCTTCGCATTTCATTATTTTTTATCTTTTACCTCGGAACATGCAGATTTTCGTAAAGACCCTTACTGGCAAGACCATTACGCTCGATGTGGAGTCTTCTGACACCATCGAGAATGTGAAAGCCAAGATCCAGGACAAGGAGGGCATTCCCCCAGACCAGCAGCGTCTGATCTTCGCCGGAAAGCAGCTTGAGGACGGTCGCACATTGTCTGACTACAACATTCAGAAGGAATCCACCCTCCATCTGGTCCTTCGTCTTCGCGGAGGCTATTAATTGCATACTAATCTGTAATCTCTTTGACTGGATGTTTGTTTGCTCACGCGCTGTGAACCCGTTCACGTGTTTTCTCCTTGCCTCTATCGTCTACATCATGATAACCCAGCCTTGACGATCAAACGGAATCATTCCGTTTCTTCGAGAGAGTGGATTTCAGAGCGAGTGAACGTGGATCGGAGTTGCAGAAGGAGGGATGGCTTCGTTGGACGCGAATCAGCATCAACTGCCCTCCGAACGAATTCGCCGTTTTGAAAAGGACCTGAAGAGCAGAACCAAGATCCGGTTTCATCTGGAAGTGGACGCGTGAGTTCTCTCCCCTCCCCTCACTTCGTAGCGTCTCTTCAGTGAAACGGCTTTCCTATTCCCTTCTGGATGCGTTGGTGCAGGAATTATTGGAGAAGGAGGAGATTGCTTCTCCTACGCGAAATGGGAAGAAGCACAAGGTTTCCGTATTTCAGGTGGAGCAGGTGCTGGGAGGCGTGAAGTCGCTTCCCGGTTTCATGGACGTGTGCGCATCCCAGCCCTTTCTCACTCCTAGACCGAAGGCGCGAAACTACGAGTCCGTTTCTCCATCCCAGCGGAAGGGTGAGGAAAGACGGTGGAATCCCCTTCTGTACAGGGACAACGAGAGTTTGCAACAAGAAGACGTATAAATCGGTTTCCATTCCGACATTGTGATAGTTTGTTTCGCACACTTCGGGAGCATTGTCCCCAATACGACTGCAGATGTACTGAATGAGGTTTCTCGTGTCGACACGCATGGACTCCCCATCGTGGAAGGAGGGGACCCAGCGAAGACGAGGCGTTTGGTCTCCCGCCTCCAGCAGCAGCTGATCGGCTTCGCTTCCACCGAAACACTCCCTTGCGTCGGCTCCATCCAGCCTGAACTTTTCGTAGCACATGCGCAGGCTCGCGTCAGTGTAATACCTCACTTCGTACATGCACTCCATTACGCGGATGGCGTCAGCGAAGGACGGAGAGTGGTTGTAGATGCACAGCAGCGCCTTGTTTCCCTTGCAGCCGTCCTCACCGAACTGGCACCTGAAGGACGGCGGGTCTCGCGAGACGATCGACGCCTTTCCAAAGATGTGCATGCGAATATCAACGAAGTCGAGCAGCTCGGGATGGAGCGTCAGGAACTTGAGTTCGTTGGCAACGAAGCGGTGGCAGTCTCCGCAGATGGATTCGATGTAGACATCGACAGGGAACCGATCCTTTGGAGAACTCTACATGGGAAGCAGAGCCGCGTATCGTACTTGGGCAATACAGTACACGCAGGAAAGGAGGAAGAGGGAGAGAAGGAGCAGTGGCATGGGAAAACAGATAATGGACAAGCCATTGACGGAGGTTCGTTTTCGTGTGTTCGATTATAGTGCAGAGTGCCGAAGAATTGGATATCGCCCCGAAGCCATGGTACCATAGTGTTATCGTAGGCGCCCCGTCTTTTCCCAACCGACTAGATTGCCCTGTTTGCCCTTCTGAGCATCACCTTTTCGTGTATTGAAATCGTCTCTTTCAAGAGCTACCTCGATTCAACGGGTTCCGAGTTTGCTCCTGTCATTCTCGTGTGACTGTAGTGGTGCCTCCTTCCTCCCCTTTGTGTACTTTTTGTTGCACTGGGTAATGAGCCGAGTCAAGGTGGAGATCGCAACGCGTAGTGTAACGGATTTCTCGGAAGGATGAAACGTAGGAGCACCACTTGATGGATGATTCGGAGTATCTGGTTCCTCCGCAGAACTCGTTTGCCATAGCCTTCGTCGGGTGCGTGTACTACGCTGTGATCTGCTTCATGACGCCGCACCTTCAACCCACGCACTTGGTGGTGCTGATGCAGTCGTCTTGCGTCTTCTCTTCGATTATGATGTTCTTCTTCAAGCTGATCGGCTGGTCGTGGATCCGTACGTGCCAGTTGCTTCTCGGATTGACGTCTCTCGTGCTCATCTTGTATTCCTCCCTGTCGCGTCTTATGGCTAGCGTGTCCCTCTTCGTGTCACGCCGCACGTGCTGCACCGTCGTTCTCGTGGCGACGTCTCTGTTTGTGGTGGCGGTGCTGCTCAATTCGTACACCATCGCTCTCTCCACGCACACGCTCCTCCAATACGTTTGCGCTTGTTGTTCTGTTGACGGACAGCCCTCCCTTCAGTCCCAGTTCGAGTACCACGTGTACAAGATCCAGTTTCCCTTGGCGTTCGTCGTCGTCTTCGTCTTCTATTCGATTCGGAATCCCATCCACATCCAGTTCGTCGACATGTTTACGTTCTTCGACACTGTGTTTACGGGCTTTCTTCGGACCTTTGTGCATTCCTGGGTAATGCGTCTTCTCGCGGGACTCACACGCAGAAATGGGTTTTTCTTGTTGCCTATATTATCAGCGGATTGCTGTACGACACGTGCTACTCGTATCTGGTTCTCTTCAGTAATGCCGTGTACACGTGCTTCCTGTCGTGCGCGTTGACGCATAGTTCCATCGTGCACGTGATCACCTTCTTCGGCACGCTCGGTTTGATGTGGGTGTACGAGGACGCGCATGTGGGTGATGAGGCATTCCGTGAGGGTTAGGGGATCCATGCGCAGGACGTTCTGACGATTGTCTCGTTTGTGTTGTTTAGTGTGTTGCTGTATTGGGAGGGCGTGACGATGGTTTGTGTGCGTGTGGTGGTTTAGGCGTAGCCTGTGTTTCGCACGCATAGGGGGTCCTTTTTCGAGAACAAGAGAGAGGAAGTGTAATCTGTGTTGTGTTTGTTGTGTTGTGCGAGGTGTTTTTCCTTTGAGTGTGAGTTGTTCCTTCAATGTGAAGGGAGTGAGTTGTTCCTTCAATGTGAAGGGAGTGAGTTGTTCTTCAATATGTAGGGAGTGAGTTGTTCGTCAATATGTAGGGAGTGAGTTGTTCGTCCTTCACCACTATGAACGTCAATTACTCTCCTTTCAACACACTGAGAGTCAACACAAACGAATCCACAACAAACACCCCACGGCTGATACACGAGAATCGACGGGTCCTTCTCATCGCGACTCAAATAGTCCTTTGAAATCAGCGACTCCACGCGCTCCTTCACGAACTGCTCCTCCGGAAGGAAGTCCAGAACCGTGTTCAGCTTCCCCAGAAGGGCGCTGAAGCCGATGAACTTGGCGTTCTTAATGATGCGCACGATCGCCGCGTCCACCCTCGTCTTGTGCATCTGACTCATGTCTTGCGCCGCCATCGGCGCTTGCGTGTGCGCGGACAGCACAGGAGCAGGAACCAGCCGCACGCGCGGCGCGCTGAACGACGGCGACTCGAACAGCGCGATGGTGGTCGCGTTGTCCGTCGCGCCCGGCGTCAGCGCCAGCAGCGGACCGTTCTCCGGCTTCGCCAGACAGCGCGCGGTCTCCAGCACCACGGACAGCGGCAGGTTGGTGAGCGTCTGCAGGTCGCCGGCGGTGAAGGCGTCCACGGTGGAGAAGGCGTTCAGGACGAGGTACTGCGGCAGACTCACCACCAGGTCCACCGCCCTGCGGTCCGGGAGCGTGTACTGCAGCGTGTACTCGCTCTTCTCGAAGAGGAACTGGAGCAGCCGGCTGGAGTACTTCTTCTGGTAGAGCGCGGCGAACTCCTCCTTCAGCTGCAGCAGCTCGGGGGGCAGCGCCAGGTCGGGGAACTCGTTCGCGAAGGAGGCATCTACGCTCAACGCCGCTCGCCACGCCCCACCCTTGGAGATGATGTGGAACTGCGAGCGCTGGAACAGCCGGCTGCCGAAGCACTCGCTCCGCACGTACGCGGCGAACTCGCGGCTGGAGATGGCGTCCTTGGCGAGCGCGTCCATCTTGGACACGAACACGTTGCCGCAAATCGCCTTCATCTCGTCGATGACGCGCATCTCCTCGGGCAGCAGCTGGTCGCGGACTACACGTCAGGCGCCGCGCCAGCCCCTACACGCCAGAACGTGGCGGAACAGCATCCCGCGATATAACGCCTCGAAGCTCTCCTTCTGGTTCATCAGGTTCAGCAGCAGCAGCACGTCCTCCACGAAGTGCGGCGGCATCGGCGCGCCCTCCCGGTGGTGCCGACACACGCAGTCGTCGATCCAGCGCACGAGGCGCTCACACACGCTACGCCTCACGCCACGCCCCCGAGCCCCACACGTCCATGTTGCCGTTCACCAGCGCCATCAGCGCGCCGCGGATCTCCAGGAGGAACTGCGCGTTGTTGGCGAAGCAGCGCGGCGACACGTCCTGCAGCAGCCCCTAGCCGTCAGCACGGACACAAGGAGCGACGAATAACCGGACGACTTCTGGGATGGAGCGTTGCGTGAAGACGCGCGCCTGGAGTTGCTACGCGTCAGTGAAGACCGTTTCGCCCACCGCGATGAAGCTCACCAGCGCCTCCTTCAGCACGTCCAGCTGGGCCACGTCCTCGTAGTAGGCGTACAGCTGCGCCAGCGCGTCCAGCTCCTGGTTCTCGATGATGCTCTGCAGTCCCTTGGCGACGAGCTCCGAGGCGAACAGGCCCACGCAGCACTGGAGTACCTGGTGGCGCACCTCCGCCTCCACGCGGGTCTTGAAGAAGTCGCGCGCCAGCAGCTTCTCCTACGCGTCAGCCGACCCCCCGGGCCCCACGTATTTCACGATCTGGCGGATCTTGTCCAGATAGACGGGGAGTTCGGAACGAAGGAAGAGCTCGTAGGCGTAGGTGCGGTAGAAGGCCTCTGCACATCAGACACGGAGCACAGACCGACGCATCGTGCTGAAGTAGCGCGCCTTGAGGTCCTGGAACAGGTCCAGACTGTCGATCATGTCGACTACATTCACGATCTGCTTCTTGCGCGACTCGGCAAAGAACGCCGCGCCTCCCTCTTCCTCCATATCCGTCTTCAATTGTTCCAGGAACGCATCCCGATACTTTTGCGACTCTTCCATGATGGAGGAAAAGACCTACGCATGGAGCAAGCAATTCTGCATCACGTTTTGGATGGACGCCATTTCATCGTCCTGCTGTCGAAGAGCGCTTTTCACCTCGTTCGTGGCGTAATCCAGCACGGACAGCCTTCCCGTGAGACAGCCTTCCCAAACCCACTTCTTGTCATACTGGCTCACGTACACGAGAAGCGAGGCAGTGGTGAGAATGCTCCGATGCAGGTGGAACCAAAAGGAGTCCATGATGGCGATGTTGTCTCCGTTCGATTGCAGCAGCTGCTCTTTGAGGTGGCTGACATGGAGCGCGATGTTCTTTTGGACGCATTCCTTCACGGCATCGAATACTCGCTCTTGCTTCTTGTACATGCATAGCTCTCGTGAAATCTAACGGTAATCCATTTCTCCGAAGCGCAACGCGAAAGATATACTCGAAGCTGTCCTCAGCTCGTGTTTCGTGGAATGCGTGGTCCACAGCGGCAACGATGCGTCGAATGGAGTCTTCAACCCAGGGATTCGTTCTCGGAGGAATTTCTGTTCATGAGGAGAGGGAAGAGGCTACTTACTGCCTCGCTTGATTTGGATCCGTCTTTCTTCCATGCTTCTTTTGAACTTTTAAAAGGAGAAGGGTGGGTGAGGATGGGGTGAGAGTGGGGGTGGATTGTGGTGTGGTGTGCTTTGGGTGGGGGTGTTATTCAAATGAGAGAGGGTTAGGGGTTCTTTCAATGTGAGAGTGAGAAGACATCTCAAATGAGAGAGTGAGAAGACTTCTTTGAATGTGAGAATGAAAAGACATCTCAAATGAGAGATAGAAAAAGAAAAACATCTCAAAACAAAAACACCCAATCAAACACTTAACACCGCATGGCTTGTCTCGTGTCAATCACCATATTACAATCAAGAGCTAAATGATCACTAGGATACTTCGGGTTGGGCAACTTCAAATCGCCAAACGAGCAAATCTCGGGCACGGACGGCAACATGGACACCTTCATCGGCTGGATGATCGGCGACGTCACCCAGATGTAGTCCAAGCAGCCCTGGTAGTGGTCCGTGTAGTTGGTGTACTGCGGCTCCTCGCCCATCGTGTCCTTGTAGCAGGAGTGAAGGTTCAGCTCGTGGTGGATCGTCTTCACGCCCAGCGCGGCAATGATGCCCTCCGGGTCGCTCAGCACCTCGGGGTGGTTCATCGACACCTGCCCCGTGCTCATGAACTCGTACACTGCGCTGTTCGGCTCCGAGTTGAAGTCGCCGCAGATCATCAGGATGTGCGGCATCGGCACCATCGCCAGCACGCTCTGGATCTGCGTCAGCAGCTGGAACGCCTGCACCAGCTTCACGTCGCTGAACTTGGGGTCCCAGAAGAGGTGGCAGTTGCAGAGGAAGAACGAGATCGGCGCCATGTCTACGGGAAACCCCACTCTCCACGCCCCACTCGGACCCGGGTAGTACTGCATCTGCAGGAGATGGGCGACGTTGCCGCGCTTTAGCCGCTGCAGCTGGCTCTGCACATGAGCGCTCCTCCTCGCACCCACCTGGCTGATGATGCGACGGCGGAACAGGTCCTCCGCCAGCTTGTTGAACTCCACGCTCATGCTCCACGTGATCGTGAACGCGTCCTCGCGGAAGAACGTCGCGCAGCCGTCCACGTGCTCGTCCGAGCCCTGCAGCAGACGCGTCTTCACCGTGAAACTATGATGAAGCTCCACCGCAAGCCCCACTATCCGTTGTAGCCCCGCTTCTTCATCTCGGGCAGCCAGAACTGCTCGAACTGCCCCTTCTCCACCTCCTGGAAGCAGAACAGGTCGCTGCTGCGCACGTCGATCTGCTTCTTCAGCCGGTTCCGGCGGTACACCCAGTCCAGCGCCCACAGCGGGCACTGTGTGTACAGCTCCGGCCGGCAGTAGATGTCCGCCAGCATGTTGTACGACGTCAGCGTGAGCTGCGGGCGGTTCGCGGGCGCGGGCGCCCCGGTGTTGCGCGTGTACCACTGGCGCTGCTTGGCGAAGGGAGGCGCTATACGTGAGACCGCCGCCGCGCACCCACGGTCGATGACTGCCTTCGTCTCCGTGGAAATGACCAGGCTGTTCGAGAAGATCGAGGTCACCTCCACCTTCAGCTTGTGCCCCACGTCCGCCTCGGTCGGCGTGTACTCTCTACGCGTCAGTGCGCACACACTCTTCCACCGGTCCGACGAGAGCTTCTCCCAGCCCTCGATCGCCGCCTTCTGATTGCGCGCGCGCTTCACCTGGAGGTCGGCGAGGTCCTCCACCGTCATCGACGGGTCGATAGGCAGTTTCTTCTGCACGTGGACGGTCGAGTCGCTCGTGATCTTGTGCGTCCTACGCATGAACCCAGAGAGGAGCCGCAACTTGCAGTGCGCTTCCCAGCCACGCATCATGCACTCGGGCGAGCAGAAGTAGGAGTAGCGCTCGTGCCCAAACTGGAGACAGGTCAGGCACTGGCATTTCATTTCGGGAGCAACGTTGCTACGCGACACCATGTTGATACAGTTTTCAGAGTTGCACAAGTAGTACTTTCGACTCCGATACCACGTAAAACGATAGCGCGTGAAGGGATCGATGATCCCGTCGTCATTCTTTGTTCGGCACGAAAAGTACGGCTTGCTGACGAAACCGATCACGGGCTGGCTCAACCACAGGTAAACTTCCTCTTCCGCGCCTCCCGGCCTTGAGGAATCGATGCGAACCAGTTTGCTGACGCTCTTGTTGTCCATGATATTGCTGTCCTTCGCCTTTTCCTCGTCCGCGTCTTCCGCCGCGTGAAGGCTGGAATTCAGCGAGTTCTGATTCCCAAGATAATGGCTCTGTTGCATATACACAAACGGCGATGACCTATGCCGGAATAGGGATAAGTTGAATCCGCGTTTGGTGAAAAACGAGGTCATTTTGGTGGGTGGGCTTGAATGATGGGATTTCTTGGTGAAATGGGTGTACTCGTCGTGCTGATGATAGGGTTCGAGTTAGGTGTTTGACAAGAAGATCGCGATTCTGGATGATCGCGCCGTCGCGTGCTCCAGTGGTTTTCAGGAGAGTAGGTGTGATTACTAAAGGATTGGTGGAGGCTTCCTGATTGGGATGATTACTGCAGCGAAGTGTAGTGAGAGTGGAACTCTACCCTAACACTCAGAAACAAACACCCGACTCATCCAAAGCATCTACAATTCTCTTCAGAACGGACTCCACCGTGGTTCCGCAAATCTGGATCTCCTTCTCCTTCGACTTTCCGCCACGAATTACACTGACCTACGCGTCACGGTGACAATCAGAAACCACTTGTCCCTTTGGGACATCCACCATCTTGGCAATCACGTCGCACACCTCCTTGTTCGCCTTGTTGTCCACCGGAGGAGAGTTGAGCTTGATGCTCAGCTGCTCTTCCTCCCACGCGATTCCCGCCTTCTTGGCATTCGGCTTCACGTGCACAGAAAGGGCAAGCGCGTTCGGACCGACGACGCGAACAATGGTTTGCAGCTGCGAAACGATTTCCTTCTTGCTCATGTTGGAGGGCAACGACGGAGTGAACCAAGAATACGCACTCCACTGGGAGTCGGTAGGAATTGTGTATTGTACAGAATCGCCCAGTTTGGGATTTCGCTTCCTTTTCTCATACGGAGACGAAGGGAACCATTGCGGGGTCCATCGACAAGCATTCCATGGAGGGCGGATCGGCGTTTGGCGTTTGGCAGCGTCTTACGCCCCGCAACTCGTTCGCGTCTCTGTAAGAAGCATATTCGTCGACTCCTCGAAGTGTTATTGTTCCGTTGGAATCCGCACAGATTGATCCGTTTCACTGTTCCAGTTTGGTTTTGAGGGGGATAAAGAATCGGGTCCAATCCGTTGACTTTTCACTATTCTCAGAAATAGTTTTGTTATGAATTCTCTTGTTGCACTTGCTGTTCTTTTCTCCATTGCCACGGCTCGTAATCCCTACCCGTACGAGCTTGTTGGCGGAATGAATCCCGACTACGGAACGTACATTCCTCCCACCCCTGTGGTGAAGGTGGACGAGGAGGGACAGGGTTCTGTGGATAACTACCCCCGTACGTGCGATGCATTCCCCTCATGGCGTAGACTGCGGTGTGTACGAAAGCCAGTGCTTCTCTGGCCTTATGGGGGCCTGTAATTGTTCATTTCTCCTATCACGTGTAGCCAAGAAGATCGCTTGGACGTTCTCTGGTTATGAAGAGAGTGTTCCTTCTTTCCTTCAGCTGAATGTGACGTACTACAACAACAGATACTGCAACGGTACGATACAGCTCCTGCAGTTGAGTTACACTTGGTTTGTGACGAGCATCTCCAACAACTGGCAGGATTGGGAGGTGGCTGGAAACAACCTCTTCATCAAGGTTCTTTCGGACGATACGGCCAATGCCCTTCAATGTGATAAGGGTGTTATTGTTAAGAAGGAGATTATGAGTGTCCGGTACTGTGCTTCACGCACTCGTAAGGGGTAGGGAGATGCACTGCGTGTATGCCGGCAAGGGTGGAATTATGTACAACTACCAGAGACATTTCAACAAGAGTCGTCTTCTCCACCTCCGTTTCAACACGGGTTTGACTGCGCAGTGGGGCTGACGTGTAGATGTTGTGATTTCCTACGACAAGGATATCATTCCGTCGCTGCTCGTTGTTAGCCTCGTGGACACGGCGTCTGGAGGCAATCCGATGGGCGAAAACATCGAGTACAAGCGCACCCAGGATTTCGGTTGCTGCCAGGAGGAGAAGACGAACGTTACGTTGATTGTCGTGATTTGTGTGGCTGCTGTCGTGGTGATTGGTGCCGTCGTGGCCGTGATTGTCGTTATGAATAAGAAGAAGACGAATCTTCCCAAGAAGCCTACCGTTTCGTGTGTTTGTTACAAAGAGAGAAGAACTTGGGAGGCTTCATTCCGTTGCACACTTCCTGAGGCTTGACCTGGGGCGTTCCCGGAGTCTGGATCTCGTGCGTCAGGTCTTCGTTGACGATGAACGTCTCCATCTTGAAGTCCTTCTCGTAGAAGCGGAGAACACGGCCTCCGCGCTGCATTCTACTCGTGAATCACATCAAGCGCAGCCAAACCCCTTCGGAGGACCGTAGCAGCCGTAACCCGTCTTACGACCGTAGCCGAGAATCATGCCCTCGAATTCGTTTACGTAATCGTTGCTGTGGTCGTGGCCGACGAAGACGGCAAACACGTCGCCTCTACGCGTGACGAAGGACATTTTCATACTACCTCTCCTTGAAAGCAGAGATGATTCCGGAATTCATGGAGGAGCAGCCGGAGAACTCGGTCTTGTTTCCCCACGAGGGGTAGTGCTACGTGTAACACGTTGAAGCCACTCCAACGTTGTAGGCGTACATGTACTCGGGAGGAGCGATGTGCATGAAGGCGACGCCCGGGATCTTTCTTCCCTGCTGCTTTTCGAGCTCCTTCGACTTCTCGCGGTACCACTGAATCGTGTTGAGACCAACACAGCCGTAGCCCTTCAAGCCCATGCAGTTGTAGTCGTTGCTATCGAAGAACCACAGATTCATCACCACCTCGTGACTGTTCTTCGAGGAGTACACGGGGATCACGAAGGTGCTCGCCCCTTCCAGGTCATCGGCGGCCATTTCGGTGTAACTGTAGGGGTTGGTCATATCCACCGTGACAATCTCCCTTCGGGTCAGATCGGCCTCAGAATCGTGATTGCCGAGCGTGTATCCGTAGGGCACCTTCTTCTCGCGAATCACAGTGGTCCATCGGTTCCACATGTCCTCGTACCACCCCTTGGTCTTGTTCCAGCTGTATCCTAGCGATGACACGAGATTGACACGGACCACCTGCCACCATATCACCGGTGAAGGCGATGAAGTCGGGATCTTCCTGGGACACGATGTTCATCATGAGACGCGTGGTGTTGACATCGTTCTCGAGCGTTTCACCATAGTGAAGATCCGTGAACTAGGAGTGAAGGGCGTGTGGAGAGAAGAACCTGCAGCACATCAAACACGCCATTCTCTCTGAACTGGAGAATGGGCTTTGAGCTCACTGCGAGCGCGCAGGCGAATAAAAGCGCAAACGCGATCATTTGGTTGACGGTGAGAGAAAAAGAATCTGCTTGAGTTGAAAAAGGGATCTTGGGATTCCCGCGGGAGTTTCAGTGTGCTAAGAAGTGGGTGATTTCGCGAAATGGAGAGGAGTTGTGAAGGAGTGGGAGGAGTTGTGGGGTGGTTATAATGGAGAGGAGTTGTGGGGTGGTTATGAAAGAGTGAGAAGAGTTATGGAGTGATGAAAGGGAATACTATGTGATGCACGGATAAGCATTCGAAAGAGAAATGCATTCGGACCGCAAGTAACAACCTGAAATAAACGAATCGGACAATCCACACACACTCCGGAAACGCACTCTCCATTCGTTGGCACAGTGAAAGTATATTCACTTACCACACTTATACGCAATCATCCATTCACTCTTTCCTGAAATAGAGGAATAGTAATACTCACTTTGATAATCAACAAACCACTCAACACTCGACAATCGTCAACACAAACACTGCCAAATGAATTCTTCTTCCTGCATGCCCAGCTCCAAGCAGCATAGGAACAGCCCAGACGCAGTTTTCACACCCGATTCTGTGTATGCTCTGCCGAATCGCTATTTCCTATTCGCAGATAAACAACAAACGCCGACGCTAGCCATTGCTGACGAAGATACAATCATATACTTGAGGGAGCAACATGGAAACCAGGTTGGATTGCTTGTCGCTGCAAACAAGAAGAACAAGCGAATACTGTCCATTCAGTATTTAAAGAAGGACAGAAGCAGAGTTGCTGTCGATTTTGATCAAGAGAGGAAGGAGATTCTGGATACAAGTGAATTCGGAGATCGTTGGGAGGGGCCAATCCTGAACGACATGCCGTTAGGCTGGGGCCTATGCTACGACCGAAATGGCGAGTTGGTGTATGAAGGCTTCTCCGTGTTCGGGAAATGCTCGTTGTACGGTATGGAATATGACTCGAAGACACATACGGTGCTCTATCAGGGAATGATGTGCGACGATCGTCGTTATGGAAGAGGCGTCCTGTACGACAAAACGGGTGCTGTTGTATACGACGGAGAATGGGTGGATGATGACCGTTTCATTGAAAAGGTCGTGACCGTTCCTGAATCGGCTGCTCTCCTCCCGCCGATTCATTCTCTCGTCGTTTCTCTCCGCATCGACGACTCTTCTTGTAACGATGAACATTCGTTGATTCTGCACCGCTTTCCGCGCTTGAGGGAGCTGTACTTGGGGAGTGAGTCCTTCAGCCGACAGAGTGAAGAGGAGTCGGTCTTTTCGTGTGTGGATTGCCCGGAATTGAGGGTCATTGAGTTTGGGGGTTCGGGTGTGATGATGCATTTCAACAGGATGATCATCACGGGTGAGAAACGACTAAGTGAAATGACGTTTAGACAATCCCAAGCTGCGTTCCATGAATCTGCGCTCGGGCTGCATGTACAGTTTCACGGAGTTGAGAGTGGAGAGTACGCTTTGATGTCCTCGTTGAGCGAATAGGAAATGCGAGGTTGGACACGATTAAGGTTGGAGACGGCGCGTTCGCTTCGTTTTCCAGTTATACTGACGGTGCAGCGGGGTTCATCTACTTCTCTGATCTTCCGTCGTTGCACTGCCTTCTGATTGGCAATAGATCTTTCTCTCTTCTCAGCCACGTTGACTTCCGAAGTGGATGAATCATGCAACGATGACGAGTAGACATCAGCGATAACTTGTTCTGTCGTTTTGGAAGAGGGAGTTTCCATCCACTCACAATGGGGCATTCGAGTGCGTGAACTGGGCGAGAGTGAGGTGTAGACGCGGATGCGATTGCTCAGGCAGTCATGCCGCGCATCCCCTATTCTCCCAGCCATCGAATAGGGTTTACGTCGGATGTGGAGTCGATTGTTGTGGAATCGCTGCAGCATCGCTCGTGCTCCCACAACGACCAGTTCTTCTTGAAACATTACACGCAGCTTCGCGAGATTGCCATTCACGACTACAACTACTGTCAGTGTCTCTATTTCTCTCTTCGCTCTCTCCCTCAACTGCGCACTCTGGTCGTGGAGGACAACTCGTTTTATCGCGAGAACTTGGATGTATCGGGAGGTACCTTCTCAATTCGCGACTGTCCGTCCTTGACCTCGGTGACGATTGGCGATTCGTTCTGCGAGTATACGCGATTCGATATCTCAGGTGCGGTTCTTGCTGCTTTGTGAGTCGTAGCCTGTGACGCTTTGAAGTCAGTCACAATCCACTCGAAGGACATTGGTGCATTTCTGCGTGCGGAGGCGCTGCGCTTCAGGAGTACCTTCCCTCTGTCACGCATGACGTCTAGATCTTCCTTCCCTGGAGCGCATTTCCATCGGAGACAAGAGCTTCCGGGATGTAACGGACGTTGTGTTTGAGAGTGAATTGCGATGTATGGTTGTGATGACCAGACTTGCCCTCCCTGCGCTCCATCACATTGGGACGTGAGACACTGGAAGGTCAGGGAAGTGGGAGAGGAAGGCTGGATCACGCTCCTTACAATTATAACACATCATTGAAGATGAAGGGTACTGGATTGCGTATGGATGACAATCAGACCTCCCTCTTCTTGAAGAAATGAGTTTTGGAGACGGATGCATGTGCTGTATGAATCGCGTTGACCTGAAGAGTGGGATTGTGTGAAGCGTGTCATGGGGTAGACATTCCCAAGCTCCACTCTGTTCATTGCTTCTCTTCATTCAAGTATGTGACCCAATTGGTAGCGGAAAACGCGGCTGTTTTGGCGGCGGTATTCCAAGAGCGAGCTCCTTGGTGCAACTATGAGCCCTCGCTTCCGTTTACTGCGCTGGATAACGGACCCACCACGATTGAAGCCTTGACGATTGCGCGGGGAACAGGAAACAATGAGGAGCTGGAGGTGGTGGACTTGTCCGCTCTTGTCAACCTTCACTCATTGCACATCGAGGAGCGTTGTTTCCTCTACGCTAAGCAATTCATCGTTCATGACCTTCAATTCCTCAAGTCCATTCGCATTGAGCGATTGTGCTTCCTTGATGACAGATTCAGTGATACGAAGGGCGGCTTCTTCGTCAACAACTGCCCTCAGCTTGACTCGATCTTCATTGGCGGTGGTAGCTTTAGCAGTTGTTCTGATATGGAATTGGAGGGTGCATGTGAGAGGAGTGAATGATGAACTAGACCTTCCTGCTCTCTCCTCCTTCTTTGTCGAAGGAAAGCACTCTGATTACGATTCCTTCTGTCTTACAGACTTGGTGTTGAATGGTACGTCTCTCTGCGTCGTGCTCAGTCACAGATCTTCCTTCTTTGAAGTCGGTTTATCTGGGAGACGAGAGTTTCAGTTATGTGGCTCATATGGAGATCACCAGTAGAACCGGGGCGGAGGGATAAGGAATAGACCTTCCTCGATTGGAAACGCTGCATATTGGAGTCAACTGTTTTCGGGGGAATGAAGAGAGAGATGATCGCGATGGCTATGAGTTGTATACCCCCGTGTTCAAAATGGAGAGTACGTCTTGAGTGTTGGATGAATGGCAGATTTGCCCTCCTTGAAACGAGTTGAGTTTAGTAATGGGGAAAGCCTGGTTTGGGTTGGCGTTGTCGTGCTGAGAAGTGTGTGCTTGTGAGGGGGAATGAATGATAGACATTGGTGCCTTTGAGTGCGACTACTGGCCTTGTGAACTGTTGGAGAATGCATGGAGTGTGACGATCGAGAGTGAGCGTTGGTTTGAGTTGTGAACTGTAGATGCGCCTGGATGGGCTGAACACATGTCACTGTACAACGATGTGTACTGCTTCACCAACCCGCAACCGTTCAGTGTATCGTCTTCCGTCACTCATTTGGATTGCTGTCCTCATTGTGGGAGTGATGAGAACGTGAAGGAGCTGTGTTTGAAGGAGTATCCTTGTCTCGAGTTCATTCACATTGGTTCCTATTCCTTCCCTCACATTCTGAGCGTGGAGGTGCGTCATCTCCCGAAACTGAAGCAGTTTGTTGTGGAGAATCACTGCTTCATGCATACCGCCACGATTGCTCCTGAGAATGCATGTCGTGTGGAGGATTGTCCTCTTCTCGAATCCATTTCGATCGGTGTGGGGTCATTCCGTGAGTATTCTTTGCTGCAGTTGAGGCGTGATGAGTTGGAAGGTAAAGTAATGGCTAGAACTGCCTCTTCTGAAGTCGCTGTGTGTGGGAGGTGAAACGGACTGTGGTTGTTTCTTGAAGGCGGAGTGTTTTGAGTTACGAGGTGAGGTTGATGGAGTGAAGTGATGGAATAGACTTGCCAGCGTTGCAGTCAGTGATGTGTGGGTCAAGGAGTTTTGAAGGGGCCGTGTCGATATCGTTTGTGAGTAGTCGGTTGAGTTTCTGTTTCATGTTCAGATCTCCCTGCCCTCACCGACCTCACTCTCCATAAGGATGCTCTGGCGGGTTATCATGATGAAGCCGCCTTGTTCCCTTCGGAGGATTCAAGCGCGTTCACCAACACGCTCTCCATGATCGATTTGCCGTCACTTTGTCGCATTCGTGGAAGTGGGATGGGACAGTTCAAGAACATGAACGTGGTCGTGTTGAAGAGTGAGTGAGAGTGAGTGGGTTGAGTTGTAGATGTCTCGAATGACCTCGAGATTGGCATTCCCGAGTCTTTTGGATGGGTTCATTCCATCACAGCGGAGAGTGGTGAATCAGATTCCTCCACGCTGGAACAGTTCATTCTCGCCGCGTCCTATCACTTCTCCCACTCCTCCTATCAAGACTGTCTCTCCCACTCTGTGGAGGAGATCAATGTGAACACCTCAGTTGAGAACTGCACTGAACTTGATCTCTCCTCCTTCCCCCACCTTACCTCCTTCCGCTGCGCGTCCTTCGCCTTCCCCAACGTGCGCGTGTTCAAGTGTGAGAACCACCCCAACATCCAGTCCATCTCGATTGGGAAGAGCGCGTTGTGTGGGAGGGAGGGTCACTTCACTGTGCGTGGTTGTGCGGCGTTGCATTCGTTGTGTATTGGAAGCAGGAGCTGTGTTCAGTTCGTGGAGTTCGTTGTGCGAGGTGTGTTCTTCTCCTTCCTGTGATGTGTAGATTGTGATGCGCTGAAGACGCTGGAGGTGGGCAAGGAGAAGGAATACGCTGCCTGTTTCTATGGCTGTCACGAACTGAGGATTGAGAGTCAGAGTCATACTGATCGAATGATGGCATAGACTTGCCTGCTCTGAAACGCATCGAAGTGGGATCGGAGTGCTTCCATGAGATGCACACGGCATCCATTTCGAGTCATTCCCCTAACTCATGAAGTGATGAATAGACCTTCCAAACCTCACTGAGATGGTGTTTGGTTTGTTTGCTTGTAATGGGGAGTCATTTGGATTGATTGACGACGATATCAACGAGAGCACTGCTTTCAAGATGAGAAGTGATTGTATTGAAGTTGAGTTAAGGAGCTAGACCTTCCGAAGTTGCAAGTGCTGAGAATGGAGAGGAACGGACGCCACATTAAGAGTGCAATTATTGATAGTGTGGATTGTGTTGTTGATTCATGAGCAGATGTGAATATGGATATCTCTCGTTCTTCCTATTCTAATTGCTTTGAAGGAAGAGTGTTGCTTGTGACAAGTGTAGTTTGGTTGCGACGGTAATCAGTAGATTCCCCGTCTTTGGAGGTACTCGCAAAGAGGTATGCAAACGTTTGCATTCTTGTCTTTCCTGACTTGTAGACAGTATAAGAGCACATTCTCTCAGTCTTTTACCTCTTTGTTACCATATGACCCCATTTCTTCAGAGAGAGTGGCTCACTCCATTCAATTCCCTCCTTACCATACCCCAATCAGGCAACAAGCCAAACGGTCATTTCTACAGTGCTGTCGTCTCCCACAGTCAATCACGATTCACTCTCCTTCTTCTCCATATGGTCATGTGTGTTATCCTTGGATTTCACTCTCAATTCCTTCATAAGTGATGGGAGTGGACGCTCATTACAGACTGTTGTCTTTTCATGGTGAATGCTCTCAGTGGCAATGCTTTTCTGTTTCGTTATTCCTGCCATCACCACGAAACTGTCTAAATGGAAAGGCGGAGAGATCCCCACTGCATCCTATCCAAACGCACGAATTACAATGAATTCCAAAACCCACACTCATCACCAACCCCCTTGTAAAAGAAACACATCACTCACTATTGTACAACGTAAAGCTCACGATGCTCCCTAAAATACACAATATCGTCCACCCGCCGGTTGATGGAGTACGTCATCGCCTGGAAAAACATCAAGTCTACGTGATCAGCGAGCATGACTCCCTACCCTCTTGAGATAACTTCCTAAAGTGACGGATCCACTGCGTCAAGAAGTAGAGAAGAGAAATATCACACACAAACGCCAGCACAACGACTACGTTGATTCTTCGCCTGATGAGGAGGGTGAAGGTAAGGACGGTTGATATGGCGACGAACAAGTCGACGACGATCAGGTAAAACTTGTTCCGCGACGAAAGACTCACGACGCCGACGATCATCGCCACACAGTCAAAAACGATGGAAGGATGAAAGCGCTGCACATTCGCAGATATCACGCTGATAATCTCGCTGTCACACAACACTGGCAACACCCACAAAACTCAGCACGAACAGGCCCCAGATAATGTACTCCCTTTGAAGGTAGGGGAGATACTCCTGCGTGATCATCTCCCACTTCCGCAGATTGTCCCACGACAGGATCTACATTGAAGATACTACGAATCGGCTACACTTCCTGGATTCATTCTAATGGTGAGTCCGCTCCATTCCAAACTACAGAGGATTCCTCCGGATGACTATCGTCCTACTGTATGATCCGAATATTAAACGACTACGGGTTGTTCATTTGATCGTTTGACGAAGTCGCCTCGGTGATGCTCATTACGGAACTCGCGTGCGATATAGACGGAATGTTCGTGGAAGAGACGGATTCCTGGGGACTAACACTAATTGCGTGTGCTTCTTCATGAGCAGAGTCTGAAACTGCTAGAAACGGCTTGTATGCGCTAGTGTGAATTATGCGGAGGGAGCCCTACTCTAGAAAACTGTCTACCTGATGAAGCCTAGTGATAACAGTACGGTGAGAACGCCTACAAATACTCGTAGTTGATGTGCGAATACATCAGGGAAGGAAACAGTTGATGAGCGCGATCCTCTTCTCAAACGGATTATGGAATGCGCAATCCGTAGCCGATTTCGGCCATTCGCGCGTTTCTGGTTTTGGGTATATCCTCTACGCCGGAGCACATGTCTGCTAGAGTATTCGGAAGTCTGCCGAGACAGTTCGCCAAGAGCTGTCGTTTCCAGCGGTGAGGAACGGGGACTGCTGTTCACGTATAGAGTTCAGATGCCGCGCATGGCGTCAAAGCGCTGGAGCCAAACCGAGAACTTCTACGAGTTCATGAAGCGTGCGCAAAGACCCGTGGTTTCTCTCCCTCGCTCTTTTGATGAGATGGTCATCCGATGCCGCACCAACGAGGTGAGTAGTGAGTGAGTGGAGTGATGGACAGATGCAGCGTCTTCAGATTGGCGCGTTGTACATGTTTTCATACGTCTCGAAGGAACTCTTGGAGGAAATGGAGACGCTGAAGGACATGTTGAGCGAAGAGGAGACGGCGAACGAGGACGAGTTGACGTAGCGTTTCATTCCACTGTTGAAGGACTAGGACAGTAACAACTACTACTCTGGGTACTCTAACGGTTCATTAAGCATCCCTCTAGTTTATGTGCGTGTTTCATGGTTACGGAATGGAGTGTTTGTTGCTCATACGTGCCATTCATATCATTTGTTCATGGAATGTGGTTTTGCCCATCCTCCCTCTCCCGGTGTTACGGAAGTACCGTAGTGCTGAAGAAATCGCTGGGACAGCATTTGCTGAAGGACGAGAACGTTCTCCACAAGATCCTGAAAGAGGCGCACATATCCATCCGTCAATTCATTCTAACTACCTTCATGGTCCTAAATCGCAGAGAACGGCTCCGTGTTTGAGATTGGACCGGGTTCAGGACAACTCACCAAGTATCTTCTGGAGCATTCAAGCCGCGTCGTGATATGCTGGTCCGTTTCGTGAGGAGTAGACAGTCATGGAGAAGGATCCAGACATGGTGCGGGTCCTTCAGGAACGGTTTCGTGAAGATGTGGATAGGAAGAAATTGATGATTTTGGAGGGAGACGTGCTGAAGGATCCATTTCCCTCCTTCGACACTTGTATCGCGAATATTCCGTACTATGTAATCCTACCCTTGCATCCCTCATTCGTAGCTGTCATCCCAACTGGTCCAACGCTTGATTCTCACCCACAACTTCACAAAGGAGTACCTATTCTTGGTCCAGAAGGAGTTCTGCGACAAGCTGACGATTGAGTATGAATGTGACCAATTTGTATGAGCGGTAGTACACAATCATCCAATCACGACTCCACCTTCCTTACCGTGCTTGCTCAGTCCTATTTCCGTGCCTCAAAGCGGTTCGATGTGTCTCGGAACTGCTTCGTCCCTCCTCCCAAAGTGGGGATTCCTGTTACCGATGGACTCTAGGTCACGTCCTCTGTTCTTCGCCTCTCTCCTCTATACAACGAATGCGACAGCGATCTTGTGTCCTCAAAGCCAGAGGAGTACGCTCGTTTCCTGCGGATTGTCTTCCGTGCGAAGAACAAGAGCCTTGCCAAAGTGCTGCAAGCCTCGTTTCCCTCACTCGCAACGGAGGATATCGATTGCGTTATCACTCAGGTGCGGCGTGATGATTAGCGTCTTAAGGTGTATCAGGGATCTACGGAAGTGTATAAGCGTCTTTTCAATTCTGGCATTTCTCGTCTTTGCTACAAACAGACCTATAGAACGGACGGTATCAGCTCAGAATCTGCCTTTCTTCTCGCAGCGTACAACATCTTCTTTCCCGCATTTCTCTCCACCTTCTTTCCCTCCTCCGTGGAGTGGTAGACCGCATCAATGACGGGATCATTCTTCTACGAGTAACGCATCACATTCGCACCGTACCAACTCCTCTTCCGTCAACAGCTCGAAGCCGGGATGCTCCTGCAGCTGGTCACGGTGCCAATTCGCCAGATCCTCCACATCGGTAATCGTGTAGAGAATGCCGCCAGGTCGCAAGTAGTACATGTACTCCGACAGCAACACCTGACTAGGAGTGAAACGCTTTCCGTGAAGCGTACCTGATGATGCGTCGACGATGGTTCTTTTCCTTGAAATGGGGGTCAGGGAAGCAGAAGAACATCTTCGAAAGCTGCCCTTTCCGAATGTAGTTGGCAAGGTACTTCATGGCATTTGTGCGCAGAACGGAGGCATTCTGGTACTGTCCTGGGTTCTCTTCCCTCAGGTTCTTGATGCGCAGATCCACGTATTCAGCAACCTTCATTCGGATCTCCAAACCCAGGGTGAGCTCCTCCGGGAAGAGCGTACTGAGCGCCACTACGACTCATCACCGGTAGTCACAAATACCCGTCAACCCACCATAGCCGCAGCCCACATCGAGAATACTCACTTGCCTACTTGTCAGAAGGTACTATCAAACACCACTTTGTTGCGGCTGCATTCTGCTCTCTGGGGGTTAACTCTACAGGTGATTTCGGGAAGGAGGCGACGAACTTGAATCAAAGAAGGCGGGGTAGTGCGTCGACCAGTCCATATCGTTGGGAGTGGGCGGACTAGAGGGATGAGCAATACGCAACACGGAATACTAGGTGAACGTGTCATTGTGAGAAAGGGGGTTGCAATGCGCCCTCTGTCTGAAATAGCGTTTCAGGGGGCGATGATTCTCTTTCACTTCCTTCTCCGTATTCTCCATTCGCAAGAGTGACCGATTTCGCGGAGAAGGCTCGTTTTCGGGAATGAAAATAGTCCCGATTTTCGTCGGTCGAGTGAGTCTGTCATGTTATTCTCAAGGCATAGAATGTGCTGCTGCTGTAGAAAGAAGAAATCCTTAGATGTGAAGTTTTCCGGACGTCACTGCACAGATCCCATCTGCTTGGTGCTCTTTGGCGTTGCCTGGTTCATTTCCATTGTGATCTTGCTGTCTGCCCGTAGAACGGCGGATGTGGCATCGTGGATCATGGCTTCCGTTTTAATCCGTAGTCTCAGCTTCGGCCGCGACTACAACGGAAATGTGTGCGGCAGAGATATTAACCCTCCCGGCGCGGAGATTTTGGGCTGTCCCAGCGGTGCTTGCACTCAAGTGTACTATCCGCGTCTGATGGAGGATGTGTCTATCTCTCTGGCTTTTGTAACGTCGATTCGTTGCGTTTACCGTAGAACACGTCGTTCTCCATGTTTGGTGTCTGTCTTCCGTACTGCCCGTCTGCACGCGACGTGGTGTGCACGTACAACTACTCGGTACTCCTCTCTCTTGCTGTTGACGCTAGGATGCCAACTCCATCCCTCCCTTCGAGGACGTGATTCAATGCACGAACGCGGGCTACCGTCTCACGCACAATGCGCTCTGCACCAACTGCTGGGCCGTGCCGCTGAACACGACGAGCGTCATGTCCGCCTCCCTCCTCTCCGTCACTCGTAGGAACCGCTGCGTGCCTGTGGTCAGCACCAACACCAAGGTGACCACGCGCTGCGTGATGCCCGAGAGCCCCGAAGACCCCGAAGACCCCAACTACATCGACCCGTCGTCGCCGTCCTGCCTGGCGCAGACGGTGGAGCAGACGGAGACGTACACGAAGGCGAGCAGCGAGGACGTGCTGACGAACGCGCTGATCAGCATCCAAGTGTTCCTCAACCGCTACATGAGCGACATCCGCGCCTGCTTCCTCGTGCTCGCCGTCGGCGTCGTGGTCTCGTTCGTCATGGGCTTCGTGTTCCTCGTGCGTGCTGTGTTGTCCGCTCACGCGATAGCTGCTCCTCAAGACGTGCTCCAAGTTCATTATTTGGTGTACCATTCTCATCGGACTGCTGCTCTGCGTCGTCGTGACGCTCCTGTGCTTCCAGCAGGCGGCCATCCTCCCCGTGAACAAGTGGTTCGACACCGTCGTCTCCTCGGGCGATCAGGTGTTCCACTGGGGCAACATCACCTTCGACAGCATCATCGAGCAGGTGGGTGAGTGTGTGCCGAGTGAGCGTTAGGTGCCCGAGTACCTCCTCGCCAACGACCGCACCCGCGGGTATTGGGAGATCGCGGCGTACGTCATGGCGGCGTTCACGCTGATCCTTCTGTTCGTGGTGATCGCGATGGGGCACTCGGTGAACGTGTCGGTGGCGCAGATGAAGAAGGCAACCATCGTGATGGGTCGCGTTCCCTCCATTCTGCTGTAGTCCTTCCCGCGCGCTCTCACGTGTAGCGTTCCCATGGTGGTGACCATCATCAACATCGCGCTCTTCTGCTTCTTCGCGTGGACGTACTCGCTGACGCTGTCCTCCTCGCTCACCGTCACCGACTACACGGACGAGGTGCTGCGCCAGGTCGGTGCCGTGATTCGTTTATTCATTCCTCTCCGATGACGCGTAGCGAAGAACACCACGGCGATGGTCTGCGAGGACCCCGACACGATGACCAACTGCACCTTCATCTCGCGCGCCATCGAAAAGGACACGCCGTCCGACGTGATTCTCGGCTTCTGGAACCTCTTCATGTTCCTCTGGTCCTCCGGACTCGTCAACGCCATCGGCGTCATGGCGGTCGCGGGCACGGTGGGCAAGTGGTACTTCAAGAAGGAGGACGTGAGCGCGCGCGAGGTGCCTGAGGCGTAGGAGCGCATCAGCATCAACACGCTGTCGCAGGCGTTCCTCTGTGCTGTGGGCTACCATCTCGGCTCCGCGGCGTACGGCTCGCTCATCATCGCCGTGATCCAGCTGCTTCGTGCCATCATGATGTGATCCCACCGATTCGAGCTCACGCGTAGCTACATCGACAACAAGTTCAAGAAGAGCCAGAGCGGCAACCCGCTGGTGAAGTGTGGTATGAAGTGCTGTCATTGCTGCCTGCTGTGTCTCGAGAAGTGCATGAAGTACATCTCGCGCAACGCGTACATCCTCGTCATCACGCGCGGCACCAACTTCTTCAAGTCGTCGATGGAGTCCTTCTCGCTGCTGGCGGCCAACATCGGAACGGTGACGGTTCTCAAGTCCGTTTCCACGTTGTTCATTTGGATGGGCAAGATCTCGAATATGATTGTGTAGGGGCCAGAGTGCGGCCTGAGGCGTAGATCCACACTCGTCGTCGAGTGGATGATTCACTCGTGCCCCACGTGGATTTCACATCCGATCATGTCATCGGTCGGACCCACCGTAGTTATTATCATTCTGAGTTACCTCGTGTCCACGATCTTCATCCAGGTGTTCGTCATCGCCGTCGACACGACGATGCTGTGCTACTGCGAGGACCTCAAGAAGAACGGAACGGACGGAAAGGAGCAGCCTGCTCAGCCTGCTCAGCCCGCCCAGCAGGTGCAACAAGTGCAGGCGGCCGAACCGACTCCGGCGCAAGTGCAGAACTAGTGTGTCGTGGAGCATTGTTTTTTTTCCAGCATCTCCTCACCATGTCAAAAGATCGTTTTATCGTGCTGAAGTCCTATTTGGACGCAAAGAGCACGGGCAATATCGTTATGTTTGAAGTAGTTCCGTTGGATTCGGTGAAGGCGGTAGACTCACTTATCCTCGTTGGGAATCCGCTACGAAGAGATCGAGGGAACGGATCCGCATAAGCACGACATCCGGAGCGGTCTCTTCCAATTGGCGGGTTCCTTCTCGGAGCGTGCGTAACCGCGTAGAGTCCAAGGGCGGTAGAAGAGAATACCCCCTCTTTTTCCTTCTTCGCGCATCCGGGTCCATCGAGTTCGTCGGCAACTGGGACGTGGTGGAAAAGATGATCGATGCCGGCAACCAGTCGCCGGCCGTCCTGAATGAACACCCAGAAGTCATTACTCTCTCTCGTCTGTTCTACAAGAAACTGTAGTATATTGACGTGTTTGTGAACAAAGCGCACACCACAGTTCTATACTACACGATAATGAACGGCTCCAACAGAAGAGGAGGCAAGGGAAGATAGGTAGGAATAGTCCTTTCGCACGTTGCTGTTGATCGTTATGATTCCAATACCTTGAAAGGAGGCATACACATTTGAAACATAGTCGAACGACAGACCGAGAACATTCATCGCTTCGGTCAGTCGCTTCGCCTTGAACAGCGACAGCCCAACCACAACAATGGTTGTAGGCTTGGCCGCGACATCCACAATGTGCGCATTAAGGCTCACCCTCCCGCAACTCAAAGGATATTCGCTGCAGCGCTTCGTCTTTCCGCTCTCCGGCCAGAATCACGACCTCGTACTGCTTGTTCTTGAACGACCACGAATAGTCCTCTCTGTCGCCAATACCGAGATCCAGGTACTGGTCGTACGAGAAGGTGAACTGCTTCGTCGCGTTGTCGAACTGTCTACCCCTCATCACGTCCACTCACCCCCACAGCAGGCTCGCCATCTTGTGACCGAACTGGAGCGAAACGCCGTGTCGCTTGAACCTATTTGTAATCCAAAAGACCAGCACGGACCCCATGGATGGGTCATAGTGGACATAAACCCCATAATGACACATGTTCATGACCGTCCCCGACGCCTTGCCTTCTCCCATGTACAGGCATCCTGCTGTTGAGCCGCCCACGCACACATACCTCGTCCCTGCGTGAGGTTTCGCAAGATCGACAGCTCTGCAGGAGAGAACACGTCCGTGAAGCCGTCTCGCAGCACCAGGCCGTACTGGTCGCGCTGGTTGCGTTCTAGGATCAGAGACAGCGACCACACCCCACGCAATGCATAGTCCGCTGAGAACACGGAGACGTTGGCGGTGTTGGACTTGAAGAGCGCGCTGAAGAAGTCGGGGTCGTTTCGCTCGATGATGTACCGATTCCACGCGTACGCGTACCACTCGTTGCTCTCCTTGTTCCCCGGCAGGTAAATTCCGCGGTTATCGTCTTGGTGGATGCACGGCACTATTCGTGAGGGATAGACGCCAACACCACGGGACTCCGAAATGTCCACTATTTCCACACTTCCCGTTTTGTACACCAGATCGAAGAAGAAGGAGTCCACGTACTCTGTCCCCAGCGTCACCACCGAAACACTCTGGTAATCGAACGAGAACGGCTTCCAGAAGAAGTAGTCCTACGATGAAACTCCTCCGAAGAAACTACCATTCGATCGGGGGTGTAGAAAGGACTGGTCTGGTAGGAGCCGTCCACGAACTCGTCGTACTCAGCGCGGGTTCGAAAAAGAGGGGTGTCCCCCTTGACGTTGACGCGTCGTCCGACGGCGAGGAGACGCGAGGAGAGAAAGCCCTCCTCGATCTCCTTCTGCAGCGCGGAAAGCACGTCGAGGAGGTTGGAGCCGAAGAGAAGATCGCCGTTCATCAGCCTAGGGTTGAAAAGCGTGGGATCCCCCACCCCATCCAGTCACAGACGGTGTTGTGCATGATGGAGAGCGCGTCGAGGGTTTGGAGGATGGTTTTGAGGAAGGGCTTGTTGTGCGCGCTGTGTCTAACGGTGAGGCGGGACGCGAGCACGCACTTGAGCTTGTTGGAGCACAGAAAGAGGGCGTTGACCCGACCGTCCGCGCAGAAATCGGCGTGTTTTCTGTCGTTGAAGAGGATGGGGAGAACGCTGTCGCCGAACAGCTCCATCATCTTCGCCGTTGCGTTCTGCACCGCCATGACGCCGGGCTCCTACACCTCACTCGTCACAGACACGCCCACGCCCAGCGGGTTGAACACGACGCCCAGACACAGCGCGAAGTGGCGGTTGTCGAGAGACGCCTCGCGCTCGTTCTGGAAGGCGTCGGCGTGGCGGTGGCCCCGAAGCGAGTTGGGGCGCAGCGATTGGGGCGGTGGCGGCGGCGTGTAGACGAAGCGTTTGGTCAGGTACGCGTGATCGACGATGAGAGTTGAGTTGGAGGGAACCAGCATGGCGGGGTTGGGGAGCGGGTCGTTGGGGAAGGAGGGGAATTGCGTGGTGTCGGAGAGGCTGGCGAAGCCGGAGGTTTGGAAGGCGAGTTGTGCGGCGACGAGCTGTTGGAAGGACTGGTAAGGGGGCTTGGAGGAGGTGAGGAGGGAGGAGGGGGGTGAGAGGAGTTGGGAGGAGAGAAGGGAGGGGTTGGGTTGGAGGGGTTGGGGTTCAGGTTGTTGAGGTTGAGTTTGAGGTTGTTGAGGTTGGAATTGAGGTTGCTGGGGTTGCTGGGGTTCGAGTTGGGGTTGTTGAGGTTGTTGAGGTTGTTGAGGTTGCTGGAATTCGGGTTGAGGTTGTTGAGGCTGGAATTGAGATTGTTGAAGTTCAGATTGGGGTTGGAGGGGTTGGGGCTCGAGTTGAGGTTGTTGGGGTTGTTGGGGTTGAGTTTGAGGTTGTTGGAATTCGGGTTGTTGGGGTTCAGGTTGAGTTTGAGGTTGTTGTAGTTCAGGTTGAGGCTGCTGAGGCTGGAATTGAGGCTGTTGCATTTGGGGTTGTTGGGGTTGTTGGGGTTGTTGGGGTTGAGTCTGAGATTGTTGGGGTTGTTGGGGTTGAGTCTGAGATTGTTGGGGTTGAGTCTGCTGAGACTCAGGCTGTTGTAGTTCAGGTTGAGGCCGCCGGGGCTGGAATTGAGGCTGTTGCATTTGGGGTTGCTGGGGTTGTTGCATTTGAGGTTGCTGGGGTTGCTGGGGCTGGAATTGAGGTTGTTGGAGTTCGGGTTGAGGTTGAGATTGAGGCTGTTGAGGTTGTTGAGGTTGGAGGGGTTCCAGTTGAGATTGTTGAGGTGGAGAAGGAGGTTCGAGTTGCGGCTGCTGAACTTGAGACCCAGACTCAAGTCGCTCTGGCACTCTCCGCGTTGACTCACTCCCCGCAACACCAGACACTCCAGACGGAACGCCACCACCAGCCACCTCCCGCACGGGCGGAGCCAACCCCACATCTCTCTTGACACTCTCGGAAGTCGAGGGCGTCTCCACTGGAACGGGCAACGTAGGACGACTCATAGGAACGGGCAACGTAGGACGGCTCACTGGAACAGGCAACGTAGGACGACTCACAGGAACGACCGGCACCTTCTCGTTCCCTGTGCTCACCGTTGTGGGCGTGGATGGACGACTCCTCGGCTGGTAGGACCCCGACTGCACAAACTCCCTCATTCGCTGCAAAAGCTCGTCGGAAAAAGCGGAATCGGATGCCTTCGACTCTTCCTTCTTGGTTCCGTTGTTCGCATGACCGTGCCTCAGACTCTTCACTTCGTCCAATATCGAGGTGATAGACCTCTCAAACAAAGGATCCGTTAAAGAAGACTCAAGGGGCGACTTTGCTTCCTCGCTGTCTTTGACCTTCTGCGGATGAGCAGGGTCCGGTCTTCTTAATCCCTTCGAGGGATCAGACTAAACATCACATCCTCAACAATACGCTACCGTTGTACGACCATAGCCATTGCTATGTCTCTCAATTGTATACGGCGTGCTGGACACGGATGCCACTTCCCTTACGAAGAACCAGTCACTTGGAGCGGATTCAACGTAATTACCGTTGCTAAAAAAGGCATCTCCACTGAAAGAAACAAAGGCATAGATAGAATTGCCCTCCGAATTCAAATCAGTCCATGGCAAAGGGCCGCTATAATAGTAATGCGCCTTATCGAAGAGGCTCAGTCCATGATACCGGTAAACGTTACAGAGAAAGGAATACACCTAGACCATCACAACTCTTCAGCTCGCGCACAATAAACAGCAGAACGTAGGATACGATAGCGATAGGAGGAATAAGGCGGATTCCCCAGTTCATTTTCTATCCCAAAGAAAGAACGGCAGAATTAGGACTCTTTTCTGTCAGGGGGTGCAGAACGCTTCTACGAAACAAGAAACCGCCAGGCAGGAAAGAAACGCTCTCAGTACGTCCTCATTGCCCATTCAGTTCATTCCAGTCGTGATTCATTTCAGTGGATTCTATAGCGATTTGTGCTCTACTACACTGTGTGAATGAAGATTTGAGGGAAACAACCAGAATCAACACCGTCTCGAACAGTCTATGAAATGGGACCCGAGTCGGATTTTCCATCCCTTTCCAGTTTCAAAATCCGCGGATAATCGATAACCACGTAAATCTCCAACACTGCCTCCTCTTTGCTCCAATCGCTTTGTCTTTGTCATCGACTCCACTGTGTCACTGAATTTCAGAAGAGGGCGTCAATCATCCCCCAGAGGAAAAGAAGAAACGTGGAAGAGTACCACGATTCTATCATTTCTTAAAGGGAGTCGCAGCCTCTTTTACTATGTCTCCTCCCGGATCGAGTATCATCTTGCGGCTAAACACGAGTAATCAGAACAAGGTGCGTTTGTGAACCATCTCATGATTCGTAGTACCAAGAATTCAAGTATCTCTTTTCCAAATACAACATCGGTATTGATGTGACGCATGTGGGTTATCGCGAAGAATATAAGGCGTAGCGCGACGTTCGAGAGATTGTGTCAGATCCTCTGTCCGTTTCAATTCACAAAGCATCGCAGTTGGGAGAATATGTCATTACCGAGGACACTTCCCTGGATATCGAAGGAGAGGCAGTGGGCATCAACGTGAAGTGGATGCTGGACTCTCTCCCGAACTACGTCGGGAAGATTGCCAACTGGAACGTGTTTTTAGCGATTCTCGTTCGTGTTGGCAATGTGTTTCATGTACAGATGCAGGGACAAGTACACATCTATCGAGGCCAGGTGCAAGGCACGATCGTGAACCCGCGGGGTGAGAACGGATTTGGGTAGCTCGCTTGCTCTGCGAATAACGCACAGATTCGACCCCGTGTTCCAGCCCATCGGATCGACCAAGACGCTCGCCGAGGAGAAGCCGGACGAGTACAGCGCTCGCGCCAAAGCGGTGGAGAGTTTTGTGAAGGACCAGCCCTACGCCATTGTCAATCCCATTTTTGATTGGTATGGCGAGTACCAAGAATAAACGAAATTGTAATGTATATCACCGCGTTCTGTTCCAACAAACACGGCACATGGTACTCACGATTTTCGACACATGGATCGGCTTGTTGTACGGGGGAATGATTGTCGATTTCGTTGTGTCACGAGGCAGCGCCTTGCGCATATCTGCACATGAAGGAGAACCAACTCACCTACCATAGGCATCCACTCCCGTTCCGTAGTATTCCAAGATGTGTCTATATACAGAATACCCCAGTTTGTTATATAGTGAAACAGCGAGGGCGTTGTCCGTGCGCACGAAGAGATCAACGAAGAAGGCGTTATCACTAGTCTGTCAATATAGAAGTCAACGTGTACACTTGCTCCGACACGTCCTCCATATACTTCATGAAACGCAGACTGTAGCCCACACGACGGTACTCCGGAGCGATTGTAAGCACGGAAACATGTCCTCTCCAGTCCTTCTTCTCGGGCAGCGTATCGCCCTCCACCTTGCCCACGCCGATTCCAACTACCTCGCCGTTGGGCGCTTCCTCGGCAAAGAACATATCAGGCCACTTGGACATGTACATCAGGTAGAAATCCATGCTGAACTACACGTAACGCGAGTCCCTCCCCCACTACCGTGTTCGTCCATTTGTCTAAATCGTAGTTCGCATATGAGAAGAGATCATCCGTCGTGAACAACCTCATGATGAACTTTGACGGGTGAGAATAGAGATTCTGCCAGCGGATTGGAACAAACACACGATAGAGTACAGAATTAACTAGTTTTCAAACGTGCGCAGGATGTCGGAATCGCCTACCCATCACCACACAAGCGAGCACTTACCAGCATCGACAATAGAAACGGAGGACACTCCGAAGTACTTTCCGCAAGCAGTACCGAGATCACTGCAGTTTCCCTGGTAGTGGTGAACCGTCGTCTTCGTCAGCATCGCGTAGTACTCGATCTCAGACTTCCGGAGCGCAGAGCAGTTGTTCGCCACCAAAACCAGCTTCGCTACACAAGGTGAGATGCCTGTCAAGACGAAACAAGGACGTACCCTTTCCAGAACGGATGCTCTTCAGAACCGATTTGTAGCCCAGCTGGAACTTGCCGCTGCGGACAACGAGCTGGAGCTTGTTGTTGATGCTATCGGCGGTCTTCTTCTACACATGGGGTTAGCGCACAGTTCCAGTCCCGGGATGCATGTACCTACAGTCGACTTCACGGGAGCAGACATAACGCGTGCAAGGAGGGGTGGAATAAAGGGAATTGTGGATGATGAATCGAGCACGCGTTTGATTGGCTGCTGCCAGAGGAGAGGCTTGGGTTTGTTGTTTTAAAGCGAGCTCTGAAGGGAAATACAGCACTTCTCTTTCACCCCTCACCCATTTCATCATCGCTCTTTCACGAACAAACAAGAACAGTGGCAATAGGAAAGCAGATCCTGAGCGGTGGGCCGTTTCGACGGGTCGTATCGGAAGATGGCTTCCAGCATCATGATGTAGTGTCTACGGCTCAGCCTCCACTGGCTTCTTGTACAGAGGGATGTCCTTCGGAAGAAGTGCTTTCAGAGGGATTCTCGACATGGGCTGCAAGGAGGACAGTACTAGGAATCACGAGTGACGACGATCGTGGACGTTCTCTGTTGCTGCGCGGCACTTGCATTTGAGCGAGATCTTCCTCCGATGGAGTGCCAAGGACTATGCCGTATTTCCGGCCGATAAGGAGTACTGTTGATGATGCTGAGAAGCTGGTCTGCATCGGAGTCCAGGGAAATGAACAGAGGAGTGCCAAGCAGGATTTCGCTTATTACTGTTCGTCACACGCCTCGTTGAGCATGCTACCACACCCCAGGGACCAAATGTCGATTGCGAAGCCATAGCGCGTTGCCCCCATCAGGAGTTCGGGCGCCCTAGGCATGATGTGCTGGGATCAAGCATGCCTATAGAAGCGGGACGTGACAAGGGGAGTGCTGCGATGATGCTCAACGGACCCCACGATGTGCTTGCTGCACCCAAAATCGCACAGCTTCACCTGAAAGGATGGCTTGTCCGTGATGAGCATGTTTGAGGGCTTCAGGTCGCGATGAATGATGGTGAGGGAGTGCATGTACGCGACTTCTACCCATGACATGCGATGCGGAATGAGGCCCTGTATGATTTGCTTGATGACAGTGTCCTTGTCCAGAGCCGGGTTGTGTGCAATGGAGTGGGAAAGGGTTGTTCCAACGTATTCGAGAACCTATCCTTCACGCCCTCTCCCTCCCCTTGCCATGTTGTTCCACACACCCTTTCCTTTGGGTCCCGTGCGCTCGGTGTAGAATTGCTCTGTCGTTAGGCACGCGGGAAACGATCACCCTTCATATTCACGAAGAAGCACTTTGTGTTGTTGTCGCTCTTGTCCAGAAGCAGCTTGTTGATAGAACTCTCTCGTGAAGGCGCAATCACACCATCTATCCCGTTACTCCCGAAAGAGTGTGCCACTTTCAATATCCTCGTTGCTGATGCGGACCTGTTTGAGCGCATACCGCGTTCCGTTTGACTCCGAGGAGACAAGGAACACGCTCCCAACTGTGCGTCAGAAACACACCTATTGTTCTACAGGTGCCACTCCCCAGCTTCCGCTCCACTCTGTACTTTTCCATTTCTGTGTGTGGAGGACGCGCAACAACTCCCTCCATCTGTTTGCAACAAAGCAGGAGACCGATAAAAGAACTAAAGAGACGACTTCCCCTTCTTTGGTTTACCACTCTTCGCAGCCGGAGAGCGATCCTTCACAGGAGCCGCTGAAGGAGACGAGGAGATAGGGATTTGCACTTTGGACTTTATGGTTTTCGCCTTGCTCAGTTTGTCTTCGTCCGAATCACTGTCAGACGAGCTATCCTTGTCTTCCAGATTCCTCTCCTTCTTCCTCCGCTTCTCTCTCAGCAGTTTCTTCTTCAGCACGCTGGGCGGCTCCTTTTCCTACCCCTTAGCTACTTTCTCGAGCACTACCCTTTTATGAGGAACATACTTCGCACCCAAGCCTAGACGTCGTGCTCTTGGGTCAAATGTGGGCTGTTTCTCCTTCTCTTCACTGGCAGGCGATTCGCCCAGCCACGCGTCCACCACGTCCAGCGCGTTTTGATTCAGTTCTATCTTCTTATCTTCGCTCATGGAGTGAAGACCTTGTCCTTCTTTGAGCAATTGTGTCAATCCAGAGGTCATGTTGTTTGAGTTTCTCTTGTGAGGAGGGGTGTTTCCCTTTCTAGCGTTCTTTTCTGCGCTTGATTGTGTGTTCTCATCGATGTGTTTTCGTCCTCACCGTATCCCTCTCATTAATCTGCTCTCATCAACACACACTCACTTCTTCGCTCTCGTTGAAAGACGCGAAGCACCTGTCAATTGACACGAAGACGACACCAAGTTGACAGGAAGTGACTCCATCGCTGACAAGTCTCATAAAACAAAATGCCTTGCCCTTGTACGAATACGAAGAAGACCTGCAAGAACCCCAAGTGTACTTGCGATATCTGCCAGGACTGCGGAAAGTGCACCGACCCGAACTGCCCTTGTGAGGAATGCCAGAAGCTGGCTGGAAAGTAATCCCTTCACGAGAACGGCTCTTTGTTCAACAAACAACGCAAACCGATAAATCACCTTATTCCATAGTTGCTTCAGCACCCAATTCCTTCAACTTCGCCACAAGAGCCTACACATAACGCGAAACATCGAAGCATCACCTCCGCTTCCTTCTTGGGCATATTCTCCTTCAGCATGGCAGGAACACTCTCGACAAGCGTCTTGCTCTCCTTCAAGCCGAGGTTCAGAATTCCTCTCACCTCCTTAATGATCTGCTCGTCACCCCCATTTCCCAGCACCCACCTTGATCTTGTTCTTGGCGTCGAACTTCACCAGCTTCACATTCACAGCCTTCTTCTCCTTCTTCTCCTCCTTCTTCTCCTCGGCAGGAGCAGCACCCGCGGCAGCAGCCGCAGCACCAGCAGCGGGAGCGGCCATCATCGGAGCGGCGACCACATCAGGCAAGCCGAGACGCTCCTATACGTGACTGCAAACCCCAATCCATACCTTCATCACCTTCAGGAACTGACCCACCTGGACGAAATTGAGAGCTAGCACTTCATCGACAAGCTACCCATGAGAGGCAACAGAAACGAGCCGCCTTAATGACCTTCTCTTCCACCGGAGCCTTTCCGTTGGAATCGACAGGCTTTGTCTGGAATGTCACCTCCTTGCCGTCTTCTCCCTTAATGGTGGTAAAGCACTCCTCTTTCTACGCCGTCATGATGCGGACGCAACGCCCCACCTTTGTGACTTGTGGTTCAGCCTCCTTCTTCTCTGTAGCCGCCTTGGCTTGTGTGGCCTCCTTGGTGCGCTCCTCTTTCACCTTCGCAGCAGCCTCTTTCACCTTCTTTTTAATCTCTTCGCTGTTCTGCTTCTAGGCGCATGACGGACAAAGTCTGGAATCCTACGGCCTTCGCCTCTGTTGAGAAGAAAGACTGCGCTACAGGAGCATAGACAGCTCGAGAAACAGCGGGTTGGGAAACGATACGACGTGATGCCGCTGAACTACGGATAACGCGCATAATCGCACGAGCCACGAAAGAATGCGTAAACAGCTCTGAACCTGTTGCTTCGCGAACATTCTCTTCTGTCTCTAGCTCAAATTCTAGCAGAACAGCTCGCCGATGGGAGAGAGAAACCCCTTCCAGAAACTGTCCCGATTTTCGTCGCTTCTGAAAACAAACCCATATCTATCCACGATACTCGAAGAAGCCCGTGTTGTCGTTGCGCTTTGACAGACTATCGAAGAGAGCCCTCGCCTGCTCCACGTTGCGATTGTACCACTCGATCAGCTCCGGGTTCTTCGCCAACTCCTCGTTCAGAAGCTGGTGCATCTGGGTCATGCGAATCTTGTTGCCGTTACGCAAGAAGAGAGTAATGAACTACGATTCAACTCCGCCTGTCTACCCCACCGCTTCCTTCAGCTGCGCCTTTTCCCTATTCGCGTCCTCCTCGTCGCTCTTCTCTTCCTCCTCCTCCATGTCGATGCTGTCCGACGAATCGTCCGACGACGAGTAGGAATCGGACTCTTCCACCGGACTGTTCGCTTTCTCCTTCTTCCCGTTTTCATCCTCGTCGTCGTCGTTGCTCTAGTCGTCACGGAGTACCCGCGCGCTCACTTCTTCGTTCACCCACTTCGATGATTCTTCCTGAGCGTACTTGGTCTGATCAAACACCTCGTGGTCACTCTCGTCGGAGAACACAGCGCCGTCCACCTCTTCGTCCGACACACCAACACCTCCTTCCTCCATCTAGTCCTCACTCACCACCTTCTCGCCCACGTGAAGCTCTTTGAAGTCGGGCTCGTCGTCCTCGCCCTCCTTGTCCTCGCTGTCCTTTCGTTCGCGCTTGCGATTCTTCTTCAGCGACAACTCGTCCTCTTCGCCCTCAAAGCCCTTCTCCGCCTGCTTGAACTGCGTCTCCACTGCCTTCCCGAGATCGGTTCCCTTCAGCTGGCTCATGATCGCCTAGCCATCACCAAACAGCAATAGAAGGACATCCGTGGCGATGTGAACCGCGTCCTTCTGCGACTCCAGTCCCACGGAGGTGCTCTCCTTCTCGCTCTTGCGAATCAGGTCGCTCTCGCGAGAGCAGATGAGACGGCAGTTGTACACTCCCTTCACCTTCTGAACGAAGTACACGGGGTGGCTGCACTTGCTTGTGCAGGGAGGATCGCAATTGCAACCGCGACGAAGGACATCTTTCGATTACGTATCCACTCCAGACGTACAGTAGTGCGTCTTGATATCCGTCTTCTCGGCCTGGATGTAGGTTCTGTTGTCATTGTTGTATACCGACACTGTGTCCACGATGGCTTGCTTCGTGGGTTTGTATGTGTGATTTCTATTCGATGATCATGCAGCCGCCCCATAACACCTACAAATAGAGATTGCCGTCCTTTTCGTTGCCAAACATGTTGGACGTCTTTCCTGAGTCAAACGAGCGAGGATCGAACATCAGGATTGCTTCTTCCTGCGACTTCTTCACCATGGGAATCGGCTTGTAGCGTCGACTCTGCTGACTCGACGCGACGGACCCTGTGTCGGACTGCTGCATAATCCAGAAGAACGGGAGGTGAAGAAGACGTTTCTGATCGGTATACTCCGTTTCATTCGTTCGTGAGTTTACGCCGTTTCGCAGCAAATGGTACAACAGATACAGCCAAACGATAGCGACGGTATGGCTCCTCCGGTGACGCGCTCATTCGATAGAGGGATGGAACACGCCGCCCTCTCTTAATCCCAATGTCTCCGTTGCCTTTTCCTACTGGATTGTGATGAATAGGGGGAAGAAGCCGACTATTCGGAGGAAACCGACACGAGCGATTCTATGAACTGCGAGCGGATGGGCAAGTGCATGAAGTGCGCATGCATCGGGTCCATATGCGTTTTTATCTGCCTCTTCGGAATCATCGTGTACAGTCTCTTTGTGCTTTTGGATGGAACTGTATGCTGCGCAAGCGTGTTATTACTGCATAGGGAACGGGTGTTTCAATCATCCGCGATGAAGACGGCAACGTATACAGAGAGGACGATGGGGAGGGAGTTTGCATTCCTTTATTGCTTGATCCGTAGTTTGATCTCTTCGACTTGTTCGGCATGAGAGAACACATCCAAGAAGTGCCATTGGACTTAACGCTCGAGCAGATCCACAACGGCTATTCGACAGACGTGATGCAATGCGTTCACGGTCACGTGTAGTATCCTCTTTCTGTCAATCGGCGATGTCCGAGCTGTGGCGGTCATGGCGTGCACGCGCAGCGATGCCCTTACTGCGGTGGTTCAGGAATGGTTCGCACAAATCGCGGAATGGCCTAGTCGTGTGTCCATGTCCATCTTGACGCGTAGTTGCAATTTCTGTCACGGACAGGGCATGGTTGCGTCTGACACTTGCGAGGTGTGCCACGGAAGCGGCACCGTGACGAAGGACTTCTCTGTGAAGATTGAGGTTCCTGCCGGCGCATCCGACGGCTGGAGCCAGGTGTACAAGTTGAACGACGGGAGCAAAGTGCGGTTCCGCGTTCATCAGGTATCGAACCCATCCTTTGAACGTCGCGATGCCGATCTTGTTACCCATGTCCATATTTCTCTGAAAGAGGTGGAAGCGTTCGAGCGCATTGAGGAATAGGCATTGCTGGGGACGACGCTCCACCTAACCACGATAGATAAGCAGACTATTTCTGTGGACGTTCCGCCCTGTTCCACGCAGCCCTTCAGCACAATCCAGAAGAATGGATACGGACTGACGCGCTTTGAAAACGGCCATTCCGCGGGTATTTCGTCATTGCTCAAGGGAAAGAGGGGCAATTTGCTTATTGTTGTGGAGATCGATTTTCCGGATGGCCTCACGGCGGAGCAGCGCCAGGCAATTGAAACCATGTTTTGATATCTTGTTTGTTGTCACACAGTGGATAGGGTGTTGCGGATAACAGAATGGAAGGGGCGTTTGCTTGTTTGGCCCTCTCCTTCTAACAAATTGAACTCTTCTCTGTACGAAGAGATGAGTGGTCAAAATTAACTGAATCTTTCAGTTATTCCAAAAGTAGAAAAAGGGTTTTGAGAATGTCGTTAAGTCGCTCTGAGGAGTTGTTGGACATTGCTAAGAAGATCCTGCCCTGTATAGTGCCGAGGGACGAAACGTGCCGTTATTGTTCTTCAGCCCTATTACTCATAGCTATTTGCTACGAAGCGAATCCTGATACGAGTCTTGATAATTGCACCCATAGATTCTGCAGGAGGTGCGTTCTCGGTTTAATCCAGAAAGTAGCCGGATCCAGTGATACCTTTATTCTAGAAAGAGACGGTTTGTCCTATTTGCCGGACCTCCTTCTTCAACTATATCACAGATGAAGTAATCGAAGAAGGGATGGCTCATCTCTAGCAATACCTCTTCCATGTTATGGAAATTGTGAACGGCGATCCATCGGTACGGGTTATTGTCCGATTCCCTTACGAGTAGAACTGTATTCAGACAGTGAACAAGGTCTTCTTCTTTCCCAAGGTAAGTGACAGTAGGCCGCGATTTAGTGTAGGAAGTGCAAAAGTTGTGCATCCTTCTCACTTGCCTGAACAACACTTCCGACAATGTGAAATCTTGCGTTTGTCGTAACGGCTAGGTGTACAACGTCGTCATGCCGAAGCTTGCTTCTGTCTCTCCTCAGGTGATTGGCCGTTCACCGTAGTTCATCCTTAGGATTTGGTAAACATGTTGAAACAACTGGACGCGACGAACAAGATGATGGAGGATCGCAATCTGTTCCAGTTCGCGTTCAACAACGCGCGGATTCTCGAAAAGAACAACACCTTCTATATTGAATCGTTTGAAGAGAGGAACGGACGTATTTGTGGATCGGGAACAGCCTACTACCCCAACCAGATTACGATTACTGGAAACTTCCAGAACGATTATCCCTGCGGTCGTTGCACGTTGACCTTCGGAGCCTCCCAGATCACAGAGGAGGCGACGTTCGTGAATGCACATCGCACCGGTCACATCAAGGTGACCTATCCCAGTGGCATTGTGGCGACCGTCAGGCTGAACGACTCCTCGCCGTTCCTGTTCCAGTCCGTCATCCCCTACAGCCGCAACTTCTACAATCACAGCGTGATTGGCTTTCCGTGCGTCACCCCCGATATCATCGCCCTCAGCTACAATGATGTCTCCTACAAGCCGAACGAGGTGGAGGACGTCGCCTGGCTGCTGAAGCACTTCGACGTACATCAGATCTCCATGAACGTGGACTACAGCGACAACGCTCTGCGGAACATCGAGCAGCACTGCAGAGCCATGCTGGAGGGCGAGATGATTCTCTCGAACCCCAAGTTCAACCGCATGCAGAGCGTCACGCTCTGCTGCCAGGCGCTCATCGCGAAGAACCGCCTCAACTATATGCTCCCCGAAATCTCCTCGCTGCGCAACATCAACACGCTGCTCGCGCGCACCGTCCAGCGCTGCTGCAGCTGCGAGCTGGAGGAGGAGGAGAAGATGAACTGCAACTACACGCTGAACAGCATTCTGAGGGTGCTGGGCTACAGTCCCTGCCTCCGCTCCATCACCATCGTCGCGTACCCCGACAGCACTCTCAACCTCAGCGGCGGACTGTTCCCGCGTGTGTCGTCGCTGACGCTGAAGGGTGGGTGTGATGGCACGTGCTGACCCTCAGACTGCTTCCTGACGCAGAACATCGTGCTCGGCGACCTCCCCGAGTTGGAGAGCCTGCAAATTGAGAGTGCGTGTTGCGAGCTTCTCTCACGCGTAGCTGTCGCCATGCAGTCTCTCTCTCTGACGTCCTACCTCCCCAAGTGCCGCTCCTTCTCCATCTACGGTACCTTTCCTCTCTCTCCTCCACCGTAGGCTGCTTCTCTCTCGAGAGTGTCGAGATCGGGAACGAGTGTCTCTCTCAGTGCACCTCCTTGACGATCACACGTACCTCTCCTCCTCCATCGCCACTCGTAGAATGCTCCGCTTTGAAGACCCTCACCCTCGGCGACCACAACATGGAGTCCGACACGCGCTCCACGCTCAGCCTCGTCAGCAACCTCGCTCTGGAGCGCATCGCCGTCGGCGCACACAGCTGCACCTGGGTCGACTGGATCGAACTGGGTTATTGAGTCACTTCCCTCTCACTCGCAGATCTCTTGAAGCTGCGCTCCTTCTCTGTAGGCGAATCTTCCTTTTCGAAGACGTCTCGCTTTTCCCTTTTACGCACGGCTGCTGCGGGGGCGTTACCAATAGACACGCCGTCGCTTCGGTCTCTCGTCATCCCAGACAACGCGTTCGCGAATGCGTCCTTCAACGTGTTCTGTGAGGCTCACGAGAGGGCGTCACGACTAGACCCTCTGTTGAGTCTGGAGTCCTTCGAGGTGGGTCGCAACTGCTTCAGCAACACGACGCAACTCATTGCGATGAGTGCGTTTCATTTTGCTCTGTAACGCCCAGAAATGCCAATGATTTCCAAACTGCACATCGGCGACCATTCCTTCCAGAATGCTAGAATCACCCCGATTTCTGGACCCCTGCGCAAAGAGGACGAAGCCATCACTGTGGAGGATATTGCCGAAGGAGAGTCCCTCACGGAGGAGCAGGCGATCCAGCGCTTCAAGTGTCCCTTCACGCACCTGACGGAGATCTCCATCGGCGAGGGCTGTTTCTTCCGCACCGTCGTCCTCTTCATTCACAGTGCGTTTCCCGCCATCTCCTCACGCGTAGATATCAAGTGCCTGCAAACGATCCGCATCGGGAAGGGCTCGTTCCACGATTTGGTGACAGTGAATCTGTCGTGTGGGCGTCAGTGAGAGGCGTGAGGGATAGACTTGCCCGAGCTCACGTCGATGCGTGTGGACTTCTCCGAGAACAAGGAGCTGGCGATGTTCAGAGTGTTCAGTGCGGGTGTGTGATGTGCGTGATGGGTAGAGGTGCCCAGACTGGAGTACATCGCCGATGTCAATGGCAAGAGGTTGCCCTCCCTCCACTTCCCCAGTCTCATTAACTTCCTCTATCGAGGTAGGAATGGGCTGTGGTGGTGACGCGTAGACATATCGGAGTCGATGAAGCAGCAGTCGTGTGAGCCCTACACGGTGAAGGACCGGCATCCGAACGCATACTTTAAGGAAACCGAGTACATGGGACACACGAACCATGAAGTGAACGACCTTACGGACGATTTTATCCGGAAACAGCGCAGACTGTATGCTCTTAATAACTAATCGTTAACGGCATTCAAGTCCTTCGCACCTCATACCCGCATGATCAGTAACCCATTGTGTGTGTTTCTTGCAGCAAATGTGGGTTGGTGTGTTTCTCGCTGTGAACGTGGGTTGGTGTGTTGTTGTCTTGTGCGAGTTGAGGGAGAGTAACGCTTAAAAAGAGAAGGTGAAGACAACACACAAGCCCGTCTAGCTCAGTCGGTAGAGCGCTAGGCTCTTAACCTAGTGGTCGGG
>ERZ1106948.109-NODE-109-length-40408-cov-33.886601_pt1 | contig 40408 bp, 62 predicted proteins | sample MGYA00403673_ERZ1106948 | MGnify/ENA primary metagenome ERZ1106948 (study PRJEB35170, sample SAMEA104062409) | human gut metagenome | biome: human gut; feature: human-associated habitat; material: faeces | place: Denmark | collected 2012-05-07 ...
AGAGCTGGCGGTAAACCATAAGAGTGTCCTTTCTGTCAACGAGCATTCTGCTTCAATTAAGAATCAAGGGATAAGTACTTTGAGTTTGTGGAAGGGGAGTGCCGTCGTCGGAATAGAACGGGGAGAGACTCGCAATCTTATTCCGACCACTGCACTCGTCGATTTCTCACTCGTAGCTTGCCCTACGGTGAAACAGAGTTGCCGAACTGCTTGCAGTTGAAGATAGAACGACATCCCACAAAGAGGATGAATAACTATGGATTACGGACCCCACACGAAGCAGCAGTGGAAAACAAACAGAACACACCCAACTACTCCTTTCCCGTAAGAATGAATAAACCCATGACACCCAAAATGATGTAACGCAACCAAGGATAGTCCGTCGTCCAAATAGTAAACATACCGAAGAAGGGAGCATACGCAATGCTGGAACCGTAAATGTTGTCGCGATTTAGGAAAAGCTGACCTACATGTGAGGCAGACGCCCAACTCCACACCCCTCTGGTAGAGCTGCTGGTCGTGGACCTGGTTGTTGTCTCCCTTGGTCAGGAAACGAGACTCCTCCTCCGTGCCCCTACCGCTAACGCATTCGCCCAAGCGCATACGGATTGTGAATCACATGGACCCGATGAACAATTGGGATGTTTCTCCCGGGGATATTGTACACAACGATATCGGCGATCTTGATGGTGTGGAAGCGATTATCGATCAAGAGGACGTCGCCTCTTCTGTATTCGGGGAGCATCGAGCCGCTACAGCGTGAGAGACAACGAAAGAAGCGTACGTGAGAATCACGACGACGGGTGTCGGCGTGTCCAGCGTGTAGCTCAGCATCTTCCACGAGGCCAAGGCGGATGCAAAGAAGGTGAACATGGAGATCACTTGAATGATGAGCAGCCTTTTGCTTTTGAAGAGAGAGCTGATCGCGTCGATCTGGGTAGGTTTCTTCGAATGAACGTCTTCCATGAAGATTTGAATGATTCTTTTCCGCTATAAATTGTGGTAGTGGAGGAGAAAGTGTGTGTATTGAATGAGAAAAAGGTTTGTTGGTCCGGATGGGTTGTATCCAGGGAAAACGGACGAGAAAGAAGTGGGTTGTTGATAATGATGCTTCATTGACCACTGCACGTGCAGTCTGGAGAACCGAAATACCCGCTGCAAATGCGATGACCGAAATCGCGGTAGTAAGTGCTGTCTCCCGTATTGGGGGTACAAAGAGATTTTGAGTTGACAATACGGTACGCGGAATTGTAAAAACGACAAACGTCTAGGAGCCGAGAAAAAACCGGGAGAACTTGGAAACGGAATCGTGACTATTTTAATCGGGACATGACTCTATTCATTATCCCCTCTTGGGATCTATTTGCGATTGATCTGTGAATCAAATGCCATTACTGGGGATTGTAAAGTACACCTCGCGTATTGGCAAGTTGCTGGACTCTGCGTTGCAGACAATCGTTAGTGATAAGAGTGTTGTGAGTGGTATTGAGTCCGTCGATACGTACCTCATGGCTATCGGATTCGGTGGTTACTGTTTCCGCGCGTAATCCGTAGAATACAGCAGTAATGAGCAAATGCAGTACGTACGTGGATTACTGCTGAGTTATTGGTACCACTTTTATACATGATCAATGAAGTATATTACATACTATTTCTTTCCCATAGGCTCGTTTCTCTCAGCAGTGTACTCTGTTTGAGTACATATCCTGCATCATTCGTCGCTCCGAGTTCAGTCTTGTCGTATGCCTATGCTTTTCGTGACATACAGGAGAATTGTGGCTATGTCGACGAGAAGACGCCTCTTCCCGAAGTGGAGAGCGACCAGTTGAGACAGTACCGCAGTCTGTTGAAGCTATCGCTTCTGTTCGTTCTCCGCGGCTTGGTGTAGAGGCACTACTGGATCGGTTTCATGGAGTACATTCAGCTGCTTCGTGAGTATGAGCAGCAAAACGCTCAGACGAAGACGGCATCGGTGGAAGCGTGCAATGTGTACAACGACGGAATCGGGGTCGTGGAAAGGACGAACATCCCCTGGAGTCGCGTTGTGGAGATGGAGACCCAGGTAAAGGATCCGAACCATCCGCTGGATGTGTTCCTGACGCGGAAGTAGAGGCGACTATTGTTGCGCGCTGCTGGAGGACTTGGCGAATAGCGGTAAAATCGAAGGATTCTTTGTTGTAATCAGCCCATGGGAAATCGGCTCGTTCCGAAAGAGAGAAATGAGAGATCTGTTGATCCCGGTGAAATGGAGAAGAAACGCCTCGCCTAAGTAGCAGAGACGGATCGACTCTTGTCTTTATCAAGAATTTTCCGCGAAAACTCTTGTAGCACGACAGAACAGAGCCTCAGATTCATATAGTGTTATTTAATAACGTCGCCATGCCATCATTCCACTTTTCAGTGTCACACTTTTTTGTTGTCTAGTCTATTCCCTTACGTTTCCAATGCTGTTCGAACTTGATGATCCTGCGTCTGAGGCTGCTGTCATGTTTTCACTAAACGAAGCGCTCCCGGCCACTCCAGACACAGGGTGGCCGGGGTATCTCTTCGACTCGGAAGATAAATGGCCTCCGACCTAGCGTAGGCGGCCTTCAGCCACTGGTTGAGGGCCAAAACGATTTCGGAGCGCTTCCCGAGCTCCTGCTTCCTTTCGACGATGTCGACGGGTACAGCGACGACAACTCACTCCGCAACGAAACGAGCGATTCTGCCACGGAATCGAACTCACTGACCCTGAGCTTCTCCGAGCCGAGTTCGCAGCCGAGCTCTCAGCTGAGCTCTCAACTGAGTGTGCAACTCAGCTCGCCGCTTAGCTCGCCTTTGGTCGCCACGGAAGAAGACAGTTGTCCCAATTCTGGGCTCAACTCGTACTTGCAGAGCGTGGCGTGGCAGCAGAAGCAGAAGGCTGCCAAGGAGCGCCGTATGAAGAGAATGGCGATCCTGAAGATGAAGCGTATGTCGGGTCAGATCTCCTTTGATTCCTCGCTGCGTTATGAGAACAAGAGACGTCGTTAAAAGAATTGTTTGTTGAAGAAAGGTGTTAGGAAGGAAGAACAGGGATGGATCGCATTCCCGCGGTTCCAGTTCCATGCCCGTTTTCGGCTCAGAAAGAGACACAATCGGCGCAAAATGGTGTTAGCGGAACTCGGTAAGGGACTTACAAGTGCTCTAGCCAAATTGCAGACGACAACGATCATTGATGACGCTGTCGTGGCAAGTATCATAAAGGATATTACGAATGCGTTGCTCCATGTCTGGGTAGTCCATCGAATTCACGCGTAGTCGGATGTGAATTTGAAGCTGGTCATGAACCTCCGAACCACAATCAACAACCGAATTCAGGTGGAGTTCGCCGCGTCGGGCATCAACAAGAGGAAAGTGATCCAGCGCATCGTGTATGAGGAACTGGTGAATATGCTGTCCCCGGTGGACGTGAAACCGTTCAGACCCGTGAAGGGGAAGAGCAACGTCATCATGTTCGTCGGTCTTCAGGTGAGGGTTGTGTGTCTCCGCGAATCGTAGGGTTCCGGTAAGACTACGACGATCGGCAAGTTCGCCGCGTACTACAAACGAAAGGGGTGGAAGACCTGCATGGTTTGCGCCGATACCTTCCGAGCGGGTGCCTTCGACCAGCTGAAACAGAACGCCGTGAAGGTGAAGGTGCCCTTCTACGGTTCGTACACAGAGGCCGATCCGGTGGTGATCGCGGAGCAGGGTGTGGAGCAGTTCCGCAAGGAGAAGTTCGAGATCATCATCGTGGATACCTCCGGTCGCCACAAGCAGGAGGAGGGGCTGTTCGAGGAAATGAAGCAGGTGGCTGATCACGTCCATCCCGACGACATCGTGTTCGTGCTGGACTCCACGATCGGTCAGGCTGCCTACGACCAGGCCAGCGCCTTCAAGAGCGCCGTGTCGATCGGCAGCGTGATCATCACCAAGCTCGACGGTAACGCCAAGGGAGGTGGCGCCATCTCTGCCGTGGCTGCCACGGGCGCGCCCATCATTTTCACGGGTAGGCGTGGGTGTGGCGAGTGAGGAGCAGGTTCCGGAGAGGCGTTCGACGACTTGGAGCCGTTTGAAGCGGAGAGCTTCGTGAGCCGCCTGCTGGGCATGGGCGATATGAAGGGGCTGGTGCGCGAGCTGAAGGAGGGCGGCGCGCTGAAGGTGAAGGACGACGTGGCGAAGCACATCCAGAAGGGCAAGCTGACGATCCGCGATTTTGGCGAGCAGTTGCAGATGATCACGAAGATGGGCTCGCTGGACCGCATGATGTCGATGATCCCGGGACTGCAGAACATGGTGCCGCAGGGCGCGGGGAAGGAGAGTGGCGAGAGCATCAAGCGGATGATGATTCTGATGAATTCGATGACGGACGCCGAGCTGGACGGAGGTGGGAGACCAAGAGCGGAGTGACGATTAGAGGTGGAGTTCACGGAGAAGAGGCTGAAGCGCGCGTGCATCGGAGCCGGGTTGAAGCCGGAAGAGGGCGGCATGTTCATGCAGCTGTACAAGTCGATGGAGGGAATGATCGGCAAGATCGGCAAGTCTCCGTTGATGAACGGTATGGGTGCGAGGAGTGGATGAGTCCTAGACGAGAAGATGATGCAGCAGATGAAACGCAATCCGCAAGCGTAGGTGTTTGGGACGGAGGTGACGGGTAGGCTGATGAAGCAGCTGCAGGGCGCGATGAACCCGCAGATGGTAGTGCGATAGTGTGTGCTGTGAGGACTAGTTGAAGCAGATGGGCGGAATGCAGAACATGATGTCGATGATGAAGGGAATGAACATCAATCCAAATATGTTTAAGGGTTTTATGTGGCTGTCCTTGTTGAACAAACAGCGGCGTTGAGTATTGGAAAGAGTAAGCCCCATTCTGTTCGCCCTCTGAGTTAACGATGTTCTCAGAAGGTTGCCTGCATAACTTTGAAAACGACGAATTCTCAGCCACCAAAACGTAGACTCATCGTATCTTCGCCTTGAATCGGTAGCTGATAGTGTTCTTTTCAGAACGGCACTCTCTGCCATTTCCGTCCGGGGAATTTCCCTAGTCATGGACCCACGCCTATCCGTCACGCTCCCGCGCGAAACCCTACAATACCAAGCCGATTGGCAAGATATCAGTGCATAACCATAGCAAGCCTTAACCAATACTGAGAAAGGAGTGGTTCTCCACGGAATACGGAGTTGGGTTGTGAGTATGCTCTGATCATAGGAGGAATTCCATCGTGGATGCGAGCCAATCACATTGCAGCGCGTCTTTTCAGGGGAAGGGAGGGGAGATTTGAGAGATGGAGGGTGGGAAGGAGACGGCAGGGGGACAAGGAGGATGTGAGTCCGATTCCAAGGAAGCGTGCATCATGTGCACATCCCATGCCACAGAATGGATGCTGATCCCTCTCCATGACAGAGCACACAGAGACCTCGCCCTTCCCATATCAACCAAAATAGTCCCGATTCCTGGAATTCTCCCCATCCGACTGTGAGGGAAACAGAAAACCAATCACTACGAATTGTATGCCCCCATTCTTGTCTAGCCTCATCCTGGTAGAATATGCAAAGACTCGGACAGTTCTCTGTGAAGCAATCCTCAAGATATCTTCGTGTACGTGGTGATATGGATCCTCTCACGGGCTAGCGATTCCTTGCTACGGAAGCGAAGGCGGAAGTGAAGGCGTCTACGGCTTCCACTGCGCAGGCGGCCAAGACGGCTGCCCCGAATGCTGCCAAGGCGGCTGCGCCTAAGGCTGCGAAGGCTGGAGCTCCCAAACCGACGCCCAAGCCTTCATCGTCTCCCAAGGCGCCCAAGAAGGCGAGTGATGGACCGATTCGTAATGGGTTAGAGCGGAAAGGGAAAGAAGATTGCCATCGGCACGGTTGTCGTCCTTCTCGGCTGCGGAGGACTGTACCGCTACCATGCGGGAAACGACCACCTCGCGTGCATCAGCAAGGTGAAGGGCAATAACGGAAGCAACATCCTGGAGACGCTGTACTTGATGCCTAAGGATCTGGAGTCTAAGGTTCGGATTTCTCCCCTCTGTGATCCCTAGTACGACAACTACATGTTCAACGCGTATTGCGACCGTCTCATCTACGCGATCATGCACAGTGGGCAGCAGAGCGTGTGTGTCACCCTAGACAACCCCAAGGACTTCAAGACGATGGAGGACGCGCTTGACTTCTTCGGGAGAGTAGAGCTGCCCATGTCCGAGTCATCGCGTAGTGGTTTACCACGCTGGGCATCGACGTGGACGGAAAGGCTCCCATCAGCGAGGACGGTCTGGTCGAGATGTTCTCCGAGTTCAGCAAGCAGGAGAACATGTTCAACATCTACATCATCGTGGCATCGACCTCGCTGAATCACGTCTAGGGTGAGCGCTACTTCGGCATTTCCCCGAGCACGGAGTTCATGGCGCAGACGGCGTCCCGCCTGTTCGACGCGCAGCGCGTGCGCAAGAGTGGGAGGTGGCGAGGGCGCTGAGGCGTAGACGGTCAGCTGATCATTCCGATGGCGAGCGTGATCGAGATGGTGACGGAGATGGAGGAGAAGACGAAGGAGAAGTACTACACGAGCGCGTTCATCCCGAACTTCGCGAACAAGCTGTTCAGCGGCGAGGACCGCGGCGTGAAGCTGGAGAAGCTGGTGGACGCGCTGAAGAAGGACGAGCGCGCCGGTATGGGCGTGTACGAGTTCGTGAACGTGATGTCGGTGATGGAGAGACAGACGAAGGCGAAGAAGGTGGGAGAGGAGAGGAGAGGTGACGGCTAGTTCTACTTCTATGTGGATGACTACACCGAGCAGAAGGTGAACGACGCGCTCTTCGACCACCACGACGAGAACGAGGAGGAGGAGGTTGAGGAGGTGAAGGAGGAAGAAGTGAAGGAGGAGGAGATTCCCGAGGTTCCTGAGGTTCCCGAGACTGTGGAAACTGTGGAGACTCCTGAAGTGGTGGAGCAGTCCGAAGAGAAGTCGTTTGAATCCCTTCTCACGGAGCTGGACAGCGTGAAGAGCGACAAGTGGCGCTCGCTTCTCAAGTTCGATACGGAGGGCGTGAAGAGTGCCATGGAGAAGGAGCGTGAGGTGAGAGACAACTTAAAGAAAATGAACTGGTGGTAAGCCTGTTTTCTGAACCAGAGTTGCTTCGCACAATGTGGAACAAACACACAATTCATCCTTTGAAACGTTAAAGTAGATAAGCTACAGTTCGTACGCACACAAAACCACTCACTTTATAACCGTTCTTGCCAGAAGCCACCACGCGCAGGTAATCACGAAGCTGCTGCTTCTTCAAATACTTCTTGGTGAGGTACTAACACGTCACTCCAGTTCTGTTTCAAGCCTACCTTCAGGTATCTCTTGGCCATGGCGTTGGAAGAGACCACGCTAATCTTCTCGTCGCTGCTCGACACAGAAACCAACTCGCCGAGGTTGTTCGTCTTGTTATCGACCTTGATGTGTTCCTTCAAGAACTTCTCCTACTCATAATCGAGCAAAGAGAGTTAGACAAAAGAGGCGACTTCCATGATCTTGTCGTTCACGGGGGTAGTGCAATCAATCGTGAATTCAACCTTCTTAGCAACCTACACCGAGCATGAGAACGACGTCCCTTTGAGGCCAGTGCAGAGCACAGCTCTCTCCGTACACGGCAATTCCAGCACAATACCTACAGCAGCCATTTCGATACAACTAATAATGCTTGGCTGGTGGAAGCATGCATCGGCGCTCCGCCAAATTCGGTGAATAACCGTTTTCAGAAACACAGACGGGGCGCTCTACTGCAAAGGCTCTCATTTGAATCGCTGGAGAAGAGGAATATCGTAAACAGGGAAATCGCCGTGAAGGAACGCGCATTCCGTACAATGACCCATCAAAGCCAATTCCTCCCCCTTTTCTTTCCAAGCAACCACACAGCAAACGGATGGAAATGGCAGACAATAGACCCCACTTGACAGGTCCGCAAAATTACCCCGTTTTTCGGCAATCACTGAATGGCTCGCCAGTTTTCACCTCGACCAAACGGTTTTCGGTTGATCAAGTAGGCGCAGTGCAACGGATATAGTGCTGTCTGCATTTTCGCTAGTTCATTTCTCTCACCCGTGGCGTAGGAATGGATCTTAACACGCTTGTTAACGTCTTGAGCGCTACAAACAACAACGACAACAGTATTCGTGGCAATGCTGAGAAGGCTTTGGGCGAGGTGCGTGTATGGGCCGCGTTTGACGCGATAGATGACGCAAGCCCCGGGATTCTTCCCCTGTCTTCTCTCCATTCTCGGAAATGACCAATTCCCCCACAGCATCAAGCTGGTATCGGTTCGGACTGTTCCTGAGGCGTAGAGCGCTGCCATCGCGCTTAAGAACCGTCTCCGAAACCGCTACGATAGTGAGCAGAACATTATCTCTCCCGAAGACAAGGCCGTTCTGCGACAGACGATTATCCCCGTTGTCGATCCTGCGCGGGCTCACGGATAGGTCCTGTGCATGCAGACCAACATCAGCGTCACGAGCCTCATCTCTGTCGCCGTGGAGGAGATCGCTTCGGTTTTCGCCGTTCCTCCTCGTTATCTCTAGCACGACTTCCCCGACAACTGGCCGGAGTGCATTCCGCACATCGAGAACGCGATCGCCAGCCAGAACCAGCAGCAGTTCTTCAACGCCGTCTACGTCGTTCGAGTAGCATTTTTTGTCCCCACTCACTCTCAGAGCATCATGCACTGCTTCCAGTATCGCTCGGAGAAGAAGCCGGTGTACATGCTGACCCAGCACTTCTTCCCCGCCTTCCTCCAGTGGATTCACAGCTTCATGGTAGGTCGCGTGCCCGTCTCCTCACTGCTAGAGTCAGACTCCCACGGAAGAGTCTCTGCAGCTCCTCAATCTCATGATGAAGACCTACTACACCTCGTTGGATTTGACGTCGGAAAACGTGTCCTTCTTCCAGGTGAACGACTTTGACACGTGGGTGCCCATCCTCTGTGTCGGCGATTCGCGATTGCGCTCATGTCCTAGCAGTTCATCAGCATGCCGCCCATCAACCCGGAGAACGCCATGCCTGAAGTGAGCAGCATCGAGAAGGCCGCCTTCCCCGAGTGGCACGTGAAGAAGTGGTGCATTACCATTCTGGTGCGCATCAACGGAAACCTGCTGGGGTGAGTCTAACCATCTCCCATCACGCGTAGAATCAAGGACAAGAAGAACCCCGACTACGTGCACTGGGTGAACGACTACGTGCCGCAGATCCTAAACCTTGTGCTGTCCCAACTGAACGAGTACAAGAACGTGCGTGTGTTCTCTCTGACTCACCCCCAGGCCGTCTTCTACTACAACAAGATGACGATCCAGCTCTTCGTGTTCCTCAAGTCGGTGATCGACGTGGCGAAGCTCTACAAGGTGATCAAATCCCACATGAACTTCATCATCAACGACGTGTTCCCGAAGGCCATGGCCATCACGCCCGAGGAGCGCGCGCTGTGGGAGGACGACCCCATCCAGTTCGTCAACCAGGTCTATGACACCTACTACGACATGACCAACGTGCGCTCGGAGGCGGGCGAGTTCCTCATCTACCTGAGCAAGGTGCGCGCCAACGACATTCTCAACCCCTTCCTGAACTTCCTGATGTCCTCCTTCGACTCGTCGCTGTCGTCGCACCGCCTCATCCGTAGGTACAACGCTACGGCGCCCGACAAGCGCGACTACATGGCGAAGGAGTGGATGCTGTACGCGCTGGAGCTGCTCGCGAACAACCTGCTGAGCAAGGACAACATCCGCGGCAACGTGGAGAAGGTGCTGGTCGACTACGTGTACCCCGAGTTCAACTCGCCGCTCGGCTTCCTCCGCGCGCGCGCCTGCCGTCTGTACTCCTCCTTCAAGAAGCTGGACCTGGACCCCGCCCACCTGCAGAGCGTCGTGACGTCGCTGATCCGCTGTCTGGACGACCCCGAGTTCCCCGTGTGCGTCAGCGCCGCCATCTCGCTGCAGTCCTACCTGAACGACGAGTCACGCATGAATCTCATCCGCCCGCACGTGCGCCACATCGTGGAGCGCTTCATCACGCTGCTGCAGAAGGTGGCGGTGGACGAGGTCATGCAGTCCTTCGACACGATCATCAATAAGTTCCAGGACGAGCTGCTCCCGCTGAGCGGCGAGATCCTGCAGGTGCTGATCAACGCCTTCAAGGAGTACAAGAAGGACGTGGACAACGACACGGCGATCTTCACCGCCATGAGCACCATGGAGTGCATCTCCTCGATCGTGCTGAACGCCTCGACGAAGCGCGAGTACTACGACAACGCGGCGTCGCTGGTGGTGCCGTGCGTGATGGAGATCTTCAGCCAGCAGGAGGTGGACTACTACGACGCGGCGCTGATGATCATCCGCGCGCTCGTCAACTACTACGAGAACAGCGTGAACACCAAGGAGAGTGCGTGCTGGCGCGGGCTGTGATGTCTAGTGCTGTGGCAACTGTTCCCGCACCTCCTCCTCCTCATCCAGAACACGGCCATGGACTACATCTCCAACTTCTTCTCCGTCGTTGACTGCTACCTGGCGATCGAGTCGCGTTTCCTGTGCGCTCTTACGCGTAGGTCGAACGACGTCATCGACCGCTCCTTCAACGGCAAGTCGTACCTGCAGATGCTCCTTGACTTCGTCAACGAGTCGCTGTTCGACCCCGAGCTGGGCTATCAGGAGCAGAGCTACGCCGTGGGCGTGTTGATGATCATCGTGCACTACCTCTACGGTACCTCTCTCTTCCTCCGCTCACAGACAGGCAAGGTGGACACGGTCATCCAGCCGGCGGTGGACGTGGTGAACCGCTACATCGCCGCCAAGGAGGCGGACATCACGCGCATCCTCAACGACAACGAGGAGGAGGAGGACATCAAGCAGTTCTACCTGGAGCAGGCGCGCGACTGCATCGTGAGCGCTGGCGGAGGCTGTGACCCCTAGTGCCGCGCGCTGATGGTGATCGAGTCGGCGATTATCCTCCGCCCGCGCCAGACGCTGGCGTACCTGGTCAGCGTGAACTACGCGGACACCTACATGCAGACGTTCGTCACGTACATCGACGCGCACGAGAGCTTCCTCGCCACGCACCTCGCGTCGCTGTCGCTGGCGGCGCTGTTCACCATCCCCTTCAACGAGCTCCCGCCGTCGTACCGCAGCGAGATGCCGCGCCTGTTCGAGCTGTGCATGCAGCTGGCGAACGAGGTGCAGAGGCTGAAGAAGCAGCGCGACGCGTCGGACAAGGCGAACGACGATGTGGACTACGAGGAGCTGATGGACCGTCTGTACGGGCAGAGCTTCAAGCAGAACGACTGGGGCTTCAACGAGGACTGCGACGTGGACGACGACGACGACCTGGGCGAGTTCGACCTGAAGCAGCTGGAGGACCTGGGCGGCATCGAGGGCGACTGCTCGGAGATCGACGACCACCTGTTCAACAACGTGACGGTGATCGACGAGGTGACGTACATGAACCAGGCGTTCAACGTGGGTGCGAGAGGAGGGCGTGAGTCGTAGTTGTGCAATACGCAGCAGTCGCAGGTGATGAAGGACGTGCTTCACGCGGTGAGCAACGATGCGCAGTCTGTCTTTAATATGATGATGTCGGCTCCGACGTCGGGAGAGGTCTACTTTTGAGCTTTATTGCCGTGTTTGTGAACAAACAGTCGTACAGGAGAGAAGACAGCTTCAGCAAGTCGTAGCTCTAGGCGTGACACTCCCTTGCCTGTCTCACTTCCAAATACACGTCCAGCAACTCCTTGAAGTGCTGGAGCGTTCCCTCCGGAAGCGACTCCTTTTCCGCCGGCAGTCTCGCTTGCGAGTTCTTCTTCCTTCTCTTCGTCTTCTTCTTCGGCTCCACCTTGCTCTCCTCGCTCTACGCCTCACACCCACCTCTCGCCCCCACGTCGTCCCAGTGCGCCAACTGGTAGTCCAGGTGGTACATGGAGCAGTCGCAGTGCTCGCACACGGGGAAGTTGCACTCCTGGCAGAACTTCATCGGCACGTTGCCCACACTACGCCTCACTCTCGGTCTCCTCTCCCACTAGAAGAAGTTGTGGCACACGCCGCACTGGTAGAAGTAGCAGTGGAAGAACGCCTCCGCGCGCTTCTGGAACGCCGACTGCGAGTTCAGCGAGATCTCCTGCAGCGTCTGCAGGTCCATCAACGCCACGTACGGGTTCGGCGATCGGCGCGCCACCGCCAGACGATCTCCCGCCTTCTACCATCAACTCTCAGCGAAACGCCTACGACGATGCACTCCAGCGCGTCGAACACGTCCAGGTTCTGCCGCTCGTTGCGCAGCAGCGACATCAGCAGGTCGATCACGCCGTTGTTGACGAAGAACTCGATCTGCTCGTCGTTCCCGCACGTACAGCCATTCATGAATACCCAGTACGCTTCCGTCTTCAGGTCGTCCCCGCTCTGGGAGTGAAGCATGGCGATGATCTGATCGATGATGTTGCTTTTCATGATGGCGTCGATCTAAAAGTGAGGGGTGTGGGGGATGGGGACCAGTTCGCTGCTGCCCGCGATGATGTTGGATATGGTCCAGAGCGACTCCTTTAGGATGGATGTGGATGTCTGTTTGAGCAGGTTGCTCAGATACTTGATGACGTCGCAATCCACCGCGTACTAGCGATGATGATCATGCACCATCACTCACTTCGGTGTAGTCGAAATTCTCCTTGTCGTCACGCTCCAGAGCGATGATACACCCCACGACGTGAAGCGCCTCCGTGACCACATCGATGGCGTGATGACCCAAGAGAGTGATGATATAGGGGATCATGCACGAGGACACCATGTACTAGTCGGTGAAAACGGAAAGACAGACAAACAATCACACGCTGAGCAATCACGAAGTGGCGACCGATCACCTTGCAGATCTGGATAACGACGACTTTGTCGTACTACGCGTGAATGGGAGAGAGAGGATGCACAGTCGATGTGAGCTTTCGGTTGAGAACGGAGAGAATACGCTTGATGTCGGCGCTCTGTAACTCGATTTGTGGAGGATACTGACAGAAGCAGTTGAGACACGCAATGAAAATGGACTCTGGAGTGCTTTCTGCCGTGATGAGCTCTATGAGGCGCGGAATGAAGTTGCCTTCGAGAAGGATCGTTTGAATCTCAATCTCGAAGGGCTTCGATTTGGAGTACTGCTTCGACTGACCCACGTAGAACCAGACGATGGTGCTCAGCAAATTCACTGCCTGCTCCACGATGGGCCAGTTGGTCGTATCCATATAGCTCTTTATGATGTTTAAAATGCCGACACGGCACAGCTTGTTGATATATCTCTCTGACGTACTACATAGCGTTGTAAACAGTCGAAGCAACTACCCCATAAGAAGGTTGAGACCAAGGACTACCTGCACATTCACTTCCAGACTCCGGTTCTTTTGGATCTGCTCCACTAGCACCGGAAGGATGTGGATGCTCTTCGTTGTGTCCAGCGCCATCACACTCCTCTCCTGCTCGAAGAAATCCGCGATATCGTTTATCTGCTTCAGCAGTTGATCATCGGACAGGTCATTCAGGTTTTCGACGAGATTCTCCGATATAGAACGGATACCCCGCTTTAACGCCGCGTCGCTGTGAAGGGAGCCCAGAGCATCCATCGGAAGGAAAAAGTCAGAATTGTTCATTCCTCCCTCTTCGCACTCGCGTAAAATTGCTAACTACGACAACACACGCACAACAGATAAAGAATTGTGACAAACGGGGGACGAGCGCGCTTTTGACAACAAAGAAGCGAAAGCGAAAACTACAGTCTCCGCATAAAGCGAGACAGGGGAATGACTCGATTCCGAAGACAATACCACTTCTTCAGGTGGAAACTAGCCTTTTCCATATACCCAAACGGAATGTGAAAGCCCCGGGACACTTCCTATTGCATGACTACAGTTCGGAACGCATCACCTGAATACACACCGAATACGGGAGCGGGTAATACATCCGAATGTACGACGACGGCTTGAACACAGGGGGAATGAAATACGTGATTTGGTTCTCCTCCCTGAATCGCCGGAACAACTGCTCCTCCTCATTCACGTGGAACAAGTGGTCGCGCATCTGGTCGTTCGAGACGAGCTACAGCTCACTTCGCAGCAGCATCACTACGTAGCGTCCAGGCCTCTGCAATGTGGCATACAGCCAATACCAATCGTCATTCGAGCCCGGTTCCACGAAGTACAGATGGTTCGATGCGTGGAGTTTCTAGACATGATGCAATTCCGCCTTCGGTACATCCAGGATTTCCAGTTGGTCCTTGCGTGATTGCAGGTGATGCAGGTGGTACGAGTGCAGAATGACCAGCGGGGATAGGTGCTGGTCCTGGAATTGCGTCACCATGCGGTCGATGTTGTCCGCGTTCAGATATAATCCATTCTTCGCATTCTCCCTGTTGTTTGCATTCGCAAAGCCAATGTTCGCGCCGTCCAACACGACATTGAAGTCCATCGTCTCCAGTTGCTTCCGGAAGTAGTCAAACTGCTTCTTCTGCTTGAGCGACGATTCTACATCTCATATCAACTTCCAACTTCAACGTGGGAGCGCGGCCACGCTCCGAAGGAGTCTCTGGCGGTCTTCCTCGCTGATTCGTTCCTTCCGCACTTCCTCGTGGCAGCAGCTGCATTGATTCTGATGGACTGTGAACGGAACGAACTGCCAAGAGGGGTTCCTACAATGGACGCAAACCCGGGTAGCTACAAGACGCAGAACTGCCTCAGCGCTTCGAGAACGGAGGGGTCCGTGAGATATCGATCCTTCTTGGCCATTTGTCGAAGGGTGTCGATCAATCCTCGTTCATCGTGATTTGTTCCGTCTACTGGTAACACGCTGCACAACCCATACAAAGCGCGATCTGCTCCCCTCGAACCTTCTGGTTGAACTCGCCATCCTCCTTCATCAACATGGCGTTAAGCTGCTGCACGAGACGCGTGTCCGATGACTGCTCAGCGAGCTTCAGTAGCGATACGATGTGACGATTTCTACCCATAACCCACGCTTTCCACAGGGAGTCACTTTACGGGCAAGCCATCTCTCTTCATGCGTTCTAACCACGCTAGCGCTTCCTTTGGTTTCTTGTAAAATGAATAATCGGTGAGAATACAGGTGTAAGCCGCTTCGGGTATGCTTTTCAGCCCATCAATCTTCTCCACGCAGTCATAGAACAGTGTGTTGCAGTCCGTTAGCTTTGGAATCGAAGAAAGAACGAGACACACCAAATCCCTGCACCTCAGTCCTTCCACATCATGGATACCATTCGACTGGCTGTGCTGACAACAGTGAAAGAGCTGCCTCCTTCAGATAGGCAACGTCGTTCTGATCACGCGCGTGAAGAAGCTGAAGGCGCAGTTGATTCTTCTCACCCTTCTCCATAGAATGGAATGCAGCTGGGGTTGGAGGGAGGGAATCCAAAAGAAGGAACTGTTTTGACCCACTCTTTCGTTTTCCTCAAAGACATGTCCCTTGCTTTAACCGTATCGCGCTCGATGTATCTCAAGGAAATGGCGAAGCGTTGCATTTCGTCAAGCCGCCCCCTTCTGAAGTTGAAGACCGTCTGCCGCTTCAAAACGGGTTTCTCGTTCAATAACTTTTCGAGTAGTCAACTTCTTCGCGCTCCAATCGCTCGTTCATGTCCTGTACAGTGGTGATGGCTGAAGCGTAGTTAGTGTGTCAAAAGAAGAGGAGAAGGAAGAGAGGAGGGAGAAGCGCCACGAACTGGTGGAAAAGGAGAAGAAGAGTGTCATCAACTTCGGACACAAGTTCAATCAGTTGGGTGGTACCAAGGTGGTGATCGCGTATTTTGGACTGTATTGCTGCACATATTCAGTGAGTCGTAGGGAGGCGGTGTGTTTGGCAGGCTTTTACTTCTCTTTCAAACTGGGTTTGGTTTCCCCTGAAACGATTGTGGGTGTTATGAATAAGTGGGAGTTCACTAGCCGCTATTCTCACCTGATCATGAACAACCCGAACGTTTGGATAGTTCGTTGATTTAAGCGTAGGCAAGCTTGTTCACCCTCGCATATCTGTGCAACAAGGCGATGTTTGGGTGTTGGTTTTCGTGTGATGTGTAGCAGTCCTCTGCGTATGGCGCTGATTACTGGCTACGGTACTTACGTTGTCGAGAAGAATAAGAAGGAGCTGAAGAAGGAGAAGATGCATTGCAAGCACGGCGAGTGCCGGTGTGGACAGAATAAGTGCGAGAAGGGAGAGTGTAAGTGCGGAGAGGGTGAGTGTAAGTGCGGGAAGGGTGAATGCAAGTGTGGAGAGGGTGAATGCAAATGTGGAGACAAGGAGTGTGGAGAGGGTGAATGCAAATGCGGAGACAAGGAGTGTGGAAAGGGTGAGTGCAAATGTGGAGACAAGGAATGCGGCAAGGGCGAATGCAAATGTGGAGAGAAAGAATGTGGAAAGAGCGAATGCAAATGCGGCAAGGGCAACTGCAAATGCGGAGACAAGGAATGTGGAAAGGGTGATTGCAAATGTGGAGACAAGGAATGCGGCAAGGGCAACTGCAAATGCGGACAAGGAAATCACCACTGCAAGGACAAGCAAAACGAGCGTTTGGTTGGAGTAATGGAGTAATCCTCTTTGTTGTCAACAAATGCGATCTAAAAGGGAGTGGGTCTCCTTCTTCCAGTATACTTTGAATCTCTGGCCGTCTTCCTTCCCTGCTCCTGCTGCTTTTCCTTCTTCTTCATAATCCACTCCCTAGTCCTCAACAGCAAATCACTTCCTCACTTGCTCTTGATCGGAGCAAACTCGCGCCCTCTCTTCCTTCGGTTCAACGCCTTCTCACGAGCGGTGAAGCGGACATCATTCGTTTCGCTTGCCTCGTCGCTCAACCCCTTCGGAACCTCAAAGTTCGGATCATTTCCAGCCTTCAACACCAAAAACATCTTCTTTGCTTTCGCACTATCCGTGACAACACAATACAACGCGAACCTATTCGGATAGTCCACCACCAAACCACCCGTAAAGCCGCACTTCGTTGCCGTCTTTGAAATCAACTCCATCTGTTCGGGGGTTTCAGGATACAGCTGAATGACGGCTCTAGGAGTCATTGATATATAACATACATGTACCTCGCTCCAGATCGGAGACAGTTGAACAGCGTCATAAAGAAAGACGTCAAACGACGACTACACTTCAGCACCAGACGAAACACAAACATCGGATTCTCGCTCTTTGAGTTGGAGTAGCACAACCACTGCACTGCCGAAATACTAATGACTCCATCGAAAACGCCATTGCGGAAAGGCAAACCCTGACCCATATCATGAAGCATCACATCTCCTTCAACTCCATTCTAGCCATGATGCAGGAGGAAGAATAACTACCTCTACAGCGATGTTGAGCATCGAAGGACTGATATCGCACCCAATCCAATGGTAGCCACGGTTTGAAATGCACTCTCCGCTGAGTCCACTTCCACAGCCAATATCCAGCAACAACGCGCTTTGTCCTTCGGGGAGTGCTAACAGGTCGATGGCTCGATCTGCCAACTGCGCCTGAATCAGACGGATACGACTGTTATTGGCGTACTTCTTCGCCTCCTTCTCGTTGTAAAACAGCTACGAATCAATGAAAGGGCTGCTTCAGCTACATCGGGAGGTCCTTCCTTTTCAGGACGACTCATGTTTCTGTTCGCAATAGGTGTTTGTGGATTCTACTCCTTCTCGTTTCTTTGCTGCGCGCATTTGGAAGGAGAGGACGTCCAGAATAGAAGTGGGTTCTGTAGAGGGCGACGCGTTCCCAATTGTTTTCAGTCCGTATTCTGGCAAATGAGGTCGTTCGTTGGAGTCTTTGAATGAGCTTCTGTCGAACTATGCTGGTTTGGGGAGAAAAGGAACAGGTCGGTTTTGACAGGATGCGTTATCCCCGCGACAAGGAGTTTCACTCCTGTCATTCCTGTTTCTCGCCAAAAGAGGTATGAATGAGTAGCGATACTGATCCGTCCTTCGACAGAATGTCGGCTTCAGTCGATTCGAGCGACTTCCGCACCATATTACCCTCATCTGACACATGTGAAGACTCTCAGATCACCGACGCCTTTCAAGTGACTGATTCAGAAATGGGCGAGTACTCGATTCGTTTCATGGACGGTCAAGAACCCGTCGATATGAGTCAGCTGTTCCCTTTCACCGTTGGATGTACTATCACCGCCAGAATCTTATTTTGTAGATCATCTCCGTGACAGATTCATTATTTCTGGCTGGGATGATGTGGAGAATCAGAATGCGGGCTGGGACGATTACGAATACACGAAACGCGACTCCATATCGCCCATAGCAAACGACTACTTGGTTACCCCCTTCTCTGAGTACCTTAACAATTCTCAGAAGAAGTGGGTACCGCAATTCAACTGCTGTATTTCAAAAGCGGGAGAGGATTATGAGTACTACGACGCACAACCGCTTCCCTATTCAGCATGCCTGGAAGAGCCGACTGGTCATCGGCGGCCTCCAACCGTAGTGGACTCCTCTTCCGATTCCGTTCATCTCTCTAGGAAGATGGAAGAGACGGACATGTCCGAATCGAGCAGTCTGTGTTCTTCAGATGCCACAGACGATGCGACCTCATTCTCTACAAGTCTGCAGTATGATACTCTGCCTCGTAAAGCGTTTGACATTGATTCGGGGAACATCTCTCCGATAGAAGCAGAGTGGTGTGTGTAATCATCGTTTGTTTGTTCAAACGAATGTGGTCAGTCTTCATTCAAACGAATGTGGTCAATCTTTGCTCGCTCAAACAAATGGAATCATTCTTCACTCAAACAAATGGAATCATTCTTCACTCAAACGAATGTAGTCAATCTTCGCTCAAACAAATGTAGTCAATCAAACACGTGCTACATAATAAGACAAGACTTTCTTCGCTCCTCCCTCTCACTCGGGGACTGTTCATCCTCTTCGTCAATACTCTCCATGTCCATCTTCGCATGGACAGCAGGCACGTCGTTCAGCTCCACCGCCTCCGTGGAGGGCCGCTCGCTGCCTTCATGGGTTTCATACACCGACGTCTCGATGGGGTTTGGGATGCTCTGTACACTGTAGTAGATAGAATCGCGGTTCTCGCTCGAAACAGGAGTGCTCTGCCCTTCTGTCGGCGTTATGGATTTGAAAGCACCCGCTTGCTGGCCCGGGTGCTGCACGACGGTTCGCAGTTTTACAGGCTGGAAGGCGTGGGACGGCGTGGCAAGCTGCTGAAATGCCACCGGATTCACGATTTGCTGATGACGTCGCTCCTTTTTGCTGATCTCGCACTGGATCATGTCCTTCGTAACTACAGGGAATCGCTTAAATATGACAACTACTTGGGAGCTGGGGGGCCAATTCTTTCACGAGGGGGGAAAGGGGCCGAAGATCGTTTCCAGAAACAAGGTTAAACTGGTTTACAAAATGGATATAGTGGTTCAGACTGAAACGAAACGAGTTTTCACAGTCACATTGTACAATTACGTCTTTATGACTACAGGTTAGCGACGACGATCGCGGCTACTTGCACCAGATATGTGCATACACACGAAACATACGACGGAAAATGTCATGGGTCTTCTCTTCGTAGTCAGGAGGGAAGGGGTCGCCTATGCATCAACCATGGGGCGAGAAACGGGCCTTCCTCAACGGGAAAGAGACGCTCGTCTTCCAGAAGAGAAATGATCCAGTTCAGCAAATAGTCGATATAGATCTTCGCGGGCAGGTGCGTCGGCCGTCTATAGTGCTGCTTGTCGATCCAAAGGAACTCAAAACTAAATCGGTAACTGGACACAGAGGAATCGCACTTCGACCCGGCAGACATAATGGGGCACGATTCTGCTGTACAGTCGTCGTGGACAACTCCGAAAAGCATGCAGATGTCGTTGAAAAAGTCGACAGCTATTCCATTACAAAACACACCCAAACGGCAAACCGTGGACGGCTATCCACTCGTTTTTGTCAACGTCATCCGGACACTTCACCGCGTTCGCTATGCCCTCACTACAAGAGATGAAGCGCAGAACACTGTCCATACCGAGTCAGAGTGGCTTCCGCCAACTTGTGCAGTGAGTCTCTCAACGTTCCTTTCTTGTGAACGACACGAGAACCATAGGGACTAGACATTGCTAAACAGACGATTTCGTTATATCGACCAGATAGTTAGGAGACACTGGAGGAGGGCGCAACTGCGATTCAAGGAAATAGGATCGATAGGGAGGATTCGTATACGTGTCTATGAAGATGTGGGCCCACGAGTGTTCCGGAACACGTTTCACACCGTGAATGCAACAAACAGCCCTAACTACATAATGATATAATCGGGGTCCTCGATGCCATTGAAACGAGGCGAATCATAATAGCACTCATAGCCGCGGTGCTCCACCTTAAGCCAATCCCCGATCATCAGTTCAGGAAGCATATAGTCGTTACCCAAGGTATCGATAGAATCACAGGTAGGTCCAAAAAGGGTGGTTGTGTAAACAGCGTCGCTGGGCTGGCTAGCCACGTGAATGGGCTGAGGATTCAGCGGCTCTTCGTTGATATGCGCGTTGTAGAAAGAACCATACACGCCGTTGTCCAGATAGTACAGAATACGCATGTTGGTCGCATCCCTCTTCACCTTCTTACCGATAATTCTGGCGTAAATCACGCTGGTGTCTTCGGTAAAGAAACGAGACGCGTCAGCGCAAACAGAGAGAGTAGACGCCAGCTTCCTGAGAGTGTTCAGAACGGGAATGTTCTCCTCCTTCATGAGCTGGTGGACGCCGTCGTTAAGGAAAATGAACTTGTTCACAGAAACTCCCTTGCTTTCGGCCATCACACGGAAGGACATCAGCATTCCGATGGCGGGGAAAACGGAGCTAGCATCCGGGCAGTCGATGCAGAGCGCGTTCACCTAGTCAATGAGCTACACAAAGAGCGCCTACCTCCACGTTGTTGCTCTTGATGTAGTCGAACAGCGCGGGAGCATCCTCGAAGATGAAACCGGCGTCGCAAATGGCACCAGTACGCGAGAGACGAATATTGATGCGAAGACGAGGATTCACCTTCTGCACCAGAATGATGTCACTGATGGAGTCCACCGCGATACAGGTTATATTAGGGTCGTCTAAACTGCGGACGTACTCCTCCGTCTTGTTCATGCCGAAGTCGCTGACCTTGTGTTCTTTGGTATTGACGCTCTTCTTCACCAGGTCGTTGAAGACCTTCTCCCAGTAAAAGAACTCGCAACCACAGTCCTTCAAGAGATCGATGAGCTGGACAGGAACGGCTCCGTAATTGATCATGGGCTTGATTTCGGGGCAGACATTGTTCCAATGAGCCCCCTTGCAGGCAATAACGGAAGTGGATACCACCACACAGCTCTAACCCTCAAAGTACCGTCTACGCGTCTACCTTCTTCTTGTTCATAACAAAGTCGCGGTCGCTCATTATACCCGATCAACAATCTCAAGGAAATAACATTAATTGTGGCGTGTCGTTGCACGAAAAACGGGGAAACATGACTATCAACGCACCACTAAACAGCAATCAGCGTAAGGTATTTCTCTGAATGGCATCTCCGCATCCCACCTCCCTCTTCCGCTGTATCTCACTTTGTTGCCTTGTACCACTCCTTCTAAACAAGAAACACAGATCGAATCCGGCCTACGGAATACTCGTGCCAAACCGGCCAATTCACTGGCTCACGCAAAAAGAACATAGCACGCGGGTCCGCGGCAGTGGATACCCGTTACTCGTCCCGATGGACCCTGGGGCAAACGAGCCGTGATTCCCGCGGTGAATCATCATTGTATTGTCTTTCACATCAAATACAGAAATCAGGGTTGGTACTACTGAGCTTACCGATCGTGTGTCCTGACAAAATAAGCGTACGTCCCATTTGATACTCATCCCAAATGTCTGTAAACGAAGAGAAAGAGCAGCAGCAAGCGCAACAGTCGAACGTTATATGTGATCCATTCTATAGTGCCGTTAGGTCGTAGATACTATACCGGGAGTGAATCCCTACTACATGTCTTACTCGATTCCTTATACGCACCGAAATCTTCGCAAACTGTTCGTCGGCCAGATACCGAAGAGCTTTACCGAGGAGGATGTCATGAATATCTTCCGAGATACCTGCGATGTGCCTCTTGCTCACATCATCAAGGATAAGGTGACGGGAGAACACAAGGGTTGCACGGATTTCAATTTCGTCACGCGTAGGTTGTGCCTTTATTTACGTCGACCCCGCCTTTGCGGAAAAGGTGAAGGAGACTTACCACGACAAGTATACTTGCCCAAATGTACTCGTCTCTTCTGGAACTGAGGGATGTAGATGACAAACCGTCTTCAGGTGCATGATGCCATTATCAATCATAACGCCCACTACTCGAATTCACGCTATGCGTCGAACTATAAGCCACATGGTGCTCAAAATGGATCACCCCAAATTGGCATTACTTATGGTTATCAACAGATCGCCATCCCTTCTTCAGAACTATCTTATCCGTCGCCCAAGAGTAATACAGAGATCGCAGAGGCCTATCCCCAAACTCCGATGATGGTACGGCTCCGTACTGACGATGATGACAAGATGTACCCCATTCCTGCCTACGCGATGTATCCGCCGGGCGTCATCATGCCGCAGCAGTTATCTTCCTACCAGTCCGGAGTGCAGGCGGTGGTAACGCAACAGTCCGGAGTGCAGACGATAACGCAACAATCCGGAGTGCTGACACTAGTGCCGCAACAGTCATCAGGCGAGGAGGCGGCGGAGGCGGAGTCCCCCAACGCCTCGACGGTCATCTACCCGCAGCAGTTCCCCGTCGTCTACTCGCAGGTCCCTGGCTTCGCCGGGTACCCCGAGGGCGTGTCCGCGATGCCCTTCGTGCTCTCTCCCTACAGCGTGAACGTGGCGCCGTCGGGGCGGAAGGAGCAGTCGTACGGCGGGCATGGGCAGGGCTACGGGAAGGAGTTCTCCGTGGGCAGTGGGCGTGGGCGAGGCGCGTGAGGCGTAGACAAACCGAACGCGAACTTGTTCGTGTTCAACATCCCTTCTCGCTTCAAAGACGACGACTTGAGAAGGCTGTTCGAGCCGTTCGGTCGTGTGCTGAGCTGCAAGGTGGAGGCGATGACGATGGGTGAAATCTAGGTTATGATGGACAAGGTGAAGAACGTCAGCAAGTGCTACGGCTTTGTGAACTTTGCCTTGGAGGAGGACGCGGCGAAGGCTATCGCCGGATTAAACAATTCGATGATTGGAGACAAGAGGCTGACGGTGCAGGTGAAGCGGGCTAAGAGTTGCTTCTGTTTGCTGGAACAAACATGTGCAAGCACGAAGATGCCTCTCACAAGAAAACGTGAGTTCATTCACAGGAAACACAGAAGTTGGAGTTCATTCACGAGGGCAATGTGATCGGAATTCATCCACAGAGAGTACAAGAGTAGAGGCTCATTTACAGAGAATACAGCGACTTGAGCTCATTCACAGATTCCATATAGTTATCGCTACTAATCGGCATATTCTCTATAATCTGCTCCGCTTTCTTTTCCCTCTCCTCCTCGAATTGCATCAGATAGTAGTACAGCGTCTCCGCCGTCTCCTTACGTATCTATGGATGATTCATAACAGAGGGAATTGCCTGATAGAACGGAGATGTCAAAAAGAGAAGACCGCAACGAATCACGTCTGACACGCTCGTGAAATCATAGATCATCTCCTCATAGAGTTCTCTCAAGGATTCGACCACCGCAATGATCTTGCTGTAACGATTATAGCCCTTTTCGATCCATTCAATCAGCTGGGCACAGGGCACCGCAGAGCGCGCAACCGTACCGTCATACGCTTGAACACATAATAGTAATGTCTTTACGGCAGGATAGAATCCATCCTGACACAATTCCAACTCCTCTCCCAGAATCGTCACCAACTCCGTCACAACAGATCGCATCGTTTCCTCATTCGATAGCGGCCGAAGGAATGCGAAACACTCCGCATCCAACATGTCCGGTACGTACCTCCCCACCAAATAGATAACTCCGCGGAGAATAATCGGTCTTAACGCGGGATTCGCCAAGCTCTGCATCACGGCATCAATCACAATCTTTTCCGAATAAGGCTGCTGGAGGATTGGCTTCATCTCCAAAATCAGCGTAGATGTGGGAGGCGCATACTGGAGCAGAATCGACAGGCAATCAAAACACTCTTCGCGAATGCACGAATGCTGCTCGCAAAGCTGCTTCAGCAGCGACGGACTCAGCACATCAACCAACTCCTTGTCGATCTCGTGAGGGGGAATCCCACAACTTTGAGGGATCGACTCCTCGTAGCACACGCCCTCAGGGAACAGGAGAGAACCAAGAGACAACGGCAGGTAGGTCGTTGGCTGGTACTCCGCCTCCACTCCCTTCACCACATGCGCATTTCCATAAGCAGTAACGATTTCGGTATCGTGGATGCGGATCGGGGTCTGTGTGGTCTCCGCGTCCCTCCAAACCATTTTCAGCAGTATTTCCTTCAGTCCCGAAATCGCCGCCATTCGTGTCCGCGACCCCACGTCTCCTCTCACATCTCGCTGGTACTTGTTGCAACACACTCTCACCCACTCCACCCCGCTCGCCCTCCACTCCTTCTCCGAACTCACGCGCAGCAGTCTGCCCATCACCACGGCAATTGCCTCGTTCATGTCCGCGGCGCGAGAGAGGGAAAGGAGGCTCAGCAGCGACGGTTGGAGGGAAACGGTCAATTCCCACCAAATCGCTCCCAGCAGGTAGAATCCGTGTGTCGTCCCACACTTCCGCCCGGACTCCGTCAGCGCGGACTCCGCCAGCGTGCGACAATAGTCGATTCCCGCGGTTATGTTCCGTTTGAGCACAAACCGACTGAGGACCGTGAGACAGGCTTCTTCCACGCCGTAGTTAGAGTTGGAGGGGTTCCACGAACCCGCGATCGAACGAGGGAAAAACTGCTTCAGAAGAGACACAATCACGTCCGGTGAAACTCCCTCCCTCCCCGTCATGTCCAAATAGAGCACGCAGTTCTTGAGGAACAGAGCGGAACACGACCGGAGCAGACTCGCCGTTTTCCCGCGGCCAAAGTGGCGAGGGGAGAGAGTTCGCAGAAAACGGTCCAATTCCTCCACGCACTCCTGCGACAGCGCGTACTGCGCCTTCGCCAGTCCCCCGAGCGTCTGTCCCAGCAGCACCAAATAGCCGCTCTTCACGCGCTTCGTCAGCTGACCCCAGTCCGTGCGGAGAAGAGGGAGAAGGAGGGTGTCCGCGAGAACCGCGGGAATGCGGCATGCAGAGAAGAACGCTGCCTTTCCCGCCAACTCCACTACGGCGAAATCGTCCTGATTCTCGGCAATCCACCGCAAGCGCGCCAGAACGCACTCCCGGAACGACTCGATCTCCGCCGTCTTCGGAATCACGGCGCAGTAGATCCACTGCTGGTTGCCCAGCGCCGCGTAGGTGAGCGTGTTCAGCAGTCTCAGCCCGTCCGGCACCCGATCGGCGCCCGCGCGTCCGATGATCTCCTGCACCACGGCGGCGGCGGCGCGACGCGTGTTGACGGCGCGGTCGGTGAGTGCGAGGAGGACGAGAGCGTCGAGGAGGGGTGGCGAGGTGAGCGCGTGGCAGTGCGAGTAGTAGTGCGCCGTCGCCCAGATCACGAAGCACGCGGCGTCGCGCTGTGTGGAGGAGGAGGAGTTCTGCTGGAGGCGGTAGAGAAGGAGCGGCGGCAGCGACGGGAGCAGCGCGTCCAGCTGCGCGTCAGAGAGCGCGCGGTACATCGCCATACAGCCCAGACAGAACAGCGCGCCGTGGACGGAGGCGGGAGCGGCCTCCTCGCCCAGCATGTCCGTCAGCTCGCCCAGCACGCTCTCCAGCAGGTCGCTCGGGAGACAGCCGCACAGTCGCGCCAGCGCCTTGCCCGTCTTCTCGCGCACCAGGAGCGTCTACCACTCACGCGCCGCGCGATGCCTCACCTCCTCAGCAAGCATTGCCAACAGCGCGTTCGCGCACTCCGACAGGTCGCTCAGCACGTCGTCGTCGATCGCCACCGCGTCCATCGCCGCACTGCGTCCGCGCGAGGAGCTACGGGTGACGCCATTCTCTGGGCGGTACAGTGCCACGCCAGCGCGTCTGAACACCGCCTGGAGTCGCACGATCATGAGCTGGGTCAGCAGCTTCGCCGCCACGATGCGCAGACGAGGACCGTTCTCGTCCTCCTCGACCAGCTTCGTGCACAGCGGCTGGAAGGGGGAGAGTTGAGAGACTAGGCGTCATTCGCTACAACAGGAAGCACTCTGCTCGGAGGTCATGTCGTCAATGCTGGCGAGTTTGAGAAACTGGTAGAGTGCGTATGCCGTGTTGTAGGTGGACGAGGATACGGTTCGGAGATGGGTTTCAAAGAGCGTGAGAGACGGTGTGAGAATGCGACGCATCACATCGCGTCTAGGCATGAAATGGCAGGGACAGTCGCACCTGGCAAGAAAGCGAGCAAGAACGAGCGAGTTAATATCGCCCACAGGGTCATTGCGAGGAAAGAAGAGCAGCAAGGAGGAGGACAAATCGGAAATAAGGTCTTCGTGCTCCTCCTGGATGGTCGCAATATCGAAGGGAGAGAGGAGGAGGAGATGGATCCAGTACAGAATGACATAGAGAGACTCCCAATTCGCGTTTCCGCACTCGTCGTACTGTCGCAGCGAGTGAACCAGCGGGGAAAAGAGAGAAACATCGTTCGGAAAGTACATGACCGACGGTTTGAGACCACGCACCTTAATGATCGCGTAAATCACCTTGTACACCAGGTCATCCTTCTCTCGATTCGGATTTGCGAAGCTGCTCTACTCCTGAGGAAGAAACCGCGCCATCACCTGAAGATATGAAAACAGCGGGGGCAAATCATTCTCAACGTATGGGTCAAGCAATTGGGGAATGTCCATGAAGGAACTCGCCTAATGGACTCACACGAGGCGAAAGCGCATACGAACGATGATATAGACTGGGCACAAACCGCCATATCCTTGACTTGGTCCGCCTGAAGACGCTTGTAGAAAGAGCGCAGCACGATGTTCAGCCGAGACCCTTGGTCCTTTGCCAACCTGTCTTGCGATTCGCTGCCCGTGTCGCTCATTTCGCGTCCGAAAGGAATGAGCCTCCGAGCCGATTTGTCGACGATGCGAATACGGGGGGCATGGGGGATTGCAGAGAAGGGAAGTGGATCATAGCAGGGTTAAATGAGTGCTGATTCTTATAGAAGAGAAAGTGCTATGAGAATAGTGGAGATCAGAAATGGAGTTGAGTTCTCTTGGCGCGATGGTCATTCTCTCACTCAGAAAGAGCAGCACACACTCGTTCGTATAGCGTAAACCACATGCACTCTTTCCATTACCGCCACATCAAAGACAGCCTCATCAAGACCACTCTCGCGATTCTCTGAACTGCACGGTCTGGAAATGAAACACTGTACTCCAACAAACAGAAAGCACACTACGAATGGAGTATCGTCTGGAACTGCCTCTCGAGCGCTGCTGCGCGGTTGGAACGCGACTGAAAGCAGATGTCTTCCTTCTCGCTCTCGCGCGGACGCGGCTGCTCCACCATCGGGGTGAACGCGACGGAAGTCCTCACCGCCGTCGTCGACGTCATGTTGGTCAGCGACGACCGCAGCAGCGGAGAGTTCCCGCGAATCTCGTCCACCTCGATGGTGTTGAAGGTGAATCGGTTTCGCGACGTGATCACCGGCGTCGGGTCGTTCTCCTCCCTTGCCTCCTCCTCTCCCGCGAAGCACACCTCGTCGATCACGCCGCCGCGAGGGTTGGAGGCGGACAGCGGCAGACACAGTCCAATCGTGAATGCGTTGCCAGCAGCCAGCTGGATGAACTTCTCGTCGCTGCCGATGTCGATCTCCGTCGGGTCCAGCGAAGCCTCGAACGACCCGTTGCCGAGCTCGCCACAGTAGTTGGTGCCCCAGCTGAACGCGCGCCCCGTCTCCTGGCTGTACGCGATGCAGTGCGAGGTGCCGCAGGTGACGTCCGTGATGTGGCACGTCGACAGGAAGGGAACGACGCGAGGCGTCTACCACTCACTCAAACCCTGCTGTTCTACCTGAGGCAGCGTGTCCGTGTCCTCCGCTCGCCAGTAGTACACGTCGTTCGCGTGCTTTCCCTTCACCAGCAACTACGCCTCACGAGCACACACCCAACAGTACGAGAGCGAAGCGCGTGCCTGCGGCAATCTTGAGGATCTCGCCCTCGAAGGGGATTTGGTGCGGAGTCGCCAAGACATCTCGATGCTTGTCGAACTCGCTCTCGGGCAGCTCCAACATGCCCGTGGCGAACAGCTCGTTCTTGTTGCTCACGAACAGCGAGAAGGTTTCCCCGCAGGCAATCTGGGTGATCGTGTGTGGCAGCAGCGCCTTCACCACCACGGGAGAGAACTACGCCTCACATGCCTCAAATCCGCCCACGTAGTCGATCTCCTGCTCCAGTCCGAGCTGTCCGTAGTACCCGTTCCCGCAGGCGTACACGGAGCCGTTGGCGGAGAGGAAGAGTGTGTGGTTCTGCCCACACGCGATCTACGCGTCAACTCACGCCTCCTCGCGCACCGTCACGATCTCCTTGCCTCGCAGCTTGTTCAGAATCATCGGCTCGGAGGACGAGTCCACGTCCAGCCCCTGGCCCAGCTGCCCGTAGGCGCCCTGGCCCCACGTGTACACGTTACCCGAGGAGGAGAGACACGCACTGTGACTGCCGCCACACGCCACGGCGAGAATGGAGGTCTTGCTCAGCGACGCGATCTACAGTCCACGCCACACACCGCCTCTACCACTCGGGGCGTCTCGCAGTGACTGATCGACTCGCCCAAGCCGAGCTGGCCGCGCGCGCCCGCGCCCCACGCGAAGAGTTCTCCGTCGTCCGTCAGACACAGCGCGTGACTGCCGCCCGCCGCCACCATCAGCGGAGCGAGGTGGGGAGAGGAAAAGAAGCCGGACTGGGTCGGCTTCGCGACGGCCTGCTCCTTGGAGGAGATGGGGAGCTGGTGTGCGTTGTTGGAGCCCCAGGCGTACACGGACAGCTACAGATGAGTTCCCTCCAAGTCGACAACCGTTATGGAATCGTCGTGGAGGGAGTCGTCGTCGCTGTCGTCTGGACGAGTCGTCGCCTCTCTCCCGAAATATGACGGCAGTGGATGGAGGAGAGAGTTGTGAGAAAGAACATCGCCATCGTCATCGACCGGACTGCAGCTCGATTCCTCGCGAGTCGGCATGGCCTGAGCAGGTGCACTCGACTGTGAAGCATGGATGGATCCGATGATCTGGGACTCCTCCTACGCGTGATCGCGCAAGAGAAGAACCACTCGCTCGCCGTAGAGCGAAATGCCGCGAGACGAGGCGCTCTTCAATTCCATCAGCCAGCCGGGAACGGTGTCCGCTCGATCGAACTTGAACTCATACTAGCAGTGACATCCGACAGTCTCGATTACGTCCCGGTGCGTATGGATGTTGATGACGTTGTCTCCCTTGCGCGAGATGAGTGCGTTTGACAGGTCAATCACGTTCAGCGGTATATTTCCGTTACCGCGTTTCTTGTTCAGCGGATACCGGTACACGAAGAGTCTGCACCCGACAATGGCCAGGTATCGCGCGGCCCACAGCCGTTTCCCTTGCTTTTCGGCCGGACCCTCTTTGAAGCTAGCTGTCAGCACGAAACGGCAGCAGATACACAGTGAAGTACCAGCTGATGATGAATAGCTCTTCGTTGTGCAGAATTTCTATTCTTCACGCGGAGCAGGCAGACGGACTGTTTAGCGCGGACACCATTATGTTACAGGATTTCGCGTTGATTGCGTTGAAGTGCTGAGGAAGATAGGTGCTACAAGTCAGACGCGTTACCTGACCCCACTTCTTGTAGTAGATGGTGAGTAGCTCTGGTTTGGATACATTCTGAACAAATCCCGCAATTTGGTTGAACGGAACGGAGAGAATCTGCGCATCATGAAAGCCGCTCGCCTTTACGGGAACTCCCTTTCCAGAGATATTGAAGATCGATCGGTCATTCACTGCGAAGGTGATCTACGGGTGACAGAGGCGGCTGTCCCCCACATCAGCAACGCCATCGCGAGAGAGCACGCCAAACGAAATGAAATTGTTCAACTCCAGATCACTCGCCATCAGTGATGAACGACAAGAAGATACTATCCGCTCTGGAAACGGTTTGTCCATTGTCACGTGTCTCCAACTCCCCACATCCCTTATGATTTGTGTTTTACGAGCCCACAGTATTCGATTCTCCTGTTTTCGCGTTTGACCCAGGCAGATCATCCACCATGCTGCCAACAAACAGAAACTCAAAAGATACCTGTCGAATAAAACTGGAACGTGTCGTACCAGTGCGTTCGCCAACTCCCGATGGACTGCTGAATGAGCATCTTCACATGCTCTCCGCTGGACTGAGACGGAGACAGCCGCTCCTCCAGCAGTCGAACTGCCTTCTGCGCGTCGTCTAGTCCTCAGGACGCACTCTCAGCCCCACTCGAAAAGCAAGGCAGCGAGGGGAAGAGCGAGGCGTAGAGTCGCACGATGGCGATCAGCTGGTTCTTGTGAGCGCAAATCGCCTCAAACACGGAGGTCTAGGACTCATCGACATGCACGACCCCGACGCACACGGACTGGAACAGGCGGAACCCGCTGCTCCCAGGCTCGCCGACGAGGTCCATCTACGCTCACAGCCCAGACGAAGCACAACCATGTCGGACGTGAGCTTGAACGGCGCCGTCTCGAAGCGGATGTTGCCCGGACAGTTCGAGAGCATGAATCCGAAGTCGATGTGGACCAGAATGCCGTGCTTGTCCAGGAGGATCTGCGCAATGACGCACGCATCACACTGTCACGTTTCCGTCGTTGCGGTCCTTGACCTGCAGCACGTAGCACACGATGGAGAAGGCCGCTAGCGAATAGACGAAGTTGCGTCGGAAGCGCTGGAACGCGTGCGGCTTGCCCTCGAAGGAGTAGCGAATGTATTCCTGGAGGTGAGCGCCGAGAGAGAGTCGAACGCCGAGAAGGTCAAAACCCTGGGACTGGATGTGCTTCTTCAGCTCGTGGAGAGACACGAACCCGTTCAGGTACTCGATGATGCCGTCGCGTTCTGTGATGGCTGTGACCTCGTAGCACCGCAGAATCGCCCCCACGCTCTCCTCCTCGAGAATGGAGCGAATCTACGGTGAAGACACGCCGATGGCGCTACCTCGTCGATCAGGTGAGACGCCATTTCCTCCTGCTTCATCGCCTCGTTCGTCTTGATCAGCACGCGATACTGGTCTGGAGGCATCTTCTCTCCGCTGAGGATGGAGCACGCGGGGTGAGGAAACGGCTCGATATCGACGCTGTTCTGCACGGGCAGACAGAACCAGCCGCGAATCCACTCCCAGAAGGAGGAGCGGGGCAGAAACGACGCGTCGTCGATCGATTGCTTCGTCTTCACGCGCTTGTACAGAGATCGCGACTGCCTGCTCCCTCGCACGCGGAAGTCCATCAGACAGGGACATCGAGACTTGGTGGAGAAGACGCGGCAGCCCTCTTCGCAGATGCCAGTCACCATCATGCCGCAGCCGACGGGCATCCAGATCCCGGAGAGAGCCGCCAGCGTGGTTTGATTGATGGCGAGACACTGGTCGTCCAGAAGGCGCTGACGGTCCGGTTGCGGGGTTGCGAAGAGATGAGAGGACAGGGAGAAGAGCGTCTACGGAGTGACGGGAGGGCGAGAGGGCTACAGAGAAGAAGGAGACGGAGTGCTCGACCAGCTCGCTCACGGACGAGGAGTCCTTCGACAGACTGTCGGGAGGAAGAAGGGTCTGAATGCGGGGAACGCAGTAGGCGCGCATTCTCTGGAGGAAGAGACGGTTCTCCTCTCTCGTCTCCGCGCTCCAGTTCAACTAGGGGACACAGGACAGAGACTAATGTACTTGGCAGAAGAAGAAGAGACTCAGGGCAAGAGCGCTGTCCTCCTCGCACAGTTCGAGGAGGTAGAGACGAAGGATTTCGCGATTACGACAGGAAGCGTCATTGGCGACAAAGAGGACTTCTTGCGTGTGGTGAGAAACAGTCTAGTCATCACTGTCGTTCTATGCGTACGATAGGAGGGAGAAGAGCACGAAAGCGAAAGTCAAAAGAAACGGATTCACAGTACCTGTGTGATGAAGCGGAGTCCGCACGTTACAGATTCTGAAGAACAAACAAGTAGGATTCGTCGCCAAAGTCCTATTCATGACGGAAAGCGGCCAGAACGAACGAAACGCAGCCATTCTGGACAGTGCGCGATGCGAATCAAACATCTATGTCAAGAACGAGGGAAAGCCCAACTCGGTAGAAAAGAGAGGGGATTGGGAAGAAATGGAATGGCAAAAGGCCTTCATGAAAGAAAGAAATAGGATTCATGGGAAAGGGATAGTGATCAATCCCGAGAGTCCACAGCGGTTTCAGGAATATCCCCTTTCTTCTCCACGAGTTTGAGTGTTCAATACCATCGATGGATATGAAGAAGGAGGACTCATTCGGGAATCACTTCTTCCACGTCTTCTCCCCTCATTCAGTCAACGGATGTGCTACCACACACGTTACGCAAGTTTCGCACGCTGAAAGCGGAGAAGCAGACCCGAGTCCTCAACTCCACAAACGAACGATTCCATGAAGAGAGGAAGATCCCAGACACGGAATGCCAAATAAACGAAGTCACTCTGGATGAAGACTCATTTCGGTTCTCGCACTGGGGAGTCAGAAGGTGACCTTCACAGAGTGTAGAGCGATGAGAAAAGAAGGGAATGAGGAATAAACTGGATTGCGCGAAAAGAGAATACTGCGAATTCCCGCGGTTTGTCGGTTTAGTCCATTACTCAGTAGAAAAAGAGATGTTTAAGAGACTGTTCGGAAAGCCGGTTGAGATCAAGCCCAAGAATACTGCCAGTGCGGCGGAGGACGCGAAGGAAGCGTCCCTGGAGAACTCGACAAAGGCTATGGCCAAGATCCGTGAGAATATGGAAACTCTCCAGCAGAAGTAGATTCCGTGTGGTTTCACTCACTGGAAGGATTAACCTTACGCAGAAGAAGATCGACTCTGATTTCGAGGAGGCCAAGAGACTCCGAAAGGAGGATCCGAAGAATCCGAGTAGATGCGCGTGAAGAGCGTGAAGAATAGGACTGCAGCAGCTCATGTCGAGCATCAAGAAGAACCGTGAGCAGCTCAAGAACTACACTGTGCGCTCCCTCTTCTGCCGTGACCCGTAGGCCATCTTACAAAACCAGGAGGAGTCCTTTACCTCCGTCGATAACGCGGCGTTCATCAGCGAAATGGTGGGCATTTACGAGACTACGAAGCAGGCGTTGGATCTGGCCTTATCGTAGTCCTCTCGCGCACGGGTGATGCGTTAGGGATTCCTTGGAGAAGATGCAGGAGTTGGTGGATTCCATCAACGACCGCAAGGCGGATATCCAGGACATGATGAACATTCTCACGGAACGACCCATGGAGGAGGATAATGACGACATCTTGGCCGAGTTGGATAAGGAGATCGAGGAGGACAACAAGAAAGAGAGCGAGAGGCAGACCACCATGCTTCCGTCCGTTCCTACCCATGCTGTGTCCACGCCTGCTGCTGCGGAGGCCGAGAACCCAGAGGAAGACGAGTTGTTGGCATCTCTTGCTGGTTTGTAGCCTGTTTCTTGGAAAGGCGTGCCGATCCCTTGATGAATCCGAGTATGTTCAAGAAACAGCGCAATGAATAGTTTACAAAAGCACAAAACGTGAAGCAATAAATCGCACAGCAGGCTTACTCCACACATAAACACACGTAAACTAAAGCGAAGTCTGAACAGAAAGCTGCAAGTCGAGCTTTTCTTGGGAGTAGATCATGGAGGGAAGCGCTTTGGCTATCAGCTCCTGTTGCGTAGCCAACTGGGAGGGAGAGGGAAGGTCGATCATCTTAATGGACTTGGCGATCACTCTGAGGTTGTTCTCTCCAAACGCCAACACCGCTTCTCTCTCATGAAGGGAGTCGCCGATGCTCAACACGGAAAAGTAATCGTTGCTCTGGGGTCTCATCTGCGACAGCTCCTTGCTGAAGACAATTCTCTTCCACTTCGCAGAATCGTTAGGATAAAGAGACTCGTACTGGTCACGCGCAGAGATCACAGTAATCTTATCGAGCAGAGCAAAGACGCTGGGCAGAAACAGTCTTGAGCTCTCGTACACCCACTCTTCTTCGGCATTCGTAACCACCATAACAGAGGAATAGCTCATCGCCTCGAGCAGCAACTGGCTTGCAGTATCGTTTACGCGCTGCAACTCCGTCAGTACTCCCTTGGGAAGCGGATTCGAGAAGGCGCACAGCTGACTAAGCCAAGAACTTGGGAAAAGGGTGTCGTCATAGTCAAACACGGTTACGTGACTTGCGATACTCCGTTCCTTGAACCGTCCTTCATTACCTAAGCTCTTCCCCATAATCCCTGCGGGTATCTTATGAGCGACGGATACACACTCTTGGTCATTGTTCATAGTACAGAAGCACAAAACGAAGTAAAAGTGATGATTCTTCGTATTCGGTGAAACGCCTTCTAGAACGCTAACCAGAATTGAGTGACGTAACTCCCTCCATCCAGTTCCGGTTTTGGATTCTCCTCTTTTAATCCAGAAACGGGGTGAGCGTCGTGTCAGAACACGCATCCCAAGAGTCGTACGTGAGCAAACACGATTGACACAATCGATCTGAGCAGTGAGAGGGATACGGCGTGGAACGGAAGAGTAAGGCGAAACAACGCTTCTACGAGGTGAAAAGAGACAATTGGGAGTGGATTCCTCTCTTCGGAGTAAAAGGTGGAGGTAGGAGTCAATGTGTTATTCTCCTTGAACTGGTAAGTCCGGTTGATATTGTTGGAATCGGATGACCCTTGTTCCTGAATGTCATTTCTTTCGTCAGTAGTTCAAGTGGGAAGTCTGATAAGCACGGCAATAGATCAGAACTGCGTTGTAGAAACACAAACCCATTGCAGATGAAAGCAGAAGTGTCCATAGCAAACTACATCAGCAGCGTAATATAGAAACGATGGGAAAAAGAACGAGAGGGTGATCCGGAAGACACCCGCCAACGAGTCATTTCTCTTCCCATCACGTCGAATTCACAAAGAGGATCGCAGAAATGGGTACCTTCCGACACCCTCCAATTCCATCACAATACACTTCATAGTGGATCCTGTTTTGCTGATTTTCAAGGTGCAGAGCTTCTATGAGTGCCACGACGGAAAAACGAAGGTCTCAAAGGGAGATATTTGCTGACGCCTGTAAGCAACTCCAGTGCTGCGACTTGTCCGTCACGAGCATTCTGATCATGGATCTGTTTGAATGCATGGTCCACAGTCAGTTGGTTCTCGATGATTACATGTTGCGTCAGAATGGACGGAATGCGTTCACTTCTAGGACAGTTTGCCAATGGCAGTTACGTGGCGATACTTCGGTGTCGCGTGCATTCGGAGTATTGCCAAAAGGACTACTACATCCCCGTTAGCATTCTGTACCCCATTTCAAAGGTGGAAACGGACACAGTACGGATATTCCTCATTGTTTCCAAGAGTGGGCAGTGCCTATTCGAATTGACGAGCAGACACAACGGTAAACAAGGAGTGCAACTACGTGAACGAGAACAACGAGATTATTATGGACGGAATCAACACTTGGAAATGGGTAGCTCTTCCGACGACTTGTGAGCGCTAGAACCACGGACTGGCCCCGGTGATTCGGTCGCTGTGCAGTTACTTTTCCGTTTCGTGTCCCCTTTACGAGATGTGAGTCTGTGTTGTCGAACTGACCTTGTAGCAATCCAAGTGCTCTCCTGTTTCACTTGTCTAAAGTGTAGCGGATATCATGATTCCCTTTCAAGAACTCATCGTCAAGGAGAAGCTGGGTGAGGGAGCCAATTCGGTTGTGTACCACGGGTTCTTCTCGTTTGCGCTGCTTACGAATAGCATTTACAAAGAGAAGGATGTGGCGTTGAAGCGCATGAAGAAGATTCCCAGCGTGGTGGAATCGCGCTACTTACTTCGAGAGTTCCAAATGCAGATGCGATTCAAGCACGAATGCATCCTCGAGATCTATGGTCACAGTGAAGATCCCTCCGGATTCCCGATTCTTGTAATCGAGTACGGCGGAACGTCGCTGGAGGATTTGGTTATACGAAGAGGTGTCAAGTCGCTATCGAGTGGCCATCCTAAAGTGTAGATACTCGAATGAAGTGAAGAGAGGTTTTATTCTGGATATTGCGCATGCGTTGGAGTACCTTCACAGCTACAACACCGTTCATAGAGATATCAAGCTGGGAAACATCATGATCACGAACAATCGCGCCAAGGTGGGAGATTTCGGTTACGCGCGAGAAATTGAAAACAACAAGAGCATCGAAGTGTCCTTCTGCGGCTCGCCCGCGATGTAGGTCTGAGATGGCGCAATGATGAATAGCATGGCGCCCGAGCTGATCGACAACGCGAAGTGTTCCACCAAGGTGGACGTGTACAGCTTTGGCTGCGTGCTGTACGAGCTGATTGGAGAGAAGCAGTGCTACTACGACATGAAGAGTCGCAGTCGCATCGAGGTGGTCCCGAGTTACTTACATCATCTCTAGTTCTATCAGAAGGTAATCAATGGACTTCGACCGACGCTGCGACCGGGCATGCCGCGAGGTAGGTGTTGATGAGGCGATTGAGGGTAGAACCGTGCGAGCTGATGAAGCGCTGCTGGCTGGTGGACAAGCAGCGTCCCACGATGAAGGATATCGTGAAGATTGTGGAGGGGTGGGATCCGTCGACGTGGGAGACGGACGTGCTCACGAGTGCGGACTGTACCATGGAATCATGGTGTGTTTGTTGGAAACAGCGTGCTAGTATACATAAACTACTCTATGGCTTCCGCGTTGTAGCAGTAGCCCAGCTCTTCCTCCTTGCCCTCGCAAAGGTAATTGTTGATGACGCCTCGACACAGCGGGCATCGCTTGATCATGCACACGCAGTACCTGCACACTAGTTTATGACGACAGGGCAGCAGGATGGTGTCGCTGGGGTTCGAGAAGCAGATGGTGCACTCGTTGCTCTTCTGGCTCTCGCTGTTGGTTGAGTAGATGCTCTAGAGGAGGTTAGAGTGTTCAGCAAGCACTCGTTATGAGAGGGTATCGTTGTGAAGGGGTAGAGAACTCACTCAGTGATAGAGAACTCATCACACAAGGACAGAGAACTCACTTAGTGATAGAGAACTCACAAAATGACAGAAAACTCACACAAAGATAGAAAACACATCACCCAAGAACAGAACACCTACGCGAGGAATGTACACGCCGTCAGGACAGATGTTCATACGCCGAATCATCGTGGGCGTCTGGTTCTTCAGAAAGTGAATCACCACAATCGACACGAACTGCGGCGTTCTCTCCTCCTCCTGACGCGACTCCTGCTCCGGCATCAGCGCGATCACCTCGTTCAGCGCCGCCTCGCTCTCCTCCTGCTTCACCATGTTGCTGAGGTGCGAGGAGGACATGGTGTGCGACATCAGGCTGTTGAAGTACCGAGCACTGCGCTGCGATGACATGCGACGAAGCGGCTTCGACACGGCTGCCTTCACCTCGGCGTCCGTCAGCGGCTCCTTGCTCCACAGCACCACAACCAGCGGGAGGAAGTCGTTCTTCGCCTGGGACGAAACGGGGTCGATCATTGACATGCGACGACGCGACGAGCGAATGGTGCGCGCCACCGAGGCGAGGAGGCGCGAGGAGGAATCGGAGGGGTGGAGCGAAGGCTTCGGCTTTTCGTCGAAAATGAGGAGAGACTCTCCGTCGAGATGGTACGTTGGGAGCTCTTCTACGGATGAGACGAAATGGGCAGATGCACTCAAGAGTTCGGAGGGGATGGAAAACGAGTAGGAAAAAGACGAGAAACCATCTGTGGTTGCGGAAGCGCCATGACGACTATTGGATTCGAGCACGGAGAGAATCTCGCGAAAGGAGGGCGTCGAGGTTGAATCCGATGTCGTAAGAAATGGATTCAGGAAGTTGCTCTTGAGAGTGGGATCCTTTGTGCAGATCACTACGCGTGAAGGAAGGAGGGAGGAGCCACAAGTCGCCATATCCTTTGAGCACTTCTTGTAAATGGACGCGGAGACAGACCAAAAGAGACGCATCGAATACTTTGAGTTCGCGTCTATTCGGAACGAAATGGAGGGAGCCTCCTTCTCATCCTTCTACGGATGAACACTTGTATTCAGCCATACAGCTACGGCCAAACTACTGCGATTCAAGACGAAGGGGACGACAATCTGTTGAATGGGAATAGGGACTGAACCCGAATTGTATTCCAAGAACTTCATCAGATGCTCCGGCGTAAACTGCCTCAGAACGTCCACGTCGCTTCCTAGAGTGTCAAACACGAGAGCATTGTTCGTAGCGAGATGCGTGGTCAACTCATGGATGTGCCTCTCCTTCAGCGCAATCCTGAAAAACCCTAGAGAGCATGACGCGCCGCACTCACTCCTTACACATAAAGAGACTCGCAATCGTTGCAACAATGAAGAGATTATACACCTCCGCTACCAAAAACATCTCCACGCTGCCCTTTTCGTCGTCTTGGTACATCGCGCACGATGTGATCCGTAGAACGTATTTCACGATAGGGAGCAGGTTCTGTATATCCCTCATTGCCCTAGGAAGGTGGGAACGAGAAAAAGGATACGACAACCAAAATCGGGCTCTTTCCCGGAATCGTCCGTCTGGAAGCGTTTCCATTCTTGTTTCTTGAAGAGGGATAGTAGTGTTTTTGTAAGTCGAGTTGCATAATCTTGATGTACTTTTTGTGCTGATGTTGTTTCATACTGCTGTTCGGGGGACTGTTCTCTAACCGTACAACAGAAATGGAAATGAGTAGTAATGACAGCAATGAGCAATCCACGTAGGTGCTCGTGCTCAGTCCTTTCATATGCGATAGGGATATAGAGTTTGTCGTTCCCGACAATCTGGAAGAACAGCTCACCGCCTTCTACAAGACCGTAAATCCTGAGAAGGTGAACAAAGTAGTTCGTCTGCAGTAGCGGATGATGCGTAGGTGGGATATGCGATGGAGAAGTACAAGGGAAGAGAGCAGGACCTGTTTCTCATTCTATATCACAAGTGAAGTTGCTTCCTTCTGCTCATTGCTAGATATGGAAAACAGCCTTGGAGTCTTGCCAAACCCGCGCCGTCTTCTCCTCTGGACGATTTCTCTCGTCGTCTGAAGGCTCTGCGTTCCAATGTGTGGGGAATTGTTCTTGCCCTGACGAAGGGAGAGACGATTGAGCCCGACAACTACAACACTTGCCAGATGTTGCAAGAGCAGTTGAAGGAGCGCGATGCCACTATCAAGGAGCTGAAGGCGGAACTCGAAAAGACCGAGGAAAAGCCCTCCTTTGAGAGTGACTCCGATGATGCGTCTGTTGCCATCTCCGAGGCCACTTCGGAGATTTTCACGACGGAACAGGACGTGCTCGAAGCGTCGCCCATCCCGCTTTCTGTCTCCCAACAGCTGGATCTGGCGATCAAGTCGCTATCGAGTGAGGCGCACACGAGTCCAGTGGAGTCCGCTGTCTGCACGCTGGCGGTTGCCGACCTCCAAAAGTGGAAGGCGATCATTGAACAGGGTACCTCTCATTCACGATGATGACGGGATAGGGATCAAATCGAAGCCCATGAAGATGGACATGGAGTGCAAGTGCTGCAAGATGTGCAAGCTTCCCTTCACCTCCTTCCGCCGTCGTCAGTGGGTTCCGCTCTCTCAGTGTGATGTGTAGTCACTGCAGACTGTGTGGAGACCTTTTCTGTAGCAACTGTTGCAATTCCTATCTCTCTGTGAATCCACTGGGTGAGCACAAGGTTGGAGTGGTGGAAAGGACTCACGTGTAGCGTTTCTGCAACGAGTGCTACTCGCTGCTTAACAAGGTGAAACAGCTCAACAGTGCTACGAAGTGGTTGTGTTTGTTCTATTTGCTAGTGGCTGTGAGTCCCGTGCTTTCCCACGTGTTCGAGTCGGAGGACAATCAGTCTAATGAAGAAGAGAAACCACTCGTATTTCTGCTTGGAAAGAAGTGTAATTTCTGAGAGGAGAATAGAGAAAGGGAAAGAGGGTCTAACGGATCGGACAACGCGAGCATGCTCACTCGATCTCAGCGAGTGGAGACGATATTTATTCCTGAGAATCACAACAATTTGTGAAAGACAGGAGCGTAACAAGAATACAGCGGTTCTGTGAAGGGGCATGATGGATTATTCAGCATGACTCCGATAACGAAACCGCTCGGTTCATGTTTCTACAATGCTTGCCTCGTCACAGAATCCTTTAACCCACCTCAATTGAGTTATGTTTGGACGTTCCATTGCCG
>ERZ1106948.112-NODE-112-length-40271-cov-37.610603_pt1 | contig 40271 bp, 45 predicted proteins | sample MGYA00403673_ERZ1106948 | MGnify/ENA primary metagenome ERZ1106948 (study PRJEB35170, sample SAMEA104062409) | human gut metagenome | biome: human gut; feature: human-associated habitat; material: faeces | place: Denmark | collected 2012-05-07 ...
CCGAGAAGAAGGAGGGCGAGGAGGAAGAGGAGAGCGAGAAGGAGGAGAAGGAGGATGCCGAGTAAGCTGTCTAGTTTTTGTGAAAACTGAGTGGGTGTTTGTTCGTCACAGTCGATCTCTTCGCTCTGACTCTCAAACAAACAGAACAAATAAAAGAACATCTACTTGTTGCCGTCGTAGTACTCCTGCATACACTTGATCTTCAAGAACTCCGGTCCCTGCGTCGTGTACTTCTCGAACGCCCGCACGAACTCCAAAGCGCACTTTATGTTCACGATCAGCGGCACGTTGAAATCCACCGCCATGCGACGAATCTTGTAGCCCTCCGTGATCGCCTGGTCCGTGTTGTTGTTCGGCACCACGATCGCCAGATGGATGCTCTGCCGACGGATGTAGTCCACCGCCAGGTTCTCGTTGCCCTCGTTCGACTTGTACACGCGGTGCAGACGCGCCTTGTCGATGTCGCACGACTGCAGACGCGCGTACGTGCCCTTCGTCGCGTAGAAGTCGATGTTCATCGTCTTCAGGATCTCGATGCCCTCGCGGAACTGGTTGAAGTCGTCCTCGGGGATCGAGATCAGGAAGTTGCGCACCGACGTGTCCGCCTCCGTGAAGAACTTGAAGTGGAAGTTCGTCGACAGCAGCGCCTTCAGGAACGCCTCGCTCACGCTCTCGCCGTAGCACGCCACCTCGCCCGTCGACGCCATCTCCACGCCCGTCGTCGGGTCCGCGCCGCTCAGCCGCGTGAACGAGAACATCGGCGCCTTGCAGCCCACGTAGTTCAGGTCCTTCAGCACGATGTTGCCGCGACGGTAGGGCAGACCCACCATCACGCGCGTCGCCAGCTCGATGAAGTTGAAGTCGAACGTCTTGCTGATGAACGGGAACGTGCGCGACGCGCGCAGGTTGCACTCGATCACCTTCACGTCGTTGTTCTTCGCCAGCAGCTGGATGTTGAACGGGCCCGTGATGTGCAGCGACTTCGCGATCGCGCGCGCGATGGCGCGGATGCGGCGCTCCGTCTCCGTGTACAGCTTCATCGACGGCAGCAGCAGCGTCGCGTCGCCCGAGTGCACGCCCGCGTTCTCGATGTGCTCCGAAATCGCGTAGTTGATGATCTCGCCGTGGTCCGCCACCGCGTCGAACTCGATCTCCTTCGCGCCCAGCACGAACTTGCTCACCACCACCGGGTACTCGCTGCTGATCATCGCCGCGCGACCCAGACACTGCCGCAGGTGCTCCTCGTTCATGCACACGCTCATCGCCGCGCCGCTCAGCACGAACGACGGGCGCACCAGCACGGGGAAGTCCACCTTCGCCACGAACTCGTACGCCTTCTCCACCGACGTCACCGGCACCCACTCGGGCTGGTCGATGCCCAGCGTGTCGCACATCTTGCTGAACTTGGAGCGGTCCTCCGCGCACTCGATGTCGTTCGGCGACGTGCCGAAGATGCGCACGTTGTTGTGCGCCAGCGGCAGCGACAGGTTGTTCGGGATCTGCCCGCCCACGCTGATGATCACGCCCTCGCTCGCCTCCGCCTCGTAGATGTCCAGGATGCGCTCCAGCGACAGCTCCTCGAAGTACAGACGGTCGCTCTCGTCGTAGTCCGTCGACACCGTCTCGGGGTTGAAGTTCACCACGATCGTCTTCTTCCCGCTCTCCTTCAGCGCGCGGATGCACGACACCGCCGCCCAGTCGAACTCCACCGACGACCCGATGGCGTACGGGCCGCACCCCAGCACCATCACGCCGTGGTCGTCGAACGCCACGTCGTCCTCGCACCCGCTGTACGTCACGTACAGGTAGTTCGTCATCGCGGGGAACTCCGCCGCCAGCGTGTCCACCTGCTTCACCACCGGCGTCACGCCCGCCGCCTTGCGGTGCGCGCGCACCAGACTCTCCTTCTCGCGACGACTCAGCGCCGCCTGCGTCTCGGGGAAGCGCAGCAGCGCCGCGATCTGCAGGTCGCTGAAGCCCAGACACTTCAGCGTCTTCATGCGCTCCGCGCCCAGCGCCTCCAGCGTCTTGCCCTTCAGCCACACGCGCGCCTGGTGGATGTGGTCCAGCTTGCTCAGGAACCACTTATCGATCTTCGTGATGGCGTGGATGGCGTCCACGCCCATGCCGCGCTCCATGCCCAGCGCGATCGCGTGGATGCGCCGGTCGTCGGGGTGCTTCAGCAGGTTCATCACCTCCTCGTCGCTCCACTCCACCGCCGGCAGGTCGAAGCCCTGCACCAGCGGGTTCACCATGCGCACCGCCTTCTGCAGCGCCTCCTCGAAGCGCCGACCGATGCTCATCACCTCGCCCACCGACTTCATGCACGAGCCCAGCAGCGGACTCACGCGGTGGAACTTCTTCAGGTCCCAGCGCGGCACCTTCACCACGCAGTAGTCCAGCGACGGCTCGAAGCACGCCGTCGTCGTGCCCGTCACGCGGTTGCTGATCTGGATCAGGTTCTTGCCCAGCGCCAGCTTCGCCGCCACATATGCCAGCGGGTAGCCCGTCGCCTTGGACGCCAGCGCGGAGGAGCGCGACAGACGCGCGTTCACCTCGATGATGCAGTACTCCTCGCTCTCGGGGTTCAGCGCGTACTGGATGTTGCACTCGCCCACCACGCCCAGGTGGCGCACCACCTTGATCGCCGTGTCGCGCAGCAGCATGTACTCGCGGTTCGTCAGCGTCTGCGACGGCGCCACCACGATCGAGTCGCCCGTGTGGATGCCCAGCGGGTCGAAGTTCTCCATGTTGCACACCGTCACGCAGTTGTCGTAGCAGTCGCGCACCACCTCGTACTCGATCTCCTTCCACCCGCGCAGGTCCTTGTCGATCAGCAGCTGGCTCGAGCTCGTGAAGCTCCGCGACACCAGCTCCACCAGCTCCTCGCGGTTCTCCGCGAAGCCGCTGCCCAGACCGCCCAGCGCGAACGCGCTGCGCACCAGCACCGGGTACCCGATGCGCTCCGCCACCGCGATCGCCTCCTCCACCGTCGTCGCGGGCGAGGACAGCGCCAGCTTCTCGTGGATCTCGTCCAGACGCTCCTTGAACAGCTCGCGGTCCTCCGTGTCGATCACCGTCTGGATCGGCGTGCCCAGCACGTGCACGTTGCGCTTGCGCAGCTCGCCGCTCTCGTACAGCGCGATGCCCACGTTCAGCGCCGTCTGCCCGCCCATCGACACCAGCAGGCAGTCCGGCTGCTCCTTGTCCAGCACGCGCTTCACGAAGTCCTCCGTCACCGGCAAGAAGTACACCTTGTTCGCCAGGTTCTTCGACGTCTGCACCGTCGCGATGTTCGGGTTCATCAGCACCACCTCCAGACCCTCCTCCTTCATCGCCTTGATCGCCTGCGACCCGCTGTAGTCGAACTCGCCCGCCTGCCCGATGCTCAGACCGCCCGAGCCCAGGATCAGCACCTTGCGGAACTTCTGCAGACGGAAGAAGTGCGTGTTCAGCGGCGCGTTCATCGGCGTCTCCTCGCCCTTCACGTTGTCGATGAATCGCTTGAACAGGAAGCGCGTGTCCAGCGGGCCCGCCGACGCCTCGGGGTGGAACTGCGACGAGAAGATCTTCTTCGTGCGGTGGATGATGCCCTCGTTCGAGTAGTCGTTCGCGTTGAAGAACAGCGGCTGCCAGTCCGCCGGCAGCGAGCTCTCGTCCACCGCGAACCCGTGGTTCTGCGACGTGATGTAGCACTGGCCTGTCAGCAGGTCCACCGACGGCACGTTCGCGCCGCGGTTCCCGAACTTCATCTTGTACGTGCGACCGCCCGCCGCCAGCGCCAGCAGCTGGTTGCCCAGGCAGATGCCGAAGATCGGGATGTCCGTCGTGATCGCCCACTTCAGCTGGTCGATGGTCGCCTGCGCCATCTCGGGGTTGCCCGGACCGTTGCTGATGAAGATGCCGTCGTACTCGGCCGCGTGGCTCTTCAGGTCGTAGTCGAACGGCACCACCGTCACCTGCACCTGGCACTGGCACAGGCACCGGATGATGTTGTTCTTGATGCCGCAGTCCACCGCCACGATGCGCGGCGACAGACCCTTGTTGAACACGCGCGGCGTCTTCAGCGACACCTCCGCCACCAGGTTGCGCAGGTTCGGGTCCTCGATCGCCACCGGCTGGTTCGCGAACTCGATCTTGCCCAGCAGCGAGCCCGCCTCGCGCAGCTTCTTCGTCAGCATGCGCGTGTCGATGCCGTACAGCGCGGGAACCTTGTGTTCCTACAGACGGTGAGTGTTGGGTCGTTAACTAAGAGGGCGCCGTGCAGCGAGGAGCCCTCAACTCTAAACAACGCGCGATCGCAGGACCATTCAAAACGAATGGGCGTGTTGCGGTCAACTCCATCTACCACTCCTGTAACAGACGAAGCAGGTTAGGAATGCTCCATCCTGACTGAGGTGTGGACACACAGGCACACAGGCACACGCAACCCACCTTCAGCCATTCACCGAGGGACTTCTTCGCCGCCCAGTGACTATATTCCCAGGAGTAGTCCGCCACGATCACGCCCGCCACGTGGATGGCGTCGGACTCGAAATACTTCGGCAGGCCCCACTCGTCCAGCTCGTCGCCGGGAACGCCGTAGTTGCCCATCATGGGGAACGTGAACACGAGGATCTGACCGCGATACGACGGATCGGTCAGAGACTCGGGATATCCCACCATGCCCGTGTTGAAGACCACTTCTCCCGACTTGGAGAGCGGAGCTCCGAATGAAAAGCTACGCTGTCACGCGAACGAGGGCACGCCAAACCCTTCAAACACCGTTCCATCAGCAAGCACCAACTTTCCCTTCTCTACGTCCCGATCGATGCACGTATCTCCAAAGTTTGGGATAATCTTCGATTCTACAAGCGGTCACGCTTCCTCCCCCGTCTCCCTCTCAATCACGAGCACGTACCTGTGGAAGAGCTCATATCAACTTAAGAGATATGGAATTGAGGTTAGGAAGAACGATTTGGACAAAAAGGCAGAGTGGCAGAAATCGCCGCGCTTTTGAAGAGGAGCATAGCGAGGAGCAGGACCGAAATACGATAGACGGACAGGTAGGAATAGAAGGTGTTTTGGGCGGATTGGTACCGAAAGGCGTTTCATTCGATCGCACCACAAGAAGGGGCTTCGATCTGGATGATTTCTTTGAGTAGAGTGTTTCATTTCGGCCGCGCGAACTGGAAAGCCGCGTGACGATCGAATTCTGCAGGCAAATCGCGTTTCGATAGGGGGAGGAGGCATTTGGGAGAGGAGCGTTGGTTGGGGGTAGCGTTGTGCGGGAGGAAAGGAGAGAGAGGGGGGAGGGGAAGGGAGGGGATAGGAGGGTGGAGGGGCATTTCATAGGAGCGGACATAGACAAGTGCACAATGAAATAGAGCGTCATGTACTGTGAGACCGAAATAGAGCACCCATATTATGAATGTCCTCTTGGGCGTGTTTGTCTCCAATCGACAGGAGAGGATTGACTTCCTGTTCCCAAGGGACAGAGAGTGCAATACAGTGGATGGGATTGAGCACAGTGCCTATGAACAACTAGTTCATTTGTACGGCGTGGTTCTACGGTTGATGTGATAGAAAGCTCATCGGTCATTCCTGTTTCTTGGAAGAGCAGCTAATTACCCAAATCGAGTTTGACGATGAAACTGTGATTCCTTTTGTGTCTGAATTCATCGTAGGGACGCTACTATCACATAGCATCGGCCTCTGCTGTTCCGGGAAACGTGAAGCGTTGGATCTTCCGATTGGGAATGGCAAACACGCTTCCGCTATCCTTTTCTGTTTCCGATTCTGTGCTATTGGAGAACAGTCTGCTTCCCATTGGCGAAGAAGACGATTCCATAGAGATGGAGAAGGACAGCGTTTCTCCCAGCCTCGATACTACGCTGGATCTGAGTGCGCTTCCCTTTGATCCGTGTAACCCGTTGCTGCGTTCAGCGCCTGTTAGTGTTCTGGCAAACTGAGCCATTTTCTCTTTTAGCGTGATTTATGAATTGCTACCAATGCGTACGAATGTCCCTGTTGTTTGCACACACGCATTCATTCTTGCCTTGATGGAGTTCTATAGAGCGTCGTATACGTCCATTCTCGGAGAGACGACAGATTTTGTCTTTCCCTCGCAGAAGGAATCGGCGACTGTCGCTGATGTGGTTCGATCGGCCTTGCATCACCTGTCGTTAATGTAGAGTTATGCATTTGTGGTGTTGACATGAGAGGCATCTGTTCACTGGAAATGCGGAGCGTGTTGAGGATATCGCTGTTTCCGTGGAGTTGGTTGGAGACAAGGTATTGTTTGAATGCTCATATGAATTGCAGGATCACAAGTATATGATATCGTCTGAAATGAACGTGCCCTCAAATGTGAGTCATTTCTTCTTTAGTCATTTTCAAAACACGTCCTTTGGTAGTAAACAGTGTGTTTGAGTGATGTGCAGTATGTACTGGCGATTCTGCTTCTCGGTTGTCAGTTAAGCGTGATGAGAGTGACTCCGTCGAAAAGGAATCTGTAAAAGTGCTTGATATTGCGTTTGATGATGGACGTAGAAGCAGCATGTGGAGACTCCTGTGACTGTTGAGAATGAGGTTGTTGAGAGTGTTCCTGAAGTGGAGAAGAAGATGGAAGTGGAAATCAGCAAGGATGAGAAGAAGGAAAGGGTGGAAGAAGAGAAGAAGGCAGAGGCGGAGGAACAGAGAATGGAAGTGGAGGAGGAAGAGAAAGAGAAGACGGAGAGCAAAAAGGAAAGTGGAAGGAAGGAGAGCACGGAAATGAAGAAGAGTGAGAAGGAAGAAGAGAGCAAGAAGGAAGTGCTTAAGAAGGAGGAACCTAAGAAGGAAGACCAGAAAGAAGAGTCCAAGGAAGTACTGAAGAAGGACAAGAAGGAAGACAAGAAGGAGGAACCTAAGAAGGACAAGAAAGAGGAGAAGAAGGAAGAACCCAAGAAGGATAAGGAAGACAAGAAGGAAGACAAAGAAGACGCAAAGGAGCAGCCAAAGAAGAAGAATCTCTTATCCTCCTTCTTCGATTCCAGTGACTCCGACTCCAGTGATTCTAGTGACTCCGACTCCAGCGACTCCAGCTCCGATGATTCAAAGGAAGAGCCCAAAAAGGAAGAGCCCAAAAAGCCCGAAGAGAAGACGATTTCTCGTTTCACCTTCATCGACTCCTCCGACGAATCCAGCTCTTCCGACGACTCCAGCTCTTCCGACGACTCCAGCTCCGACGAGTCCGAAGAGGAGAAGAGCGTTGTCTCTACTGAAACCCAAAAGTCAAAGACAGTCCCTGCTGAAACCCAAAAGTCCAAGCCAGTCCCTGCTGAAACCCAGAAGCCAAAGGCGACTCCTGCACCTGCAAGAAAAGACTCTTCCAGCTCCAGCTCTTCCGACGACTCCAGCTCCGACGAGTCCGAAGAGGAAGAAGAAAAGCCGAAGAAGGCAGCCCCTTCTGGACTATCCTCGCTGTTGAAGAGCGGTAACGCGCCTATGTTCCTTCTTACGCGTAGCCTCCAAATCGGTTCCGCAGATCTCAGAGAAGAAAACGGTGCCAAAGCCCTCGTTGAAGACGCGGTCGTCGACGAGCGGTAACGGTCCTAGCCGATCGTTTAAGAACATATTCAAAGAGTATGGTGTGAGACGTGTCGATTGATGTGCAGCGGAGACAAAAAGGAGGAGATCGAAGTGCCTACGCCAACGCTTCCCGAAGCCAAGGGCGGTGCGAAGGCAGCCAAGGGGAAGAGAAAGACGCCGAGCAGAAAAACGAAATAGAGAGTGTTTCTTCAACAAGCACGCTGGCATTACTTGAAAAGCAGTTTCCATATTAAAACGAACGCCAAAACGATTACTAGGACAAGAACTACTAAAGTGGGCTGATCGGCATTGGAGAGAAACTTTCCCACCTTATTCAAGGTGACAGTCAGTCCGTTGTTTGCACGAGACATCTGGGAATCCTACGGAGTGAGTGACGGAGGAAGAGCGAACCATCTCGTTCAGGTATCGGTTCGAACTGTCGACTTCCGAGTGGATATCGATGGCAATCTAGGGATCAGGTGGAAGTACGGAATCGACATCCTTGAGAGAAGACAATTTGCTATGCAGCTCCGCTAGATGGGAGTCGTTCTCCTGCTCCAGCAACAATCTGGAACGCTCGAGACTTGCTCGATCTTCATGCGTCTATTCTTCAGCAGCACGCCGCATCCGCAACCCCGATAAGATCCTTCTTCGAAGCCATTCGCGACCGTCCCTGATTCATCCTTCTTTCTGACGACTCTGATATTTTGCACATGCGAAAGGATGGGGAGTTTTGCTCGGCGCTGGAATAGTTCATAAAGCATGCTGGAATGAAGAGGGGGAGTGTTGCACTTGGAGTACTGTTCAGTATTGCACTGTTTTTGTCCGGCGTTTGCAGCGTTGCTTGATCTGTAGCCTGCTAGTGCAGTTTGAGCAATTGAAAGTCACAAAGAGAATTGACGTATCGTTTTGATTCAGTACTGATGAGCAGGGTGGCACAAAGAAGGATGACTTGGTGAGTGCCATCAAAGAGAAGCCCTCCCCTGCCTCTGTGGCTGGTGAGAGCGTGCAATTGCAAAAGGCAGACTCTTTTCGTCCTTTAGGTTGGTCTCGTGCCGTCCTGTGTTACGTCATAGAGTGGGGTGTTAGTAAGCAGGATATGAACAACGTAATCAAGCGAATGAAGTTAGCGAATCAAGCATTCATCAAGTCCAAGCCCGATTCAACGACAGTCCTTCCAACGGAAGCAGCGAGTCAAGCGATCGATAAGACAGGGAGTGAGAATGGTCCGACAAGACCAGGGGAGCGTGTTGAACCTGTCAAGGAGGATATACACGCTTCTCCGACCGAGGCATCGAAACCAGTTGTTTCTAGCAATAACACTACGCACCCCACTCCAGTTAAATCATCAATACCCGTTGCCATTAACATGACCGGCAGTTTTATCCCCACACCGGATCCTCGTCGTTTTTCTCCAGAACGAGTTCCGCGCAAGAAGTGGGAGGACGGTGCGCTCATCTTCAAGTACGACGACTGCAAGCATTGCCACAAGATGGACAAGATGCACTGTCCGTCCCTCTCCCATGCTTCACTCCTAGCCGAAAAGATCGACCGCTCGCACTACGACATCACGGCAGTCACCATCGGGAGCTCCAACCGCTTCTTCGAGTACTCCATCTTCGCCAGTCGGTGGGACGGGTAGGGTAGCTTCGCCCGCGTGACCCCTAGGCCTGTCGTGTTCGTCACGTACCTCAAGGAAGAGGAGGTTCCCCTCTTCGACCGTTTTCTCGCCAACACGACCTCGCTTTGCACGCCTCGCATCCAGTTCGTCACGTACGTGGCGCCGCCCAACACCTTCTTCTACTACAACTACCCCATCAACATTCTACGCAACCTCGGCATCCGCCAGGTGCGCACCACGCACTTCCTTCTCATCGACATGGACATGTGGCTCAGCCGTCGCTGCTCGGGCGGGGTCTCACGCGTAGAGGGGTCGTACGAGGCGCTGATGGCGCTGCCGTCGTTCGTGCTGGAGGACCCGCGCGCCGCTGTGGTGATTCCCGCCTTCTTCCACACGGGCTGGCGCATCGCCAACGGAACGCTGCTCGAGCAGGTGAACTCGTAAGTCTCCCTCGGTGCATTCACCGTAGCGTGCGACACCGCATCCCCTACACGCTAAGCAACCTGACGCGGTGCGTGGAGAAGGCGAAGTGTCACCCGTGGAAGAAGCACCTGTTCACGCACTACTACGTGTCGACGGCGTGGCTGCTGGACCTGAAACGGGAGAAGTTCCCTTCCGTGTATAAATACACGTGCTGGAAGAACATTTACCAGGAGCCGTACTTGATGGTGCAGCGGAATGACAGCATTACGCACTTCTTCGAGGCTTACATCAACTACGGGTTTAACAAGATTTCGTACGTGGAAACGCTGCGTACAGAGGGTGAGAGTGAAGCCGGAAAGTGATGATTAGGCTACACGTTTTATTTAGCGAGCAAAATGTTTGCGTTTGATTTGCCGCATCATCCGTATTGTAGAGATTGTGGTGTAAGCGATAGGTCTCGTTTCCAGAAGTCGCATGTCAAGAACAGGGCGTCTGGGAACTACGTAACGAACTTTTACCATATGAAGAAGGTGTACGCGAAGGCAAAGAACACGAGCCTTCCCATTTGCAAGAGTGAAAAGCAGTATGTGGAGAGACTGTACTAATAGAAGTCTGTTTGTTGCAGGTTGTGAATTTGACGGAAGCAAGCTGATGTCACGCTCTGAGTGCATCCCACGTATTTGAACAAGCGAGAAGGCGGATATGTTTGGAAATACGAAACCGCTGGCCCTGCGCGATGAACAACTCAACGTACCTCATTGTTGCAGCGTCGCAGGGAAGTGGATTCAGGAACAGAGGACGATACAAGCTGATGGTGAGGGATGGCTGCGATTTGCTGATCGTGTAGTGTGATTTCATGGACAAGACATACCGGTCGCACTTTACGGAAAAGAGCCAAGAGCCCTTGTTCAATTGTTGTATCATAATTCCTTGTACGTCCGAAGAGTTCCACAGCAACCCTCTGCACATTTACATTGCGTCGGATCAGTCCTTTTTGCATAAGCCGTTTCGTCTGTGGTTTGGAGTGACAAGTAGAAAGAGAGTGGCGTCTTTTGTGTACTCGACACTGCACAATCCGTTAGAAATACTGTACGGCCCCAGGACGGTTCCCCTTGCGGACATCGTCACTGGAGAAGAGTACGGGAAGGTGGATATGTACATTGAGTACGTCGAGCGCTTTGCGACGTTCTGCCGGTTCCCCTCGTTGAAGGGTCTGTCCAGTCATGTGTGTTGTCTTTCGATCGTGATCAAATCTGCAGATCTTTATGTGCAAGTGTGTGTGGAATATGATTCTGTAGAAGGCGGTGGATTACACGAAGAGTGGTGTGTATTGCGAGCTCTATGTGAACAACAAGTCTGTAGGTTACACGCAAGAGTCACAGAATCTTTGTCAGCGAAGATGCGTTCTGCATTACGTCTAGGTTGGAATTTCCGCTTCCTCTTGTCAGCGGACTACTACAACCCGAAGAACACCTTCTACCTCGCGTTGCATTACAACAAGAACTGCTACATCGGCGAGGTTAAGCAATCATGCGAAGATTTGTTCTCGGACCGTGTTGACGTCCAGGAGTTGGCTGTGAGAATGGGCGTGAGAGATGAAGGATAGATCCTGAACGGTTTTACGAAGGTGGCCACTCTTCGTGCGGAATGTCGTGTGATCCGCTATGATCACGGTTACGCTCTGTCGAACGTGTCTCTCAACTCCAAGAACCGAATTGGTATGTTTGTTCCGTTTCTATCAGAATCCAGGTCTGAACGGCTATGGCACAAAGAAGCCCAATTTCGGTGCTCTGAAATCGAACAAGCATCATGTCACTCCCAACCAAGCGATCTCGCGTGTGGTGTACGACGAGTACGCGGACGACATACAAGGTGCGTTTCGCGCGCGTCTCTCACCTTATAGACGAGTACTCCGTGCCCTACACGCCGTCAGTGCGAGTGAGTGTGCCTTCTCAGTCCTCGCAGAGCGGTCTGGCGCGCTCGGGCGTGCAGCGTCTTCACTACTTGAACGTGGATGACGATGGAGATGACGCCGTGCTGAACTCGTTTCAGGTTCAGTCTCCTGGTCGTGTGGCTGGTGTGGGCGAGGGTCCTGCGTTAAGTGAAGTGAGTTACCCGGCTACTGAGGTGAGTTACCCGGCTACTGAAGTGAGCTATCCGGCTACTGAAGTGAGTTACCCGGCTACTGAAGTGAGCTATCCGGTTACTGAAGTGAGTTACCCGGCTACTGAAGTGAGCTATCCGGTTACGACGGAGGTATCTGTGGCTGGAGAGAATCACCAGTTAACTGAAGCGAGAGCATTCACTGAAGAGAACGCAATCACCGAGAATCCTCCACTCGCTGAAGAGGATTCGCTAACTGACAATCAGTTAAGTGATCGTCCATTCACCGAAGACCACAGAGCGGAAATCACTCCCATAAGAGAAGAGGACTCTCCTGAAGACGCAGAGCCGCAAGACTCTCTTTCCCCTCCCGTCGAGCCGCACGCAGAGAACACTCCTCGTTCCGATGCGTCAGAACTGTCTCTTCCTCTTCAGACGGTGAGCGGGGAACAAGACTCCACTCCAATGCCGCTCGCTCCTGTCCCTCAAGCAGACTCAATCGCCAATGACCCACAAGAGGATTCACCCATCCAGCCCGTATCTGCCACTCACCCAGCGTCTCCACCTTTGGGGACGGAGAGTGCCTCGACGCTGCCGCCCTTGCCGGAGCGACCTGACGCACTCCACCAGATCTCGCTGGACTTCTTGTCAGCGCACTCGTGGAGCACCACGCCGACGCGCTACGACTCCGTGTATAGAGAGGAGAGCGCGACGTCCAGAGGCCGAACGAGCGATCTGGACAACTTCGAGTCGTCGTCGTCGTCACGATGCTCGTCGCCGTACGGCGCGCAACTGCTGGAGGGAAACACGAGCGTGTTCTTCGCGGATACGAGGGACAGCATCTCGCTGGCGAGAGATCGGAATGTGCGCTGTGTGGCGGCCCCTCCCGAGCCAATGGAGGAGCCAATGGAGCCAATGGAGGAGCCAATGGAGCCAATGGAGGAGCCAATGGAGCCAATGGAGCCAATGGAGCCAATGGAGGAACTCGGAGTGGCTGGAGATGAACGGAGCATGGGAAACCTCAGCCACTCTTCCTTCGTGTTTGAAGGAACGGAAGGAGATGCGTGTCTGAACGAAGGCGGGAACGACGAGGTGGATTCGTGTGGTTCTCATTCCGTGTCGCTGGAGAATGGGAATAGCCCAGTTCTCGATGAATAGTCGTTGTTTGTTCCAGTCACAGTGTCAGTCAACAAACACACTACGAAGACGCGTAAAGAGGACTAGGATTATGAACGAAATGACTCAGAAGGCAGCGAGGGAATCAAGAGTCTTGCAAACTTAGGGGTATTCTTTCCAGTCTTTCGATTGACGCTGAAGAACAGGAACACCATCCACTTCTTTCCTGGGATGGTGATAATAGGATTGAAGTCGTTCTTTTCCCTCCGTGTATCCATTACACGAACGGGACACTGCGTAAAGGAAAAGCGACAGGGATGGTTGATGACGAACCGAGGCCGCTTCCCCCTTTCTGGAGACTCTTCGATAGTAAACAGCGCCGTCTTGAGTTTAGAGATCACACGGCGATCAAGTGGAACATAGGAGAAATGAGGTGGCAACTCCTCACTAGCAAAGCTGATAACATGGGGGTCCTCTTTGTTTGGCTGTGAAAATGGTCTTCTTGGCGAAACTGGAACCCTGTTGTTGCGAGATGGAGAATGACAACAATCAGGGTTGCATTGATGCGATACGGCGCAAATTTGCGGAGAGCAGGCAAACTGATGCTTGACAGGGGATACATTGCTGACTTCAGGAAGGGGAGTCGGAATGGACTGAGAACCACTTCCATTCCTAGTTGCTGCAGCAACTGGACTCACGGGAGAGCAGTATCCAGAGGCACAACCCACAGAGGCGAGAAGGGATCCTTGTGGATTCGGATCGGGAAGCGCTATACTGGCGTTCAATCCCCTGCTACTGTCAGGTTCAAGAAAGGAATTGGAGGATTCAACGTTCTCTCTGACATTCGATTGCTCAAGAGAACTGGAATCACTTGCGGCCGTATCACACGTAGGGTCGCTGCTAAGGGTATTGGGAGTACGAGTATTCTCAAACTACGTGGTAATCCACCCCATGAAGGGAGTACAGGGGAAAAGTGTTGAAGCGAATCATCCGATTCAGATATGCAGGAGGAATCAAGAGGGTTGGAGCTGAAGTCGCAATCAGGCCTGCTCATATTCGATGGTATAACTAAGAATAACGACACACGTGGGCCCCTCCAAGTGGGAAACTCACGTTAAGTGAAATACGGTAATGAACATGCCCCCATATTCGGTGAAGGGCGTTTATTGCCGCCAGTGCCCCAATTGTTTCTTGACTCCGCGTGGAATGCTGGCTTCATTCACGAGAGTGCTGCACCGGACGGGTCGTTACCTGTAGCGTTCCCTCATGCAAGTGGCGAGAGGCGCCACTCCATTCACCGGCAGAGGTACTTCGTTTTAGTGACTGCTGCTATGTATAGTAACCCCCGTGAACGCAGTGCGCTCATTTGCGACCGAGAGTACGCGTGATCGTGGTGTGTGAAGACTAGCGTCGGACAACGTGATTTTCATTCGCGACGAGAACATGTACAACACATACAAGGCGGTAGGGTCCCTTTGTGTCCAGTGATGCGCGTAGAGCAACAAGCCAACCCTCGTTGCGTTTACGCTTGCCGGAAACGCGTCCTGCAAGCTCATTTCCCCTCTCTTTTCTCACTTTAGGTCGCGGTTTGCCTCCTTGCGTTATGGATAGTACGGTGGTCCCTGAAGCGACGTTCGTCTCCGTCGATGCCAAGGAGATGGAGCCTATTGCGAAGAGCGAGCAGGTGACGGTGATCCCCTCCTACAAGCTGTTCAAGGGAAGCAAGTTGCTGTTTGACGTATAACCTCACCCTCCGACCTAACGTGTAGTTTACGGGCGCAGACGGCAACAAGCTGATGGAGATGGTCGAGAAGGCGCTTGCGAACAAGGACTCCTCTCTTTGTTCCACAAACAGTGCAGTGAAATAGCCCCTTAATTCATGTACTTGTCACAACTATCAATCACAAGCTGAACGTTCTCCTTCCACTGCCCCACCTTCTCCAGCATATTCTTCCACTCCCCGTCAACAACGATGCAGTGCGTGCGTCTACTCCTCACCTCCCCGTCCAAGCCCTACGTCACGACGAACTCCTTCTTTATTTGATCCATCTTGCCCTCCACGAGATTCGCCTTAATGGCGTCGACGATGCACTTCTCCACCTCGGAAGGCGCGATGTTCAGCGCCTTCGCGATCTCCTCGTAGCTCATCTGCTGGCGAGAGCTGCACAGCTTGGCCAGAGCAAGAATACGGCAGTGCTCGCGGATCACCTCTTCATTCAATTCTAGTGCTCATGCTCACTTCGAACTCGTACGGTATGTCGAGATCACAGAGGAGGACTGAATGAGCTCTTCCAGTCCGTTCAAATCGCCGCTGTTGACGATCGTCAACAATCTGGCGAGATTGCTCTCCTTCTCCTTGAGACCCTCCAGAACCGTCTGCTCTTGGCAGTGGATGGACTCGTCAAACACGAGGCGGTTCAGCAAGGAGATGGCTACACATCATCTCTCACCCTCGCTACCCACAGCACTCCGTCGCATACTTCACGTACTCCTCGTCGTTCGTTTTGTAGGTGCTCAGCAGCTTAATCAGGCACTGGTAGGCTTCATTGCTACGATGAGCAGGGAAGAGACAACGCCTACTCTCTCTTCATTTGCAGCAGCAGCTCTCTGAAGGAGACAAGAACCTGGCGGTATTCGACGATCACGTTCTCCCAATCCGCGTTGTTCTGCTTCAGCAGAAATTTGTAGAAGAACTCGAGCGACTCTACCTCTCAGGACAATGCGCTGCGGAACTACTCGATTCCTGAGCGAACGAAATGGTCTTCTTCAAGAGAGCCACTCTGCACGCCTTGAAGGACGGCATCGCGTTCAGAATCATGGAGAGACTACGCGTAACGGAACACTGCAGGCTGAAACAGTTTTGCTTTGAGATTTGTGGGGTAGGAAGAGGCAAGCAGGATGTCGCACATCTGGATGCAAATATCCTTGCACTCGTCGCTGTTGCCCAGCTTCTTCACGATCTCCATGATGAGGAAGTAAACGCTCTCCACATCTACACGACGGGTGAGACAACCGGATTGTCGAGAGCCACATGCGTACCCTTATCAGTATTTGCGGTGTAGTTGGCAGACAACTCATGACAGCAGGAGAGCACGAACTCTCCATACTTCTTGGAGTTCAACGAGGCCATCAGCGTCTCCTTGAGCTTTGCTGCCTCTTCTTCTGTCTACAACGTCATTTCCTGCCGACGCCCATGAACATGTAAGCTGCAAATGTAGGACACGATAATATCGTTGAGTTCTTCTTCTGGCTTTGCACTGTAGAAAAGAGCGGAAGACATGGCACTAGAATCGATACTTAGAGAGTTCCAAGGATGAACCAAAATCGTGGATGGAACTGGAATTGGCTCTCGTGTGGAAACGAAACAGAGGCACTACAAAAACGGTTCATTGCCTGCTCTGCAGGATCATTCTCAAGGCATTTAGCTGGCTCAGCGCCACAGTCGTATCAGAGGAGGCAGGAGCGTATCTGCCCTATGGGTGAGGTGCCCTGCCATGAACTACAATCGGTTTCAGCAACATGCTCTGAATCGAATCGATGATGCCCATGCACGCTTTCAAGTCAACCTCCGAGAGATACTTTCCACTGCACACTACGTATCAGCAGGAGCTCACACCAGCCACCCGTCTGGTTTGGCACAGAGACAACACTTGGGACCGAAATCGCGGTTTTGTCTACGACTCACGCACTTCCTCCATCACACACAGCCGGGCGCCGAAAACGACTCTCCCTGCGGCACAGGCAGGGCGCTAGATGGAGGAGTGGCAAAGCCAGGAGCGGCTGTGGACAGCGGGAACACGTTGTTGGAGTTTCTGCGAGAATGCACGTTGTTGGAGTTCTGATGGACATGGCTGGCGTAGGGAACTTGGTAGGACTGGTACGCTGGCGCAACGTCGGGCACGGGCATGGCGTTGTAGCCCACAGACACGGATGGGCCCTGGAAGGGGGGAGTGGCGTCCGCGTCGCTCGTGTTCTCCGTTATGTCCTGAACACGCGGGAGAGGCGGGATCGCGATGGACTCCTCCAGAGCGATGGAGTCGTGGAGCGTTTCGTGGGTGAAGTCCTGCTTCGACTCGGGGGACAGCGGGTGAGACGTGGCGACTGAAGCCCGCTTGAAGGAGAGGTGGATTTCTTCCACGGGGGACAGGTCTGGAGACTTCTCGTTGTGCTCGTTGTTGTGCTCGTTGTTTGTGGGAGCGATGGCGGGCAGATCGTTGTCTGTGATGGGCAGCCTGTCGATGGGGAGGTCGTCGACGGGAGGGAGAGGCGTGTCGGGGAGTTTGTCGATGGGAATGTCGTCGACGGGAGGAAGAGAAGTACCTCCAAGCTTGTCAATCGGCAAATCGTCCACAGGAGGCAACGAGTCTCCAGGTAACCGATCGATCGGCAAATCATCCACAGGAGGCAGTGCGCTCTCCTCAGGAAGCCTGCCAATTGGCAGGTCATCGACGGGAGGCAACGCAATCTCATCTGGAAGCTTGCCAATCGGAAGGTCATCGACGGGAGGCAACGCCTCTCCAGGTAACCGATCAATCGGTAAGTCATCGATAGGAGGCAACGCAATCTCATCTGGAAGCTTTCCAATCGGAAGGTCATCAACAGGAGGTAGCGCATCGTCACCAAGTCGATCAATCGGCAAATCGTCAACAACAGCGGAATTCACTAGCAATCAGCATACCACCACACGAAACATACTAGTACGATCCGCCTCTTTCCTCTTCTTCTCTTCCAACTACGCCTCACATCAACTACAGTACTTCCAACAATACGGTTCAATCCCTGAAACACCCCGCTCTCTGGAGAGTCGTAGTCCTTCAACAGCTCCTTTACGCACTCGAAAAGCAGCTCCTCCTACCCATCACAACGATAGTCCTTCAATACCTGCGAATCCAGATTCTGCATGCCCTGCAGAACATACATATACATATAGAGCCTCTTGATGAAGGACTTGCAACTACCGATGAAGAAGGAGGAACATAATCACTTTGAATCCAAACGGCGACCCTCCATGCCGTTCAAGCTCTCGATGCAATAGGATTTCATAAACGAAACGACTTGCTACGCATCACAAACAACACCGTGGTCGAACCATTAGCTTATTGTTGTCTATATCACACCGGAAGTAGTTCTGCACGTCCTTTTCATACTTCTCACAGCCCCGAAGAAACGTCTCTCTCTCTTTATCCTGCAACGCCTGCAAACCGTTCCGCATCATGCCGATAGATACGGAAATGAACTTCCTTCCCGCGTGCACGTAGATGGGGTCCTTTTGACTTTGCTCGATTAGCGATTCTCCTTCCCTGAAGAACCATGTGCCCTCTCGGAACTGGTCGATCATCGGAGGATATCGAGTTCCGTTTGTATGCCCGAGTGCCGGCAACAGTTAACGGGGCATAAGAGAGAATCTGTCCGAATTCAAGAACAAAGAGAGCTCGTAACAATTCCTTCCGCGTGTCGCCTTTCCCTGCTGTATCCTACTGCGACTATTCAGTGAGAGCAGCTGCTTGAGAGGTGAATGAGTGCTCGACAAATCGACCAAGGGAGGAGTGAAAAGAGAGACCACGAAAGCGTCAACGAGGTGAGGTGGAGTCAGTTCGTTCCGGGAGTGCAAAGAGTACAGTTCAATGTGTCACCTGACGCACTTGACAAGTCTTCACTTCAGCTACTTCCAGTGACTGTACGGAACGGATTGGTGACGCTCATTGTCATAGGGAAAGGATAAGAAACGAAAGTGGCCCGGTGACACTTCGGGAAGTGTTGCCGTATTATCTTGTGGAGGGACTAACTCGTAGAAGAAGCAGCGCTTTCATTGGAGTGAGTCCCTTCATACACAGTTCCTACGCCAGATATATAGATACGGATTGGAGAGTAAGCAGTAGTTTACCGGGTGTGATGCGCAGATATCCCGACGCGCAAAGTGTTTGACACGATGCGTCAGTACTGCAACGACGTGACATACACATTCATAGACGACATGCTCGCTGTATGTGTGCTGCTCTCGGCTTATCGGTAGTCCTTTCGGGAACACATGGAAGAGTCGCTCAACAATTTCATTACGTATTATAAACAAGCATTGCACTACCAGGAGAGTTATTCGGGAGTATGTATTGAGGACCCCGTTCACGATTCAGAACGATGCTGTCGTTGGGAGGTTCTCCATGTATCCATTTGCTCCGCAAACGGTGAGTCAGCTTGTCGTAACTAGCACGCGAATGGTTTCATTCTCAGACCGAATTCCAGCTTCTTTCGCAGATAGCGGGTCAGCACCCGTCTTCTCCGGGATCAAAACCGGAGACAAATGCAGAGCCCAATCCTGTTCAAAACGAAGTGGTGATGGAGAAGCCGTCCTCGGAGAATCAGTTCCGAATCGCGGTTCCTCGGACATCTTTCGCAGATTTATCTGTGGACTACAGCGGCGTCGACAATTCGACATCCACTCGGGAGTGCGCCATGGATTCCCAATTCCAGCTGCATCAGGACATGGTGTTTCAGAACAATTATCTTTTGCAAAGAAATGTGGATACTGAACCTCATACGGGACGCAGCATCGGAGATAGCGTGCTGAAGCAAGCGTCGGACGTTGTTCTTATCACGAGTTCCGAAGATGATTTGGAGCGGAGGCGGATTCTCCAGAAGAAGAAGTCCAATCGAAAACGGGCCGAGGAGGAGCATTCTCCGACCCTACTCATCTCAAGCGTGTTATCAGCCCAAAACGTGATACTTCACACGACCCATTATGTATAGGACCGGTATGTCGAGCAGGTCGACCGATTCCTAGCCGAATACCCATCGCCTCAGAGGGGTAGAAGAAGCAGGCGTGGCTTAGTTGTAGAGACCCCCTCCGATATGAACCCGTTCGATATCGGCTTTGAGCAGCCCTTTTCTGGGATTAGCTTTGATAATCCCTATTTCCTGTCGAATACAGAAGATGTATTTGATTTCTTGAAACCGTAGCATGTATTTGTTGAAGAAACAGGCGAGGAAATGACCTTTTCAAACACATCCAGGTCATAACCGCTAAAGTGATCCTTTCTCACCAGCACGAATCCCTTGCTCGTGTAGAACGACTCTGCCACATCCAGAAGAGACAGCGTTGACAAGCAAATGCGCAAAGGGCCTAGGAATGAGTTGTCGCTAATACCACGACGTGAAGAGCAAATCTCCTTTCCACACGTCTCCAAGTGATTCCACAAGACTCCCGAAATGTGACGGCGACGATAGTTCCGTGCAACCGCCAGCTTCTGAACTTCAAAAGCGCCGTCGTTAATGACACGCAGACCGATCATGCTATGCATTACACACAACAAGGGATCCAACCCAACAACAGCATCCTCGTCGTTGAGGGCAATCCACAAGCGGTTTGTATCTTCCTTCTTCATCGCTACTCGTCACGCATGCACTCCATTGCTACCTCCCGTTGCAACGTTGAAGGATCGCTTGATGCTTCCCAGCACGTACTTCCGCACCGCAGTGTTCTTCAGCGCCAAATCGCGGTAGGTCGCCATGTACAATTGCTTCACTTGCTGGAAATAGGACGCTTCATACGGAATAATGCGAACTGAGTGTTTTGACTCCTTGTAGGGTATCTACAAGCGATTACTGACGACACGCATCGGACTACATCTGTGCACTTCGAAAAGTCGTAGTCTACAACAGCATCAGGCATCGTGTGGAGAACAAAGAGGGAATAAAGGGACTAGGTGCCGCTCTTCTTCTTGCCTTGCTTTCTATACATATCTGACAGAACGTCATGCGCCATGTTGATGTAGTCCATCCGGTTGTTCTCCACGTCCTTCGTGTCCAGTGTCGTCTCCTCGTATGTGTGTTCTTTGGCTGGAGCGGAGGTGGACAGGGCCTCGTAGAAGGACCGGACGCGATCCGACCACTCCTCCTGTGTCATTTTCTCCTTCTCCTGCACGAGTGCGTCGATGCCCTTTGGGACTTCCATCCACTTTTCCATGGCGATCTACAGTAGTGAGTCCAACGGTCGATCCCGCATACGGTTTTCCTCTTCGGTATCACTTTCTTTACGTTGATCGCTACAGGACCGTTGTCGTCGAAGTAGCAGTCGAAATCCACTCTGTTGCTCGGAAGGAGGAGTTTTACGTCATCATCAATATCTGTATAGTGCACAAACACTAGAAGGTGAATTGGATGCGGAACTGCTCACCGTCCTTCCAACTTCCGTAACGCTCAATGATCTCGTTTTGTAATTGAAACTCGGGATGGATGAACCCGAATCCTTTTTTGTTGTTGAACGATTTCACGTGACCCGTGTAGAATCGGAGTTGCTACGTCTAAAGACACAGCGAGTACGAGATACCAAAAGGATGGAACACGGGTAGTGTATCCGCGCTACCGCATGACGAATCATGAAGAGAGCGGAATACAATCTGCGTCGGAAACAAACAGAATCCACTGCACAGCACAATACTTAATCATCTACCGGTATCGATCCGTTTAGTAGCTTCATACGAACTGCTATCGGAATCGACTCCAGGGAAGCAGAAACATCAGAATCGGTATGGAAGGCGTAGGACAGCTGCTTGCGATAGGTCGCGTTCCTCGCCTGCGTCCGGCGGGACAATCGCTGCAGAGCCATAAAGTATAGGGACGCGTCGCGAGCCACGCTGTTCGCACATCCCAGCACGGACGAATAGAGAACCTGCTCTTCACGCCACGCCACCGCACCTACCTCTTTCGGCGTGCACAGCGTGGAGGGACAGCACCGGTGCCACAGAGGCCCGTAGTTCGGGTTGTAGAGAGACATGCTGCGGATGTACAGGGGCAGGATCTCGATGGAGGACAAGAGAAGGGACAGATCACTCGGGCGGAGGCGATGGAAGAAGAGAAACTCCTCGCTTGACAGCATGAGAAGACGGATTCCCTACGCGTGAGAGCACGGCGGAGCGCGCACCTCGATGAAGATATCCCCATATTGCGGAGTGAAGAATGCGGCGAAGTTAAGTGCAATTCGCGCATTGTGGAGACTAAAGAAACGAGAAGACGGGTTCAGAAAGATGCGTGCTGCCTCGCACCACACCTCGCCCGACTTCGCCACGTGATGAAGCGCCAGTCGGAAGAATCGCATCGCCTCATCGCTACCAAAGAGTCTACGGTTGACTCGAAGCACCGAGCAGCACTCATGTGTTAGGTGAATAAGACAGGTCCAGAGACGACCCGCTCCCTGGTGCTTCTGAATGATGTCATAGCACAGCTTAAAGGCAAGCAACGATTTGCCGCGAATGATCTACGCGTCACTTCCCCTCGCGGCGACTACGAGTTGGTTCACACGCTCTAACGCCATTCTCCATTCTTCGGGGAATAGGATAATACTACGGTGCAGAATCGAACTGCTCGCCTCAACGTGACCTCCAAAAAACTCCGTCTTCGCGTAGTCCACAAGGATGAAGTGGCGGCACTTTGAGGGGCAGCACCACAGTCCTCGCTTCATCAGCTACGCCTCAAACACCACAATAGTGCAAACTGCTCGCGCTCGCTCCCGCTGGCCCAGCGCCGCCGCGGACCGACCCAGCGTCAGGTACACCTTCCATCGCAAGGAGGGAGGGCACACGTACACACACGAGCGCGCGTCGCTCACGAGGAGGCGCTCCTCCTTCGCAATGGCGGATTGGTAGCGACGCCAGATGCGAGCATTGGAGAGAGCCGCGCAGGCGGAGCGAAACGCCGTGACGAGGCGCGTTTCTCGGAGAATGCGGCTTCTGTACAGCTTCCAGAAGGCGTCGCTGGTAAGTACAGCGAATGCCCTGCTGCAGATCGCCTCGTACTGCGAGTCCGCGACCAGCGCGTCCATCTCGTCCAGCGGGCAGTTCATCAGCGTGATGCGCTCGTGCGTGTCCAGGCACAGCGACCACAGCGGACTGTGCTTGAGCGCCTGACTCACTGCCTCGTCGACCATCCTCGTCTGGTCGTCGACCGCGCAGGTGGAGGCCATGAAGGCGAGCAGCTCGCAGAAGAACCACCCTGTGAAGTACACGGGGTACTGCAGTGCCCGGCGGGTGAAGAGCACCGCCGAGCCGTACTCGCCCAAGCGCACGAGGATGGTGGCGCCGTCGCACACCACGCGGATCGCCTTCGCCACGTCGGTCGCGAAGAGCATGTCGAGGAGGCTCGTGACGGACTGCACGTCGCCCTGCTTGTCGGCGATCTTCAGCCGCTTCGAGAGGAGGAACACGTTGTCCGGGAAGAGCTGCAGCGCCGTGTCGACGATGGCGCGGGTGTACTCGTAGCAGCCCGACTCCATCTCCATGCGCGCGAACTCGATCCAGTACTGCGCCATGTCGGCGTTGTGCGCGATCATCTGGAGGAAGAGCAGTCGCGCGCTGTTCAGCTGGCAGTGCTTCTTGTACAGGATGCACGAGCGGATCAGCTGCTGGTGGATGGACTGGCCGTCGCGAACGTCCGCCAGCGCGCGGTCGTAGAGCGAGTCGGGGGAGTCCCAGAGACGACGATACAGCGGGATGCGGAGCAGGCGATCAAGTCCGCGTGGGCACTCGGTGCAAGGCGAGAAGGACGGTCTGCGCTCCTCGAGGAACGGTCGTTCGGGCATCCGGTCGTTCCTGGGGAAACAGCTGTGGTGGGTTGGGGAGAAGGGATTCGGGTTGGGAATAGGAGGGCGGAAGGCGGCAGCCATGTCAGCGTCGTTTCTGGGATCTCTTGAGGGGTAGTAGTCGTCAACACTGCTCCTGTGATCTCTGGAGGGGTAACACTCGTCAGCGAATCGGTCGCGGAACACCCGACTCGGATAGTCTCCCGAAACGAGAGGGTAATCACCCGAAACGGGGTCTTCCGCACGTGCCAAGTACGGCGAGCTTATGAGGCAGCTTGCTCGCCGCGGCGACCACGCATCCGGAAAAGAGGAGTCAAACGACGAATCCTCTTCGCGGACAGGACGAGAATAGAGATTGCAGTCGCTGTAAAGACGAGGAGGGGGTTCTGGGATGGACCTTGAATAGAGATATGGGTTCTTCCTGCACGTCATCGTCGCAAAACAGTCAAACGGGACATCTGGGTTGTAGTGGCACCGGAATGGAGGTCGCAGGGTGCTATCGGACATATCGCCTTCAGATGGGCTGGAAAAGGAATACGAATGAGAATCCGTCCTCGGAGATGGACTACAGATGACGATGCAACGGCGCTAGTACCTATGTAATGAATAGTGCCCACTAGGGAGAGCGCTCCTTAAGTTGCCCTGTCGTGGATAGACGTAGTGGCAAGGGTGATAGCATCCAACGCGGCTCTGCTCGTCATATCCTCCAAATGAGGAGGAGTCGTTGTCACAGGGGAACCCATTCATTCTGGTGTGGAAACTACGTTTCAGTGGGAGGAGGGAGACAGCCACAGTGTATTGTGATGAATCCCCTGTGGATTATCGTTTGGCCCGCAGCGGTCGTATTTCAGCCGTCTCGATGGTTCGTCGTCGTAACGGTACATGGTCACGCACAACTACGAATATTAGAGTTCAATAGACGCGAGCATACCCAAAGATTGAACAACTATGAAAGCAGAGTTGGGCGCAAGCAATTTTCCTCCCAAAGCGGTATTACGTCAGAATAACGCAACAGAAACACTCGAGAAGGGGAATTTGGAATGTACTCCAAGAGATTCTCTTGTAATTATGATAACCATGACTCTGGTACGACCACTAGACACGCGACAAGAGAGCATTCGCGACCAAAACGGATCCTCTAATTCCAACACGCAGTACTCAGTCCTTGAGTGAACGGCACGAAGTGGAAAACTGATCCCGCTTATCATCCATAGTATTGACTCCACCGGGAGAGGATCATCATATTGTGGGTCTAATATGGCTCGTTACTGCTCTTCGAGAGTCACTACTCTCAAAGTATCCTGATACGGCCGGTAATGGCGAAGATATGCGGATAATGCCAGTTATCGATCCGTTTGTGCTTCTTCACGTTCTGCAGAAATGGACCTGAGGAATCAATGCCGAGATTGCCCGAATCAGAACGTATTCGCTGTTGCGTCCGATTGCTTCGTACGACCGCGTTCACGACGTGCTACTGTTGCGGATTCGCTCTTCTCGTGATTTCCAAGCACGCGCTCTTCCTTCTCGTTCTCCAGTATTTCCGCCGTTTTTGCGCGAAGAGGGATTCTTCGTGATCTTGAAAGGAGTGGGCTGGTATATTAAATGGAAACGATCTATGAAGATAAGGATGAACTTTCTAGCGCCTCGCCGTCGTCCAGGCTGATGCGTTTCTTTCGATCTCTGCGAGCAGCGACGCTGGATGTGCCCAGCTGCATTTCTGCCGTTCTTGTGATTCTATCCGTGATCGTGTTCACCTTCACCGTGCTGTATGACAACATTCTCGACGCCTTCTACTCCATTTCCCTCCAAAACGAGTCGATTGCTTCCGCATATGTACCCAATTGTGCGTGCGTGTGATGTAGACTCAAATCCTCAGCGACTTGAAGTTCGCGTTCATCATCGTGGGCGGGCTACTCGGGGACTGTGTGTACGGCAGAGTGCCTCTCCTCTCCTCCTCCTTTTTCGTCTATTCCGTCACACTCTCCCTGTCTCTCTTCAGCATCGCCTTTTTCTCCCCACCCTTTTACTTTCTGTTCGCAATCGTGTCTCTTCTCTTCTCCGTGAGTGAGCTGTAGGATTCTATCCAGTTTTGCGTATGGCGTTGCCATCATCAATGCCATGACTCTCCTTCTGAACTACGCTTCCTTAAAGCGCGACTCCAAGTCTCTGCAGCTTCTCTTCTACGTCGGAGTGTAGTTCTCCTTTTCCTTCCTCACTTCAAGAGCAATCATGATCTCCGCACTCGCCTCCTTCCTGGTTCGTACGTTCATGCACCTCACCTCCTTCCTTGCCGGATTCCGCATCCTGTCCGTCGTGTCCGTCATCCTGCTAACCTCCACGGTAGTCCACTTGCATTCCCCTCATGCCAAGGCGAAGCTGGTGTTCTCCGTCCGTCACCACTTCATCAACATTCCGCTGCAGGGCAATCCCGTGAAGGAGTACTCCAAGGCGGCGCGCGTTCTCTCGCGCGAATACCACTACTCTCTCATGAGCAGGGACAAGGACGGAGGCTCCGACGTGCTGTGTCGAGCGTCGAACGATTTCTTCAACCGCAGCATTTCGCACGACTCCATTGACGCGATCGACGGCTCGCCCACCATCCTCCACTCGTCGTCCTGTTTCCTCTCCTCCTCCCCTTCACTCTAGTGGACTGCTACTACATGGCGCAGGACGTGTACGTGTCATCCACGTCGTCGCTGCCCTCAGCCATCTCCGAAGTCAGCGACGTGAACACCTTCGTGCTCTCGAACTGCGACGAGCCTCCCTCCTCCAAGCAGACCACGCGCATCAAGGTGCTGAGACCCGTGCGCACGAAATCCATCACGCAGCGGCTCCTCCAGTCCCGAAGGGAGGAAGAGACGTTGCGTGAAATGGCGGCTCTCTTCCGCAACGGCATTCACACCAACCTGACGGGACGTTCGCTCCTCGTTGTCCACTCAAGCGTAGAGATCTACCGCGTGTCCCAAGCCCTGCTCTTCGCGGGGATGCAGGTGCTGTTCTGGTGCATCTTCGAGTACTCGGAGAGTGTTCTCTTCGCGCAGCTGAGTGTGCTGGAGACGGTCACTGCGCCCTCCTCCTTCGTGCTGTATCTGGCGGACTGTTCGGGACCCGCGTCTCGCTTCCTCTTCAGCGCGCTTCTTGTAGCAGGACTGCACTACGCGCGTGACCGATATCCGCACCGTTTCACGCCCCTTCAGCTCATGGGCTGTGGCTACGCCGTCCTGGTCGTCCAGCTCCTCGCCATCGCTTCGGTAAACCGGTTCATCCTCCTGGCGCAGTCCTCGCACCTCTCCATCTACCTTCTTCTCCTGCCCGCTCTGCTCCTCGTGGCGGCCGAAGTGTGCGTGCTCTACGGCTCTCTCCTCTTCTTCTACCAGGAGGCGCCGCGCCGCTCGCAAGCCATCCTCCTCTCCTTGCCCTTCGCTTCGAGGTACTGCGGCTCTCTTCTCTTCTACGGCGTTCTGCCTCTGCTCAACGCCATGTGCAACGTCGGCACGCACACGGGCACGATCGTCCACTACGAAATCGGTCTCATTCTCCAGTGCGTCGTCACCGTCATTCTCCTCGCTCTTCACGTCGTCGTCGCCATGAAGTACTGCTATGTGACGGAGGTCGAGCTGGACCGCGAGTGTGAAGCCCTCAGGGCGGATCGCATTCTTCACCCGTACCTCATGAAGGTTGATCCGGAGAAGAAGTGGGAGTGCGCGGAGTCTGTGACGAGTAGGAATCGCTCGAAGAGTGTGGACTCGATCAGTCGCTCTTCCTCGCGGACGTCCAAGTCGCCTCGCTCGATTTCCGATGAGATCGTGATCATGAGCAAAGGGATTCGTCTATCTGGTGAGTGATCGTGATTGGTTGTTTGTTTGACTTGCTTTCTGTCTTTTCTCCAGAATGCTCGTTTCTCCAACAAACCCTCCAATGCTTCTTCTGCTTCTTCTCCGCCACCGTTTGGAACGGATTGTTCTTCCTCGGTCGCCGCATGCTCACCTTATTGCGGTGCGTCTTCTTCGTCTTTCCCTGGTCCAGCGCCATGTCCCACTCGTCCGGCTTGCGTATTTCTTCCCACTCCTTCAGCGCCTCCATCTTCGTGGACTCGATTTGGTGCTCAAACCCCTGCTTGCCCTCGCTCCAATCGAATAGCTCTCCCTTCACCTCGGGCTCCTTTTCTGTATCGTGCTTCTTCGCCTTCTTCTGGATTCTAGGGTCAATGCACCTTCACAACTCTCACTCCTCGAGCACTCCGGGTTTGTGCTGTGTCTCGACCTCCTCTAGCGACGGAAGAGGCTTTGATAACACTCGAGGCTTCTTCTCGGTGACAGCAGGCTTTGGAAATGCGCCTAACCCTAATTGCAATGCAACACGCATACGCTTCGGAAGATTCAACCAGTCACGAGCTGCGTTTGAAATGGTGCTGTTGCCGAAGCGCTTTGTTGCCGATTCGGTGTCCTCCTTTTCGGATGCCTTCTTTCCGGCTGATTTTGATTTTGGCGTTTTGAACAACTGGAATTCCTCTTCCTTCGCCTCTTCCTTCTTCATCTCCTTCGGCTCTTCTCTTGTGAACACTAGTGATATCATCATTCCTCTATTCATCCCACCTTCTTCCTCAACAGACCGTACTTTCGCTCCTTCCGCTGTCTTTGCGAGAACAAACTCAATCCTATTCCGATGAGGCGGAAAACCACCCAACTACCTCCTCGGTAGTAGCTTCTGCACACTTCGCTTCAAGGACTCACTAACCGATAAGCACGGCAAATGGAGAAAGCACGTACTCTATATTCACTTTGGTTTCATTTTCGTCACTCTCCTTCTCTTTCTTCTTTGCTTTCGCCATCCCTGACGTGAGTGGAGTGAATGAGTGTTGTGAGTGGAGTGAATGAGTGTTGTGAGTGGAGTGAATGAGTGTTGTTGTAAATGGGGCAAAGAAACGCCGCCACGAGCAGAACAAACAACTCTCATAAACAGAACGACCAACTTCAAGCACAACAACTACGGCCTTGACAACTCGTGATTCCACACTTCGCGAGACTTCTTTTGAAGCAACTTCAGATCTACCACTCACAGGACAGAGACAAGCAAACAATCCGCATCCACTCGCAGGAGAAGGAAAAATACCGCTAGCGAAGAGGAGAGAATGGAAACCTTCGATTGATGCAAGAGGGACGCGGCTTACGAACTGAGAGAGAAGGAGGAGGTAAAGGACCCAGTATATGATACACGTGATTACGCTATAATTACTAAAGCGGAAGTAGCGCGCCATTCCCCATATCATTATCGCCACAATCCCAGCGAATGCCAGTGAAACCTGCTGTAAAGGCGAATCCATTGACGACGAGGAAAGGATATTGGGATCTGAATCCATTTGACGTAGAACCAGCAGATAATACAGGAGTACACGGAGACGCCCAGGGAAACCAGCGAAATGTATATGAAATACTGACTCGTCCACTTCTGAATAAAACGACGGGCCAGGATCAGCACAACGGACACCACCACCATGACAACGGAGTTGATGCGAAACACCCAGAAGCGGGCCGCGTCCTTCTCGATTCGTTGCTGCTGCGACAGTCTACGCTAACACGACAACCCAGATGACCACACTTCGGCCTGCTTCTTCGCCTCCGGTCCTGAATAGGTGGGTAGAAAGCGGTTATCAACTTGCTGTGAATCCATAATGTGTATTTGTGAAGCAACACGAGTGCAGAAATCGGGAGAACTATTTGAATTCCTTATGCGGCTTCACGATCAGATTATTCTCGTGTTGCAGCAGCGGGCTCCGTCGAATATCTCGTTGAGTTGACCACCGAAGGACCTACCCATCCAGCGATGTAGGTTTTGAGAATCCGCGAGTTGTCTTTTCAAATCTTCTCACCCCGTTGTAGTTCCCTTTTCAGTTGTGATTTCAGATTATGAACGGAACGCCTCGTTTAGAGAATCCGAGAGGGTCTCCTCCGCTTTTGAGATCTTCTGTTCCGATATCGCCTTCCCGTTATGTATAGTTGTCTCAGGATGCCGCGCCCTTTATCTCGTACAAGCAATTCCAGACGGAACAGCCTCCAGAGTGTCTTCCCTCTGCTCGACCCATGCTCGACTACAGCCCCATGAATCCGAACGGTCAGCAGCAGAGGAACGTTTTCACCTTCGATACGCCCCCGCTTGGAGCGGGCTTCGATCTGCCACCATCCTCTCAGTATGCGGGCAACTATGGGCATTTTTCCCAAGACGGCAACCGCGTGCCGTATTCCCCGGCGAAGCCCTCTTTTCTTTCTTTTGAGCAGCCGTCTCCTCCCGTCGATCCCTTTTACATGCCGAATTTCCGCAACCAGTCTCTGTCAGAAGCATACCGTCAACATGACGATCGCTACTCGTCCCCGCTCCTCAACCGCACCCTATTATCCGACATCCAGTCGGCGCGTCCTTCTCGTTCCCGCGTTCTCTCTTTATTATCCCTAGCTTGTCGCAACGACCTCTCCCTGCACCCCGACACGCTCTCCTACTACGGCGACGACTTGCTCACCCCCACGCGACAGTCCCGTTTCAACGCGCTCTCCGCCTCTCCTTCCTTCGCGCGCTCGCCCGCCCTCTCCGACACATTACCCTACGAGTCGAGAGCGCTCACTCCACCCACGACGCCGCCGACGAAGCACGCTGCTCACGCTGGCCACGCTCCTCACAGCGCGCGGTCCGACGCGCAGACGCACACGAGTCCTCCTCGCCCCAAGCGCTCCATGCGAAGTCGCGGCGGCTCGCCGGGCAGTCCCGACCCCGTCAACGAGCTGAAGATCGCGGACGTGCGCAGCGGGAAGGACACGCGCACCACGCTGATGATCAAGAACATCCCGAACGCGTAGGCGCGACGCGGGCGAGTGAGGCGTAGCTTTTCGCGAGAGACGGTCCTCGCGATCATCAATAAGACGTGCAGGGACAAGTACGACTTCTTCTACCTGCCCATCGACCAGAAGACGAGCTGCAATCTGGGGTACGGGTACATCAACATGATCGACACCCAGAGCGTGATCGCGCTGTACGAGGAGGTGGGCGTGGTGACGGGCGGTGACGGGTAGCTGAATGGAAAGCGGTGGTCGAACACGCGCAGTGTGAAGGTCTGCTCCATTTGCTATGGGCGTCTGCAGAGCGGGGACGTAGGTGCGGCTGGGTCGTTGAAGGGTAGGAGGACTTGGTGGAGTACTGTAGCGACTGGTCCGTCATGACGTCGGATGAGAAGTACCATCCTCTCTTTTTCACACCGACCACGCGGATCGTTGACGGGAAGGAGGTGACGGTGATGGAGCGATACGTGCCGTCGATCAACCTTTCTATGAAGAGCACATCCTAATTTTCACGTTTTCTTATCTCGTTTCTCGCTTTTTGTCGTCCTTGAAGTCCCGTGTGTTTCATTATTCTCTTGTTTCTTCGGCAAACAGAATGGTAACACTCGCCCTCTCCCGGTCACCTCTAGCAAAAGGTTGTGTCGACGAATCCGGTTGTCGTTCGGGTTGCTTGTTCGTTGATGACGGGTAGAAGGAGGTTTTCAACGCGGCCAACGACAAGCAGAAGAACCTGTGTGCCGTGCTCTCGAATCTGTATAGTATTGTGCTCGTGGTGACTCTTCTTTCCGTTTAGCGTAGACGCTCGACGCCGTCGAATCTGCCTTTTCACAGGGAAGATTGCCGGAGGATTTTGTGGGTGTCGGCGTTGCTTCTCACCTCTAGTGCAATCAAAAGAAGAGGACGCTCATCGACCAATTCAAAAGCAGCATGAAGGCGTCGAACGGACTGGTGTCCGAGGAGCAGTTTTTCAAAGAGTTTCGTCCGTTGTCATCCGTGAGGACTAGTTTCTTCCCGAACGGGGAGTACAGCGCCGGAGTGAACATTCTGCAGGATGTGGACGGCACGATTCAGAAGCTGCGCGATGAAGTCGTATGCGTTTTCGTCGTCGTATTCCGTAGATCGAGGCGTTCAACAACCTGAATGTCACCATCCAGAAGATCAAGACCAAGAAGCGGATTGCGGACTCGATTGACGACCTGGAGCACAAGTTCGGGAAGCGTTTCGAAGTAACATCTAGGATCAAGAAGTGCACGGACTACGCGCACAAGGAATTCGACTGCAAGCAGGGCATCAACGAGATGCGGGAGATTCTGTACGACTGCGAGTGCGACGACGACTCCAACATCACAGACAAGCGCGTGCTGGCGAACATCACCAACACCATGGGCGACTTGCAGGTGCAGTTCCAGCAAATCAAGTTCTGACGCTTTTGTTACAAACAGGAACAACTAACGCTATTGTACAGGGAGTCTAGCTATTGGATGCAGAGGATCTTCATGTCCTTATCGTAAACGGAAAACTGGTGGATTCTGCCACCGTAGCGAAGCACAATGTCGCGAACGGGGATCACCGACACGTACATATCCTGGTTGTGAACCAGCACTTGCGAGTTCTCAACCCAGTCCTGGATGCTGCTCAGCAGCTCGTGCGCCTCCTTGTTCAACCTCGGGTCCAGAAAGGGAGAATCGAGCACCACTTGCGATCCAGAGGTTTTGAACACCAGAATGCCCCTCGATTTGCTCACGCAGTCCTTGGGAAGGTTGCACGTGTTCACCATGTGCGTCGTTGTTATCGTTTCGTACGCATCGCGCACCATCAGCGGAGCACTGGAGTAACCATTGCAACGCACAGTCCTTTCTTCCTGGTGGTCCTCGTACAGCTCCGGTTTCCGGAAAGGAGTGTTCCACACCAAGTGCTGCAGCTCCTTCCGACTACGGAAATGCTTCTGCAGATCGTAATCGTCCCAATGCACCGTTCGCTTCTCGTAATACGTGTCCACGTCGATGCGGTAGTTGAAGCGAAGCCGGCTTTCGACCACGTGGCAGCGATTTGAGCGGAAAGGCAAAAACGAAAAGAGCCACAGTCTCTTCAGAATCGCCTTCAGTGCCTTTTCCATGGAGATGTTGGGATAGTCAAAGCATGCATCGCTAATCACAGCGTTGAACGGGGTGGAAGCGGATGGAGGCGGAATCGGGAGTTGATCAAGAACAGAATGGGTTCTCTTCCGCGTGTCCTGTTTCTATTTCTCAAGGAACCGACATGATGGTACAGGCAAAAGAAGGGGTTTCTTGCTGTCACTGCGGAATAGCGTCAAATGCAGCTGGTTGTCGTTACTCAGATGAGATAGCATGCGTTCGCTTTCGGTCACGCTGTGATGTTCAATGAAAAGAATGATGAAGTGGATGCGTGACACACAATAATAGTATTCCTGGCAGAAAACGGGGCGATTTCCTCCAGAGGAGCGAGTCCTGATTACTTCATCAGAGAAACGGATTCATGATATCCTTGCCAGAGAAGCGAATCCACAACACCCTAATCACAGAAAGCGAATCCACAACACCCTAATCACAGAAAGCGACTCCAACAAAACCCTTCATACTAAAACACTACGAATCCTTCGCCTCCGCCTTCTTCCCCTTTCCGTTTAAGAAACCCTTCTTCTTCCCTTCAAAGCCAGGTCGATTCTTGTTCTCCTTCTTCTCTTTATTCTTCTACCGCTCACCTCCTCCTCTCACAGCATACCTTCTCCGCGTATTTCCTGTTCTTCCACTCCTCCTGACTCTTCTTCTTCTTCGCCTCTTGCCTCTTGATCGTCTACGCTTCAAGCTCCTTACACACACACCACCTTCTTCAACATGGCGGGATTATCCTTCTTTCGGAAACCAGCCGCCTTCTTCAGCGCGGCGTCCATCTCGATGTTCTCCGCCTCCTTTCGTCCCGCCTCCGTCGTCTTCAGGTTCTTCAGATACTCCTGCTTCTTCTGCGCCTGCTTCAGCAACTTGTGTATGTCCTTGCGCGCCTTCGGACGCACCTGCGTGTCCACCTCGGGCGTGCTCTTCACCTTTCCAAACTGAATGCTACACATCACGTCCCATCGTGACGACGCACTTTGAAATGACATCCGAAACACTAGGAGCAAGACGTGGAGACGGCGACTCCTTCGGAGTGGTGCTTTCCGCGGCAGGGGCGCTCTCAGGCGCAGAAGCTTCGGGAGCCGCTTCCTTCTTCGCCTTCTTCGGATTCCGCTTCGCGACCTGCTTCTGCTTCCTCTTCTTCTCGTTTTCTATACGGTTCTTGGCCAGCACCTCGATTTTCTGCTTCAACCGGTTACGAAGCTCGTCGAGGTCTTTGGCGCCTACGCGTTACCCATTCCGTGGCAACACTACGCTCGGTTTTGGGTAACGGCATCGTAACGGCAATCTCCTGCTCCGCCTCCTCTTCTAAGTGCTTGTTTTGCTCAGCGATCTTCTCCACCATTGTTGTCTCCTTTTCGGGGTCGAACTTCTCTTTTCTCCTCTTCAACGACTGTTCCTTCATCTCGCGAATCTTTTGTGCATTTCCATTTCTCTACGGCATTAGCGGTCACTGCCTCGCAGAATACCTTAAAATTGAACCGCTTGTTCTGGTCATACTCCTCGCTCGGCTGCAGGTACACCGATTCGGGGATGTATTCGATGCATTCGTCGAAAAACGAGGTGAGATCGTGAATTATCGAGACTTCCTCAGCCATTGTCCTCCCGATTGAGCGATACGCCCTTCTAAACCATGGCTCAAGACAAGGCGGTACCCACGGGAAACTGCCACTTTTGGTGGAGGCTCAGCCCCGCCTCTCTCCGCTCTCCCCGAGACGCCCCAAGCGAAAGGACGTCGTTCGCGGCAGTCGGAGCCCCTCCCACTCGCCATCAGTTGTTGTCTTCCTTCCTCCGAGAACCGCGCTCTCCCACCTCATGAGCACGTATACATCCATTCTGAATATTCACAAGCGGGAAGGCGTCGCTATGGGCAAGAATCACCTCCGAGCCACGGAGGATCATTCCATAGTGGATTACATCGAAAACGGAGTTGTGGAGAAGCGATACAAGTCCGTGAGCTGGAGTTGCGTGATGGGTAGATACGACGCTGTGCTGAGCGACGCCAAGGGTCGGAAACAACGAATCGATGACTATACGACCCACTGGGTCAATGATCTCCTCAAAGGACAAAACCAGTTCATCGTTGTCGCTGGAAAGGAGGATACTGGGACCAAGTACATTCTGAAGGGAACGAGTTTGAATCCTGGAGTGGTTCCCTTGATCGAAAAGCGCATCGCTTCCTTGTGTGCTGATTCCACCATGACCGCGAAAGTGGCGTATCTGCGCTACTCGGACAGTGCTCTCCTTTCGTTGCTGTGTTAGGGATAGATACGCTGTGGGATATGCTGAGCAGCAGTCGCACCGCTGCCTCGATCACGCACTCGGAGTCGGGCGAGGTGTCGGGCTCCTTCAAGACTGTACATGTGCGCTTTCCACTTCATATTGCAGATATCCCTCCTGGGGCCTCACAGCGTGAACACACTTCATAGCACCATCCAGACATCGCTGCACCAGACGTACAAGGACATGTTTTCTTCGCCCTATCACTCCATTTGGCTTTTCACGTGCCATGTGCGCGCCCTCCCCAAATCCTGTGTCCATCTGCTGCTGGCGGATCTGTCGCTGGACTGTATCTCTTTTTTCCCCATTTCATCCTAGGTGATTCCGATGCTCAATCGCTGTCCTCCTTCATCGCAGCCCTGCGGAAACCAGACGCGCAGTCCCCAGCGACCGATATCTGCTCGTCTCTCCACAGTCTGCTGCCCTCCTTCCAGAATCGCTCCCTCCTCCTCAGCGTCGCTGCGCAGCCGTCGCCCTCTTCGCTCGCTCTCCTGGAACAGACGGCGTTGGAGTGCAGCACACCCGACCGGGTGCAAGCGGCCGTCTCGCACAAGAAGATCGCGGAGGGGAGCGCCAAACACCCCATTCCCGTGCTGGACGAAGTGAACGACATCGCGATCGACCTGATCTCGAGCAGCAGCGACAGCTACGTGGAGAGCGACTCCGCGGAGGAGCCCGCACCAGTTTATGAGAGTGCGTGCGGAAGAGCGGGATGATGTCTAGCCCCGAAGAAGTCGTACAAGCGCGTGATCCAGCGGTCGCCGATCAGCAGCAAGGTGTACCGGAGCGCCTCGTTCTCGCCGTCGAGTCGGGCGAAGATCTACAAGAACGAGTCGCGACTCTCTCTGCTCATGAACGGGTAGGGGATGGGGGTGGCGACGATGCGTAGCGCGCCGGTGCTCTCTCCGTGCAGCCGCATCGTGAAGGCAAAGCAGTTGATTGTGAGTGGGAGGGAAAAGGAGGCGGAGGGGAAGCTGGAGGAGGCGCTGAAGGAGTACGAGGAGGGTAAGGATGAGAGAGAAGTGTGAAGAGTAGCAACGACGTTTCTCCCCAGTAATGAGCGATTGAAGGAGAAGATCCGGGATATGAAGAATCGGATCCAGGCAATTGCTTCCGTGAACGCGGACGGCATCAATTCCAAAATGGACGAGAAGAAGCTCCTCCAGGTGCTGAATTACGCGGGGCTGAGCGGACTCGTCAAGCTCAAGACGATTGGCGAAACGAAGGCGATGAAGATTCTGCACGAGAGGGAGGACGGGCTGTTCTCTTCGGTAGTGCTGGAATGCGGCGCTTAGATCTAGATCGACGACTTGGCGAGAATCGGAATGAGCGAGAACGCAATCAAGCGACTCCGGAACGAAAACTGTGCATAGTGGGCGTCTTTGTTAAAGAAACAGGGCTATCCACCGTGGAGCGTAGACAAGAACAGGATGTTGTCTCCGTCCTAACCGTGAAGCAAAAGCCAAGCGGGTACCTGAATCTGTGTGTCGCCTCCGTCCAGCACCTCCCAGTCGACGTCGTTCACCAGCACGAGGATACCGGAGCGTCTACATCGCAGAACGGGAACAAAACCCACAACTTGGAACCGTCGACGAAGAGTTCCGGCCGCTCGCTCAGCTCCTTCTCTTTCAGCAGCAAGATTAAATCGTTTATGGTGTGGGGGACACTCTCGAGAGTGATCCGCTTGCGATTGTGGAACAGAATGTCCATTCCGCCTCTACGCAGTGACCTCGCGCGACTCCGAGTACCCAAACTCGACGGTGATCATCGCTCGCGACAAAGATGGCTCGACAAGCGCTGCCAGAAATCGGGTCGATTTCGGCGAATCTTGGTCAAATACAAACTCAGTCTGTGTGGAGTGAGGAACCCATCGAGCCTCTTCGTCGTGTACGCCAGCCATCGAAATGAAAAAGACTTCTGCGTTTTCGCTTATTGAGGTGAGGGAGCGCGCTTTCCGGGAATAATGGACAGATCACCTTTGAAGCGTGCCTCCTTCCCGTCGACCTCCAGAACATAAGCAACGGCATTAAGCGTTGCCTGTTTAGCAAACTCCTGAAGTAGTTGCCCTGATTCCGGCCGTCATTCCCCTAGATACTCTGAGGAAGCCGAGGGCGTAATCGTGGCTTTCAAGAATATCAAGTTGCTGAACCGGAAGTCGGAGATTGTCGACGAGTCTCCGTTCATCCGTTTCAACGTGAAGGCGGACTGCCTCGTGTTCAAGCCGCAGAGAGGAATGGAAATCAACGGCACGGTGAACATGGTCGGTCTGCACTACATCGGTCTCATTGTGGGCGGACTGTTCAACGCGTCGATTCCTGAGGACTTGATGCCCAAGGGCAGTTCGTACGACAGTGCTTCGCGAACGTGGACGATTAATGGAGCCACTATGGAGATTGGCGCGTCGTTGAACGTGAAGGTGGATCGGTGGGGGCATTCTGTTTTCCTAATTGCGTAGTATTCATGATAACAACGGAATGTTGAGCATGTTGTGTTCTGTGAATTAGGCTTGCAGTGTGTAGTACATTTATTGTCGTTTTTCGCTGTTTGTTTGGATTGTTTCCTTCATCAGCCGACACACTCCTCTTCATTACCCCTCGCTTATTCAATACGCACACCCACTCCCTAAACAAACACACCACATATCGTTTATATCCACACTGTCACTAATGCTGCGATCGTAAATAGCTTGAGCGGGCTGCCATATCTGCAGCACATTATCATCGCCCACACTCGCCAACGTCCACTCCTCCTACAGCTCACCCCCATCCGTCTCCCCTCACATTCGGGTTCCACGAAATGTCGTTCACCTTCGCCGTGTGTCCCGCGTGGACGAAGATCAGCTCCGCAGGTCCCTCCGCCCTCTGGTCCTCCGGAAGCTCCACGCCGATCTACCGATCACCCCGCCCTCAAGACAGGACGCGACTCAGGTCCCACAGGTTCACGCGCCGATCCACGCCCGCCGACGCGAGAATCGTCGGGTTGGACGGACTCCACATGAGCGAGTAGACCTCGGCGGTGTGACCCCTGAGCGAGTGGAGCGGCTTGCTCGTGTTCCGGTGGTCCCAGAGCGCCACGGTGTGGTCCGACGACGCCGTGGCGAAGAGGTTCCGCTCGACGGGGTTGAACGCGATGGAGTTGACCTCCTTGGAGTGCGCCTTCAGCGACGCCACGCTCGACGCCTGCCTCACGTCGTAGAAGAACACGCGGCTGTCGTCGCCGCACGAGGCGAGCACGTTGCTGTCGAAGGGGTGCCACGCCACGTCCTACGACTGAGAGCCGGCGCGCTCACCAACCTCCACCACGTCCTTCTGCTCCGTGTACTGACGAACGGGCGTGTACACGGTGGAGACGGAGGCGCCCAGGTCCCACACGCACACCTTGCAGTCGTCGCTGCCCGAGGCGATGAGTCCCTTGCGGAGCGTCGACCAGCTCAGTCCGTAGCCCTCCTTCTCGTGTCCGGTGAGGATCATGTTGGGGTGGCACTGCGAGTCGCGCGGAATCGAAGAGTGCTTGCGCACGTCGAAGACGTTCACATTCCCGTTCACGGCCTTTGTCGCGATGATCATGGGCTCCTGCGGCATGTAACGCGCTCTACGATGAAGGGGAGAGAGAGGACGCACTTGTTCACCTCGCCATCGTGATTAATCCGGATCGTCTCCGTCACATGCGCGATCAACCCGTTGTATCCGGCGTTCTCTGCTGCGTGAAAGAAGAATACGAATAGTACTGTTCCCGTCGTTGTCATACTTCCTCATGTCGATAACCGTGTCGGGGAGCGGCATTTGGACTGTTGCTTGCATTAAGTAGTTCTGTTCTCCCTCCGATGTGTGCGTTGACAAATACAGCTTCTGCTCGGAATAGTCCTTATTGCTTCCACTACAGTCACAGGCAAATCCGCACAAGCAACATGGTGCAGCCGGGGAGCCACTGAACGCTCAGACTGGGCCATTCGAGAGCGTGCGAAAGAATCAAGTCGTAGCTAGCGGTAATCGCCATGCAAAAGCGAGACAGATACGGCGCGTTCTTTTTCCACGTGAGATACTCCTCATCGATTTGCTTGTCAAACTGGTCCTCTTCGTCGTCCACAATCACTGGCCGTGAAACGTTGCGGTCACTCCTACCAGCGTCTTGATCCATTGTCTTGGCGGAGTTGGATTGTGCGTTTGAAAAGGGCGAAGTCGCAATCTCAAATGCGTGGTTGGTTCAACAAAGAGGCAACAAAAGATAGGGAGTATTATCATAAGACCACGCCGGAATCGTGTCATCGTCAGCGTGGTTGTTGAGGGGCTGGATCAGTCCGGCGAGAAGTTCATCGTCGTAACCGATATCATTAAGGCAAGCAGCGGAAAAAACGGAGTCCTTGTTATTGAACAACTGAACTTCAGTGAGCTCTTCAGCGAACGCGCTAGTCAGCGGAAAGCCGTCCAGCGCATCTAGCCTCGAGCTCTCCGCAGGATAAGAGATTACAGGAAAAGCGGTCGCTTCTGAAATGGAAGCACTATACATACTGAAACCCACGGGTGTAGGAATTGGTTCCGGAACACTCACCGGAAGGGGCGCCAACGCGTTGTTGGGCTCGCACTGAGAACTGGCGCTAGAGTTAGCTTCAGTCTCTGAAACAGTGTCCATGTCACTGCAATAGTCGTCAGAAGAATCAGCTCGAGGGCGAGCGCGCGGACGATGGCGCCATGCCTTCCCGCGGTATCCCGACTTCCCTCCCTTCTTCTTCTTCTCGTTCTCCACCTTCTGGCGGAAGCGATGGGGTCTCACCTGATAGGACTTGTAGCCCAGCATGATCATAATATCGCCCGCTTGCCTCGCGTTGTCGTTACCGTTCTCCCACTGGCAAATGTCGGCCAAATAAAGAAAGATCTTCTTCTCAAGTTTCCCGGTGGAGTAGCGCTTGATTGTGGACGTCTTGGTGTAGTCGTCTTCGCACTGGCGGTAGGTTCCGCGCAACCACTTAAGTAATTCACTCGCTCTGGCCTCCGTCTTGTTCCTCCTCCCAAGCGCCACGATCGCGTCCGCAATGCTTTTCGGAACTTCCATGAGGGAAAGAATTAATAATTACTGTGGAAAACTGTATCATGCGGGCGTTTCACTCACTAATCGCCATAAGCAAATCGCTTATCTGATTTCAGTTTTGCTACGAATCTGTCAGATAACGTCCTAAAGTCAGTTCACCTTTCGGCACGCGCGTCCTTTCACTCCTAACGCACATGTGCCCTATGACGGAATAGCGGGGCGTCGCGCGCCCGGAGGAATCGACCTCGATGTACTGAATTGAAAACCGGCGCCACATCCGCAGGGACCGTCTCAGACCAACTCTGCGCGTTCCTCCTCCACAAAACGAGATGGATCGCCTATCGAGCGATTGTCTCTCCCGCACTCCGTCCCGTCGATTCGCCGCGTCCGCATACGCATTCTTTGGCTGGATCACGCGCGTTCCAATACGGGGCGTTATGGGGAATTCCAGATTTCCACCTCCCCGTTTCCCTGTTTCTCCACTCACAATCCTTTTGCTTTCTGTTGAATTAGACAAGGTAAACGGTGTTTTTCCGCCCGCGCAGTCTCTAACGCCGCGTAGATGTCTGCTTCTCTGGCTAGTCGTTGTGCTCGCAAGTCGCTCCTCAGCAAGGTGATGACTC
>ERZ1106948.115-NODE-115-length-39422-cov-33.097899_pt1 | contig 39422 bp, 55 predicted proteins | sample MGYA00403673_ERZ1106948 | MGnify/ENA primary metagenome ERZ1106948 (study PRJEB35170, sample SAMEA104062409) | human gut metagenome | biome: human gut; feature: human-associated habitat; material: faeces | place: Denmark | collected 2012-05-07 ...
GTCTTTCCATAGAATCATAGTCGATCATATGGGGAAAGAATTGTAATCATCCCACAATCTCACGCGCACCTACCTTACCGAAGAACCTAGGATATGGTGAGCTTATCATTCCCAAACTGAACTGACAACGAGAAAGGGGAGAGTTTCTCACTCGCTTTCTGCACCTTTTAACACGAGTGGAGTCCTGTCACTCCACCCGAAGTACGAAGATGCAAAGCACACAATCATCACACCACCTACCTCCCAAGGGAAGAAGCTCCCTCGCGACTACAAGCGATGAGTGTCTTTGTCAACATCAACGACGCGGCAACTGGTGCTTTATCCAGATGCAAACAAACAGGTTGTTCAGACCTGCTGCGAGAGTTCGATTTCGGCAACGGGAACGAAATCATGTGGATCCAGTCCTCATGACTCAGTATAGTTGCCTATTCAAGTGCATGCTCAGACAAATGCCTCAGTAAAATCACGGGAATGGATTTCATACTCGTCATCTATTTCCTCTTCATCGCATGCTCTCATCACACCACTTACCCTTTCCGGTCGACCAAGATCTAGAACAATGTTAGAGAATCCACAATTCTATGACGGAACACCGCATAAAACCGAAGCAGACAGACTGTTCCTTTCGTCGTTGGTTAGTTCCTCAACTCCATTCAATAGAGAGTCGGGCTACCTTAAACGACAGACCAGGCTTCAGTTACATCGTTAAATCATTTGCCCTTGGCATATTAAGACCGTCGATGTAGTTCATCATAAACAACACTCGTCACAACACTTACAGTCAATTTCCTCCAGCTCCAGGCGGCGGAAACTACAAACGATTAGAATGTGTCCATTATGGTTTTTCCACAATATCCACGCTGCAAAGCAACTCATCCGGAGTAGGAATATAATGGCAGGGTGGGAGCAAGCTTGCGCGAGCTCAACCATCCTTCACTCTAGGATCTGCTTGCTGCCTGAGACTTCACCAACGCGGTAGCCGGGCTACCTTCCATGGCGCGCAAGAGCGGGAGTCACGAGCGACTACAGTCCGAAGACCGCCATCCAAGATCGTCACCGCCGGATCCACAGTCAGTTTTGGATGTTCACTTACTTGACTATCTACACAATGTTAACTACACTACTAATGTGGAAACCACGAGACAGATTAGCACACTAGCAAGTGCACTATTGCTCTCCGACGAGCATACGGTGGATAGGAAATGCTGTATTCAAATCGCATATATGCCCGTCGGATTCGTCACACACAAGATCAGAAGCGTTACTATCCTATCATCACGGAGTATATGATAGGGGCGAGCAAATCATCACGTCAAGAAACGCACAAACAAGACCACACCACATACCTTAGCAGGAGCGCAGAAGCGTCAACTCCCCCAAGCCATTCTCGAGGAAGCAAAAGTAATAATGAAAAACCACCACACCAACCACCACGGAGTGCAATGAGCGGGAATAGAATGCGCTCTCTCCGCCACGAGACCACGACGTGAAATCGCCGTGTTAATTCGGTTCACATTTCGGCGGTGGGAACGCACGGAAGCGCGCACACGGAAGGGAGGGAGGAGGGCGACAGGTTGGCAACAAACAGGGCAAAAGTTAAGCGAAGGGGAAGTCCTCCTTAAAGATAGATGTATCGAAATGCTCGTTCACTGTCGCAGCTAAAACGGAGAAGTAGTTGGAAACAAACTTGGTATCCCTCATCATGGCCATTTGCACGCCGAGATCGTCCTGCCCCTCAGCAATCCTACGCGTGAGAACGCAATTTGGCATCTACTCCTTCTCGATCAGATTCGGTCCAAACACGATCATGAAGGCGTTGATATTCATTTTGTTACTCTCCACCAGTGAAAGCTTATATACCAGAGTCAGCAAAAACATGAGGGTGGAGAAGTTCGGCGCGGGGAGACTGCGTATCAACTCCCACGCCTTGTCCACGTTCATGTTGTTCTCCTGCTTCCCCAGGGCGACGATCGGGTCCCACAGAGAGGGCGACACCAATGTCGGTCTCAATTGGCGCAGGAACTCCTTGATGACGTCTATTCGTTACGGCTCAGCACAACACGCACTCGCCAGCACATCGCTCGACGTGACGCGGTTAATCGCCTCGTAATCGCCCTACGCCTAATTCCGTCCACAAACACGCACTGTCGACAGCGCAGCACTGAGCACGTGTTGTTCGTCCGACGCGCCGGACTTCCTGAATATGCCCTCCAACTTGTAGCCCTCCTGCTCCACCAGCGCGTGCGACAACAGCAGCAAAACCCGCGGGATGTTCGCGTGGTGCTTGTACGGCGCCAGGTCGCGCAGCTGGAACGACCCGCCCGCGCTGAGCGCGTTGGAGAGCGCCGACCCCTCGGACACGTTCTTCACCAGCTGCGCCTTCTTCGCCGCGTCCACGCTGAACGCGCTCATCGTGGAGAAGTCGAGACCGCGCTTGCTGCCCGTGCGCAGGCTCTTCGATTTGAGGGAGTTGCCGGGCGTGGAGGTGGGCGACGCCAGCGGCGAGTTCAGCGACCCCGAGACCTTCAGCGACATGGGAGGCGTCGACACGGTCATCTCGGCGCCCGCCAGACTGTTGTAGAACTGCGAGGTGGTGAACACCTGCTTGTTGAGGTAGCTCTCCAGCGAGCGCTTCATCGCCGGGTAGTACAGCGTCGTCGCGTTGTCGTTGTCCGCGCCGCACCGCACGCCGATCTCTTCGATCTCCTGTCTGCACAGTTTGTACCAGCGGATCCAGTACTGCAGGAACTGCATCAGGCGATAGCGCTCCGGCGGCGACATCACTGCCATGTCGATCGACTTCAGCTTGCTGCTGGCGAACAGCTGGATGCCGTACAGGTCGCAGTGCTCGTAACCCTCGCGCTCGATCACGTACCCGATGCACAGCACGTCCTACGACTCACTACACTCCCGCTCTCCCACGTTCATGTCCTCCAGAGCGATCTCGCGCACCTTGTTCTTGTTCGGGTTCACGGAGCTCCACGTCAGGCGGAGCAGCGACGGGTCCAGCCGCACGATGCGCTCCTTGAAGTCCCGCGAGTCCGCCGTGCGCACGAACACCACCACGCCCTCCAGCATCGACTCCAGCATCTGCGTGATCGCGATGTCCGTCACCGCCGACGTCGCTGTCCATCACACCACCCACTCGCACCTACGGATCTCCGAGTGCCACGCGTAGCAGTTGCCGCTGGGGGGCAGCAGACCGTGGAGCAGGAGCACCTCGGCGGTGTTCTCCACGCGGATCACGTCGCTCACCGACACGCCGTCGAACAGCTCACGCGCGATGATGTGCTTCTCGCCCTCCTCCATCTCCTTGCACGCGCTCTCGAAGCACGCCATGTCGAACGCGCTCGCGTCGCCGCGGTCCCTGTCGTTCAGCAGCTCCAGCTCGATCATGCACGCCAGACCGCCCACCACGTCGTCCCGCCCGATGCGCTGGTGCACGTAGTTCAGCAGGTACTTCAGCAGCGCGCGCGACGGGTGGCGCTGGCGGATCAGCACGTACAGGCACTGGAAGCCCGCCACCTCGCTCTCCCCGTCGGGGTTCTTGTTGGACTGCTTCATCACGAAGCACAGCACCTCGTCGAAGATCTCCTGCGACGAGATCGACTGGTACGCCACCTGCTCCAGGATCGACCGGCGCTGCTCCTCCACCGTGTTGGTGCCGTCCGCCTCGCCCACCATCACGATCATCATCCACATCAGAACCTTCCGCTCCAGGTCCAGCACCACCGGCACGTACAGCGACGACAGCGGGTGGAGCGGCTGCAGCGGGATGCGCCCCGTGTACGACACCAGCTCCGACAGCGAGAACTGGTGGAACAGCCGCGACTTCTCGCGCTGGAAGAAGATCGACGCGTAGTACGCGAAGTCGTACATCTCCAGGTCCGAGTACACCGTCACCTCGGGCGCGCTCGACGCGCGGCTCTCCACGCTCTTCTCCACGCTCTGGCGCGGAATCACGGGCGACTGCGGCAGCGACGAGCCCGGCGGAGACAGCAGCGACTTCTGCGACGAGCCCGGACTGTTCGGCGCCGTGCGCGAGGGGTGACGACTCAGCGCCACAGGCGGCGTGCTGGCCTTGCGCTCGCTCGCGCTGTCGTACGAGCTGTGGATGCTGGCGGCGCCCTCCTTCTTCGCCGACGCCTGCTTGCGCTCAACACGCAGCGACGCGGAGGGCTTGCGGAGAACGGGCTTGGCGTCGTCGGTGAAACTGACGGTGCGGAAGATGCTGGCCGCGGGGTCTAGAGTGAAGATGAAGGGAGAAGCGTACTGTGCGCGAAGTCCCCCAGATCGAACTCGATGAAGGAGGAGGAGGAGGACAGGTCCATCTGCGCCGTCAGGTCGTTGAACAGGTTCAGGTTGATGCCGCACTCCTGGAGAATCCGCTGGAACGCGGGCTGCTGGATCTTCAGCTCCTGGCGCGCCACCTCGATGGACCACTACGCGTCATCGCGCACGCCGGAAGCAACAATGTCGTAGGGAGTGATGGGGAAGGTGGTGAACACGTTGCGGATGTACAGCGGCAGGATGGATCGCAGCAACCGGTTGGCTAGGCGTCAGACGCGGCGACGAAAGCGACAAATGTTGTCAGGCTGCGAGTTCTGGATGGAGAGGCTCAATCGCGGATTCTTCCTCCGGCGCAACGTCGATGCGTCCGTGTCCTTTGGCTCCCCTTCGCTACGATTGGGAAAGACGGAAATGGAATACGTAGTGTGTTTTGACTGATTCGATACGTTCGGACTTCTTCTGGCGACGCGAACCACGTTCTCAAGTTCCTGCGTGCTTGACCGCGGCAGCACCGAATCGCTGGGTCTGTAGCTCACGCGGTCCTTGCCAACCAGCGGCAGCACGGGAGTCAGATGATCGAACGGTGCGTAGCCGTGACTCCCGTCGAGGGCTTCGACGTAGACCCACCCGTTCACGGGAATCGTCTTCACGAAAACGACGGCATCTTTCGCCAAATCGATTTCCTGCTCCTCGCTCTTCGAAAACGGCGTCTTCACCTTGCTGCACTGTCCGTTAATGAAACTGTCGATAACCACGAAACAAGGATATGTAGAAGCAAAACACGTCCGATATGTCACAGTCGATTTCTAAATCCTTTATGAGATCGTCGGAAGCTCCGGTGCTGGGTCTTTCGCAGCACGCGTAGCAATGCTTGACATTACAGTAGTATTGGTTCTTCCTTCCGGGGTAGGAGCACTCATACCACGTATAGCTCTGCATCGCGGACATGCTAGGGGTTTATTCCCTACTCAACCGTCAAACCGAAATCGGGCGTGGTTGCGGAATTCGCGAAAAGCGCCCGTTTTGCGGCACTTTCAAACTGCATTCGAGCGAGGAACGCTGCGCGCAAGTCTCCGGGATAGCCCAAAGAAGTGCGCCATGACCGTTTTGTTCCCATTCGTCGCCATCGTCCTCTCACTCTACGTTGCCGTGCGTTCGCGATGTCATATCTAGCTGTACAAAAGGAGCCATGACAGAGGGGAAACGCAGGACACGGTCGGAGTGACCATTCACAAGGTATCCTCCATTTCTGTGCGTGAATGGCGTAGACACTGAGAGAAGGCCGATGGTACGTGATTCCCCTGTCTCTTTTCAACCATTCTTCCCTCCCTCAGCTTCTCGTGGATTGCGTGACGCTCGTGTATGTCGCAGGTTGCACTATCCGATTTCGTTGATCCTAGCCAACAGTGACCTTGTTTCCCCTGAACCCTTTTTCCTGTTCTTTTACTCCTGCTATTTCGTGTACGGAGCCTATCTGCTACTCGTTGACGCGGATCGAAGAGGAATGTAGTCCATCGGCATGCCGACCACCTTGTAGAGAGAACAGTGTGCACGGGTTCAGCGGCTGCTTTCCGTTCATTATCCACAGCATGGTGTACATTATCGTATCCTCTCGTTCGTGGGATTCCCCGTAGTACTTCACTTCCGCGCTGAGAAAGATATTCAGCATCGGCCTGCTCTGCGGGTACATGTATTACAACAAAAGGAAGTGGGTGCTGTCATTCATCCTCACGTGTAGCAGTCGTCTCTTCCCCTTCTGCGTTGCAGAGGTGCTGCTTTCCCCGCTCCTTCCCATATTCATATCGGACTACTGGCTTCGCACCATCGTCATACTGTCCTTTTTCGCTGCTCTTCTCAACTACTTCGTGGCGCTCGATAACCTGAATGACGTGTAGAACTTCCAAGAGGGCACAGTTCTTCCCGTGTCGGAACAGAGCGAGTGCAACCACTTCAGCGAGTTCCGTTCTCTTCACCTTCCTTACTCCGCTTTGTAACAAACACCCCATTCAATGTCCAGTTTCACATCATCCAAATCGTCCATATCCATTTCGTCCACCACCTGTCCCTCTTCCTCAAAGTCGTACAGCGCGTCCTCCTCGGGATCGTACACAGGAGGCTTCGGACCACGCTTCTCCACCTCCACCTGCTTCTTCGGAGCGGCGAACCGCTTCAGCAAGTCGAAGGTCGCCAGCTTCAGCGACATCCACTCGCCTCGGGACCACTGCACTACGCCTTACACCACCAACACGCACTTACCCGCCTGGTAGCCCGAGTTGTACGCCGTGACGCAGCCGCGAACGAAACCCTTGGGGTTGTACAGATACATCGCCAACACGGCGCCGATGACGCCCAGAGCGATATAACGATACTTGTTGTACCCGTCCTCGATCTTCTACTGATGATCGTCCCATGTGGAACCAACCTCCACGGAAATCAGCGGGTAGAACACGCCGAAAATGCCCTTGTCGTCGCGATCCAGGTCGGGGAAGATCCAGATGCGATAGCCGAAGAGGTAGCAAACGAGGAAGATAACGAAGCGGATCACCTCCAGTGCGAGCATCGCTATCAGCAGCACGATCGACGTGTAGAATACAATGTTCTACAGTGAACGGCAATGACAGCCACTACCTGAAGGAATCTAGGCCAGATGCGGTATGTGGGAATGGCGATGACAGCGAGAAGAGTGAGCGCCGTCTTCAGGTATCGCATTCCCTACACCTGAGCATGTATGCACACCATTACAGCGGGTCCGTCGTAGTCCCACGAGTACACATATTTCTTATCCCAAATGAGATTGTTCTCCCTGATGATTCTTCTGGCGTTGTCCGGCTTCTTCGCAGGGTGCAGTATTTTGTTCTCCATGAGGCAGTCCATGATAATCTCGATCGCCTGCTCCAGCTGTTCTTCGGGAATAGCGGGCAGTTTCGCCTTCTCTCTGTTTTCCTTCTCCATGAACCAGGCGTCGATGTGCTTCCCCTTCGAACACTTTGAATGCTTCTTATACTCTCCTAGGACGTAAGTCCGAAACACGGGCATCAATACCATCGTCAGTGTACATAATCTCAACAACGTCGTATTTCGTCACGCCTTTTGACCCAAACAGGGCATTTGCAACGCACATTACGTTTTCTTCGGCAGTGAGATACTATTCTTTAGCCATTTGCGTTCTTTTGTTACGTCATTTAACGCCGCGATGGGATTGCCATCCGTACTCATTTCACCTTTTGATCCTACTGAGAAATGGGAATGACAAAACGGGCGTTTCATCGCTCGCGAAATACAATTCTAGAAGGAGGGAACGGGTTTGCCACAAACACGGAATAAAAAAGAATGACACTTAGATATAGACATCTCTAATCTTGACACTACCACGCACGAGCTTCCTCTTCAGCGAGAAGAGGACAATCAACAGCGCAGCCACAATGATAAGCACAACAACGACAATGATCAGTATGTACAAGTGGAGATTAAAACACTTGTCGTCGATCACCTTCCACTCCACCCCTCTCTCGCTTGCGCTGCAGATGATCGTCCTCTTCCCGCTCCGACCCCACTTGGAGCAATCGATCTCCGCAGACATGCCCACATTGCCGCTCGGGTAGTACTCCGTCGCCTGACAGTCCGGGTACATGAACACCAGCGAGAACTCGAACTGGCACGATCCCGCCGCATTGCTCGCCGTCACAGTGAAGACGCCACTGCAAGACTTGGTAACCATGCCCGATATGATACCGTTCGACTCGTTCAGGGTGAGTCCGTCGGGCAGAGAGGGAGAGACGGAGAAGGAGTCCACCAGGTTGGTAATGGTTGGAGTGAGGGTGATTGGCGTGTTGACGGAGTAGAAGGACTCGATGTTGTAGTGAAGATTCGATGGAGCGAGTTGAGAGCAGCGATCGTATTGAATGTCACTGAATATGCCATTGAAGCAGAGTCTGTAGGTGTATCCACTGTAACCCTCAGCACAACTGTTTTGCTTGATCGATTCTTCTCCAGACTCAACAGCCTCGTAACCATCCACAGCTTCGCAGCCGTGGTACTTGATCACGAGGATGATTGAGGCTGTTGTGGAGCCAGCACTGTTTAAGGCAGTGACGGTAACAGTGGTGGTGATGTTAGTTTCAACACTTCCACTGATCACGCCACTTAACTCATTCAGAGTGAGTCCTTCAGGAAGAGAAGGAGAAACGGAGTACGACTCCACGGGATTGGTAACGGTTGGAGTGAGAGTAATCGGAGTGCTGACGAAGTACGATGATTCGACGTTGTAGTGAAGATTCGATGGAGGGAGTTGGGTACAATGGTCATATTGAATGTCGCCAAACGTACCGTTGAAGCAGAGTCTGTAGGTATAACCACTGTAACCCTCAGCACAACTGTTCTGCTTGATCGATTCTTCTCCAGACTCAACAGCCTCATAACCATCCACAGCTTCGCAGCCGTGGTACTTGATCACGAGGGTAATTGAGGCTGTTGTGGAGCCAGCACTGTTTAAGGCAGTGACGGTAACGGTGGCGGTCATATTCTCACTCACACTTCCACTGATAATGCCACTCGATTCATTCAACGTCAATCCTTCAGGAAGAGAAGGAGAGACTGAGTACGACTCAACTGGATTCGTTACGGTTGGAGTAAGCGTAATCAGAGTGTCAACGAAGTACGATGATTCGACGTTGTAGCTGAGATCTGAAGGAGCGAGTTGAGTACAATGGTCGTATTGAATGTCACCAAACACTCCATTGAAGCAGAGTCTGTAAGTGTATCCACTGTAACCCTCAGCACAACTGTTCTGCTTGATCGACACCTCTCCAGACTCAACAGCCTCATAACCATCCACAGCCTCACAACCGTGGTACTTGATCACAATCGTCAATGGCGCTGTCGTGGAGCCAGCCGTGTTCGTGGCAGTGACTGTAACAGCAACAGTCACATTCTCACTCACACTGCCACTGATCACGCCACTCAACTCATTCAACACCAGCCCGGATGGCAGGGACGGCGACACTGCATACAACTCCACCAGGTTCGTCACAGTGGGCGTGAGGGTGATCGGCGTGTTGACGTAGTAGAACGACTCCACATCGTATTGAAGGTTCGACGGAGGGAGCTGGAAGCAGTGATCGTACTGAATGTCGCCAAACACTCCGTTGTAACACACACGGTAGGTGTAACCACCGTACCCACTCATGCATTCTCCTTCTCTCTTCTCCGTGCCGTGCGCGTACGTCGTGTTGGTCGTCGCGTCCACGCAATCCCTCATTCTCTCCACCACCGTGATCACCAAGTCCTCGTAGCCGTGTGCCTCAAATCCGCTGATCACGAACACGTTCAGCGACGAGTCGATCTCCTGAACACACAGCTCTCCGCTCGCGCCGTTGATGGACACCCCGCTGGTCAGCGACAGCGCGTGGTAGTCCGGCGTGAACAGCGACCAGTACCCCACGTTCACGCCCGCCGGGACCGTCGGCTGCAGACAGAAGGGGTCGGAAGGGCGATAGAGCGTCTGGTCGGGGATCGCGAAAGAGAACGAGGGCGTGTACTGCCGGTAGCTGTGCACGGAGAAGGAGAGCTCTCGGGCGCGCACATGCGCGGACTGCTCCGCCTTCATCGTCACGCGCAGCGACGAACCGAAGTGCTTCAGGTGCGTCTTCCAGCAGTACGAACGCACGCCCTCCACCGCCGTCGGCTCCGTGTAGTCAACCGTCTCGCGTCGCAGCTCACGTGTCTCCGTCACCTCGTCCTGGCTCAGCACACTCACCTCCAGAATCGGAGGCAGCGACGACGCGCCGTCACTCACCAGACACACGTCGCTCACGTCCTCCGTGCTGCGGTCGCCGAACGCAAGCGTCAGGGTCACAGGCGCATTGGCGGACACATCTGTCTCCCACACGGTCGAGAAGTCGCCGTCGAATAGGCTGGCGAGCGACGCGTCGTACGAGAACACGGCGGAATACGAGTGGTAGTCCGTGGTGTCCAGGACGCGGAGAGTGAGGTCAAAGACAGGCACGGTCCCTTCTGGGTAGGAGGCCAGGGACGTGGATACGCACGCGACGACCGTGTTCACACCCTCTTGAAGAAGGGTGGCGGGAAAAACAGAAGTCGACCAGAACGCGGGCGCGTCGTGCGACTGCTTGTCGATGTCGGAGAAGACGGCAACGCCGTTCAGGAAAAGGGATAGCGGAGTTGTCGAGCGGTATTGCAATTCGACGGCTTGCGCCCGCTGGGAATCCTGGAGCGAGAAGGTCGAACGGAGGTACAGGTAGGGGGAGGATGCGGAGAACGGAAAGGACGTTGTCGACTCCCAAGTGGAATCATCATAGGAAGGAAGCATGAGGGCCGTGACGTACGATTCTTCGAGAGCGTACTTCCATACGTGGTAGTTCGCGATAAAAGGAGTCACCAAATAGCTCACGCTGAAGGAAACACTCGTCTTTGAAGGACCCTTGTAGATCACACGGGTGTGCTCCCACTGCGTTGTCGAAATGCCAAGAATAGCGCGCTCAATGCATGGGGAGTAGGTCAGCGAACCAATCTCGCAAGACGTTGTCGTCAAATGGCCGCTGAGCATGACCTTGTATTTCATCTGCGACACTCCGACGGTCAGCGAGGACTCGGTGACGGGCAGCTCCAACAGAGGAACGCCATCGAGCGACTCCAGCGATATCACGGTCAAACGATCTCCCGATAGACCCAACTCGTTCTGGAGGGAAAGAATCGAGGAAGTGTCGATCACTAAAGAAACACACAGCGGACTTGCACTCGTGGAGTTCGTGCACTGCTCAAAATTGTCTATGTCGCCCATTGCATCCAACAGAAAGTCTTCCTCTTGAGCGGTCACGAGAATCAACAAAAGAAAAGAAATCAGGGAGTACACTACGATTCAAGCACAGTACTGCACTTCTACATGCAATTCTTCCACTTTTCATCTTCGATTTCTAGCGAGTTAACGAACGAAAAACGGGTGCGAAAAATACGGACCATTTCGATCAAACGGATCGCGCCCTTTTTCGTCAGGCAACTGAATGAAACTCCGACCGACAAGAAGCGCATTGTTCTTCTGGTCCAATGAGTCCCTCCATCGAAGAGAAGCTTCCCAGCGACATTCTAGACGAGATCGTGGTTGCGGACCAAACCCATGTTTTGGAGTACTTCGAGGACGGCGATTACGATGACAGCGACTTGAAGTCGTTCGTTGACCAAGTGCGTACTCGCCGTTTTCGTTAGTCCTAGTGCCGCAGCTTCGATCTCATTCGAGCGCACAACACCTACACGAACTCAGTGGCGCACGCCGCGATTCTTCCCCGAGTCTACGACGAAATGAAGGAATTCCCGAACGCATGCTCGTTTCACGCTGCTTCACGCTTAGGAGTACAAGAAATTGGATACGCTCACGGAAGAAGAGAGAGCGCGGTACATGGAGAAGGGGCTACAGATTATGGCAGACGGGCAGTTCGCCCTCGTTCTCTTGGCAGGAGGTCAGGTACCGGTTTGTTTCCCTTCTTATTCTGAGGCGACTCGCTTGAAGATGGACATGGTGAAGGGCAACTGCGACTTCGGCTTCCCTTCTCGTACCGTCTCTTCTTCCCCTTGAGCGTAGACAAGTCGTTGTTCCAGCGACTGATGGAGTCCATTGTGCGCGTGCAGCACCTCGTGAAGGATCGGACTGGCGTGGGTAGCTTCTATTGGTAACTGGATTAGAAGTAGAAATCCGTCTTCCAGTCTACATCATGACGTCCGAGTTGAATCGCAAGGAAATCGAAACGAATATCCTTTCGTCCTGCTTCACATCTCCTTGACGCCACTTTTCGCAACGCATCAGTACTACGGCTTGAATCCCTCCCAATTCGTCTTCTTCTCTCAGGGATCCCTGCCGTGCGTGGACGATCGCGGCCACTTCATCATGGAACAGAAGCACAAGGTAACGCTTCTTCTCCTCCTTCACATCAGATTGCCGTATCGCCGGACGGGAGTGGAGGCGTCTTCTTCGCACTGGACAAACATCGCTTCACCTACCAGTGGAAAGCGCAGGGAATCAAATACGTCCAGATTTTCGGAATCGACAATGCAATGGAGATCGTACTCCTCCTCCTCTTCCCTCACCGCTAGCCAGCCGATCCTCTCTTCCTAGGATACGCGACTACCCGCCAGAGCGACCTGTGCGTGAAGTGCGTGGAGAAGTGCTGTCCCGAAGAACGGCTGTCCGTGATCACGCAGTACGGGGACCACCCGCTTCTCGCCATCTTCTCCGAGATGCAGTACCGCCAGACCTGCAAGCGCGACGAGGACGGTACCGTCGGTGGAGGGAGCTGAGGCGTAGGAGAGATGGTGTATCGGTACGGTTTTGTGTTCGATTCCCTCTTCACCGTTGACTTTCTGCTGGAGAAGTGCTGCGAATCGTCGCTGCCCGCGTAGTTGGCGTTGCTTGCGTCGTTTCACTGTAGTTGCCACATCGTGAAGAAGGCCATTCCGTATTTCGACACGATTTTGGGAAGGACGATCAAGCCCATAAACCCGAACGCGTACAAGATGGAGTACTACTTGGCCGACGTGCTGCCGCTGACCACGAACCTCGACGTGTTGGTGATCCCGCGCAGCGAGTTTGCTCCCATCAAGAACCCGCCGGGTAGGCGTTGTGAGCGTGAGTGAGGGTCAGGAAAGCCCGTTGCGTCGCCGGAGAAGGCGGTGGAGCGCGTGAGCGCGGCGGAGGCGGAGTATCTGCGAGCGTGGGGCGTGGAGTTGGGCAGTGCTGTGAGTGGAAAGGCGTTGAATGGAATGACGGCGAACGGAAAGGCATTGAGTGGAATAACGGCGAACGGAAAGGTATTAAGTGGAATGACGGCGAACGGAAAGGCATTGAGTGGAATGACGGCGAACGGAAAGGTATTAAGTGGAATGACGGCGAATGACAAGGCATTGAGTGGAATAACGGCGAACGGAAAGGCGCTGGAGGTGTCACGGCTGGTTTCATTGCGGGAAGAAGGCCTGGCGCGATTGAAGGGAATGCGCTTGGAAGTGCCGTGCTGCGTGGTGGCAAGGAGCGAAGTGAAGGGGGAGATGGAGGTGGTGAAGGAAGGCGTGGGCGTGTTGAAGGAGAAGGTGGAGGGCTATTCTATCTATGTACTATTGTAATCGTTTGGGGTGTGTGTTCCTGAAACAGTGGAATGAAAAGCGTACCATATACAGAAGATAATGCACAACGCAATCACGATTGCCACAATCACACTAGCGCTCAGCATCAATAGAAACAACTACTTTTCGCGATTCTTTCGATCCGTTATTTGCTTCAGGAGATCGTTTACCACGGGAAATCGGCTTGTGATGCCCACAACGCGCCCTCTTCCGGCCTCTAACCGCTTCCCTTGCTCGATGAGATGTGTATGTGATTCTGCCGCCTGTCTACGCATAATAGAAGGTGATCGGAAGGACTCCAAGTAACGATCTGCCATTTGCAGGGAGGATCTCGCCGCACTGCGCTCCTTTAGCAGCTGCTGCATCTCGGAATCCTCTTTGGTCATACTACAGTTTAGGGCAGTCAGCACGGCGACTTGTGGACGTTGGACGGCTTCAGCAGATTCAAACGGTCCAGCTTTATCTGCATATTCTCCTACAATGAATGCGTGACACGGAAAATCACATTAGCTCGGTTGTAATCCCTGCAGAAGTCGCGATACACTGACCTTTGTCTCTACGCGATGATCGGAGACACACGGAGTTACCTTCACCATCATAGAACAGGTCGCGTCATTTGAAACCTCGGATATGCTGGACAGCTCCCCCAAAAGACACTTGTACTACTCGTCATCGATTCCATGTAGTGCAAACGCGTTGGAGCATCGTTTCCAGTTCGTCGATGATGACATGTCCGCAGCTATCCTGTGATTCTTCAAATGAGCTACAGGCAGAAGATCTCACCGATATCGGCCGATTGGCTGTCGAGTTGGGAGATGTACCTTGAGAAATCCTGCAGGGATTGCTGAAACTGACAGAGGGGTGGATCAACGTACTTGGATCCTTGCTTCCAACTGCCGAATGTCCGCTAGTTTTCTGTTCCACTACGATTCATATTGCACCGAAAAGGAGTACATCTTCCATCTGTCTGACGAAACGAAGGGATTTCTGTTCCGTGCGTGGAACTCACGATCCACATCGATTCTGTTTCTCGCTGACCGTTGTGCGGGAATGATGTGAGTATCCGTTCTTTCACGCGGAACAAATCGTCCATTACACTAGCAATCACTGGACAGGAAATGAGGATCAGCAACGGTGTGTTTTCCCGCGCCTAACACACGGGAGTTTCATCCATTACTCAACGCTCAAGATATCAAATCGTAGAGTGGTGCTTTGTGCAATCCAGCATCCCTGGCAGCATTTCTTCTGCATTCTACACTCCTCTGCATACCCGCTATCTTTGTCGTCTTGGATTCCCGCCCTTATCTTATAGGACCCTTCTTTGTATTCAGGAGTCTTTCTAATCACCGTGTTGCTCTTGTTGCGTGTTTCATTCCCTTCCCGATTATGCTGGACTCCACTTCTGAAACATATGTTCATATCATCTCATCGATTCTCGAGAGCGTTGTCCGAGAGAAGGAGAACGTCGGTGTGGTTCAAAACCGTCATGGGTAGGATCCCGTTTCAAATCGTGTTTCCTGCTTCACATCGCTGACCAGACCTACCATATCGGTTGAGGATTACTTGAGGAGGTGAGCGTGAATCGCTTTTCTGAGGAATAGAGTGTTCGTGTTCTCCCGCTGTAGTCCAGAATCGCTCGTCCTCTCTCTGATCTACATTGATCGCCTAATTCAGAGCGATCGAATAGAAGTGAATTCACTGTCTATTCACCGTGTTCTCATCACAAGGTGGGACTCGCTCCTCCATCTCATTCCCTAGCGTTGTGATTGCCTCTAAGTTCGCCGACGACGTGTTTCTGACGAACGAGTACTACGCGCATATTGGTGGCATTTGCGCTGAGGAATTGAATCGTTTGGAGATTGAGTTCCTGGACGCTATTTGCTTTTCCCTGTTCGTGACTTCAGAGGACTATAATCGCTACACCTCTCTCTTGTGCAATTATGCCCTGATGAACCCCTATACCCTCGCTGACTCTGCTGCATTTGCCGACGACGAAGAGAACAGTCGCTGTTCTTCCCAATCCTGTACCCTATTGAAGAAGGAGCTCATCAGTTCCCCCTGTAATGTGACATGCGCTCTTTGCGAGAGCCATTCCTGAGATGTCTCTGTGTAAACTATGAACTTTCTGACTGTGTGTGCTGCAAACACGTCACTTACAACAACCAGAAGATTTCTTTTTGTTGTCAAGGACTCTATCCGTGACTCACGCACCACGAGCACGTACACTTTGTCGGGAGTCTCGTTCTTCACCTCTATCAACTGGAAGCCCGTCTTGGTATTGGATTCCATACTCTCCTGCACCTTCAGCGCTACGCGTAATTCACCTCCAGCGCACCCACCGATGGACTTGAAAAGGTCTGTCACGCCCGCTCCCGTCATCGCGCTCGTTTGGACATAGAGAAGCTTCTCTTCTTGACATAATGCGTCAATATCCTATCGTTAACTCCAGTCCACGTCGAAACAGCTTGGTCCACTTGTCTCTCCCTCACCATGTCGCTCTTGTTTCCAGCTATCACAATGACTAGTCGTCACGCGAAGGCAGTGCGCCCACTTATATTCTCGTCTGCGCACTTGCGGATATTATCTAGCCAATCTGTTTTCACAGCATCAAAAGTAGCCTAGGCGTCACACGCTCTCTCCACGCATCACCTGCTGTGTAAGATCAAAAACAATCACGGCCGCAGCCGCTCCGCGATAGTACAGCTGATTGATGCTTCTATATCTTTCTAGACAGTGACCCGGGAACAGAGAACGCCACCCTGACCGGCCGTATCCCAGATATCGAACTTCACGGTCAGCTTCTCATTCACGACCATCGTCTTCGTAAAATAGGCCACTACACGTAAATCCAAATGTACAGCGCAACCTCCAACGCTTGCGATGTGATTCTTGGTGAACTTGTCGTCGACAAAGCGAGATGCCAAAGATGTTTTCCCCACGGCGATATCTCCGACGATAACCATTTTGCCTTTGAACACGAAGGATGACATTCTCCCGGATGATCGATTTGGAAGCGAGTGCGTTTCCGTCGATGGAGTGCAAAAATCGGCACGATTTCGTGTGTGTTTGAAGAAACGCAAATCAAGAGTGAAAAACTACGCACTGCTCGTGACCGTCATGGGAGCAATCACCTTCGCTAGATAGGGACGGTCACTGCGCTCAAACACAGTGCAATGGTCAGGTCGATTGCTCCAGTCGACGAAGTCATCGACAGCGACGGGCGAATTGCGGTTCTGTTGCAGCCGCGTGGCCAGCGAGCCGTAGGAGCTGCCCTTCGTCACGATGAGGTAATCCGCCCGCTGCAGGATGAGGATATCCATTATGGCTCTCTTTGTGAACTCCGCCATCTTCACGCCTCCCGAACGGTTCTTCTTCGGCGCCGAGTGACCGATCGCATACTCGCTCACCATCACCAGACTCTCGCCGTACTTCTCCTGGAAGAAGCGAACCACGTCCGCATTGTCGGTGGAGAGGAAAACGTACACGTCGGAGAGCGCCAGCCGACGATCCGCCATGAAGGACGAGACGGCGTCAATGAACTGAGGCAGATCCTCCTTCTGCAGGAACCGCTTGTCGTTGTAGAACACCGACCTTCCGCCGATTCGAACCTGAATGCCGATCATCACGCGCTGGAGAAGGCGATGCACATACACGTTGATTTGCGAGCACAGCGGCTGCTTCGGCTGCATGGTGTACTCGTAGAGTAGATTTGCAGAATTCCGAAGATAGGGCGTGGACTCGTCCCACAAGTGAAGATGCTCCAATGTCGAACGATACGCCTTGTTGTTCAGGAAATGTGTCGTCACGTTTGTGAAGCAGTCAATTAGCAGCGCCTTCTTCCGAGTCAGATGGTTGAGATGATTCCTCTTCAGCGCTCGGCCCTGAGCGAGTGTCGAGTACATGAAGAAGAACTGTACCTCCTTCTTGTCAATGGTGTTGTTATAGAGAAGCAAGGGGAAGGAATCGTAGAAGTAGTTTTGGTACATGCTGAAGTACGTCACTACAATCAAGAGAATACACATGCACTACTTTGAACTCCCCGTCCCGTAGAGAGTGCCGCAATGATGCAGGACACAAGACCGATGATCACGTTGGCTAGACCGGACTCTCCATTCGGCTGGTATATGATGACTGAATGCGTGCTGCTGATGTTCTTCTGCAGCGCGTTTATCGATTCCAACAGGTTTGAAAAGAGCGATTCTTGTTCGGTTGACGGAACACGCATTCCCGGTTCTGTTCTGTTGTGACTCACTGCATCATGCGAAGATATTGGATCAATAGCAGCGAATGCAGCGTGAGAGAAGGGAACGCGATACGAAGCTCCCGAGTTCCAGTTGACGAGCACAGTGAGGAGCAAATTGGTCACGATCACAATGTGAACGATCAGAAATACTGTCTACGCCATGAGCACGCAAATCCGCTGCCGTTACCCTGTTCCAGTGCTCCATTCCACACGTTCGAGACAACAATAAGCCCAAGAAAAGAAAGCGCCTATCCTCCAACAAACAGCAATTACATGAAGTCATCACCATAGTCGTCATAATGGTCTTCGTCCTCCATCTGGTTCTGCCAGCTGTCTCCAGATACCTTGATGGTGGCCATGTTCTTGCTCTTCTTCTTGCCCTTCTTTGTGGTGACTCTCTCGTCCTTCTTTCTCTCCTCCTTCATCACGTTGCACGTCGAGGACAGCTTCTGGAAGTCGTCGCTCGTCAGCATACCGCCGCACTGGCGAATCGCCTGCTGGAGGAACTCCAGCGTGTTCGTCGCGTTGCCGCACTCGTTCATCTTCTTTCCCAATTTGTACGCCAGCTGCTGGTAGTCCGTGATGTCGTTCAGCTTGATCATGTTCAGTCCCTTTTCTGTATCGCTAATGTATGCTACGGGTGAACGCGCGAACACTCAGCTACTGTCGTCCGCCTTGCCGCCGAACATCTCGTCAATGATCTTTGCGTCCGCATTCTCCGCCAGTCTTCTCAGACGCTCCTTCTCGGCAATGGGGTCGTCCAGAGGCGTGTCCATCTACGATGAGAGCCAAACGAGAGGACTACCTGAGCGGCGTGAACGCCACGGTTCTCGTCGTACTTCTTCACCTACGCATTACTCCCACGTGGAGCGTGCTACGGGCGCCTTCGCAGCCGCCTTTGACTTCATTCTGTCCTCCACGCGGATCTTCTCCTCCTCAGTGACCTTTCCCTCTCCGTGGCAAATCGGACACTGGCCGTGAAGGAACGGCATGTGCTTTGGGCAAAAAGGATATCTCAACACGCTTGTCCACCACAGTGTTCTGGTTGAAGAGCTTTTCGGCGTCATCCTCCCAGTTGTCGGCTACCGTCTCGTTGGCCACTTCCGCCTCCCAATCGTCAGCAACATCTTCCTCTGTCCATCACCACGACCGCCAGGACCTCTACCCCAAGACATGATTTCAGGATTTCCGGTTCAATACAGCGAGAATTAGGAACTAGTGGCTGAAGGGTTTGGGAGTAACGGGAATGCGGCAAATCTCGCAGCGGTGGACAACTGGCTAGGGACGGGGTTTTCGTATGAATGGGAGGTGGGGTTGTGACGGATATGAGTCTATTTGGTGGTGGGAGTGTTATCGCCTTGCTTTGTGTGATCATCCTCCTGATGTGGCTTATATAGCTCTATGAACAGTCTCTATGAAACGGTGTCATCTAACCCGCATTGCTTTCACTGCCCACTTCCTCGTATCACTCATCACGAACAAAAGTGCACTCTGACTCCATAATACAAACACGAACGAATCCAGATTCACGTGGCATGATACTGAAATGAACTCGCTTTCAAGCACAATACGTTTTCCTTCGTGCACTTCACAGTAGTTTTCTATTATGGGCAGTTGCATGTCTTCTCCGAACGATGCAGGTTCCCTGCAAACCCAGGCCACAGTAGATCAGAATGGTTCCGAAGAGGCCGCTCTGATCTACCAGGGCAACATGGTCATGGGATCGAAAATCACTGTCGCTTCATTTCCTTCCACTAACCCCTAGTTATCCTTTGAGTGCAAGGATCTCCCTCGCATGGACGTACTCAGCAAGAGCGACCCGTTCATCGTCGTGTACGAGCAGAACCTGTCAAAACAATGGAACGAGATTGGCAGAACGGAAGTCGTTGTCAATTCGCAAGCGTTTTCTTGATCGATGCGACTCACGTACAGACCCGCTTTCGTGAAGAAGATCCTAATGACGTACAAATTCGAGGAAATCCAGAGACTGCGCTTTGTCGTGTATGACGCGGATTCTGAGGGTGATTCGTCCCATGTTCGTCTCGCTTTTATGATTTACAGGTAGCTCGATCTGTCGAAACAGGATCTCATCGGCGACTGCGAAGTCGACGTTCCCAAGCTCGTTCACAGCCTTTCCGTCACCACCCTGCCTATCACCCTGAACAAGGCCAATCGCGGCAGCGTCATCGTGAAATGCGAAGAGCTCAACCAATCATCTGGTGATTTGGTGATGACCTTCGAGGGCAAGGGCGTTCCCTCTCATTCCTTCCTCCGCATCATGGATATCCTACCACGCTCCCTTCTCTCGCTCCTTAACGCCACGCGACAACGAGAAGAACGGTCTGGTGCCGGTGTTCAAGAGCGAAGTGTGCTCGGGTCAGTGGAAATCCATTCGCATCGACGTCTCGCTTCTCTGCAACTGCGACTACGTCCTCTCGACCTCGCTCTCTCACCACTAGAACCGTCCGCTGGTCCTCCAGCTCCTCCAGTTCAAGAAGAACGGTAACCACGTGCTCTCGGGAGAGGCGCGCACCAGCGTCAACTCCCTCCTTCAGTCTGTCGGGCAGGAGTTGCCGCTGACGGGCGAACACGCCTCCGGGTAGTCATTCTCTTCCCCTCTCATCGTAGCGCCATTCTCGTGAAGGACTGCCGCTTCGAGGAGAAGGCGTCCTTCCTGCAGTTCGTCCAGCATGGACTCGAACTCAACTTCATGGTGGCGATCGACTTCACGGGCAGCAACGGCAACCCGTACCAGCCGTCTTCTCTTCACTACGCCAACCCTGCCATGTTCGCGCAGGGCCAGTTCAACCAGTACTCACCCATCCTCTCTCTCACGCGCAGGTACGAGCGCGCCATCGCGATGATCGGCAACGTCATCGAGTTCTACGACACCGATCGCATGTTCCCCGTGTACGGGTTCGGCGCGTGCATGCCCGGCAGCACCACCGCCAACCACTGCTTCGCTCTCAACTTCAACGAGACCAACCCTGAGGTGCCGGGCGTGGCGGGCGTCATGGACGTGTACCACTCCGTTCTCACGCGCGTCCAGTTGTCGGGTCCGACGCTGTTCGCTCCCGTGCTGAGCAAGGCGGCGAGGTGAGTGTGGAGGCGTGCTGTAAGAATCAGCATTGCGCAGGCGATCCGCGCACAGCGCGACAAGTACCTCGTGTTCCTGATCATCACCGACGGAGCGATCCACGACATGGAGGACAGCATCCGGTCGCTGGTGAGCGCGTCGGAACTGCCCCTGTCGGTGCTGATCATCGGTGTGGGGAACGACGACTTCTCGTCGATGGAGGTTTGGACGGGAGTGGAGCGTGACGGGTAGGTGCTGGACGGAGACAAGGAGAGACTTCATGTCGGGTCTGTGTACGCTGCGCGCGATGTAGGGGCTGTTGCGATGATGAACGGTAGATTGTCCAGTTCGTGGCGATGAAGGACGTGGATACGCAGCCGCCGGAGAGAATCGCCCAAGCGCTGCTGGAGGAGATCCCGCAGCAAGTCACCAGTTACATGAAGATGAACAGCATTACCCCGTCCACTCTCCATACCGCTTGACGTTTTTGAATGACCGTGTTTGTGTCGGGTGTTTGTTGGACACGTGCTTTGGAACTGTGTTCATCATTCTTGTCTTCTATCGTTCTCGCTGTTGGTTGAATTCAAATTGGCATTTGGTTACCATTTGAATTTCGTATTCGTTTCGCAAAGGAGTTAGACAGTGAAGGTTCTTCTCTAAAGGCATGAAAACCCCATGTCGTCGTCTAACTGGAGTAACCGGTATTGTGCTTTCCGTGTTTATGCTGCTAATTCTGTATTCAATGAGACTCCTGTGATTTCCTCTCGCCCTCGTCATTTCTTAGGGTTACGGAGGACTTGGTGTGGTCTCGCAACTTCCATATACTGCAGCCGGCCCTGTGCGACAAGAACTGCAACTACCTTTCCATCGACGGGAGAGTCCTAACGACTTTCGCAAACGAGTATAAGATGTTGTACAAGTGAGGTCCATCAGTTTTCTTTACGTACAGGGAAGTCACCCTTCTTTCCGGAGCAGCCCTACAAGACATCAATCGGAACTTGCAAAAGCTCGGTGCAGATGATCCCGTGCACTCGCTTGCAACTCCTTCTTCCGAGTACTATCGACATCCGTTAATCCTGGACGCCCGCGACAGCTACTCGGACGTATATGCGAACATCTTTCAGGAGGAACCTCGCTCCTACCAGAATCCTCAGTTTTCCCAAGAGTATTCGCTAGAGGCGTATTCTGGTTCGCAACGGGTTGCGTTTCCTTCCGAAGAATCGGGAGCGAATGCGGAAGTGCATGACGGGTTTGCTATCACGATCGTCTCCCAAACAACGTTCTTCCTTGTCCTTCCTTCTTATTCGTGTAGTCTGGAACGGCTGTTCTACATCCCGCACCTTCTCGCTCGATGGAAAGGGAATGGCATGAACGCCTCGCTCATCACTAGGCCTATTTCGATTGCCGTGTTCGTCGACGTGTCCGAATTGCCACGGATCCAGTCCTTCATCCGAGCATCATCATTCCCCTCTCGCCTTCTCCTCACCTTGTACATTGCACTGAATCAGTCCCACGACTGTGCTATGTTCCGTGGCTATTTTGGTCGCCTATCGTGCAAGCAGCAGTTCATCTACCCCATTAATCGTCTCCGCAATCTGGCAATCAAACGCGTGGAAACGAGTCATTTCTTGATGCTTGACATGGACACCTGGCCGTCAGGTGAGCAGCGACGGGGATCGTTGACGTGTAGTCACTTCGTTTGACGTTCTGATGAAACTCCCGAAGACGTATCTCGACAATCCGTATTTCGTGACGATTCTCCCCGTGTTTTCCTTCTCTCCTTCCTATTTGGACGCCAGGCGGTGTGCCGATTTGAACGCGAGCGTTGCGAAGTGTGGATTCGTGTTTGGCATGATTGACTAGGTCGCTGTCGCTAATGCCCGAGGACAAGCGGCATCTGGTTCGTCTGCTGAAGGAGAGGAAAATGACCGTGTTCCGACCCTCCTCCAAGACACATGTTGATGCGCATCTTCTCCCTCACCCTCAGAATTACCTTCCAGAAGACTGGTCGAGTCAGTCCAACGCGAACGTTACGTACATGGCGTGCTTCCGCGAGCTGTTCATGGAACCGTACGTAATGGTGAAGAAGACCTCCTTCTTGCCCCCGTTCGACGAGTCTTTTTTCAATTATGGGTTTAACAAGGTCCAATGGGTTGAGAACTTGCGGTACAACGGGTACGAGTTTTACGTGGCTGCCAGCGCGTTCGCCGTTGATATTCCTCACCGGGCGTAGTTGGCGGGAACGGCGAGTGACGCATAGATCGCGTCTGGCGAGGGCGTACCGCCACCAGTTCTTCGGCAGTCCGCGGTCAATGGTGCACGTGTACCGCCACTTCCTGAAGAAGCTTCGGGAACAGCCGGATCGGAGTCGGCAATTGCTGTGTTTGAGTAGAGGTAGGCGTGGTCGCGATCGTTGACTGTAGATGTTGATCTGTCACGTTATCGCTTTTAATGGTTTTCGCCCTGTTTGTTGGAATGCGATTCACTACCCGCTTTGCCGAAAAGCGTTTCCCATCCTTCTTTGCTTGCACGGGAGAAGCGAATAGCTCATTCAGCGATTCGTTGCACAAAATGCTTGTGACACTAACGACTCTGTGCACTGGCTGCGGAGACCTCGATTCGGAGTTCGTCTTAGAGTCCGAAGAAGATAAGAATGGGCTGTTTCGCAGTGTCATCGCTAGATGCCTCTTCAACGTCCGCGACGGTACGCAACGCGTTTGCAGTGAGCACTCCATTCGACTGTCGAAGCTGAAAACGATATTCATTTCGCGATTGGCGCCTGATACGCTTGGAGGCCTTCCCGGTAGATGCAGTCGTATTTGCTGTTCATTGCAGGCATGCTACTGTCAATCTACGATATGGGGGTGCGACAGTTGGTGATTTACGGTCCTGAGGGTCTCTGCGATTATTTCATCACGCTGCAGTTATTTCTGTGTCGGTGGGCGTGTATGGAAGTGGCCGTGATGCTGTAGTCCCGACTTCGACATCACGTTGTGCGAGCTGGCAGACGATTCCGACGCCATCGAAGTCTTCACGGGGGTCTTTGTAAAACCGCTAGTCGTGTATCCGTCGAGCTGTCGTTGTTCCCTTCATCCCTCACTCATAGGCTCCAAATCGTATCGTCGTAAGAACTATGACATCAGGGGTTGTTTCGTAGTATCGTGTTTATGAATAGAAGGACTGACGTTTCACTTCTCTGCGATCGTCAGAGAGAGGAGGTGCAGCGAATCAGAAATATCGTTCTTAATCGACATACCCGAAATCAAGGGACGGTTCTGTCCGGACATTGCAATGAAGCTAGGGATTCCAAAGGCAGTCTCCTGTTCTTCGCTTCACGAGTAGGGCGTTCTGTTCAAGCAGCTGGTGAACGGAGAATCCGTTACGGTCAACGAAAGGGTCATTACTCCAGACATGGTAATGGCGCCATCATCGCAGGGTCCTTCCGTTCTCCTCATCAACTGTCACTCCCCCGCCATCCAGTCTCAACTCGCCTCCTCTCCCATCGCATCGGCCATTTCTTCGTCTGCTGTTGACACGAAGGTTGACAAGTAGTCATTCCAGCACGCTTCAAACTGTCTTCCTGAACTCCCTCCCCTTCCACACGCCTCCATTCTCTCTCCCTCCACACGCTTCGCTGATCACGCCCTCGCCGCCTCGCTTCTACCCCGTTGCGCACACGGCGAGCACGCTTCTGTGCAACCGCTTGCACTCGACTCTTCCTTCTCTTTTCCCTCCTCTCTTCTTCTCCACCTCCTCTTTGCAAAACCACCTCGTATTTCTGGAATGCCATTCTCACCACCAGATTTGTCGACAGCAGTTCTTCCTTGCTCCGATGAAACGCATGGGACAAACGAAACTCCCTCCTTCCGAGAACATGGAAGTGCATCTCACAGAAGACGAAACGCGAACGCGTGATCACGTCCTCGAAGCAATCAAAAACACACCGAAAACAGGAATTCCGGGAAAAGTCTTGTTTCTGGGAACGGGTTCAGCAGTTCCCTCCAAGTATCGCAACGTGAGTTCGACCCTTCTCCAGCTGAGCTCGACCGAGTACGTCATGCTGGACTGCGGCGAAGGCACGCTGAACCAACTCATGCGTCTGTGTCCTGACTGCAGCGCCATTCTTCGGGGCATCCGGGCCATCGTGATCAGCCACTCCCACGCCGACCACCACCTCGGGCTACCGCTGCTGCTGGTGGAGTACGCGAAGCAGCGCGGGCGAGAGAGCGAAGAGACGTCAGATGGAAAGAAGAGAAGGAGAGGAGAAGAAGTGATCACCATTGTGGGACCGGCGCGCGTGAAGCACTTCCTGGACGTGTTCTCGACGCTCTGTCCCGAGATGGAGGGAACGTATCGATACGTTGTGGTCACAACGAAACGCCCACCTCGCGAAGTTTCCTTCTTCAACGCGCCGTCGCTCCAGCAGGTGGCGTTCCGCACAACACAACCCACTGTGTCCGACCTGACGCTAACGACCACGTCCACCGGCGTAATGAAACTGTCGTTCAGCGAAACGCCTCTGAAGATGAGTTTCTTCCCGGTATTGCCGTGGTGTGTGGCTGAGGATCAGATGGATCATATGGACGACGCGTGCGCCGTTCTGATCGCATCTCGCGCGCTGAGGCTTCTCTTCACCGGCGACGGACGCCCGGCTCTCAACGTGAACGAGTACTTCCCCGCGGGAATCGTCGTGTTGGAGAGTGAGCGTAATGCATAGAGCGTGGATGTCCTGCTGAACGAGTGCACCTTCACGCCCGACCGCCAGGAGCAGGCGGTGGCGAAGAAGCACTGCACCATGGAAGAAGCCCTCCAGGTCGCCAGGCTGGTGCGCGCGCGCTATACGATTCTGACGCACTTTTCGCAGCGCTACTCGAAGAGCATGGAGTTCGATGACGGCGTGAAGGAGCAGGAGGAGAGGGAACGGCGGCTGAACGCGCTGTACGAGAACCATTCGGGTGGGGAAGGATAGGAGGAGTGAGGTGTAGAACTCTTCATGTGTGCTCACGACCTGATGGAGGTGTCGCTGGACGACTTGGAAGTGTGCTGCAGAGAGCGGCGGTGGATCGAGGCGTGCTTTCTGGACGAGGACGATTCGTGTGTTTGTTCCAAACAGCGTGCAAGCACAACGCAATTACACCTTTTCAATGCCCTCCTTCAACAGCGGGAAACACTCATAGAACTCGTTCTTCTCCTCCATCGTGCCGAACTCCAGCTTCAGCGGTCTGCTGCCCACGATCACCACAATCGGCGAATTCGCCACGTTCTCCACCTTCGTGATCTCGCTCATGCTCAGGAAGGCCACCTTGCCGTGGAAGAACGACTTCTTTCGCGTCCACTGAATCTACCCTTCACGCCCTCGCCACACACCTACCATTTCGCCCTTCGACGCGTGCGTGATCAGCGAAACCGTCGTGGGATGAGGCTTGCCGCGTCCACAGTACTTCTTGCACGCAATACCGGCGTTCAGCTTCTGCTCCATCATCGCCTTCTTGCGGATTCTCTCCTCCTCCTCGCGACGCTTCCGCTCCGCCTCCTCTCTCTCCTTGCGGATTCTCTCTTCCTCTTCACGACGCATGCGCTCCGCCGCCTCTCTTCTCATTCGCTCCTCCTCCTCGCGCGCCGCCTTCTCCAGCGGGTTCTCCTCGGGCTCCTGTGTGGAGTTGACGATGTTTGTGACGGTGGATGTGATGGACTGCGTGATCGACGAGAACAGGTTGGGGCCCACGCTTTTGCGCTCGTTGGTGTCACGGCGGAATATGTTGAAGATGCTCTTCTGCTTCTTTGAGCTGGAGATGAACGCAGGCGTGGTGGGAACCTGCTCCAGCGGCACGGGGTCGCTTTCTTCCTCCTCTTCAGACGCGTTGTCGAAGGGATTGGCGGACTTGGGTTCAGGTTCAGCGGGCTTCTCTTCTTCAGGAGCGCCGAACGGATTGCCGCTCTCTTCCTCTTCTTCAGAAGCGTTGTCAAAGGGGTTCGCAGATTTCACGGGTTCCGATTCAACAGGTTTCTCTTCCTTCTTCTCTTCCTCGGGAGCGCCGAACGGATTGCCACTCTCTTCTTCTTCTTCTTCGGACGCGTTGTCGAAGGGATTGGCGGACTTGGGTTCAGGCTCAGCGGGCTTCTCTTCCTCAACCTTCTCTTCTTCCACGGGCTTCTCCTCTTCCTCAGCCTTCTTCATTCGCATCTCGTCACTCTCCAACACCATGAATTGAGATCCTTTGAATCCCTTCGGCACCTTGCAGTGCTTCGTGTGGCTCTGCATCTTCTCGCTCGACAGCTTCTTGCCGCAAATCATGCACACGAACTCAGGGTTCTCGTCCTCCTCCTCCATGCTCTTTGCCAGCTTCGCCAGGCTCTTCGACGCGTTCTTCACAAGCGAGTTGAATCCGAAGCGCATCTTGCCCTCCTTCTTCTCTCCCTCACTCTCCTCCTCTTCACTCGCGGGCTTCTCCTCACTCTCTTCAGCCTTGTCGAACGGGTTGGCGGCCGTTTCTTCCTTCTCTTCTTCGGGTTTTTCCTCAACCTTCTCTTCTTCAGCGGGCTTCTCTTCCTTCTTCTCTTCCTCAGGAGCGCCGAAAGGGTTTCCATTCTCTTCCTCTTCGGACGCGTTGTCGAAGGGGTTGGGGGTCGCCACCTTCACCTCTTCCACAGGCTTCTCTTCAGGCTTCTCTTGTTCCACGGGCTTCTCTTCAGGCTTCTCTTGTTCCACGGGCTTCTCTTCCTTCTTCTCCTCTTCGGGAGCGCCAAACGGATTGCCGCTCTCTTCTTCCTCAGAAGCGTTGTCGAAGGGATTAGGAGTTGTCACCTTCACCTCTTCCACAGGCTTCTCTTCTTTAGGCTCTTCCTCCTCCTTCTTCTCTTCTTCAGGCTTCTCAGGCTTCTCAGGCTTCTCAGTCTTTTCTTCAACCTTCACAATCACCTTCTCCTCCTCTTCCTCAGCCTTCTTCATTCGCATCTCGTCACTCTCCAACACCATGAATTGAGATCCTTTGAATCCCTTCGGCACCTTGCAGTGCTTCGTGTGGCTCTGCATCTTCTCGCTCGACAGCTTCTTGCCACAAATCATGCACACGAACTCAGGGTTCTCATCATCCTCCTCCATGCTCTTTGCCAGCTTCGCCAATTCGCTGCCCGCGTTCTTCACAAACGAATTCAGGTTCTTCATCAGATTCTTCGGCTTCTCCTCCTCCTTCTTCTCGCTCTTCTTCGCGGTCGTGTTCATCCGCTCTCCCTCCAGAGGCACGAAGCGCTCGCCGCGGAAGGACGCGGGCTGCTCGCAGGACATGATGTGATCGACCGTGTCGGACTCGTTGACGGGCTTGCCACACACCATGCAAATGTACACAGCTAAGGAGTGAGTGGTGGTAGTTATGCTTACCTTCATTTGATTCTTCTTCCTTCTTCTCTTCCTTCTCCGCTTCCTCCTTCTCTTTTGCGGCCTTTTCTGCCTCTTCCTTCTCTCTTGCTGCTTTCTCCTCTGCCTTTCTCTTCTTCTTCTCCTCTTTTCTCTTCCTTCTCGCCTCCTCCTCAGCAGCCGCTGCCGCTGCCGCCTCCGCCTCCTTTCTCTTCCTCTTTTCCTCCTTTCGCTTTCTCTTCGCTTCTTCCTCCTCAGCCTTCTTCTTCTCCTCTTCTTCCTTGTTTGCAGCGTTTTCTTCCGCCTTCTCTTCGACCTCCTTCACTTCCTCCTTCTTCTCTTCTTTCACCTCTTCCACGGGTTTCTCTTCTTTAGGCTCTTCCTTCTTCTCTTCTTCCACGGGCTTCTCCTCAACCTTCTCTTCCTTCACCTCCTCTTCAACCTTCACCTCTTCAACCGGCTTCTCTTCAGCAGTCACCTCTTCTTTCTTCTCCTCCTTTTCCTTCTCTTCTTCCACAGGTTTCTCTTCCTCTTCCTTCTTCTCCTCCTCAACCTTCTTCTCTTCCTTCTCCTTCTCCTCTCTCTCTGCCTCCTCCTTCTCTCTTGCTGCTTTCTCCTCTGCCTTTTTCTTCTTCTTCTCTTCATGCCTCTTCCTTCTCGCTTCCTCTTCAGCGGCAGCCGCTGCTGCCGCCTCCGCCTCCTTTCTCTTCCTCTTTTCCTCCTTTCTCTTTCTCTTCGCCTCTTCCTCCTCTTCCTCCTCCTTCCTCTTCTTTTCCTCTTCCTCCTTCCTCTTCTTCTTTTTCTCCTTCTTCTTTCTCTTTTCCTCCTCACGCTTTCTTTCCTCCTCCTCGTCATCTGACGAAGACGACGATGATTCAGCCGTCTTCTTTTTCTTATTCAGCAACGAAGAAACGAGGGATGAACCGAACTTGGGTTTCAAAATACCGTCTTCCGGAACTTGCGAAGCAGGCACAAACTCATAGCGAGAATCCTTTACCTACACGTGAAACTGAAAACCCGCTCCCAACTGCATTCTTCTCATCCTCGCTTGCCGGACAGTGCCTGTCGTGGGATCCGATCTGATCCATGGGGATATAATATCCGCATGCATAACAGAGCGCAAACATTTCTCCACTAGAAAAGTCATACCATTCGCGCCAATATCCCACTTTCCTTGTGGCATCCTGTACGATATATTGTAAAACTCTAAGGAGTAGTAAGGAAGGACGGTACTGCTTAGAATTGTGTAAGAATCGCCGACATGAACGTTAGCATTCCAAAATACCCCGTTTTTCTGGAGGATACAAAACACAATTCCGAAACCGTCCCTCCCTTTTCCCTCTGCACACCGCTTACACAATGTACAGAGGGAGTTGACGTTTTCAGCGAACAAACAACGCGATTGTACACATCTCATTCCGCCCAGTACTCCGAACGAAACGAATAGCCGCACTTGGGACAGGTAAACTGGACAAGGTAATCGACGGAATCCTTGTTGACCCAGATTTCGTCGTGCGTCGACACGGGAATGTAATCCTTCAACGATTTCTTCAGCATCGTCGGGTTGTTGCATCGCTGACACACCTTCGCCACTTCCTCTCGATCGTCAAGAATCACGCTTGTGCCTCTACTCCTCATTGAACTTCACCGACTGTACGTCCGCATATCCCTCACGTGCGTGTGATATCGACTGAAGTCAACAGCGGTGATGTCCGTAATCTCCTTCAAATCACGCAACTAGCGATCCTCCTACCCTCTTCAATATCTGCTCGATGATGCTGCAATCGTCGCAACTCAGCAGATTGTTGTCCAGAGAACGGAACCACATGCGCAAGCGCTCTCCCTTCTCACACTTCTTTTCAATTTCGTAGGCTTCTGTGCCCGGCTTCGATATCCACAACTGGTCTCTTTCCGACTTGCGAAGAATCGTGCTGATCAACTGCATCACAATGGGGCTCAGCTGTCTTTCAAACAGTGTGACGTCTGCGTAGCTCACATACGACGGATTCCCTTCGCGGTAGAAGTCGATAACGCGCTGCTTCATCTTCTCAGGAAGATGATCGAATCGGTAATGCAGTGTACGCGTGAGCACTTTTGCCATCTATGTGTCACAATGGTACATTACATCAAACGATAATGGGAAATGTGTCACCCTCGTTGCGTTCGATAGAGGGAGGAGGCGGTAATGATTCTAACAATGACTTAAGATATCCGTTTCGACTCATATCGATAACCGTATCCGAAGGAACCGCTGTATGGGTCGAAGTGTCCCAAAGGACGGACATGGTGTCATTGTGACGACTCAGCGCCATATGATCCACATGTTCCTTCTTTTCTAAGAGCGTGATATCGTCGGAGATGGACGTTTCAATGCTATTCTTCACCTACACCTAACTCGCTTCATCGACCCTCAACCTCTCTGCAGAACGGCAAATCTTGACGGAACTGCTCTTTGTTGGTGATCGTTGCCTTTTCGACATGACTTGAGTGAATGGAGCCAAAGAAGTCCAAGAGACAGAGATTCACACCGCAGCACTGAATGCACGCATTCTTCTTCAAGCAAATGATACAGGATGTGCCCGCTTCCATTCCTTGAAAAGGAAGTCTGATTCCCAACAAACACGACCACTGCGAAGTGGAAGTCTTCTCCAGCATCTGATCGAAAAGAGACAACTCCTGGGCGACATCATCTTCCTGTTCATTCTCTTGACTGCTGTGCGTCTACTCCCTTATGAAAATGATGTATGCACTACCTGGGGCAAAAAGGGGAGATCAGGACACAACGTCTCGAAGAGACGACGCACTCGATCCATTCTGTGGTCCATGTACAAGTAGCAACTCTCTAACCGAGATGGGAAATAGACATAGTTCGACGGAGCTTCACAATCGTATGAAACCTACCGTTGACGCAAACCCGAATCCAAACATCAATGTAGTGACAGGAATAGAGATTCGTAATAGGAACCGTGCCTAGAAGTGAATCCAGCCGAAATGCGCGACTATGGAGCAGAGACAAGTATGTGTCGATCGCCCGGTCCATCATTTGGTACTGTTTCCGCACAGCTTCTTCAGACTGATCTTCCGCTTCCAAATACCCGTAGATCACAAATTCACCACTCGGAGTCATTTTGTACTCGTCATTCATCTACAATTCATCGCAGTGAACTGGCCATTACAACGAGAATATAGATGGCGCGGTGCTCCTCTGTGGCGGGAATCACAACGATCTCCCTCAAGTCCTTCTTCTTTTCGCCCTCCACTTCTCCCTTGTCGTCTCCCCGAACAATGTAAATCCCGTGAATCACCTTTCCCTCCTTCTTCGCCACCTCCTTCCCGCCAAAAGCCATCGGATACTCGTCGGCGGCAATCACGTTCTTGCAGCGAATCACCGTGTGCACGCTCTCGTTCACAATCTCAACACCGATCACCTTCTCCTCCTTCATCACAACGCCCACAACATCCGTCTGCAGCATGGTTATTCCCGCGTACACGTTGTTGATGCGACAGAAGGACTGGAGCACGTCGCCGCCTCCGTAAATAGGGTACAAAAAGGGTGTGTTGCCGTAGACATTCAGCGAGGGAATGAACTCCTTCACGCGTCTCAATCCCTCTGGCGTGAGCAGTGGTTCGAACTCTATGATCATCAAGAGCGCGCAATCACTACCGTTCGTGGACAAAACGTCATGATCGGACCCTGCCAAACAAATCGAATACCTATTTGGAAACACAGCGAAACGCACGGTACACAATCATATCTTTCAAAAGTCCCGAAATGTGGAATTCCTTTTCCAGAAACTCTGAAAAGAGCACGTGGTCGTACTTCGCCACGTCGATCGTCGTCACCTTCTTGTTCTGCGGGCGCGTCAGACTGCGTCCCTGCTTCAGCTCCACGTCGTTGATGCACTTCGCCTCCTCCTCCGTCGCCGTGCAGCAGTCGCCCACGAACTGGATGAACTGCGTTAAGAAGCGCTTGTCCTTCAGCGAGATCGCAGTGCTCTTGAACACCTCTTGGCGGGAGCATGGGAGTTTCAGCAGAGAGGGAGTGTCGTTTTGCTTGGTGAGAGCCGTGATGCTGTTGAAGGGGTAGAACTGGCAGTACTGACCCAGGCCCGATTTGGCGAGCACGTCGACCACAGCGCCGTTGGACAGCAGCATGGCGCTTGTGAGATCGATGTTGTATCGGCGGTTATTCTTTTCGAGGGAAGGAAGGACGGATTCGCCGTTGTCGCTTCCAATGGACTCTTCCCAGTACTCGATTGAAGGGATCCTCCACATAGACTGCGTGAAAAGCACAGAAATGTCGGATTCGGAGAGAGGCGCGGGAAGGACCTCCTCCTCCTCTTTCATGTCAAACACCTCCTTGTCCCAAATCACGGTTCTTCTCGGAATCGGCTGATTTAGCAATTCAACGCATTTCTGTATTTCTAAGCGTGAGAATGGCCAAAAGGGGGAACCGAAGGGCGCGTTTCCATTCTCTTCCCCATGAACGTGTTCCTGCTTTGCAAAATCGCGCAATTCCGAGAAGCAGAACGTCGCATTGTTGGAACCGTAGTAGGAGTTCTATTCCTCACGTTGTCCATTGAATATGCAACCTTCTCGATCAAGAGAACCCGTTTTCCTACACGCGACAGTGCTCTAGACAATGAGGACTTGATCCCGAAACGACCCTGCCAGCACCGAATTCTCAAAGTTGGATCCGAGCAAAACGTAGTCGAACTCTGCCTGCAGTTCCTTGTCCATCCTGTGCTGCGAAATGGACGCTTCTTGGTTGAGCGAAACGCCCATCCTTCTCGGTTACTGTATCGAATCCCCGAGGGACCAATCGATTCTCCGTTCGCTTCCTGGTCATGGACTCGTTGATCTGGAAGATTTTCAGGCAGAGAGTGTGTCCGAACGGGAAGCAAGAGAATGGATGTTGCTACATTGCACTGGAAAACAAGAGGCAATGTGCGTCATTATATCATAACGACTAGTGTGCATTCGGCGGGATTCATGGATGTGGCGTCGAATCACAATCTCGTCGTGGCAAACGATCCCTCATTCACGTCGTTGTCGTTTCAGGAGATCACTGCGGACGCGAAGCTGGTCCCCCTTGATTTGACCTGTCCTACGTACGAGCAGAGCATAAACTATTGTTGCTTCGACCGAGATGCAAGTCGGGTGGCGATATCCGTTGGAAGTGACTCGGTTTTCCAGTGGGACGTGCAAACACACCTAGATATCCACTGCACTCACACCACCAGCGCAATCCATCATCTCGAGCGTTGCAGTTCACCCAGCTCGTGGATGGGCTGTATGGACAACGCTCTCGTTCTCATCGACTCCCGATCCGACGGCTGCATTCCGTACTCTCTATCACACCCAGTAACCGCGTTCTCCCAATCCATCTCAAATCAGTACATCCTCTCCCTCCTCTTCACTCTAGACTTATCGCGGTGAGTTCCTCCTCCTCCCTCCTTCTCTACGACATGCGAAACACGTCGGTTCCTCTCACCTCCGTCCCGCTGTCCACACACCACGACGGAACTCGCATCCACTGGAGCGCCGACGCATCCAGCTTGGCGGTGAACTGCGGAGAAGACGGAGTGGTGCGAGTCGATCTCGCGTCCCTCCAGCCCACACACATCTCCATACCCCAGTGAGCGTTTCCTTTAACTGCCGATGGAATAGAAATGTGAAATACCAGCGCGAAGGTGCCTTTCTCAATGACCTCCTTCTCGTGGGCGACGACCGAGGCGTTGTGCGCGTGTACGACGCAGAGGGCACGATGCAACACGAGGTGTCTGTCAGTGAGTTGCTCGCCTCACCCTGAACCGTAGCCGCGTCGCCCATCATGTGTATCAAACCAGTGCAAACGTCCTCGTCTCTCTTCCTGGCTTCGAGCGACACCGATATTTCCCTCCTCTCTCTCTCCTCCTCGCTCACGCGCCGGCTCCCGACTCCCGTACAAGAAGACAAGCCTGACGTTGTGAGACTGAGCGACGAGGACTCGGAGGCGGAGGCGTGGATGCTTGAGGGACAGCAGAGCGAGTATTCGAGGTGTTCCTACGAACAGTTCGGTGTATGTCGACAACAGGTGTTTGTGTGTCGGACCTGTCGCAACCAGTATGACCGGCTGCTCCAAGCGTTTCACCCGGAGTGGACGCGTGAACAGATCCAACAACAGTGCGATATTGGGGTATTATGTGAGCAGTGTGCCCATTTCTGCCACACGAATAAGGGACATGACGTCGTCGCCATTGGTGTCAAGAACCACGTGGCGTGTGACTGTGGCAACGCGCTCTTCCGTCGTCTTGACCAGCTCGCTCTCCTCACAGACCCATCGCTTCGCGCGAGCGTTCACGACGCGTCGGACGTGCCTTCATTGCACGGTTGTGTGTTGTGTCCTGAGAAGGAGTGTCTGAACGCGAGTGAGTGTTACAATCACAACATGCGCGAGCGGTGGTGTTACTGCGACGGTCCCGAGGAGCTGCCCATGGTGCAGTGCGTGAAGTGTTGCGACTGGTTCCACGAAAGGTGTGCGCGCGAGAAGTATCGGAGTTGTCACGGAGTTGATTTGGACTTGGAGGACGAGAAAGTGGACTTCATGTGCAAGGATTGCGAGGAGAGGGCGAAGAACGACGGGATTGAGAAGGTGGAGGAGGTTCCGGTGGTGAAGGAGTCGTCGTGCGAGAAGGAGGAAGAGAAGGAGGAGTCGTTGGAGTCCAAGATTCGAGTAGAAGCGCGGAAGAGGCATTGACGAATAGAAGAGAAGGAAGAAGAAGGACAGAGCGGGCGTGATGAAGCTGGTTTCTTCTGTGGAGGTGTGTGAGTGTTAGATGCTGCGTTACATGCTCGAGAAGTCTCTCTCGCAGTCCCAGTCCAACCAGCGCAGTATCATTGTGGAGAACGTAGTGTGGAGCTGTCGCGACTCACGCAATAGGACATCGAGAAGGCGAAGGACGAGCTGGAGCAAGTCATTGCGAAGTTGCGGAAGGAGTCGTTCTCTGTTTAACAAACACACGACATGTCGAGATTCTCGTTCGTACTTGAAAAACACTCGTATATCCGGCGAGCCAGCACCTTCTGCCTCGACGATCCTCCCATCTTGTTCTACGCCTTACGCCCGCTTTCCACGCCCCACACAAAGCATCTCCGCTCGGTCCTTCTCCGTCAACTCGCTCTGAAACGCCTCCACCAAGGCGTGGACGCTGTGGTAGTGCGACACGATGCAGTTCGCCTTGTTCCCCGACACGCCCGAAATGCACTGGAGCATTCTGAACAGCACCGTCTCCTTGCTCACCGCCGTCTCCTCCTGGTTGAAGGAGCCCAGCGCCCTGCCGCGCGTGATCACGCTCAGCTGCGACAGCGACGGTCTATAATGAAACGCCAGCGAAACTCCCACATGTACGGTCCCTGTCGCACGCAGTCGACCGTCTTCATGACCCAGCTCACGGCTTCGTTGGTGGACTCGCAGGGAATGCAGACCACGTTGCAGTCACTACACGTCAGAGCCACCACACACACCCACAAGAACAATCGGATGTACAACTCGGTGAGGAAGTCTTGCGTGAAGGGAAGAATGGATTCCTAATGGAATGAGGAGGCGGCTGCAAGCTTACGCGCCGTTTCTTTCGCTGGTCTGTGATGATGGCTTGCATGTTGGTTAGAATGAGTACCATTTGTTGTGAGTTGTCCTCCAGCAGAAGCTCGCGCACGCCGCGGATGTACTCCAGACCCTCATCCAGTCCCTTCTCCTTGATCAGCGAAATCATCGAGTTGCCGTCCATCACCATCACCAGACAGTCGTTCACCATCACGAATCTCTATGGATCAGACGGCACGTGGAAGGGGACGTCGTCGACCAGGCGCATCATCACGCACACGCCGTGAACGGGACAGTGCAGCGAGGGTCCGATGGTGCAGTCTTTGCGCGCTGTTTCGATGATGGCTTTGCCGATGGGCGAGGCGGCGAGGACCTCTTCGAGAGAGAGAAGCATCTTGTTGTTCTTTTGAATCTATGGGTGAGAGAAGAGGAGAACAGCGACGCGTGAGCTGAGTTTGCTGCAGGGCTGTGGGGAGAAGGGCTTCTTCTCGTCGTTTGGAGAGGGTTTGCAGTCTTGAGAAGGCGAGAAGAGGGGTTTTCTGTCCTGAGGAGAGATTAGAGAGTCTCTGTGTTGGAGTGGGGTGGAGGGTGAGCTCTTGTGTTGGAGGGGAGAGAGAAGAGAGTCTCTGTGAAGGAGCGGAGATGCTAACGACTCTTTGCGTTGAAGGGGAGTGGATATAGAATGTCTCTCTTGCGACGGAGGCAGTGATCTCCTCTCTTGGGATTGAGAGAAGCGTGACTCCCTTTCCTGCGAAGGAGGCAACGACTTCTCTTGCGATGGCAACAACGACCTCCTTTCTTGTGACGGCAACAACGACCTCCTCTCCTGCGACGGCGGCATGGACACCACACATTCCTCCTGCGACGACAGAGAAGGCGACGAAATATCGATCAGGTTCTCTTCCTCCTTCGCCTCGTTCTGCGAGTTCTTTATGCACGACGCCACGTACAGGTGGATCTGCTCGTTGTTCTCCTCAAACGACCCGTCCAAATCGTCCTCGCTGTCCCGCCTCGCGCACGGCACACATTGACTCTCCTCGTTGTCAGAAACCGACACGATACTGATCTGACTGTCCAAACTCATCCCCTTCCCCAGCTTGCGCTGGTTATCTTGGAGAACGCCTTCAGGGCTGCAGTGCGGCGTGTCCTCGCAGTCTGTTATGTTGATAATCGAGAATTGGGAATCCGTGATGTCGCTTCTTGAAGCCTCGTGGAGGGCTGTGCTCTTCTCCGTGGCTTGTGCTTCCTCGTTCGGATCATCATCGATGGAGAGAGAAACCGCTCTCGCAGGGTTCTGCGATGGCGTCAGGATGTCGATGATCTCTTGAGTTTCCTTCTCGGGAGAGTCAGAATTCACGTCGATCACATCAACGTCTTTGGGTGCCTCGTGAGGCAAAACGGAGAGATCGTCTTCGGATTCGGGCAAGGCAGTCATCATCAGCGAAATATGGTTCCCATTGTCTTCTTCGTGAGGTGCTGACACCACTGAATGGCGAGAAGGCGCGGGACTTGGCTCCTCTTCGCTGATCGTCTTCTCTGAGTCGTCGTCTTGGTTTGAAGACAGAGAACACTGATCGCTTGCATCCTCCACCTGCTTTTGGTACTCGTTGAGAATCGTGACCACATCGCGCGTGTTCGTCGCATCTTCCTCCTCCGTCACGCCAACAACCTCGTAGGCAGTCGGAATTCGCTTCTTAGATTCAGATTGGTTGTAGGGAGCGAGAGTTGTCCGTTCTTGATGAATGGTCATGTTTTCGGGAGCACACTGAACGTCCTTTCCAGCGAGAGAATCCATGGATGGGTTGCAACCACTCTGAGACGATGACTCCTTCAAAGGCGTTTCTTTTATGGAACCCGTACTGCTCTCGAAGAGCATAGTGGAATGCTCCTCCTGGACCACGTGTATACGCTTTGTTAGAAATGAGTCATCTCCCTTCCTCCTCTTGATCCTGCTGGAATCACACTAGCGATGAGCACACGAAAATGGAAACCACGATGATATCCGAGTCATCACTGTCAGTGGAAACGAGGTCGATCGTTTCATACTCCGGCATTTGCGACTCGACGCGTGTTCAGCCCTTTTCAGTGAAACAACAGCTGGAAATGCGTGAATGAACGCCCTTTTGAAACCGATTCCAGAAAGAGCCCCGAATTCGGTAACGAATCCGAAACACAATTCCACGCTTGGTAGAACGAAACAAAGCACAATCAATCGAAAAAGGAACGAAGCGCACCGATGCCTACGGGTCAGAGAGAGGGATTGCGTCGACGGTTCGTTCTCGCTGATGCCTTGTATTTGAACGCGCAGTCACTCATAACGACATTCGCCAGAGAGGGCATTCCTGGATCTCACCTCCATTCGACGGATTCTACCTTCCAGTGTGATTCGACGAGGAAACGCAAAAGTGGTACTCTTAGTGGGAGGAGACTCGAAGGGGTGATAGTCGTAGGCATTGATCGTTGTGATACGAGGCAAGTCTATCCATTCAGCCACCATCGCTTGCGTACTCTCCATCTTCAGCTCTGTGCTTTCCTTCATCGGATCAAAACTGAATGCGCAGTGACCGAACTGGATCGAGAGGAGAGAAGGCAAATCTACCCATCACTCCGCTACTCTCCATTCCACTCTCAAACACGGCTTCTTCACAGCAACCAAAGGCATAGCCACCGAACTGCAGCGAAGCCAATTCAGACAGGTCTACTGAATCAAACCGTCGTCACTGCACCACTCTCGAATACGGCATGCTTGCTGAACAGAAATGCGCCACAACCGATCAGAACCTTGTTCAGACGGGGCAGATCTGACTATGACAGCCCAACACAACAGTTACTCCTGAGTTCAAAGGAGGCGTCGAGGAAGCTGTCACAGCCCTCCTCGTACTTCAGGTTTCCCATCTCGATCACTTCCAGAGAGGGACAGTCCTCAATCCGACACTCCGTGTAGTCAATGAACGACCCGTTTCCCGACTTCAGTGTTTTGACGTTGGGACAGTTCCGCAGAGAGAAGTGGCGGTGCGGATTCCCACTCCAGCAGTGCTTCTCCTGTGTGCAGCTATTCGCTCCGATGGCCACGGTTTCCAGCTGCTTCAGCCCAACCACTCTCAGCTCGTTTACGTTCTTCAGGCAGTCGTCGCCCACTCTCAGCTCTTTCAGATTCACGAACTCGCTCACGTCCAGCACTCTGAAGTTCTCTTCGTTGCAGCACCCATCTTGAATCACGAGCGTGCCCACACGCCTGTCCACCTGCTTCCAGTCCGCATAGCACGAAATCACTGCGGTTCTTTCCATCCACCCTCTGTCGATGCCTCCCTTCAGCTCTGGCACGGTTTCAAAGCTGGGGGCGCCCTCAATCCTCACGGTCACAACGAACTGAAAGGACGCGATGAGCGTGCATTTGGTGAGTTTGGGGATGGAGACGAACTCCGCTTCTCTCGCGTATTGGAAACACGACGACCCACCTTCAAAGGACTTCAGGTTCGTCAGGTCTATTCCTCATGGCTTTGAAGTGCTGATACTCCTCAAGTGAAGCTCGTTCTTCTTCTCCTTGCTGCCTCTGAACGACCCACTTCCCAGCGAGATCGTCCTCAGCTCCGTCAGGTCTATTTGTCATCTCGCTCTCCAGCACGCACTCTCGAACACGGTGATTTCGCATGTCACGAAGCACTCTTCGCAGATGACCACTTCCTCCACAGCCTCGCAGTCCTTCATCGTGAAGGTCGTCCAGTTCACGCAACTGCCGCTGCCCACA
>ERZ1106948.117-NODE-117-length-38681-cov-31.825739_pt1 | contig 38681 bp, 60 predicted proteins | sample MGYA00403673_ERZ1106948 | MGnify/ENA primary metagenome ERZ1106948 (study PRJEB35170, sample SAMEA104062409) | human gut metagenome | biome: human gut; feature: human-associated habitat; material: faeces | place: Denmark | collected 2012-05-07 ...
GCGCGTACATGATGATCGCCTGGTTCAGCAGCACCGCATTGCCCTTCAGGAAGTACCCGCGGTGACCCGCCACGCGCGTACCGCGCTCAGGCTCGTAGCCGTCGATCATCCACAGCAGCTCGTGGTGGTAGAACATGTCCTTCGTCATTTCGCGAGGAGTACCCCACTTGGCCACTTCAACGTTGTTCTTCTATTTGTTACAGTGAGTAAAAGCAGAAACCTCATCCTTATCCACCGGGCAGCTGTCGTGGATGATGTTGCCAATCTTCCCGAGTTCCGAATCTCTTTCCTTCGCGATGTCCTTGATTTGGTTCTGCGTGTCTGCAATCTCGCGACTCAATTCCTCCACCTTCGTTGTCTCCGCAGAGGCATCCACTCCCGCCTTTCTCTTCTTGCCAATCTACTCCTTATTCACAATATTATCAACGTACTTCCTTCGACAAAAGACGCTTCTCCTTGTTCAGCTTGTCCAGCGAGCCCACCATCTTTCTCCATTGCTATCTGTCATTCCCTCATCACCAGGAAAACGTCATCGAGGGCAATCACCTCATCAACCAATTCCACTCTTGCGAACCGTTTCGCCTGTGACGCTTTCACCACCGCCGGGACTCCTCCCTTGAACGCGCGTAGGAGGTTGATGTCGATGGGCATTGATTCTTTCTGGTATGAACGAGACGTATGTACCCGAGGTTTGCACAGTGCTGTAGTGTCACGCGAAGGGCAGGAGGGTTGCCGAAGGGATTCTTGAGGCGGCGAAGGGCATCAACACGCATCCTGACAAATTGCACGAGGACAACGACCCCTATGTAGTGGCCATTCCCCTGTGTGAAGAATAGTACTGGGAGCCCGAGTTCCCCGATGATCAAGTGGACAAGCTCAGTTTGTTCACCATTACAAGCCACAACCTGCACTACGCCGCCATGTCGACGTTCAACTGTGGAGTATCGAATCGACTCTGACATCTAGTCATGGCGAACGTGGGATATCGCATAATCGACTTCCTGGGATGGTCCGGATCGGATTATGACTGGATTCAAGTGGAGCTCGATCGTGACAAGGAGGAGGAAGAGCTGCAGAGACGAGAAAGGGAGGAGGAACGGCAGGTCGTGCTCTCTATCATGGAATGATAGAATAGTTCGTTGCTGCCCAGAACGCCGCTCGGGTCAAACGTTACAATGACGCAGTCGAGCGCGGTGAGCATTGATTAGTTGTATCATATGGTGTTGTTTGTCAGACAAACGCCCCATCATGCCCGACATCAACTGGAACGATGTCAAACACTTTATCGAAGAAGCACTAACAAAGTTGGAGGGACTCGAGTAGGAGATGCGCTTCCGTGTTGATGCGAAGTACAAGCGAAAGCAGCATTATTCAACGCTATGTCGAAAGAAAGCTGAATCTTGACAAGGGTGCACTGAACGAAAAGGAGCAGGAATTCAAGAGTTTGTTGGAAGTGGGACTATTCCGCTTCGATTAGGACTAGAACGCGATAGAGCAGCGTGGTAAGGGAAAAGCGGAAGAGAGTTTGGAGAATCCAACACCGGATACCGAAAACGACCAGGAGCAAGAATCGGGTGATGAAAGTGAGTTGAGCGACGATGAATTGGAGAACCTTGCCGATCCGAATGATTGGGAGCCTCCTCTTCCAGATCCTCGCAGAATTGGCTGTCCGTTTTATCTGTATGCGGAGAAGAAGATGCGTGCGGCGATGAGGGAACAATCTGGTACGGTTTGTTGCGTTGGTCATGAGCGTAGGGTACATCTTGATTCACATACTGACACGCAATCTCAAGAAGTGGAAGCTGTGCAGCGAAAAGAAGCAAGCCGTAGAGAATCGGAATCGCGCTCACAGATAGAAGTACGAGAAGAAGTACAGGAAAGAGAAGAAACGGTACATCGAGGAGTACACAAAATGGAGGAAACGATTGTAAGAGTTGTGGGTGTAGTTGAATCTAGTCATGGCGCGTGTTGTTCATACGGGATCAGTGTTATCGACAACCGTGATTTGTGTGGCAGTTTCTATTCATTTCTAGCGGACTTGCCACCTCCAGTCCTGAATGACAAGGAGTACTACATTCTCTTCATGTGGCAGCAATACGTGGACAACAACCCAGAGAAGACTCGCAAGGAAATGCGCAAGGAGCTTCTGGACGAATGGTTCCGTCAATCACCCGATTTCCAAGTCCTCTTCAAAACCTTCGCGAGGGAACACAAACTCTGGTACGTGCAGGAAATGAAAAGGATGGATCCCGAGTGGGACGAGCGCGTCATGAAGATTGCGAAGATCCGTGAGCTGGAAACGCAGACCTACCGTCCGCCGTGCTTCTACTACATGTACATGAAGTGTCCTGCAATGATGGCACGGTTTCCGGGTGGGTGATGCGATGATGCGATGAGGTGAAGAGAAGAGCCGTGACGAGGTACTGCTGCAGTTATGGAAAGTGTGGAAGCGCAGCGGCGAAGAGAAACGCAAGCGCTTCGTGGAGATGAGCGACGAGTACGCGAAGTGCAAAGACGACAACTACACGAGGAAGCACAGCAAGCCGTACGAGTTCTATTTGATGATGCACCGCGTGTACGAGCGCAGAAAGGACCCTTGTGGCAATGCGTGCGTTGAGTGAGGGATAGACGCAAATCGGAAGGAGATCGAAGGGAAGATCTTCAAGCAGTGGAAGGAGCTGTCGAAGGAGATGAAGGAGCCGTACACCGCGATGATCAGCGAGGATCGAGAGCGATTCCAGAAGGTGATGGCGAAGGAGGAGGAGAAAAGAAAGTTCATCCAGGGCCGCCTGAAACTGACGCGTAAGACACGAGAGCGAGAGTGAAATACAGGCGGCATGAAGGGATCGAACCGGCCAGCACTCTTCTACTATCTGGTCACGCGCCTCGACCAAGCCCTCGCACTCAACCTTCGTGGGAGTGAGCGCACTGAGTCATGAATAGAGCAGGACTCCGTCAAGCTGGTCACACAGTTCTACAACGAGTGGAAGGGTCTGGATGCGGCGGGGAAGCGTGTGTACGAGGACATGCGATACAGCTACGCGCTGGCGAAGGGGCCCGAAATGCCACTTCCGCACCTCCGAATTCATTACCGCTGGTTCAGTTTAATCCACCACCGCTTCCTCTCCCTCCAACACCCCGGTACGTCCTTCTCGTCCGTTTCACTATAGAACTGACGGAGGTGGCGCTGGGCACGCTGGAGGCACAACGCTTCCGCAACCTTTCGCCGAAGGAACGACTGCCGTACGAAGACATCGTTACGGAGGACCGAGAACACTACAACGACATGGCCCGAAAAATCCCGTATTTCTGGAGTGGGTGGGTGATGGGCAGAGGGTTGCAGAAGGAGGAGAGATCGAAGAAGGATGTGTGGCGACCCCCCGTTTTTTACTTCCTGCGCGACCGCTACGAGGACGAGAACGAGCAGAAGGAAACGAGTCGTGCGACGGTCGTGAGTGGGCTGTACGACCAGTGGTTAGCGATGAGTGAGGAAATGAAACGCCCGTACGAAGAAGAGAGCAATCGTGTGACGGACACGAAGAAGGCCCACCGAAACGACTTCGCGTTTTCGTGTTACTGTGCGTTATGGAAACGGTATGAGAGGATGAAACGCCCGGGTGAGAGTTGGAGGGAAAGTTGACATGCAGAACTGAGTGGCGACGAGGTGAACGCGGAGTTGAAGAAGGAGTTTCAGGCATTGAGTGATAGCGAGCGACGCGTGTACGACAAGATGAACGAGGAGGACGCGCGCGAGGTGAAGAAGAGAAACGAGAGCGAGAAGGAGGTGAGAAAGAGTTGGAAGCGAAGTGCGAAGGAGATCTTCTGCGACGAGATGATGAAGAAGAGAAAGGAGGGAGACGCCGACTACGGCGATCTGATGAAACGGTTTGCAGCCGAGTGGAAGAAGATGAGTGATGCCCAAAAACAGCCCTATTTTGAGAAGGAGAAGGAGGAGGAGAGTGCAGGCGGCGAAGTGGACCCAGTGAAGTGTGAGTGATGTGTGTTGGACTGAGTCGAAGTGGCGAGGAAGCAAATTCGGCCCGAAAAACACCCTTCCCTAATTCAGCGGTATTTGGCTGCCAGCGAAACGCGTGCGTTGAGTTGTGATGGAGAAGAGGAATGATGCGTAGAAGACGTGAAGGAGAATCCGTGGCAGTTCATGAAGAAGGAGGAGAAGTGGTTCTTGAGCTACTTCTGTGAGAAGGATCGAGAGCGATTGCGCAAGGAGGAGCGAATTGCGGAGCAGGGGTGAGCGGTGTGTCGGATTGTGAGGCATAGGAATGTGGACTATTTGGTGAAGAAGAAGAAGCTGATCGATGCGTTTGTGAAGGCGCCGATGATCGAATCGTACATCGTGCGAGCGGTTGAGGTGTTGTTGGGTTTGAAAGGAGCGATGGCGCAAGAGGCGTGGAGAAACGCGGATAATCGCTGTCGCGCCGTGGCGTATCTGACGATGATTCACCGATTGCTGTGGAGCGAGACGAAGGCAGAGGAGTGGATGGAAAAGGAAGAGGTCGATGTTGCGAAGGCGTCAAAGGAGGTGGACGAGGAGAGCATGACGTTTTGCAATTACTTGCTGAAGAACGAGGGGATTGTGGGCGACTGGCTAAAGAACCGAGCGTTGCTTGAGAAGTGGGACGGGATGGAGGAGGAGGAGAAGCGAAAGTACCTTTACTCGTGTTTGTTCGCAATCGCGCTCGTCGCAACACCACTGATCCAACAAACACGAGGAATGACATCAATAACGTCAACTCTAAGCACTCTGGGACTGATCAAGAACTTCATTGGCTTCGTTGATCTTGCTAACAAGTTCCTCAGGGTTGGAAACCATGATGAACAAATCATTCAAGTTGAGCTCCAGCATCATACCCGTGATCTTGCTGCAACGAGGCTCGCCAATGCTGCTAATGAGAGTGAAGAGACGCTCGCCGAAGGTGTTACGACGCTCCTCGTCCGACATGTTGGCGATGGTCTCGGGTGTGATGGGAGGCAGCTGGCGCATCATGTTGCCGATCGTGCTCACCTTGTCGATGGGGAACGAGTAGGGCATGTTCGGCTGCATGGGCTGCATGTTGCCTCTGATGCCGGGCATCATGGGCTGCATGCCAGGCTGCATCATGGGCTGCATTCCGGGCTGCATCATCGGCTGCATACCGGGCTGCATGCCGGGCTGCATCATCGGCTGCATCATGCGGTTCTTGCGAGGCTGCGCGCGGTTGGGCTGCATCATGGGCATCGCGGGCTGGTTCATGCCGGGGTACGGGTACATACCGGGGTAGGGCATGAACATGCCGCCAGCGTTCTTTCTCTTCTCCTTGAGCAGCTTGGTACGCTCCTCGCGGGTCTGCGCCAGCTCCACCTTCAGCTTGTTCTCGTTGTTCTCCTTGAAGGCTTTGAGCGCCGCCTGCGCGCTCTCCACGGCGCCCATGCACACGAAGCCGAAGGGCTTGTTCTCGCCCGTCTGCTTGTCTCTGGCGATCGAGCAGGACTCGATGGTGCCGAAGGGCGCGAACAGCGAGCGCAGCTTCTCCACGTCCATCGCCTCGCTGCCGAAGCCCACGTAGAGGAAGCGGCCCTTGGTGCGCTCCACCTCCTTCTTCTTCTGCTCCTGGAGGTACGCCTGGTTGGCGCGCTCACGCTCCTCGCGCGTCTGGTGTCTGTTCACGTAGAGCTTCAGCGGCTCGCCGCCCTCCACGGGGATCTCGTGGTCCTTCAGACCCTCCACGGCCTTGACGGCGGACTCGTGCGAGGCGAAGTTGACGAAGCCCTGCACCACCTCGGGCTTGTAGACCTTGGTGCCCACGTGGACGGACACGATCTGTCCGTAGGGCTCGAAGAGCTTCTGGAGGTCCTCCTTGGTCCAGGTCTTAGGGAAGTTCGCGACGTAGCAGCTCACCCACTCGGCGGAGGCGTCGGTCGCGCGCTTCTCGTATTCCATCACGTAAATCTCTCCCTCGCCCACAGAGTCCTTGTTCAGGTCCTCGAGGACCTTCGCGGCCACGGCGGGGTCACTGAAGTGCACGTAACCGTAGTGCAGGGGCTTCCCGGTCTCCTTGTTGAAGGACACCTTGCAAGAGAGGATGTTACCGTAGGTGGAGAACATGTCCATCAGAGCCTTGTTATCGAAGTCATCAGGGATATTCTTCACGAAAAGATTACCCTTGATGTTGTTGCTGGACTTGAACTTCGGCTGCTGGATCATGACTCTCATCTCCTTGCCCTTCAAGAGGTTGAAGTTGGCGCTGTTGAGGGCCTTATCAGCTAACTCTCACCATTCCCCCACGTAAACTACCATCTTCGGGACTCATGAAGTTCACATAACCGTAGCCACGAGGCTGTCTCGTTTCCTACGCACATCAGCGACGTCACCAAACACTCACCTTATCCAGGACAACGTGAGACATAACGACTCTTCCGTACTTAGAGAACTCCTTCGTGAGATCCTCCTATCCCTCAGCGCGCTACATCGAACTTACATCAGTCACGCTCGGGTCGAGGTTACCAACGTAAAGGGCGGTGTGTCCTCCGCTAACAGGCTTCTGGGCGTTCATGTTTTTGTTATTGATTCTTTTTTATGCAGTTCGTGGTTCTCTCGCCATGGTAGGGTTTTCTCGACCAGCGGTTTCACGGGTAGTATTTTCTACCCCCTCAGACTAATACACCGGGAATGGAACGGCACGATCGACTCGCCGACTCCCTCCGTTCCCGCGGGTCGCGTGGGGGAACGGTGTGAAGCATCCCATGACGAGCGGTCTGCTCCCCCCACAGCCAGGAGGAAGAGCAGGCGAAATGAGCCACAAATCAGCAATGTGAGGGAGAGACGCTTGTCTTTTCCCTTTTCAAACTTTGCAGAGGATTCCCGCGGTAGTCCTCTGTTGGTCAAAAAACAGTGATGGGCCATAAGGATAGTGAAAAGAAGAAGGAATCGCACAAGAGACATAGAGAGGAGAAGGAGGAGAAGAGTAGGTCGTGAGTCCTGTGGTTGATTATTGCAGAGGTGAGCAAGGAGCAGACCAAAAAGGAAGAAGTGAAGAAGGACAAGGAGGAGAGCAAGAAGGTGGAAGAGAAACCCGAGAAGAAGGTTGCCGCCGAGGAGAAGCCGGAAGCCCCTGAGCCCGACGCTGAACAAATCGAGATGCCCCAGAAGCGCATTCGCACGCGCTCCATGGACATGGAGGAGCAGGAGTCATTGTACTCCATGAGAAGGTACCGCATCTGCCCCGAAACGATCGGAGTCCTGAACTCGCACGGAATCACCGAGCTGTTCCCCATTCAGGTAGTTGCCGGGCTTCATGCTCACTGTTTAGGCGCGCACCTTTGACGCTGTGTACGACGGAAAGGACCTGATTGGTCGCGCTCCCACCGGACAGGGAAAGACGCTCGCCTTCGCTCTTCCCATTGTGGAGAAGATTTACAAGCTGGGCTTGACGCCGCCGCGCCGCAGTCGTGCTCCCCTCATCCTCGTTCTCTCGCCCACTCGCGAGCTCGCTCAGCAGATCGACGAGCAGATTCACATGGTCGCTCCTCGTCTGCGCTCCGTTTGCTTGTCTTCCCTGCATTGAATCGCTCACAGCTAGGTTTGGAGGCGCCCCCTACGAGCCCCAAGAAAACGCCCTCCGTCGTGGAGTCGAATTCGTGGTGGGCACCCCGGGTCGCGTGTTGGACCACCTGGAGCGTGGGAACCTCCGTCTCGAGGAGCTGAAGTGGTTCGTGCTGGACGAGGCGGATCGCATGTTGGACATGGGTTTCAGCGAGGACGTGGAGAAGGTAGTGGACTACTGTGTGAAGAGCGGTGGCGAGACGAGTGGTACGCGTCTGGTGCCGGACCGCATCCAGGTGTTGTTGTTCAGTGCGACGATCCCGTCGTGGGTGCGTGATGTAACGACCAAGTACATGCACCCGGACAAGGTGGTGGTGGATCTCGTGACGGCGAAGGAGAAGGCGTCAGTGGACGTGAAGCACCTGGTGCTGCGTTGTCCGTGGGAGCGTCGCGCGAAGGTGATCGCAGATCTGATTCAGGTGTACTGCGGACACGACGGTCGCGCGATCGTGTTCTGCGACATGAAGAAGAGTTGCAACGAGCTGGCGGGAGAGGACTGTTTGCGTAGCATTGTGGGTGTGGTGTGTGGGTGTGAGGGCTAGGCGGGCGTGCTGCACGGTGACATTCCGCAGAAGACGCGCGAGCAGACGCTGAAGGACTTCAAGGAGGGCAAGTTTAAGTGTCTGGTGGCGACGGACGTGGCCGCGAGAGGGTTGGATATTCAGGGAGTAAGTGTTGTGGTTGTGTCGTCATTCAGTTCACGTTAACTCACTTCATTTCAACTCAACTCACATCACTTCATCACTCCTTCATTTCACATTCACTTCACTTCATCACTCCATCAACTCACATCAACTCACATCATCACTTCAACTTACATCACTTCACAATACTCACTTCATCACTTCAACTCACTTCACAATACTCACCACCCCCAGATCACCCTCGTCATCAACCGCGAGCCACCAGCCACACGCGCCGGCGTGGCGGACGTCGAGACGTACATTCACCGCAGCGGGCGAACAGGCCGCGCGGGAAAGAAGGGCGTCTGCGTCACGCTCTCCACCGGCCTCCAGCAAGAAGCCATCCTTCAGTCCATCGAGAAGGCTGTCGGCAACTCCTTCACGCGCATCGGCGCCCCGCAGCCCTCCGACCTGCTCAAGGCGAAGGCGGAGAACCTGCTGGAACAGTTCGACAACATCGACGCGGCGATGGTGGAGAAGATGATGTCCCTCGCCGAGGAGGTCTGTCAGAAGCCGATGGAGCCGAAGGAGATGGTCGCGCGCTGTCTGTGCCTGGCGGTGGGCGCGATTGGGAAGATGCAGTCGCGATCGATCCTGACCTCACAGGATGGTATGCTCATCGGAGGGTCGTGAGGACTAGGGTACACCACGATCGAGTACCGTTCTCTCAACACCTTCAGAACGGTGTCGTATGTGTGGGGCGCGCTGCGTCGCTACTTCCCCGAGGAGGTGGTGAGTCAGATCAAGGGCATCACGATGACGAAGGACGAACAGGGCGCGGTGTTCGACGTGGAGGACAAGGACGTGAAGCTGTTCGAAGAATACATTCACGTGAGCGAGAGTGGGGCGAGTGAGGCGTAGCAACACGGAAGCCGAAGTCAGTTCTCGATCTGCACGACGCTGCCTGAGTTGAAGGATCGTGACCTGTGGGCGTGGGAGTGTGTTATGAAGTGTAGGACGCAGATGCGTGGAAGAGGAGGCTTCAACGGAGGCAGAAACGACCGCAACGGACACAACAACTTCCGTCGCGGCGGGTTCAACAACAACGGCGGCAACCGCAACTTCAACGGAGGTAATCGCAACTACAACGGAGGAGGTTACAAGAAGTATTAGTGTCTTTTATTCCTTTGGGCTGTTTGGAGCAAACACGAGCTAAAGCAACTTCTTGGTCTTGTTCACGTCGATGAGGTGTTGGAGACGCTTCAGGTTCAGCTTCATGAACTGCGTCAACTCACTCTCCTCGAAGAAATAGGGAACGTAGATGTGGAAACGACGGTCCGAGCCCAGCTCCTTCAACGGCTGGTACTCGCCCTTGTGCAGATGAATCACCACGAACTCCCACAACGGATTCTCTAAGTGGTAATCCACAGAAGACACGAAGAGAGAGGTCTGTTTGTCAACACAGCACCACACACTCACCGTGAGTCGTTTCATTCCAAACAGAGTCTCGTTTTCTGTCAGCCCATCACATACCACCTTCTCGTCACACATGTTCTCCATTCTCACCTGGTTGTTGCCAATCATGCAATCCAGACGCTCTTTGTACTTCATCAACAGATAGGAGTTCCGCTCTTCTTCGTTCGATGTGACGCTTCCCTCGGGGTGTTTTCGGATCCTACTCCTCAACACAACGCGCATTCATCACTCTTCTTCGATATCCTTCTGCAGCTGCTGCACTGCTTTCGCATTCGCCTATGCTGATATATACATAATGATAGATACGTGGAGAAGCGACTCGATTCGACCATCCCAAATGTCCGCCACTTTCGCATTCTCCAGCTTGCTCATCTCGGCGTCGGATATAATCTAGGGATTAGAATAAAACGACAACAATGACTCCACACTTGTGGAAGAGAGTGATGAGTTGCTTGCTGACAAAGGACGTCCACTTCTTACGCATGATCGGCCCCACGAGCGAACCACTAGTCCGTGAGGGCACATAACTGTCAACAACGAAAGGAGGTACTGAGGAATGAAAATGTCGTAACTCACCACTTTGGCCTTCTCTATGTCTTCCGGATGCTCCTTTGATTTTGTAACGAATCGCATCTTATATAAGTTGTGCTCCAGTGTCGTTAAGAAGAACGCGGACAACGCAATGAAAGGATATAGGGAGTGACCACAGTCCCTGACTTACTGTCGCAATAGGGTTTGGTATCCTCCAAAAAGCTGTTTAACACCTGCAAGTCACAAAACGAGAAGGAACGCACCTGGATCGAATTCTTGTTTGCCGTCTTCACGCTTTCGGGGAATGCTCCCATCACATCGGGATGAACTAGGAGATACAAGCGCTTCAGATCAGTCTGTAGCTCGTTTCCAAGAAACGCTCTTGAAAAGCGACGGCAGCACTGCGTCCAACCGATCTGTACTCTCGCAGCCGATAGGGCGAGCATTCCAACAATAGAATGAGTGTCCCAACTCCATTCCTCGACGAATTCCTATCCGTCACACGTCAGTTACACGATCTGTAAGCGCAACTTGCTCGATGGCTGAGTCATAGGGCGTCATTCGAACGAGTGTACGGGATCGAGGAGAACTACATATTCATCGATGGACATCTCGGAATCAACAACGCAATCGTGAAGAACCTGTAATCCACTGTGTTCCATCGTTCACGCGGTTAGATACAAGGAAACGGGCTTCCTATGCCAGCAGTACTTGAAGAGGGAGAGGAAATTGGATGCGTTCTATCTCACAGTGTCCTTCGTCTTCTGCTGCCTAAACCCTCGCGATTACACTGTTCTGAACCGACGAAAAGATATCATAGGAAAGGATCAAGAGTTGCTCAGTCACGAGCTTGATGTCATCACTATTCTTCAAAGTGATTGTGAATACTATAACTCACAACGTAGATCAATATCCAAAGGTTCCAGAGCTGTGGGACCATCGAAGGTATGTCCTGAAATCACTAGCGGATATGTCCTCTCTTCTTCCCAAGGAAATCAAACACTGCTACGTGATGTGTGACAAGTATCCTCGCAACTACTACTCCTGGACGACGCTCCAGATGCTATTGCCCTTGTATACGATTGAACAGGTTGAAAGTAATCGAACTGCATGAGAAACAGATCAAGGAGGAGATTGAGGAGAATCGGTCCTTTTCGTCTACACACATTCAGGATTACTCAGCGCTCCATCGACGTCATGTACATGCTATCAATATCGATAAGGAGTAGATGCTGTACAGGCGGTTATGGACACTGGGGTTACCAAACAACGAGCTTCAGCAATACATATCTGAGGATAGGGAGACGCTTCGGAGCCAAGAGACACTCTATGGAAGTGGAGAGTCTCGGCGTCTCTATTTGCAATGCCTGGACGTGCTTGAACGTGATTTGCACATTTCTGTTGTTTGTTTGGCTCCATTCGGTATGATGAAACTTAGGGGTGGAGCGAGGTTAGCATGCACTTCTAACACAAGGGAGCAATTTATACCCGTTGTTTGGTGAGTATTCAGCGAAAACCATGAAAGGGATTGCGGTCAATGGAGAAAACATCACTCAATTTGTATGGAGAATGGGACCCAGGGGTTCTCCTCTTTCTCTCCCTATCCTTCCTCAGAAATCGGTATTACTCTCCCTATTAACCAAGACTATGCCTGCTGAAAAGAAGGAAATGACTCCTGTTGTTCGTGAGTACACGATCAACCTCAACAAGGCTTGCCACAAGGTGTAAGTGAATGGACCAAGTTGTGTGCCTGCTTTTGATGTCGTTCGTCTCCGGACGTCCCGTATGTCTAATCCTATATAGTGCCTTCAAGAGAAGAGCCCCTCGCTGCATGGACGTGATCCGCAAGTTCGCTCAGAAGGCCATGTGCACCGAAGACGTTAGAATTGACCCCACCGTCAACCAGTACGTCTGGAGCAAGGGTATTCACAACGTGCCCACTCGCATTAGAATCCAGCTCGATCGCCAGGTGAACAACGAGGACGAGGAGGAGAAGAAGGTAGTGGAGCTGCTCTGGAGTCATTTCTAGTTCTTCACTCTCGTCAAGGTCGTTGATGTGGATTCCTTCCACGGACTCCAGACTAAGGTCATCAACGCTTAAGTGATATGGCGGTTATGATGGAGAGAACCTATATCGCGTGTTTGTTGGAAACAAGCGTATGGAAGCAGACTCAACAGCTCGTGGCAGAAGCGGTGCAGCGGGAAGCCCATGACCTACAGCTGACACGAAACATCCTTGCAGCACGTTGTAGAAGCAACCGTCAATACCCGTGATCAGGCAACCACCAATGCCCTGAATGCCGTATGCACCCGCCTTGTCCAGCGGTTCCTTTGTATCCACGTATGCTACGAGTCAAGGAGGCGAACGAACACTACCCTTGATCAACTCCTCCGACAACTCATCCATCTTCACCTCGGTCCGTTCGGCAAAGACAAGAACAGTGGGAGTGGTCTCCTGGCGAAGATGGGCTACATGACAACGCAGCGGAGACGCTTACATATGAGCACAACACCGCTGAAGACGTTGTGCGACTTTCCGCTCAGTTCGGACAGCATTTGACACGCCCCTTCATACGACTTCGGCTTCTCCAGGATTCGCCCGTTCAACTCAACTACAGTGTCACAGCCTATGGATAACGAACTGCGGAGGGAAAGAACCAATGACAAGATCGGGAGCACTGCCATTCGATTCTGCCTTCAGTCGGTCGTACACCTCGAAGGCCTTTCCTCTCGCGTTTGCCTTCACATACTCCTCCTAGTCCATGAACCACAAGGCGTAGGAATACGGGAGTCATCGACGACTTGTCAAGGTTTTCTTCGAAGCGCGACACGTTCACGGTGAACCTCAAACCGATTTGGCTCAGGATCTGCAAACGGCGCGGAGACTGCGAAGCCAGAACAATCTGCCTTTGCGTTCAACTTCAAATACGACAAGTACTTGGAATTCAACTCAGAAAGGTAGGGAAGAATCATGGGAACAAACACTGAACAACTCCCGCAACGCTCTTTCCACACTCGAACGCATCTCCAACGAAGCGGCAACAATCCCCCAGTTCTCCTCCAACTTGCTGCCGTGTGTAAACACGAGCTCCTTCCCGTGCATGTCCACCACACAACCGCCTGCCGCTTCCAAGACGGCGACGCCTGCAGCGTGGTCCCACACATTCTCCTAGTCATGACGCTCTCCGATCACAACCACTCGATAGGCTCCATGTGCATTCTCCCTCACATAAATGGAAGCAACGCCGACGATCACCGCGATATACTTGCACATGCTGTCAATCTCCAACACGGTATCGGGCAGGTGCAATTTGTTCATAATCTCACCATACGTGGCCGTGTGATTCACTTTCTGACGCGAGCAAATGGCTCCAAAGAGGGGATGGAGAGACGAGCACTGCAGTCTCTTTGAACGGTTTGAATGCAAGTCGTACATGACCGCAGCACGCTCCTCATCATCGACACCAACCACTACGCAACCGGCGTCATCATGACACTTGTTCCATTCTTCCTGCGTATGGTACAGTTCGTCGTACGGGAAGTTCGGAGCCCCAATCACGCCCAGAACAGGACGACCATGATGGATGTAGGCCAAGCCGATGGCGAACTGGCCATTCGATATGAATCCCTTCGTTCCGTCGATGGGGTCTAGCACCTATACTCAACGTGCCGAATGATCCCTACCCAGTAATCCACGGAATAATCTCCCTCATACTGGCAACGTTCCAACGTGGACACCATTTCTTGGGGTGTTAGGGTGTACAGCGGACTGAGGATCGCATTTGCGTAGTGAATAACCGTGTCATAAAAGGGCTGTGATTTGTGCTCGTTCAGCACTCCAATTCTCTCTTCTGCGACCATTCTACGCTGTAATGACCCGTGATCATCAACACCGGAAGGGCACGTCATGGAACGTCTTGGATAGGTAATAGGAGATGGCCACTTGCACGGCGAAATCGATCACCGTGACTGGAGAATCGTCGCTCTTTGAAACAACATTTGTCCTCAGCAACTCTTTCTGCAATTGATGGCAAGAACAATGGTTATACCTGTGCCTCCTTCGCCACAAGGGAGGCCTTTCTCACAATGTGCAGTACTGTCTCTGCTCTCTGTTGCAGGGAGATGGTGGCTGCGCTCATGAGAGCCAACGAGATGTCTTGAAGAAACAATGGAATACAACTCACTCAGGAGGCGGCGAAGACGCTCTCGAATACCCGTAGTAGTTACACTGCTTTCCCACCTCGTACACGTGCTTCAGCATCTCCTCCCACTTCCCTTCCTTCTTCAACTCCAGATACTTATAGTACAACTCTAACGCTGTCCTCGCATCTTCCTTACTGTCGTGATTGCCCTCCTGGATGTTCTCGTCCAACACGACCTTCGCCAGGTACTTCAGCGACAATCTCCGATTCCTCCTAATCGTCACTTCTCTCCATTCCTCTTCACGGGTAGTAGTAGATATCGACTGTGTCGATGATCTGGTTCGGCGGCACGAATATGTTAATCGTATGGAAGTCCTTTGAAACTACATTTCACACCCCAACGAAACTCCCACGTCCATGTCCCACAAACACACACCCGCGGTCCACCAGCGTGCGCAGTCGCGAGTACGCGTCCTTCAGCTCCACCAGATGGTGTTTGCTCTTCTTCAGCTCCAAGTCCTCGTGCGTCAGACCGCTGAAGCGCGTCAGGTAGTCCGCCACACTGTCCTCGCACAAGATGTAGTCGTCCACGAACACGTCCAATTCGTGGGTTAGCACCGTCACGCGCCCGAGCCTCAAATCCGCCTCCTTGCGGATGATTCGATGTCCGTCCGGCATGATCTCCGCCTCCTCGCAGTTCAGCGCGATGAACTCGCAATCGATCGAGATCAGATCGCCCTTGCCGGGAAGCTTGTCTGCAGAGAGAGGACGATACGAGAGTGGACTAGAGTTGAGTACGAGGCGAGTGGGTACATGTTGGGGGCCCCCAAGGATTTGGAGGAGTAGAAGGGCAGGCGGGGAAGGGGCGAGGGTGGGGGAATCAGAGGCGTGATCGTGTTCTTGTACACCAGACAGATCGGCGAGCGCCAGGCGGAAGTGAACGTCACCGCCTGCTCTCCCGACGACGGCGCGATGCAGTAGTCGTTGAAGGAGAACCACTGGTGGTCGTACGGTGGCTGATTGACGATGGCGTGGAGAACGAGGTGGGAGCGAAGGAGGGGCTTGGCAGTGGATTTGACGCTGTTGTCTTCGATCAGAGAGAGAACGGAGGAAAGTTCGTATTTGCAGGACTGGGACGTGGTTTGGAAGAGAGACAGAGTTGGCGGGAAGTAGTCCGCGTTCTTCCGCCACTGCTACACGTGAGTTCAAGAATGGGGGGCCACCTCCTCAACCGCGCTGTCCTGCCGACCGACCATCAGGATGAGATACGAGGGAAGGGACTGGACCTGCTTCGACACACGACACGCGACCTCCTTTCGGCACGACTCGCACCACAGCGAGGAGGACGAGGACGTGGCGATGGATTGCTCCACGACTGCAGCGAAGGGCTGTTGTGAGGACGACCTGATGAATTATGGGAGTGAAACGCCCGTACCAGGATAAGCTGAGAAGAAGTGTGGTGTTGGTTTTGGTGTTGGTGTGACCTAGAGAGCACGTGATGGTTTGCAGCGTGGACACGCCCACGACGGGCAACACGCACGGCGCCTCGCTCACCATCTGGTTCAGCGCGTAGTGAATGAAGCGTTCGGCGCGTCTGTGAGTGAGATGAGGGAGTGTGGGGTACAGAGAGGGAATCGCGTCGGGGGCGTCCAGAATGCCGAAGGCGATGGTGTCGGTGCGGTGTGCGAGCACGCGGTAGAAGTTGGTGGCGTGGACGACGATGCCCTGTTGTGGGTGAGTCATGTGATGTGATATGATGTGATGATGTGATGATGTGATGATGCACCAGTACTTACCTCCTTCTGGGTCGCCAACCCCTGATCGAACATGCGAAACAGGAATCGCAGCTCGCAGGCCACGCACAGAGGGTCGTCACAAATATGGGACATGAGTCGCTCTTTCAGACCCGAAATGCACCAGAACAGGAACACAATTCCGTTCAGGAAACTGTTCGGAATATTGTTCTCCAGTCCCACCAAGAACGTTCTACCCATGAAACGCCCAACGAAACGCCCACTTGTTGTAGCTGGCATAATCAATGTCATAAAACCCATAATGGTTCAGTTTCATTTCCTTGAAGCGTAACTCCGTCGGAATACTGTTCTCCTTCTCCTCGCTCGACAGTTCGCTTCGTTCGCTCCACTTCAAGTGCTGTTTGCGTGGGTCCACGTCAACTAACATTCCCTGTTGCTGTCCGAACAGAATCGAGTTTGGCGTGATTCGCTTCTTCAGTTTGATGATGTGTCGGATGCGCGGCTGCGTGGAGGGCTCCAGCAGCGCGGGGTTCAGCGTGCAGCGCATGCGTGGCGTGTCGATGGAAGAGTCGGGGAAGGAGTCGAATGATGACAGGCGAAGCAGATCGATATTGGCCTTATCGACGGAGGAGATGGAGGGAAGGGTGATGGGTTGATACCCGCCGAAGCCGCCAGCCTCGAGCGGAATGGAGGTGGATTGGTGGACGACGGGTCGTGGGTAGGGCTTGGAGGTGGTGTTGAGCTGAGGGTGAGGGAGAGAGGGAAAGAGTACTTTCCAGTCGGGACGACGTGCGTTGATGTGAATGCCTCCGGTGATGGAGGTGGCGACGATGACGTCGTGGGAGGAGCTGATGGAGGAGAAGGTGATGAACTCGTTCTCCACGTTGTTGAACTGGAGGGGGTGAGTATGTGAGGTGATGTGAGTTGAGTGGTGAAGTGATGATGTGAGATGTGATGTGATGCGATGATGTGAGATGTGAAGTGAAGTAATGAAGTGAAGTGAAGTGATGATGTGATGAGATGATGAGATGATCATATGAACACACTGTGACACACAACAACAACACCTACCGCCAGCTGCTGGGTCTCCACCAGCCCGTTGGTCAGCTGATAGAACGAGGCGTAGCCCATCGTGTCCGTCAGCATAAACTCATCACTTCTCTCGTCGGACACACACAGACAACTCGGGTTGCTCAGGAAGCGGTGCGAGTAGGGGAGGATCTCCATGGTGCGAAGATCGAACACCTTCACCACGGATGTGGGGATTTGGTGCGCACTCTTGGAAATGTGATCAATTCCGAGAGTCACGATGTAGTTGCTCTAGAATGAACGGGAAGAATCAGGGGTACGAGCTGAATCACCTGCTGCGTCGTAATGAGATAGGCGTTGAAGGAATTGAAGCACTTGTTCATTCTCGGATCCAGCGTCAGTACATACCCCGTCGATGCTATTTGTAATCCGCCACGCAAACGCAAACTTCCAATTACGGAACCCGCAGAGCAGGAGTACAAGCAGGAGCCCTTGTCCTGGAACGAGCGCTTCTTCTTCTTCCCCGACAGCAAATCGAAGGTGTACATGCCCTCGAAATCGCCGACAAGGGAGAGAAAAATCGATCCAGTGTCAACGTGCGCATAACCATTTCGATAGCTTCCGCTTTCCGGCAGCTCATATCCGAATCTGCGTATCAGAATTCATTATATCCACTACTTTCCTCGAAGCAATCCGCCGTAGCTGTAGAGATTCATCCCAAAGTCAGTAACGGTCATTTCGTAACTACAGTATTATACACCATGAAACGCACATACTTTGGGATCGATTGCATGTTATAGATACATCGATTTGGGACAACTTCGACGGAACAGAAGTTGTGCAGCGTCTTCGCTTCATATCCCCTCAGAAATCCCTAGAAAATTAAAATGCATGCAAGAACGCGCACGTTCTGCGTCGCGCACCAAACCACTTCATAGTCTGGATCACAAGCACACGAGATGAACGGAAACGGGATCGAGGAGGACCCATCGTATGCCGATATCACGTTATGGTAGGGGAGGACTTGCATTCCTATGGTCATAGGAATATGCGAGCCGTATGGTTGGTCATACATAGTACACGCACCACAAAGGAAATGAGACGACTATGGACGCAAATATGAAAAAGGAGTTTCATCCAACAAAACCGCTCTAAAGTAACAATGAAGAACAGCATGTCAGTCTCTCGCTCGACTTCGCATCGCACAGCAGATTGCCCGACTCGCTATACACGTCCCACACCTGGACACATCCATCGGAACTGCCAGTCGCTACGAGCGAATGGATGCTGTGGTCCTTCGGAACTTTCACAACCTCAATGGTCCGAAGACGGAGCTGCGTTCCCGACTCAATCTCGCGAATCAGCCTACGCGTGACTCCGCTCCAGCGACGAAACTCGCCATCCTTCGAGTAGAGATGGATCTTCTTATCGTTGCCAACAATCACCAGGTCCTGATTCTGCCCATTATCACCCAACCCGTCCCAATTACCTCCATAAACACCATATCGTTGAACCCCGCGCGATTCTCGATGGCGAACGCCTCCTGCCCGTCGGAGATGTTGTACACCTTCACACTGCTGTAGTACAGGATCGCGTAGCGAGAACCGTCCGCATTGAATAGAATCTTGATCGGCTTGTCGGTCAGCTTCCGAGTGGTGCTCTTGCACCCCTTGATCAGGTTCCACATGATGAGTTTGTTGTCGGCACCGACGGACAGCGCCACCTTGTTTGAAGGGTGAATGCAGATGGAGTACACAGAACCCCTGCAAATGAGACGACATAGTCACTCCCACTTGTGGCTACCAAGGGTGCGGACCTTCGACCAGTCATGCGTCTTCCACACTGCCAGCTTTCCATCAGCGCCTCCGCTCAGAAGGAATTCGTGACCGGCGAACACCAGACAGGTTACGTCCCCGTGGTGGAACAGAATGGTGCCGCTCTCCTTTGCTTCAAGAAGGTTGAATATGCTAAACGTCAATGACCGCGATAGCACTTCACCGGATGGACTCATCGGCACCACCAGACAAAAAGAATGGAATCTTGCCGACTTTCTGGGACGCCAGAGACTTCACTGTCCCGATGTGCGTTTCCACGGCATATCTACCCATCAATCGCTGCAAATCATATAGAATACCCCAATTCAAGGCTCCACTCGTCGTTCTTGTGGTCAAGCTTGTATCCTAACAATCGGCCCTCGTATCTAGGGAATCACACGACGACGTCGATGCGCAAACGTTCCAAAGAAGATTGTGTTCATCGTTGCTCCCCTAAAGCGATTTCTGGAAGTGTGGAAATGAATGTGTGGATTGTGCGAATTGGGAAGAGGAGGAGAGTGGGGGAGAAAGAGGGGGTTTGGAGAGAGTGATCCACTGATGCGCGTTCTCCTCCCTGCACGCTACGTCTGAGATGCAGTGATCCCGCTCATCAATCCAGTGAAAACGGAACAGAAAACGAGAAAGAGAGGAAGGAATGGAATGAAACGCCCGGAATGGAATTCAAAATCGGGTGAATGCAAGGCGCTGTCGACGAATACAGTACTGCTTCGCGCCGCTGCGCCTCACCAATAGAGATTAATTACTTAGTCTTGAAGCATCTTGAGCGCTATGCCGACAAACTGCCGTCCCTCGAGATTCTGAAAGGCGAGATCGTAGGGAATCCCTCTCGTTGCGACTCATGCTCCATAGGAGAATCAACATCTTCTCGGTGAATCCGTTGACTTCGATAATACCGTCCAGCCTGTCAGCTATCAAAGCATTGACGAAGCGCATCAAGATGTGTCGTCTCTCCAATTGTCGCTTCTGGTGGAAGAGGGAGTCGATCATTTGCAGGAGTCTTCGTCGCTGCAAAGAGATGCGATTGACATTTTGCAACCGATCCTTGTCGTACTGATTCCAGTTTTCCGTGAGGGATAGAAATACTCCCTTCCTTCCGTTCTCCAGAAGTCGTACAAAACCATCTATGACTGCCGTAGTCCTTGTTTGTGAGGTTGACTCTCAGTGGTCGATTACTGCAAACTCATAAGGGAGCAAATCCAAGTACAGCAAAACATAAAGAACTACACGACCAATGGCGATTGCGAAGAAGAGATTTCGTGTCCCGTGCTGTCTGATGTGTCCTTGACGATTCCAGAGAAGTAGCTCTGCTGCATCAGCGTGAAGTGTAGTGGCGCGCTCGGCGTTATCCTCACCAACACGGATACGGGTGTGTTTGTGAAGTCCTTCAGCAAGGGCTACAGCATTGCTCGCGAGTCGCATCAAATCAACGAGGGAGATCGTCTGTGTGCTGTGAACGGTCACTCCGTCAACACTACGGTGGAAGCGAAGGAGTGCATCGTGCATGTGAATGATGCCGTCTCCAGTTATTCGTAGCAACGAAACATCACACTCACTCTGTCCCGCATTGCCAGAGTCGTGTCAGATGATCAGAATGATGCGTAGATCAAGAGAAGCAAGATGAACGAAGAGAAGACCAAATTGGCGGCGATTTCGGAGAAGATTCGTGTCATCGAGGATGCCTTGCGCTGCCGCTACAGCGTCCAGCCTGAAGCTAAATCGTTTCTTTTTCAATGATCGTTTAATCGCTAGCGTTTGCGACCTTCGGATTCGGCAATTGCAGAATCGTCTTCCCTCGCGTGCCTCCTTGCCCTCCTCGCACCTGCTTTTATCTAGATATCGCGTACGCACCCGTTCCGCTTGTTATTCATAGTCGCTCCTCACATTGTCCGGTCATTCCAATTGCTCGATCTACGGTCTGGCGATCGACGCGACGCAACGGTTCGCATTCACAGGCGCGGACGACCACATCATCAAAGTGTGGGATCTATCCACAGGCTGCCTTCTGTATCCCTTCTCCACATCCCTGAGGGATAGACAAACCATCCGAGGTCACCGCGGGAAAATCACGGATATGGCGATCAACGCCAACAACACCATTCTCATGAGCGCCAGCGAAGACGGCATCATTTTCTTCTGGGACATCGCGCCGCTCACCACAGCCCGACAAGTGTGTTACCCCTGTTACCACTATTTGAGTTGCTGCAAGGGCCATCGCAGCTACATCTGCCAGCTGCGCTACGACGAGAACAACGACCTGCTGTTCTCCGTGGGCGACGACGGTTTCATCCGAGCGTGGAACGTATCCCTCCTCGAAACTCCCTTCGGCAGACAGCGCGCCTGCACGGAGAACGACCTGATCGCGTTCTCGCTGTACCACGGGCCCACACAGCCCACTCCGTTCAGTCGCGCCGACAAGACCGCCTCGCTGTACTCCGTGCTCTTCTGCGACCTGACCGCCGACGGACGGTTCCTCGCCTCCGGCTGTCTGGACGGCTCCGTGCATGTCTGGAGAATTCCAAAAATCGAGCGGAATTGCGACATGCGTCTCACGCACCAGGTTCGTCTTTTCCCGCCATCTCACTCCCAGTACTCGACCGCCGAGGCGGTTTCCCTCCGCGTCCAGACGCTGCGCGAGCACACGAAGGGCGTCGACACGGTCGTGTTTTCGCACGCGGGCGACGCGATTCTCACAGCCTCCGAAGTGGAGGGAAACGCGTGCGTGTGGAGCTGCTCGCCGGACTTCACGGTCTGCAAGCCCATGGTGCTTCATTGCGATATTAGTCCCGGTTTCTGGAATTCCGTAAATCGTAGACTTTTCGAAGAGTCGCAGCAGGGTGAGGGTGAGCAACTGTCTGTGGTCGCAGAACGACGACATGGTGATCACATCGTCGTGGCTGAAGCGTATGGAGAAGGGAGTGGCGTCGTTCGAGGTGGATGTGAAACTGTGGGATCCCACAACGGGTGCGGTGTTGGGCGTGTTGAATCGCATGGAGAAGCCGGTGATCACCGATCCCGTGAGAGGAGGGAAAGGGAGTGATGAATAGATTACGAACATGTATTTGTTGGAGGATGATCCCGATGTGCTGATGTCCTCTTGCTTTGGCGGAAAGCTGTGTTTCTGGGACCTCGCGGAGCAGAAGCTCATTTCCAAGTGGTTTCGACGCAGTCCGTGTTAGCATTAGGATGGACAATGTTCACACGGCGGGCCACAGCAACCGCTATTTCCTAAACGACCCGGTTCCCATTCTCGATTTCAGGTTCTGCCGTGAGCGAAACTCCATCGTTGGCGTGGACGACGACGGAAGCGTTCTCATGTACGATTGCTTCCTTGTTGTGATCCCAAGCTTTGGGTGTGACCGTCCCGAGAAGTACCAATACGCCCCCATGACCCAGTACTTTAGTCACGACTATGACCCAATTCAGTATTACGGGGATAAGTTCCCACTGGACCCAACAACACGCCAGCCGTTGGAAATGGTCCCAAATGGCCCCTTATTGGATTATTTGCGGGCCCCGTACCAATTCCAGCAACTCACGGATCCAGCACTGTCCACGTCAGATTGCTTGAAGGAGCGTCGCGAGGAGGTGGAGCGCAACTGGGCGCGTCTGAAGGAGGTGGCGCAGCAGGAGCGGAGCATGCATGACCAGACGGAAGCGGCAATGCAGCAAGCGGAGAACCAGGAGTTGCTGGACGAGATCGAGGAGGCGTCGGACGATGGGAACGCGGAGGACAACGACGAGTTCAAGATCGGGCTGAGCGAGGAGGAGGAGGAAGAGGAAGAAGAGAATGAGATGGAGGAAGAAGAGGAGGAAGAGAAAGCAGGTGTGGGGAAGAGGCGTGTGGTTGACTCGGATTCCGACGTGGATATCGAGGAGTTGGAGGCAGCGTCCTCCGTCGCCAGTCGCTCCACACGTTCGGCTCGCGCGTCACAGCCCGACGTGTACGCGAGGCGATACAAGCCGAACAAGCGGCGCGAGCATGCGAACGACGCCGTGGGCGCGAGTGTGTGTGGTGATGTTTAGATCATCGCCAGTGACGAGGACTTCGAGGTGTTCGACGAGGACGATGACTTCGAGTTGGTGGACGACGAGAAGGAGGAGGAGCTGGAGGAGGAGTTGGAGGAAGAGAAGGAAGAAGAGGAAGAGGAAGAAATCTTATCGTTTTCGGATCCATCGGACCCATCCGATTCGCCGAAGCCTCGGCCCAGGAGAAAGAGCAGCGAGCCGAAACCGAAGCCAAAGAAGAAGGCGATTTCGACAGTGCCTCCACCTCTTGTGGACTTCACACGCATCACGCGCAAACGTCGTGTGTTCACGCCGGAGTTGCTGAGTCCCACTCCCGCCACCACTACGCCGCGGTGCGCGTTCTGCCATCGGCTGGAGAGCCAGGTGGAGGGGGGCTTCGTCTCGAGTCACCCGTTCGTTGGAAAAGATGGGCCCCTCTCCGTCCACAAGATGTGTGCGCTGAACTCGCAGGAGGTGGCGCGATCCGCTTCGGCGTACTACAACCTGCAGAAAGCAGTGAATCGTGGAAAGAAGACTCGGTGCAAGAAGTGCGGTACCTTCGGAGCAAGTGTGATGTGTTGTGTGAATGGTTGTTTAAAGTGGTGGTGATGGTAGTACGTCAGATGTAGTCGTTATCACATTCCCTGTGCCGTTGAAGAAGGGTTGTTGTCTCCCGACGCAACACACTTCCCCTTCATTGACCAGAATCAGGCCTTTTTCTGTCACGATCACACTCCACTCAAAGACGATGTTTTGCTGAAAGCCATCGTACCTTCCCACTCGCCTCTTTACCCCTAGCCGTACGCTTCCTCCATCTTCGACCGTGCGTGGCTGCTCCAGACACGACCCTCCTTCTCCTTCTTGCCTCAGCTGGACGACGTGGTCGTGTACTTCCCGCAAGGCCACATCCAACACCTGCTTCAGTTCGGCGACCCCGAGTTGCCGTTCACGCTGTTCTCGTGTTGCGTGTGCGTCGTGCGGGCGTGTTCGTACCACTTCCCACACCACCTCGCACCGTCTTCTTCCATCGTGTGCCAGCTCCAACTCGAAGTCGTCGCGGCGCCCGCGCCCGAGTCTCAACTCCACAACGCGTTCGTCCGGTCCTTCTGCGCGCTTCCGCCTTCTCTCCACCTCCCTCGTGTCACCGTCTCGCTGCGCGACAGCGATCTCCCCGACTTCGTGTTTTCATACGACCGCTACACGCAGCTGATGGCGCGGCCCTGGAGCGAGCACGACCACTTTCAGATGGACTTCCTCAACGAGTGAATTGTCCTGACTGAGCGTGAGCTGTAGAAACAAACAGGTGGAGACCTTCGGAGGCACCGTGTTGCGACTCCGCAACGACCCACACTGGCGCGGCTCGGCGTTCGAGGCGGCGGACATTCTGTGGGACGGCAACGACGGCTTGCAGACGGTAAGCCTGTTCGAGACGAAGCCGGCGAGCGCGATCGACGCGAGGCGAGTGAGTGAGAGCGTGTTGGAGAAGGTGGAGGCGCTGGCGAAGGAGGAGTTCGCGGCGCCGTTCGTGGAGCCGGTGCCGTCGGAGTTGCCGGAGTTGGTGATGTATGACGCGATCGTGGCGGTAAAGATGGACTTCAAGACGATCATCGAGAGGTTGAAGAATGGGTGGTGCGTGGGGGTGTGAGATGAGATGCAGGTATTACCGGTCGTTGAGCGCGGTGAAGAGGGATCTTCAGCTGATCGCGGACAACTGCGTGCTGTACAATGAAGAGGGGAGCGAGCTTGTGGTGGAGGCGAGGGAGCTGACTGAGGCAGCGAAGAGGGTGTTCGAGGGGGTGAAGGAAGAAGAAGAGAAGGCGTTCGAGCCGTTGGGAGAGACGGCGATTCAGGGTGAGGTGGAGAGTGTGGTGGGAAGAGTGAGAGAGTGGCTGAGGCCTGTTGAGTCGGTTCTGGATACACCTCTTCCTCCATATCTCGTGTCTTACTCGGAGAAGCTGTAAGTGGTTGATCATCACATCATCACATCACATACTCACCTCCTCTAGACTTGACTGCTATCGTCCCATGACATGGTCCGACATCCAACTCAAGGTGCAGAACCACCTCTATTTCGCGCATACCGAACTGTACTGCGATTGTCGCAATTGTCTGTCGACGCTTCAGGCGCTTTATCCGGACGCGATGAAGACGGTTCCGTCCATCGTGCAGGACCTGAAGCAGTTGATGAGTGCGTACAACGTGGATGTGTAGAAATTGGTCCGATTTGTGACAGTTAGCGATGCGTTCGATGTTGTTGTGCAGCCGTTGGTGCTAACCCCTCCGGAAGGCACGCAATCGGAACAGAAGGAGCCTCAGAAGGAGCCTCAAAAGGAGCCTCAAAAGGAGCCTCAAAAGGAGCCTCAAAAGGAGCCTCAGAAAGAGAAGATCGTGATTCGGTTGAATAAGGAGAAGATGAGGAGTGCGCAATCGGGAGTGGAGAAGCGCGAGTCGCTAGAGTCGTTGCATTTTGAGTCTTCGAGCGAAGAGAATTCAGAGTATGAGAGCGAAAGGGCAGGGAAAACGAAGCGGAGGAGAGTAATGGAGTCGGAAGAGAGTTTTGAAGAAGATGAAGAGTACAGTTCTCCTTAGAAGAGTTGTTGTCTTGTTTGTCGTACACAGAAGCGAGTCCACTCTATTCTTTCGGAATGGCAAAGCAACGTCCCGACAAGAAACTCATTAAGAGCAGTAATTGACATACTGAGTGGTGATAATCGAATAGAGCCAGAGTCCGAAAGGCGTATTATCGCTATTGCCGAAATAGTGAAGACGTTGGTAGACGTAATTGCAGTAGTCACCCTGTGAAACGCATAGTCATACGACGAGAAGAAGGAGATCAACATCACTCGTTTCATTTCGGAAACAGCCCACAAATATGGACTCTCTTCAACTCCAAAGGTTTCCATTGCTTGCTAATGCTGATTGATCAGATGGTGGACATCATTGCTGCCATTCCAGAAGAATACAAGAATCTCTTGACTCCCTTTCTCAAAGTGAAGCCCGTAAGAACTGCATCGGGAGTTGCAGTTGTTGTATGCGGTGTTCCTTCTCTGTTAGGGATAGGCCGTCATGTGTAAGCCTCATCGTTGTCCCCACGTCGCCTACACCGGCAGTCCGTGCTTGTACTGCGCCGGAGGTCCGGATTCCGATTTTGAATACTCGACTCAGTCGTACACGGGATACGAGCCCACAAGGTATTGAATCTGTATTCGCTTCACTCCAACAGCATGCGTGCAATTCGCTGTCGTTATGACCCGTACATCCAGACGCGCACTCGTGTGGAGCAATTACGCCGTCTCGGACACAGCATCGACAAAGTGGAGTTTGTGGTGATGGGTGGAACGTTCCTTTCTCTCGAGCAAGACTACCAAGATGGATTCATAATGAAACTCCACGACGCGTTGTCAGGTCACCATTCCCACAGCGTCGAAGAGGCTGTGAAGTGGAGAGTGTGGGATGCCCCTCACGAGGTAGATACAGCGAACAGAGCATGTCGAAGTGCGTTGCCATCACCATTGAAACGCGTCCTGATTACTGTCTGAAACCCCACCTGAACAATATGTTGCGGTTCGGGTGTACGCGCATTGAGATTGGCGTGCAGAGTGTGTACGAGGTGAGAGTGAGAGAGGCGTGTAAGGGACAGGATGTGGCGAGGGACACGAATCGCGGGCACACGGTGGCGGCGGTGTGTTGTTCGTTTGAGCAGTCGAAGGTGAGTTGTGTGTCTTAGTGTGTGATGTTCGTGTTGTCTTGTTGTCTTGTTGTCTTGTTGTCTTGTTGTGTTATGTCTTGTTATGTCGTGTTATGTCGTGTCAATTCACATCACAACTCACTTCACATCAGTCAACTATCATCACATCACATCACTTCATCACATCACTTCACAACTCACATCATTCACATCACTCACCACCCCCAGGACTGCGGCTTCAAAGTCGTCACACACATGATGCCCGATCTCCCCAACATGGGCTACGAACGCGACATCCTCGGCTTCAAGTCCTTCTCTCTCCTCCACCTCACTCCCAGAGAACTCTTCGAGAACCCCGTGTTCCGCCCCGATGGCCTGAAGCTCTATCCCACGCTGGTGATTCGTGGGACGGGCTTGTACGAGTTGTGGAAGAAAGGACAGTACCGCAACTACCCACCAAAGTAACGCCTGGTGTGTGGTGTGATGGACAGCATGTTGGTGGACCTGACGGCACGTGCACTCAGTTTAGTTCCGCCGTGGATGCGTGTGTACCGAATTCAGGTAAGGGAACCGACGAGGAGTCAAAACAGAGGGATATCCCAATGCCGCTTGTGACCTCGGGAGTGGAGACAGGATCGCTTCGACAGCTCGCACTCCAGCGTTTGGCGGATTTGGTTTGAGAGGAGGTGATGATTGATGATGAAGGGACTGAGTTGCCACGACATCCGAATGAGGGAGGTGGGCATCCAGGAGATCCACAAGAAGATCCAGCCAACAAAAGTGAGCGGTATTGAAGAGGAGTGATGTGAAGGTGGAGTTGATTCGGAGGGACTATGCGGCAAATGGAGGGTGTGATGAATGCAAGTGATGTGAAGCATAGATGGGAGACGTTCTTGTCGTACGAAGACCCGGAGAAGGACATCCTGATCGGATTGTTGCGATTGCGAAAGCCGGGGTAGATAGCTCAGTTGTGAGGTGTGACAAGTAGACCCAACGTATTCAGAGAGGAGTTGAAGGGCAACGTGAGCATTGTGCGAGAATTGCATGTTTACGGTTCGGCGGTGCCTGTGCATGCCAGAAGCACTTCGCAGTTCCAGCATAAGGGTTATGGAACGTTGCTGATGGAAGAGGCGGAGCGAATTGCAAGAGATGAGCACGGTTCGGACAAGATCGCGGTCATCTCAGGAGTGGGCACGCGGCACTACTACAGGAAGCTGGGGTACCATTTAGATGGAGTGTACATGTCAAAGATGTTGATTTGGTGCGTTTGTTGGAATCATCCTCAATTCGAAGAGATGTGTTGCAAACCAAACAGGGTATTCATTAGTGTACATTGCTGAAGCTACAGGTAATGGTGGCATAGGGCGATAGCGCTTGTTCTCGTATCCCAACACGGCTCCCAAGCTGGTGGGCGTTTCCAACAGAGATGTGTTCGGAGTGTTTCCCTGATCAATCCGGCTAAACGGGGATCCGTCGTGGGACACGACCTCCGAAGATCGTTTCGAATTGGTTTTCCGAAGTTGTCGATTGCCCGTTTCGTTGGGCAAAAGGGAAGAAACGACGTGCTGGACCTGCTTTCTCACCACTTTGGTGATGGTTGAGGTGGGAAGAAGAACACGATTCGCATCGTACATCTCGAACACCGCCTTGCACAGAAGAGTCGACAGCTCCAAAACGCTACGCCTCAATCCATTGCCGACGACAATACCGCTCGTAAACGCGCGTTTCTCGATACGACGAAGGCAGGCACTGCGAAATCATAGAAAGAATGGCGCGATCGAGATTGGCGTAGTTCAGCTCCAGCGTATTCAGCGGAGGTCCTCGCTTCGACTTCGATCGCGACAATGATGTCAGACACAAGCTTGCCTACGCGTCAAAAGGGAGATACATAAATGCATATTCGTCAGCTCGCTGGGCGAGTTTCGCGATCGCCGCTTCTTCGGCGCTGTTTCCAGAATTCCAGAAATCCTCCCCAAAACAGCCATCCAGTTGTTGATAATCGACGGGAAAAGGCATGGGTTTGAACTCGAAAAGGGTCATATCAACGGAAGGCTCGCCCGAGGACAGGAAATAGTGCGTCAAGTCGGAGGGTTGTTGTGGATGCCGATTCGAAATCAACTGCGTGGAAGACGAAAACGGAGTCTGAGCGTGAGAAAGAGACAACGAGGCAACCGTCTTCTTCTCCTTCTTCTTCTTCTTGTTCGTCGTCTTCAGCAGTCGGTTCGCCCACAAGTCGCTTTCGTGAACCGTCTAGTGGTCAAATCGCATCATGATAATCAACCAGATCACTGATCGTGCTCAGTAATTCCTCGTCTTTCTCGTAGCAGGATTCTCCATTTCGCTGCGAAAAGAGCGTCAGATCGTGCGAAATGGGAGGGAAGAGAGACGGCGTGTTCATCAGCAGACATCTACGAATCACCTCATCAGCGATTACGAACATCGATCCGTCCTCATTCTTCATCTGCACTTTCGTCAGCTGAGGCTGTATGTCGTCGTCCAGCACCATGCAGTACTGTGGGTGTCGGAACGACTCCAGAAGGAGGGAAGTCACGAGTGGCAAGCACTGTTTGAGTTGCGGCGAGACGACATACAAATCGACGGAGGAGGACGAGACCGACAGGATACCGACGCACACTTCCTCCTTCGGCGGCTGCACGATGGAAGCTTCTGGAAACGCCAGATTGAACGCCGACTTGGCGGGAACGTGTGCGACCACACTACACCCAAAATAGGCGGGAATACTGGAGTCGCAAAGAGAGAAGAGTTCGTTGCGCGTGGGGTGTGTGGGAACCAAGGAGAAGTGAATTGTATTCCCGAGGATCACGTGCAGGTCACGTGCCATCTCCAGAGGGTGAAACCGATTCAGGAGTTGGATCGCTTTCTCTCCCTCCAAGCGAAGAGGCGGGTCGTTGGGGTGAAGCACGCCCAGAGAGCAGGACACGACGTTTCCCTCCATCTGAGAGGGGTTGTCGAAATAGGAGAGAAAACTGCCATTCCGCATTTGCCACTCCACTCTGCACCGACTTCGGATTCCGGGTCCCAGCAGCCGCGTGCACACGATCTCCATCTCGCTCGGCGAGACTTCAAACGCGCGATCGAACGACACGATGGGCAATCGCGATGTCCGGACCTCCTCCTTTGGGGCAGGAAGGGTAGCTGGAGTTTCGATTATGAGGCTCTCGGTTTGCGCAGGATGCGTTGTTTCACTCGAGGACGAGTCGGGGAGATGAGAGGGAAATGCGCAGGGCGACGTCCAGTACACGGACGCGTTCAGAAGCTTGGCCCAGATGAGCAGGTCGTTGCACGCGTTCGTGGAGAGAAGAGTAATCTTCACGAGACAATCCAAGTCCAAGTAGCTTTTCAACGGAAGATAGAGGAAGGAAGCCGTGTGAACGTCTGCCGGAACGGAGAGATGTGTCGCGGACTTGGTTTCCAGGTCAGGAACCAACCAAATCACATCCACTATGTCCGACGAGGAAATGTCGCTTTTCAGTTTGAGCAGCGAATCGTAGACAAAACGAAAATTGGTAGGCTTCGGAGGATTTTCCTCTTCCTGTTGAAAACGGGAAATGCGTTCACTACACGCATCGCTCAGTTGTTCAATGGCATCCACCGAGTGCACGCATGTCCACGGAATAAAGGACTGCATCCCAGGACACACCACGCTGTAAAACGTGTTCTCCACTGTAAATGAAGGCAACAATCACACGAATACCTTCTACGCCCCGATAGCACTTCAGAAAGCAATCGCAAAGGATTGCCAAGACGGAGCAATAGGCTTCGACGCTTCTTCGCTCGTCCCTTTCGCGATCCGCAAAGAGAGACGACGGGTCCTCCACCAGAAGGAGAAGCCTCTTCGACCCAGTCATGATTTGAAAAACAGGAAGGCGATTTGGTATTGATCGGGTTTTGCCGTTTCTTTCTCTCTTCCCTATCAACCCAGACTATTGTTGTATCGTGCCAGAGGACAAAGAACATGAGTGGTTCCGGAGTAGGGATGAGGCCGGGAGGGAATTGACGCGTTTAGTATGATATGGATGCGACGATCTTCTCTCCCGAAGGACGTATCTTTCAGGTGGAGTACGCGTCAAAAGCGGTTGCTGAGGCATCGTAACGCAGCGGAAGGGTGAGTCACCCCGTAGTACGTGTGTTGGCGTGAATTGCAAGGACGGAGTGATCTTGGCCGCTGAAAAGACGCTGAGTTCTGGCTTCGTGATGGAGGGATCAAATAAACACATTCACACTGTCTCCAAGTTCATTGGCGCTGTTTCCTTCGCTTGCTGGCATTCATTCCTGTAGGTTGCTGGAGGCTACACTCCTGATGGTCGCTATGCGGTGGACAGAGCGAGAGAGCACACAGTACAGTTTAAGGACAACTTCGGCGAGGAAATGCCGCCTAGAGTGCTTGCCGAGCGAATGGGGCAGTTTGTACATCAGTTCACATGCTTCGGAGGCGCGCGTCCTCTGGGTATCAACATTCTCTTCGGTGGCTACGACCATCGTGAAAAGAAATATGACTTATATCGCATCACTCCGTCTGGCCAGTGTTTCGTAGGATATCCACGCGTCCCTAACGTCTAGCGCCATTTCGCAGAAGCCATGGGCAAGGGTCGTCAGAACTGCAAGGCGGAGATCGAGAAGCACAACCTGGTGGACATGACGGTGGAAGAGGCACTTCCCTACGTGACGAAGATGTGTGATTGAGGGCAATGATCTGAGGATTAGGCTTTGCGAGCTGCACACAGAGTCAAAGAAGCCCTACGAGATTGAGCTCGGAGTGGTATCGGACGCGACGCAGCACCGTTTTGTGCGAGTGGAGGCGGAGAAGAAGAAACAGTTGATCGCGAACGCGCTGCAGGCGATCCAGGACGCGGCGAACGGTGATCAGATGGATGTTGAATAAGGGGGTGTTTGTTGTGATGAAGTGAGTTGATACTGTCATGAAGAGAGTGTGGTTCTGCCCAAGTCATATCATGAACAGATTGAGAAGATAACACTGCAAAGGATAAACCCTCAGAGACAACAAGAGGAACAACTCCAACAAACACCCCGCAAAAGAAAAGGCAAACAAAAAGCAGTCACTGGTTCTCGTCGAACCACGAGTAACTGGAGTCCGAAAGGAAGGACGAAATCCACGAGGGGCACGAGCACTGCTTCGTCTTGTCCCTCACCAAATCCGCCAGTAAAGTATACAAGTCCCTCTTCGTCACCACGCTGTCGATGCGATTGCCCCCGTACGCCCTCTGGACGTCCGCGATGATCGGCGTCAGGAACCGCTTCCGCGTGTTCACGAACCAGTTCGCGATCTGGTCTTCACGCAAGTTCGTCTCTGTGGCCAGCGCGTGCTTGGTCGCCGCGCAGGGGTACGGGTTGAAGAAGTGCGAGGGCTGCGTCAGCCATCGCATCAGGTGCGTTTTGGCAACTTTGGAGTGGTTCGGCCGCTTAAACGACTATTCGTGACACTCCAAAAACACGCGTGCTTTTACCGTGTCGCTGGCCACCTCCTCCTCCTCCTTCGGCTTCTCGACCGTTTCCTTCGTCTCCACGTGACACAAGTCCTCGTAATCGAGCGGCGACAAGTAACACATGTGGAACGTGTTGTCCTATGAATAAGGGCGATGACGCGTGCGCACGGGAAACAAACACAAGGAGGAATATAGTGGCGAGGGGAGCGAGGCCGGACTCAGCAGCTTCGGCTCGTGGCTCACGCCCTCCCTGTTCGCCGAAACGCCCTCCTTCCACTTCTGAGGGTCGAGAACCACGCGAGGCACAGCCAGCGTGACGGGCACTCGGTTGGGAGTGGGAAGCTCTGCTTTCTTCAGGCGCTTGTGAGGGGGAGGGTTGTTCACAGCGCGCTCGGGATACACGGGCTGCGCGACGCGCGTGTTGTAGTGACGCAGTTCGGGACGGGGGAGGGATGATGTGTCGATCGCGCGAAGACTCATGAGGATATTGGCGACGTCCACACTTGAAGCTGCGGGAGGGGGAGGTTGGCTTTCTGCTCCCTGCGGCTGCGACTTTGAAGTCCCGTTGAAATTGCACACAGCATTCTCCCCGTGAAACTTCAGGGCTGCCCGGTCATACTCCAGCGCCGCCTCTTCTCTCGTCTGGTATGATCCCAAATAGTATTTCTTTCCCTGGTGCTGGATTTGCGCATTCCATCGTCCTTCCGATGAACAACAAACCAAGTGGCTACCCGACTTCTCGTAGATGCCGCGATAGCTCCTGCAGCACTGGCTGCAGCACTTCCTGCTCTTACAGCATTTGCACCCACACCGCTTTCTTTCACGTTTTCCGCCCGCATTCTTCCACACGGACAACAACAGCTGGATTTCGTTATCTCTCACGGGAGACTTCGCCTCATCCCCGGTGACCGATTCTTCTTCTAGGAAATCAAGAAATCAGAGGACTCGGTACTGACTCTGCACGGTGTGGCGTTCTTCGCCTCTTCCGTTGCACAATACACTTCGGCATTCCTCTTCAAATGACGACAAATGAGCACATCCATACTGTTCCACTCCTGTTCCCCGTTTCAATGGAGTTGGGGGAAAGACGGCTAATGTCTAGAGGGTGTGAGTACGGCAGGGAGGGAGAAGAATCATTCTCTTACTTATCGGCGGAACTAGCGGTTGCCCCGTCTGCTGATTTCCGGGCTCCTTCTTGGGTAAGGATGCCTTCTTCGTTTCCAAGTCGATAGCCCCGTTATCGCCACCGTTTTTCCTGATTTCCCCTTCCGGATCCATGTGGATGACAGCCCTGCTGCGGCCAGAGTTCAACACAAAGCGAAAAGGGAGACTAACAATTTGACTCGGGTCATTAGACTTGCTGGGTTTTATTCGAGGATGCGACCCTACTCTATTTACACTACAGCGACGACAGAGGGGATTATCAGCGGACATGACCCCTTTGTTTTCGACAAGAAATGAAACGCCCGATCGGCAACAAACACGATTACAATTATTCTTCAACTAACTGTGCCTTCTCCTTCACCTCTTCTGCAGCCGCGTTCTTTGGCATGGTCGTGGGGACGTCTGGGAGCGAATTCACCACATCGGCATCCGCGGCGATGGCATCGTCCACTTCCTTCAGATAGTCGTCCACGTCCTCCTCCTCCAAAACCCGCTCGTTGATGCAGTTCATCTCCTTCATGTATTCGTCCAAGTCGTTGAGGCGATCGTTGAGCTTCTCGGGGTCCATTTCGTTCATGTCCTATGACTGACTCCATCCCCACTTCGTTACAGCCGCGATCTTGTCCATCACGGACGCCACGTTCTGCATCACATCGATGAAGGTGGAGCACATGTCTCCCTCCTCGATGTCGTGCAACTAGCCATTCAGCAGGAAACAAGCCCATACTCTGTCGGTGATCGTGCTCACACGGCTGACCATGTTCTTTATCGTGTCGTTGCACTGCTTCTCGAGCTTTATGAAGGACATACACCCGGCCTACAGTCAAGAGGAGACAGAACCACTACGTCATCCTTTGCTTTTCGTCTTTCGATGGCTTGGCGATGGTACTCTTCCTTCGCCTTCTGCTTCTATTCGTTACACTGCGGAGAGGGGACGACTTCTTTGATAATGGCCGTTGTTCTTTGCAGCGTCCGCTTGAGCTGCGAGCGCGCGGCCGCGAACTCCTCGATGGGCACAGCACTCTCCCTTCCAACGATTTCGGCGACCTTCGTCACCGTATCCTTGAGTTGCTCTTCTCGCGGTTTGTAATCCTTCTGAAATGCGTCCAGGCAGGCCTTGTCGTCTTCCGTAAGATCGGCGGCCTTCTTCTTCAGAATCGTCTCCACTCTGGAACAGTCTCCATTTATATCGATCTGCAGGTGATTCATCCGAAATCCATAGTACTTCGACAGATTGGGATGCTCCCATCGTTCAATCCTTTACTGAGAGCAAGTGTCGTGATTTGCAAACGCGCATTCCATCTCGTTTTTGGAACAAACTCACTATTCGCGCACGACTGCCTTCTTCATCGCCAGCACCCCCTTCTTCAGCGAGGCAAACACACAGTAAACGATTCGGACAAACACCTTCACCGGGTTTCCGACAAGACCATAAAAGCGCTGCAACACGATGAACAGCACGACGGCCACTAAGAAGCCGAACGAGAGATAGAGCACTCGCTTTTCCATCTCGTCCCGCTTCTAGGAAATCAGTCCTACTCGGTAGACTTACGATCATGCGGGTGATGGTTGAGCCCGACTTCTCCATGGTGGATTCGTAGCCGCGCAGGGATGTGTTTGTCTTCTACACATCACCCTCAGCAGGCTGGAGTACGCCGATGGTTGTGTTGTCGCTCTCCAGCAGAGAGCCGCTGTTGATCAGTGCATCCTGGTTCTCTCCGAGAATAGCGGCAGTGTGTCTGAGCGACATTTCAATCTCCTGTGCATTTCTAATCCTAAACAAAGAAAGGAAGACATACTTTGCAGCGTCCTGCATCGAATGACTCTGTATCGACGATTTTGACCCTACCGATGATCGTTTGACTACGACAAGTACTCTCCAACAACTGCTCCCTCTCACTCGTTCTCTTTTCGGACTGGATCTTCCGCTGCGCCTGGTTCCAAAGCTTTCGCGTCTACTCATGACCTCGAAACGCTCCTTCTCACCTTCATTCGCAGGCTCTTTAGGCTATCGCGATACTCTTCGATCGCCGGGAGTTCACAGTCATAGAACTACCGAGTGAGTGCAATAGAAGAGAGATACTTCGACACACTCAAACAGTACATCTTCCATCTCCTTTTCCAACGAACAAATCTCCTCATGCATATGGACAATCTGTGCATGATACAACCACGACAATGAAACCTCTTCTCGACGATTTGCCTCGTGAACATCGTGAAGACACTTCTCCAGCTCGTCGTTCCTCTTCTTGATGGTGTGAGACAGATTTGCGAGAGTGCTGATTGAATCCATAGACCGTTAATGAACAAACACCGCACACACTGCTAAAAGAGTACACTTGATGGTCTTCTGCGGAGTTTGCAACCGAACCATCCTCCAAACACTCCGTAAACGAGTACGCTTCTGAGAAGGGAAACACGCCTTCCGGAGCTTGTATCTTTGTAGCTGGGTTGCAACACTCTGAGAAGTGATATTCAAGAGGTTTCTTGTCTGTTTGTTGAGGAGGGTGATTGAGTTGTTCTTCCTGTTGAAGAGCGTGACTGACTTGTTCTTGCTGAGCAGACTGCTTGACTTGCTCTTCTTGAGGAGACTGAACAACACGCTCTTCCTGTTGAGGAGACTGAACCCCTTCTTCCTGTTGAACAGATTGAACAGCACCATTCTCTTCCAGCTTCATCGACTGACCAGTCTCCCCTTCCCTTCGTCGAACACACTCACTGATCCTCCGAACAATACTCGAAGGATGCTGCGGAAGATCCTCATAGTTCAGTGGAGTCGAACACGGAATAAGAAGGGTAGGAAGGAAATGATGACGCAACAGTCTCATATCCTCCTTGTTGTGGTATTGCCGTTCTGTCCGTTCATATGCCTTGAAGGTGGACGATGCAGCATCGGGTATTACTTCGATATACAAGTTTTGGGAAACTACATGATTTCTACGAGTAAGACAAGTATGATAACAACTACGTCACTTCTTTCTTTTCAGTGAATAAGCGAATGACGACGGAGACGATCGAATTGAAGATCTCGCTCGTGCTCCTTCCTCGGACCGAAATTCCGGGAAAGAGTGCACTATACACCTTCTGCAGTTGCAGGAATGTCATGGTAGTGATATCCGAACCGTTGACGAGAAGAACGTTCGATGCAAGGATGTCGGCAACATCACTGCTGTTCCTATCCATGGGGGGAACTGCTGCTGCTCTCGCACGGTGTGGAAAGAAAACAATGGTAAAAGAACACACCCTCACTCCTTCGCACTCACCTTGGCCTCGAGGTACTTGCGCACCGCCTCATAGGGATCCTCCTTCACCTTGTCGTTTGTGATCACACTCTACCCCTGAACCAAAACCGCGAAACGGACTTGATAACGCTGCATCTCGACGAAGAGAGCCTCGTTCTGCTTCTTCTGGCTCGCCATCGCCTTCTTGCTCGGGACCTACACATCACCGTCCCAATTCATCGACGAACACTTCGGTTTGCAGAGGCCTGTGGCTCGGGTATATTCTTTTCGATTTCGCTCATCACCATACTACGCCTCAACAGGAATCGACACTATGACTCTAATTGCTTCGCGTCCTTCTCCCCCTTCAACAGTTTCAGTACCATGTCGCTCTTCTTTGCCATCACGTGTGTTTTGTTCAGCAGACGCTTCCGCTGGCCTCTACAGAATGAAAACAGTACGGGCATTCATACCGCGTGAGCGTTGCGGGATTAATCGCCGTCACCTTTGAAGACGGTGTCTGGGGCTTTTCTACTGCTTACGCTGCCGCAGAACGACTACGCTTCTCGGACTTTTCTCGGAGCTTCTTTCGGACCATGGGAGCCAACAATTCTGTAAGAAACAAACAGCCACTTAAGGCAGAATGACAGCCATTTCGGAAGGCTTGATGGGGTTCAATCTCCAGTTGTAGAAGTAGTAGTGGAGAGTGCCGTCTCCGCGAGCAAACTTCAGGTCGTCGAACACCGTCGCGTTGTTCATCACCTCGAGCGCGTTGAACACGTCGCCGCCCTCGTTCTTCGCCGCGATGATGCCGTCCGCGAGCAGATCCTTCAGCGACGTGGTCGTGTTGGCGTAGTAGTAGCAGTAGGTGGCGGTGAACGTGTCGTACTTCTTGTTGTCGATCACCGAGGACTGGATGTGGAAGAAGGAAATGAAGTCCGTGATCTTGTGCGTTTCCGGATTCTCCACGACGTAGCTTCCGATCACGTCCTCCTGCGGAAGGAGGTAGTGCTGCGCCTCCTCCAGACTCATTTCGGGGTACACGGTGAATCTACTCCTGACCTCCTCTTTCACGCCCCTACTGCTTGAGGTAGTCATTCAGCAGCGCGAGCACCTGGGGCATATCGCGCTTGCACGCACGGCGGAATCCCGGAATGGAGAACTCCTACGGATGATGAGAGGAGGGGAGAGGCACCTGGTGGAGACTCAGGAAGCGGATGTAGCTCGAGTACGTGAGACGCGACGGGACGCTCGCGAAGCCGATGTCGATCAGCTTCTTGGGATTCAATGCGCGGTGGAAGTAGCTAGAATGACACGCGAGAACGAAACCTACGTCGCCTTCGTAACCGGAGTGGGGATCTCCGTTCCGGCCGTGTAGATGGCTTGCCAGCCGTCGTTGCGATTCACACGACGCGTCAACTCCTTGATGAGCACGGGCGCGAGACGCTTGCTGCGGATCTTCTTGTGGACGCAGAGGAAGTTCACCTACGCTGAAGACGCTCAAGAGGAGGTACATCGACCATCTTCACCGACTTGTCGCGAATGTGGACGGTCTGGGGAGTGCCCGAGATGAAGCCGAGGAGCTTTCCCGTCTTGGCATTTCTCACCGCAATGTGGTACTCCTTGCGATAGCCAGGAGGCGTCAACGCCCTGCCCCTCATTTCCGCACCCAAATCCGTACCATCGCAACGTCTTGATGCTGTAGGCAAAACGGAACATGGCCTGGTCGTCCTCGACGTAGTTCTCCAAGAGCAGCGTGTACAGCTCCTCCGCCTAGCCATAAGAACGCGCGAATGGAGCCCACCTCCGTGTCGTTCATAATGTCGATATCATACCACTCGAAACTGGGAGGAAGCTTGTAGGGAGTAGCTCTAATTTCCTCCGGCGTCTTGACCACGTCGATAGGTCCCTCCTCGCCGACTTCCTCTACGGCTCGTCCAGGACGCCATTCTCCTACGCTTCTGAGGAACGGGCTGGGTGCTCCAAAAGAGATGATTGTCAGATTCCTTCGCGACTTCCATGGAGAATAACACTGACCAACAAACACAGCTCGAGACACATGTTACAGTTAGGCCTATTCGACAGAGCCAGTGGTGGAGTACTTGGAGATGGACTTGCTTCCCTCGGACATGGCGTGCTTCGCCAGCT
>ERZ1106948.118-NODE-118-length-38246-cov-38.653662_pt1 | contig 38246 bp, 53 predicted proteins | sample MGYA00403673_ERZ1106948 | MGnify/ENA primary metagenome ERZ1106948 (study PRJEB35170, sample SAMEA104062409) | human gut metagenome | biome: human gut; feature: human-associated habitat; material: faeces | place: Denmark | collected 2012-05-07 ...
ATTTCTCTCCATCGTGACCTATAACTCCCATACAATTCACGCATGGAACAGAACGACGATACCAGCCTCTACAACGCTCAACTCTTCAAACACGCTTCCATTCACACTTTCGGAAAGTGCTTCGTTCCCTCTCATATCATGAAACAACGACAACTCAATAACGGAACGCCTGCGCTCTTTCGACAACAAGTATCTCTATACACCCATCTCCATTCTAGAACAACACCTTCGTCGCTGTACTCTGGGAATCCAATTCACAGTCACACTCCCTCCTCCTCTATCCCTCCTCCTTCTACAACCACGCTCATTCCTTCCCTTCACAACACTTCATCTCTGTCTCCATCACGCCTCTCACCAATCCCCCAGTCGCACTTCGACTCTCTCTACAAACCACTCTCAACCAACACTCGCCTCTCTTCAACAGACGTCTCGCCCAGTTCCTCCACGGATGTCCTCTCCTCCTCGACGGTTCATTCCTCCTCGCCTCACACTCCTACCGCCTCGTCTCGTCTCCCTCGCTCTCTCCTCTCACTCACAGATCCTCGCCCCACGCGTCTGTCGTCATGTGCACTGTCGACACCACCCTTCTGTTACAGACGGTGGAGACGAGCGACGCGCCGACTGGCGAACTGAAACCCCTTCCCGCCAACCTCCACTCGATCCGCTGTCCACTGCCTGGTCTGGAGACGTGCTTCCACGCGATCGTGACGTCGATCCTGTACCACCGCAAGTTCGAGGAGACGATGCGTTCGTTCGACGTGGGCGTGTTCCGCGGGATTCTGTTGTGTGGCGACCATGGTGTTGGTAAGACGCGCGTGGTGAGTGTTGTGATGGAGTTGTGAGTTAGATCGACCTGGCTGTGAGTGCGTGTGCGCCGTACATTCACCTGTTGACACAGCGCGTGTGTGCGACGTCGCTGCAGGGCGAGAACCGCGCGAAGAAGTTGAGTGGTGTTGGGTGTGTGTTGTGTGTGATGTGAAGAGGTGTTCGCGCGTGCGAGCGAGTTCGCAGAGACGTCGGCGTTACACGTGTCTGTGGTCGTGTTGGAGAGTGTGGACGAGATGTGTGTGAAGCGCGACGAGGTGGATGGAGAGAACAGCGAGGTGGTGTCGCAGTTGTTGACGAGCATGGATGGACTTCGTAAGACGACTCGCGTGTTGGTGATCGCGACGTCAGTGCATTCGTACCTGTTGGACGAGGCGTTGCGTCGCGCGGGTCGTTTCGACAAGGAGTTCGAGTTGCGAGCGCCGACGCGTGTGGAGCGAATGGCGATCCTGCGTTACTACTGGCGTGTGTATGGATTGGATGATGGGTTGTGTGTGGAGGCGTTGTCGTATCTGACGCGTGGATTCAGTGGCGCTGATTTGGAGTTGTTTGTGTGGAAGTGTGCGAGTGAGCGTGTGAAGGGCGAGTTGTGTGTGAGGGATGTGTTGGGTGTGTTGGAGAGCGTGACGCCGACCGTGATGAAGAGCGAAGAGAGTGTGAGTGGGATAAGTTGGGACGAGATTGGAGGGATGGAAGAGGTGAAGAGCGAGTTGAGGCGTTGTGTGGAGTGGCCGATGAAGTACGAGAGTGAGTTCCGTCGTTTCGGGTTGGGGGCTCCCCACGGGATTCTGTTGTATGGTCCGCCGGGTTGTGCGAAGACGACGTTGGCGCGCGCGTTGGCGAGTGAGGCGCACACGTCGTTCTGGACGATGAACACGTCGCAGATCTTCTCGCCGTACGTGGGCGAGTCTGAGGTGTGTGTGGTTGTGTGTGTTGAGAAATAGTACCGAATTCGGTCACTGTTCGCGCGTGCTCGAGCGGCGGCACCGTCGATCGTGTTTCTGGACGAGATCGACGCGTTGGTGTGTAAGCGAAGTGTGAGTGGAGGCGACGACGTGGTACAGTCGCGTGTGATGGCGACGTTTCTGACGGAGATGGATGGTGTGGAGTGTGGTGGGGGTGTGTTGGTGGTTGGGGCGACGAACCGTCCCGAGATGATTGACGACGCTTTGTTGCGTCCTGGTCGTTTCGACAAGTTGATGTGAGTGATGTTGTGTGTGTTGAGAGTTAGTTACATTCCGCCGCCCGACGCGAAGGGTCGCGAGTCGATATTTGGTGTGTACAAGAAGAAGTATGGATTGGAGGGCGATGTATTGAGGTGGAGTGAGTTGAGTGATGGTTTCTCTGGCGCGGATATCGAGAATGTGTGTCGAGAGAGTGTGTATATGTGTTTGAGAGAGGAGAGTGGTGGAGTGAGAGAGAGTGGTGGAGTGAGAGAGAGTGATGGAGTGAGAGAGAGTGGAGTGAGAGAGAGTGGTGGAGTGAGAGAGAGTGGTGGAGTGAGAGAGAGTGAGAGAGTGAGAGAGAGTGGTGGAGTGAGAGAGGAAGTGGTGTTGAGGGCGCTGAGGACAGTGAAGCCATCATTGAAGAAGGAGGACTTGTGTAAGTATGTGGCGTTTCGTGACGCGTTTTACAGTGTTTGATTTGTTTGTTGGAGCTCTTATACGATTCGAATAGCTGATGAATGAGTAGCGCAAATAGCATGGATTTTGACGAAAGGAAAGCGCTATTGCTAGTGAAGAGCGAGAAGGGTAAACTTGCCTACAAGAATGGTCTAGAGGATAAGGGGAATAACATATTGATAGAGAAAGGCGTGAGTGGCTTGATAGCGGTGGCTGTTGATAGAAGAGAGTTGCTGGAGGTGGAAGGAGTGGATCTAAGTGGATTAGAGTACAATCAGATTGTAGATTTGAGTAGTGAAGGAGATCGTTGGGAAGGCACTGTACTGAAGAACAAACCGTGTGGATGGGGTGTACTATACGACAGAAATAACCAGAAGGTGTATGAGGGCTTTCGGGTTGGGGAACTGAATGTGTGCTATGGAGTCCATTACTACAGTGATATATCCCAAATTGAGTATGAAGGATGCTGGTGTGATGGGTCCAGATGGGGCCGCGGTGTTCAGTATGACCGAAAGGGAGATGTGGTGTACAGGGGCAAGTGGCTGGATGACAGGCAGTTGGAGACGCGAGTTGTGATGAGTTCGGAAGTGGAGCCGCTTCACAACCACATTGAGGAGTGGGTAGTTAGCGATGCCTGCTGCAATGGAGAGGAGTGGGGCGTACTGGATCTGAGTGTGATGCCGCTTCTCCGATCGGTTGTCGTTGGAAACGGGTGCTTTCGGCATGTGACTGTATTGAGGTTGACTGGGTTGGAGGAGTTGGTGAGTGTGTTGGTGGGCTCTGATAGCTTCGTGAGTGGGATGAGTGGAGGTGAGTTCTATTTGAAGCACTGTCGGAGGTTGAGAGAGTGGAGGGTCGGAAGTGGTTCCTTCAAGGAGTTTTCTATGTGTGAGATCGAAGACGTGGAGGCGTTGGAGGTGATTGATATTGGAGGCGTGATGGAGGGATGTAACAGCTTCTTTTGCGCATCGCTGGAGTTGAGGAGTTGTTGTGTGGCTTCTTGGATGATGAACAGACCTGCCTTCGCTCAAGTGTCTGAAGTTTGGTGCCTGTGCGTTCTCCTGCTGCACTCGCGTTGTGTTTGAGAGTGAGGGCGATTCGTGTGGGTGATTGAATAGACTTGCCGGAGTTGGAATCCATTGAACTGGACTACGCTGCATTCTCCTTCAAAGACCATGACGAAAGCACGCTGATCATGCGAAGTGTTTCTTGTTGGATAACGTGATTGAGTAGATCTGCCAAAGCTCACTTCACTCACGAATGGGGCGCTGGGTGCGTTCATTGACCCGCATCACATCGTTGTTGAGAGTAATAGTAGAGAAGCGTAATGTGATGAATAGATATTCCCAACCTTGTCAATGTGGATATGATGCTCGCGTTCGTCTACAAGGATGACGTTAAAATGAACAGTGTTCCCTCCCTCCTTCTCTCACGAGTAGATGTCTCTGATTGTCTCCGACAGTTGCTTTCTAAACCTCGTTCCCCTCTTTGTTCCTTAACCACATCGGGAGTCACACTTCGTTTGAACACTGGTCCCACAGCAAAAGAAAACACAAATCGTTATGCCCACCACGATGCTCCGAAGACTCGCAATCATCAAGTCGAAGCCAAATTGTATCACCTTAGCCCTTATACACTCCTCCACATTCTCATACTCTCTTCTCGCCTCGTTTCCGTGAGCACTCTCACATTGGAGAATTCCCGCGGGAACCGACAAATCTTGGACAGCATCATAAGCAAAAACGGCATAACCGATAGAGTGCAATGGAAAAGGAAGTTGGAACCCTGCTCGACCGATTGCGATTTATGCAAGAAGACCTCCATTTGGACATTCCCGAGGGCGTGACTGTTGAAGAAGACGAAAAGGGATTCCAGGCGTTGCAGTCGAAGATTTTGAATCAGATTTCTGAAGTGAAGGACGTAGGGCGGAAAACGGCTTGGAGTCTGATGTCGTAGCTGATCGAAAAGCGAAATGAGCTGACCGAGCGTGGTGCGAATCGCAGGAAGGTGATCGAGGTGAACGCGTCTGTGTTTAAGAAGTTGAAGGATATCGCTGGCAACTACGAGAAGCTGAAGGAGAAATATGAAAAGGACAAAAAGAAGCGCATCGTAGGACCGCTTTTGCGCGTTGAAGCCTAATGGTCGTAGAGAAAGCTATCCCCTGAAGAGCTGAAGGATCGCTTGGACGCGCTTGCGGCCATCCAGGCCCAGATTAAGCAGGTGCAGGAAAAGAGCGAGGAGGGACAGAAGGCGATGACGCTCGACACGACAATTGGTTTTGCCGAAACAACCTCGTTTGAGATTAAGAAGCCTGAGGCCGAGCAGGGCACGCAGGAGAAGAAGAAGGAGCTGTTCGGCGAAGTGGAAATGGCTGTGGGAGGAGGTCCGGACCTGACGGAGTCCCAGCAGCAGGGCCTGGTGCAGATTGAAAAGAACCAGCAGGAGGTGGACCAGATTCTGGAGATGATCAGTTCTGGAATTGATGATTTGCAGGGAATGGCCGAGGGCATGGGCGACGAAATCGCGAAGCAAAATAAAATGTTGGACGAAGTCGAAACGACGGTGGATCGGACAAACGAGCACATGCAGAAGGTGCAGCAGAAAATGCACTCCACGCTGCAGAAGACCCGAGGCGGAGACAAGTTCTGCATGGACATGGTCCTCATTTTCGTTATCGTGGCGGTGGGTCTGTTGATTGTGAAGCTGTTTACATTGCGTGTTTGTACCGAAACAAGTGCATTACTCCGTCTAGTGAAACAAGTGCATTAGTCCGTCACACGACCCTGGTTCTTCAGCGTTCTCCATCGGTCCTTCAGGTTCACATTACTCCGACCAGTGATGTGCATGCTGCTACGAATCTGGCTCCAGTTGCCCACACCCCACTTCTGCACTCCATAAATCAAAAGCTCGTCCTCCTCCAACGTCCAGCGGCGGCGCGTCTGCTGCTTCGTCTTCTTCACCTTAATCGCAATCGTGTCTCTCCTAACTCTAAACTCCCACAACGATCTTCACTTCCTTGCCGCCTCCCGAATCGCGTCTCGCTCCTTCTCGCCGTCGTCCGACTCAGAATCCGAAGAGAACGAAATCTACTCCTCAACACGCTTTCCCGCCAGCCACCTCCTTCGCGCTCTCGTGCGCCTCGTTCAGCTTTCGTCGGGTGAGCGTTCGAGTGATGTTGGTAATGCTCACGGGCGCCTTCGGCTCGTTCAGATTCGATGGTTCGTCAGCGATGCTCGACTCGTTGAAGGTCAGAGAGGTTTCGGAGGGCAAAAGGGTGGTTTCGTTGGTGAGCGCGGGAGTTTCATCGTTCATCACGGGATGTGTAGGATCGGTGAGGGTTGGGACTCCGAGGAGAGAGACTTCCGTTTTTGTGATGAAAGAGCACACGGTGGTGATCAGGGAAAGGACGCTGGGCGATTTCAAGAGAAGGGAGATGTGGGCGTCAACGTAGTTGTCGTCGTCGTCGAAGCAGTCTTTGAGTTTATCGATTATGTCGTTCAGAGCCAAGGAAGTGAATTCTACACATCACACACGTTCCCAGAGGAAACGGGAAGGCGGAAGCGCGTCTACGAGTAGCCGCATCGCGTAGCTGCATTGGTTGTTCCTGATCAGACTCACCAGTCTCAACACGTTAACCATTGCGCTATACTCCTCAAAGGAGTCGTCGTTCTCTATGTGCTTTTTCTACGATAAAAGCAAACGAGAAGCATCACGATTTCCTGAAAAGCCCTCACAGCCGGATTTGGATTCGTAGCGTCAAGGATCGATGCAACCTATAGAGTGACTGTCGAACAACAACGAGTACTCCCGTGTATGCCGAAAAGAACTCCAAACGCGTCCACTCCGTTGTATCTTCCCGAACGACTAGACTCAGTTTCTCTAGCGTTTCCAGTACGACTAGACGTCATATCGAAAGACCCGGGCGCCACCTTTCACATAGTCTCGCTCGCGCTTGAAGCAATAATACTCGAGCATCTTCTTCAAGCATGTATTTCTAGAAATGGATGAATGCCTGCCCATTCTCCTCAAGTTTGAATGGGAACGATTTGAATAGACGACAACACCAAAAGAGGGGGTCCCAACAAACAAACGAAAGGAATAAAGTTACCAGCCACCCGCGTCACTCATCTTTCTCGTCCTCGTAAAGCTCAGCTTCTGGAAGTCCTTGTCGTCCTCCTCCTCAGTATCATTGTACGACAACGGATTGCTCTCAAAAGCGTGCGTCTCCTGCACCTCGATCGACCCCTCCTCGTAAAACATCGACACGGACAGCGCTCGCTGCCTGTGGGCCTCCTCCTTGCCACCCTTCTTTTCCCGCGGTTTCTTGGGCACTGTGATGGGCGTGGACGACTCCAACGAGCCGTGCGACTCGATCGACATGCTCAGCGAGGACGCGGAATCCGAAAGCTCCAATTCGTCGGAATCATCATCTTCATCCTCATCCTCGCTCTCCTCCTCCTCGCATACTACATCCGACCAGTTCACGTACAGCGGCGTGATATACTTGGAGCTCGCCTGCAGCAGGTACGGGTCGAAGGGGAAGAACGAATCCAGCGGGTTGTATCCGCTCCCGATCTCAAACCGGTGCGCACCATCTACCCATCACACTCCCACCCAGATTCCACCGTGGTCGGCATGCTCACTCATCTGTGCAGTGATCAGGTATTGCGCATAATCACTGTTCAGCACGCTCACGTTCAGCAGACACAGGCGTCGACACACTCGCATGAACTCGCTCGCGATCGACCGGATACAGTACTAGTCATGATCACCGCCCTCGTCGCCCACGCGCAGCGGGTCCAGCGGGCTGTTCAGAATGCGCGTCCAGTCCCACTTGCGCAGGAACCCCACGCTGTTGCTGTCCTCGAAGCGTTTGCTGGTGAAGCACAGAATGTAACACACTGCCTGCATATGCGAGTAGAACACAATGTGACCCGGGTCGCCGGGGTTCAGCGGGTTTTCTTGCGTCTCGTAGCTATGATTATGATCATGGATCACTGAACGTACATGTCGATGTACTTGTTGATCCAGGTGAGAGAGAAGTACAGCACGCTGCGAATGATGTCGACGCTCACGAAGTTGGCGCGGCAGATGAAGGACGCGCAGTACGCCGAACAGGTCTGACGCGTGATGGTCGGCGCCTCTTCGGAACAGTACCAGTCGACCAGTCTGCCAACGAAACTAGGGTGAATGGAGTGGCAAAGAGGTACCGCTCGACGAAGGAGGGATCGAAATGGCAGATGTAGAAAAGGAGGAATTGCGTATATTTGCTGCGGTGCGTGAGCATGATGCTCTTCTCGAACACCTTCTGGAGAATGCGGAATAGGATCTTCGCATTGTCCGCATTCTCCTGAATCTGCGTGTCGATGTACTCGAACACGAGGAGCAGGAGTTCGTCGAGCTTTTCCGACAGTCCGTCCTATCCTTCACAACAGACGACGAGGCGTACCTCAGATTGCGCATCGCCAGTGCTATCGTCGTCGTTGTCGTCCACAAGGATTTCAACCTGATGGTTACAGCGAGACTAATGGAAGTACGTCGATGGAAATGAGCTTCTCCACGAGGAGAGTCAATCCGCGCTCCCGAAGCACGGGCGCGTACGAAAGAAGGCGGAGCAGCTGCGAAACGGCGTGTCTGTGCAAATAGGTCTCTTTCGTGATGAACGGGAAGTTTTCCTTGTAGCATGTCAAACACACCTGACCGCTCAGCGGCGAAATGCGGAGAATGGCTTGGATCGTTGCGTGGATGAGCTGGAGCAACTTGGATCGCAGCTGCTCATCTAATCGTGAGCACGCTGGCCACTGTCTCACCTAGCACCTTTTCCGCTTCCACGGGGTGATTTGGAACAGCCAGCTCCATCATCTCCCGAAACAGCATGTTGAAAATCAGCTTGTTGAAGCTACTGCTGATGGAGGCAAGCGCCTTTGAAAAGTCGGTGAGAGCAACCGCGATTTCGTAATTGCCGTGAAAGGGGATGTGCAAAACGATCGACACCAGATCGAAGAACTGCTCGACGTTGTTGCAAATCAGGTTAATGCAATGGCCGATACTCGCAGACATCGATATCACTGCTTCCGTGTCCTGAGGATTCGTCAGCAGCTTCTTTATGATGTCATAGGCCTCCTTGTCACCCTAAGCCATCAAACGCATAGAAAGAGAGCAAAATACACGCAACTTGCATTCAAGAGCGTTTCGGATGAAACGGGTTGTCTCATCCTCCACGACTTTGTTATTACGCAGCTCATCCAACTTCATCCTAGTCTTGTCTCAAACCAGAGTCAGAATGCTCCTTGCGTGGGAAGAGAATGAAATACGAGTTGACAAAGGAATACCGTGATACCGGAATAGTTGGGATTGTGGGGTCATGGGGAATGATGGAAAGGGAGTGGATTTGGTGAGATTAAAGGACGGAGAGATGATAGGATGAATGGGAGGGTTAATCGGGGTTTTGTGGGAATGGAGTTCATAGTCAGGGAAATGAGTTGTTGCTGTCTGTACTATCCGATTGTGGATTCGTTATCGCAAGCGAGTGGTAATCAAACCCGAAGTCATAAAAACAGATCCATGTGAATACCCTATTGCAACCAGTTCAATAGTGGATTCCATAACATCATAATCCCCTTCATGGGTCAAGAAAATGAGAATGAAATGAATACGGACAAGGGCGCATATCGTTATCGGTACACTCCTCATTTATCTCGCGAACAAGAAGGGATGGCCGAGATTGAGCAAGGTATTCACATTAACCCTTCCATGACTGTTAGTAATCGGGTTGCTTGATCAGACTCTGCCTCCTGTGGATAAGGTCAAACAGGATTACGCAGAATGGATTCAGTATTCTCCTTATCTGTTAGGGGTTGCACGCTCTGCATGAATCATAGTTATGATTATCTGCAATTGCGAGAGTTGGAGTACAACTGCAGGAACGTTCAGTGGATTGCTGGAACACAACGGTAGTACTCTCCAAATATGGTTGAGAATAGGGAAGCGAAGAAGGATTACTCGATTGAGCGGTTCTACGTGTCCTCCGCTTCTCCAAACTGTCAAAATGACTGTATCATTCAAATGTCCATGCAGGTGCCCGATCCCCGCGTCGAGGTCGATTTGAAGAACTTTGACGAAGAGGGACTGAGTAGCGTTATCTGTGCTGAAATGAGCATGTAGCCAAGACCAAAACAAATGGCGTGGATGGGCGGTTTAGCACAGTGTATCGCGTGTACAGTCCTGGAGAGATTGTGAAGTTCGCGTTGCCCATCCTCTCAACAGTAGAATGCGTTCCTGTCCTCAAGTCTCCGATCTGATTGCGACGACTGACGCCACGGGCAGTGTGTTTCTGTTTGATCTCGCACGACACCCATCGTCTCCGTTTAACACGGACGCCCATCCGCAATACACGCTTCGCTCGCACAAGGCCGTCTGCCACGCTCTCGATTGGTCGATGATCCGCAAGGAGTATCTTGCATCGGGCAGTAGCGATCGCTCCGTCTGTGTGTGGGACATCATGTCGGCGACAACGCCTTCAAATGTGCAGCCCACGCGAGAATTCGCAGAACAGAAAGGAAATGTGAATGTTGCTGTTTCCTATCCTTTCTCATGGATAGGGCGTTGCATGGCACCCCCACGACAGCAACACGCTCGCTGCCTGCGGTGATGATTGCAACGTGTTCTTCTACGACCTCCGCGAGGCGCACAGCGCTTTCTTTTTCCAAGCGCACTCGCGAGAAGTGAACGCCATATCGTTCAACCCCGTGGAGCGGTACTTGTTCGCCACAGCGTCGAAGGACCACACGATTGCGCTCTGGGATCAGCGAAATCCGGGAAAGCCGTTGCATTCACTGATGGGTCATTTGGACTCCGTCACGGGATTGAGTTGGAATCCGTTCAGTGCGTGCGTGTTGGAGTCTCACAGTGTGGACCGTCGTGTCTACATCTGGGATTTGAGCAAGGAACGCGTTTTCGAGGGAAGGGTCATGATTAGGTGGGAGCGACGAGAACGCAGGAGGAAGACCCCGACGCTCCAGAGGAACTGCTGTTCATCCACGGAGGTCACAAGGCAGCGGTGAACGACGTCACGTGGAATCCGAATGTGGGAGGGAAATGTTGGTTTGATGGATAGGACGAATGGAGCTTGGCTTCGGTGGGGGAGGATTGCTTGCTGGAGATGTGGCACCCGGCGCACTCGATTCTATACGAGATGGAGAACAAGGGAATTGCCCTATAGATGACGGTTGTGTTTGTTTGCATTTCATTCGTGTTTATCCTTCGCTTTGTCATTTACGCTTTCCGCTCAATGGCTGTTCCGGGGTTCAAATCGGTATTGTTTTTGTAGGAGTCAGGCGGGGTTGTCAAAGTGTAGCTCTCTCTGCCTTTTTGCAATATTCTCAACCAACTATCTTTTGGGCACGATCCGAAGCATTTCGAGCGAAGGGAGGACTGTGAATATTGCGTACTTCAGTAACACGAGCGGTATGCCGTTTATCGCGGTAACTGATGAGCAGAAGTGGAAAGCGACGTGCAGCAGACGCAGTCGTTGCGGAAAGAGGAGAAGGATGCTTCACGTGAGTCGCGCTGTCCCTCCTCAATGGATAGCCCTCGTGCAGTACATCAAGGATCACCCTGCTGTTTTCCGTGAATGCAATCCGAATCCGGCGCTGTACGAGTACTGCCAGCAGCATTACGAGATTGCCTGGGATTCCGAGACGAAGCAATTCTCGGAATACAAGGCGACGGAGTGTACGCGTTTTTGTTCAGTCCAGCCTAGTCCTTCCCGAGGGTACTCCTGATTACTCGATTACGACGCACACATCGTGATTGCTTGCTGCTTGGTGTTATGCACAGAGTGAACCGGCTTCATTTCTTCCCTCAGATGCGTCAGCGATGGACGGGGTGTGGGATGCGTCTGTGAGTCACGCGTAGTCCGATTTCGACATCCATTTTCACGCTGTGGTCCGAGATTCCGTCCGTCGAAGCATTCCTTTCTTCTCTCGATGGCCATGGCATCCGCATTGTGCTCTACCTCGTGGACGACCGCAGCCCGCTCTCCCCGAAGGACAACTGTGTGTACAAGCCCCACTGGGTACGCATTCCTCCCATTTCACAACATAGCACTCGGAATTGAATCGCAATGTGACCGAGTGCGACCCGCTCAAAAACCCCATCTACCCTATCAACACCCTTCGCCGCCTCGCCATCAACAACATCTGCACCTCTCACTTCGTCAATCTCGATATGGACCTCTGGCCCTCCTGTCCCTTTTCCCGCCAACTCTCATGGCTAGTCCGGTTGTACGAGGGTCTCCAGCGCATCGACGCCGCCACCGCCAACGCCGACCGCGTCGCCTTCGTGCTTCCCGCCTTTCAGTTCACGCCGAAAGTGCGCGAGATCTGCAAGACGCAGCCCGACTGCTTCGCTCAGTTAAAAGGGGAGTTACCGTCGTCGAAAACGGAGTTGTTAGCGTGCATGCACAAACAGGTCTGTCAGATCGCCAACGCGTTCCTGCCGACGCACGTAAGTGGCGGGAGATCTTGCTCACTCGAAGCGTTTCGTCGACGCGGCGTGGTGGCGCGAGCAACGCCCCGTGCAACCCCTTCCCTGCATTCCGTACGCGATCATGGAACCGTACGTGGTGATGCGCCGCACGGCGAGCAGTCCGATGTACAACGAGCACTTCATCAACTATGGATACAACAAGGTGCAGTTTATTGACGAGTTAGAGCACCGAGGCTACGTGTTCGCGGTGCTGACGGTGGGCTTCGGCTTCGACATCCCGCACAAGCCGTGGGGGTGTGGGGAGTGCGTGAGGCGTAGATCGGTGTACGCGGACGAGTACGAGGAGAGCTGGCGAGTGCATAACGTGATCAACAAGGACGTGTACACGGACTTTTTGGAGCACTTGAAGGAGGTGAAGAAGGAGAACCGACAGCCCATTTGCGACTATGCGAAGGCGCTGGAGCAGTACAAGGGTAGTTTCTAGCCCGTGTTTGTTCAACATGCCTCAAATAGTTCAACCCTGTGTTCAACAAAGAGATCACTTGAAGCGATTCGCGTCCAGTCGGATGGGTGTGTGCGCCGCTCTCCGCTTGCTCTTCTTCGCCTCGCTCTTCTTCTCCTCAATCGCCTTCCTCAGCAGCTCCTGAACAAACTTCACCTCACTCTTCTTCATCCTCGACAGCACGCTCTTCATCTCCTTCGCCTGCTCCGTCGCCACGGCGAGCACCAGCGTCTTCATCCTCTCCACGCCCTCGCCGCTCGCCTGCTTTCTGAGAGCCGCACACACGTGCACAGTCACGTCCACCATCTTCTCCTTCTCTCCGTTGTCATACAACAGCGCAACCACACTCACCGCCGTCGCCACGTCTTCTTCCGTCTCTGGCTCCAGCTGCGCAACGACCGTCGCCACATTCAGACCCGTCGTGCCCACGAACACGCGTCGGTGGCGCGGCTGGAGACAGCCGACACTGGCCACGTATTTCTTCAACAGCGTTTGATCGAACACTTTGTTCTCTTCAGACAGGGGTTTCGTTGGAGTTTCACTGGAGAAGGCATGGAGGTAAACAGCGGCCAAATCGGCAACGAACGAGTCGTCGCCCCAGTCCTGATATAGCGCTTGCACGACATCGACACACTGTCCACAGCACACGCCATTCTTCTCCTTCACTGCGGATATAACAGCGTTCACGCAGGTATCGCTCACGCCGCGCGCTAGCACCAGGTTGTCTGCCGTCAGCTCCTTCAAACACGCGAGCACGTGAGACTCGTCGTCCAGTGTGGTGGTGGCGACGAGCGCGAGAATGTGGGTGGCCACCACGCACATCACACTCACGTCGTGGTGGAAGAGTTGGGATGCCGCTCGGACCACGGAGAGCGTGTCGGACCAGCAGGCGTTGGCGTCGACGGCGGCGAGAAGGGAGCGAAGGATGGCGGGAAAGAGAGGCGAGGCGTTGGTCACAGTGAATGTGGCGGGAACGGGCGGGAGCGAAGGCGCGTTGAATTCAGATGGTTTCTCTTGCGGAAGCTCATCATCGGATGGGTTCTGAGGTGTTTCCTCCTCCGGAGAGCGTGTTGGTGTTGTGGCCTCGTTCTTCTCGTCGGGTGATTCCCGTTCGCTCTCTGTAGGGGGCTTCTCTTCATCGCTCTCTGAGTCTTGGGTTACTGGCTTCTCTTCCTTCACAGTTTCAGTCTCTTCTTGTGTTGCTGACGTCTCCACAGTTTCCTCTTTCACACCTTCTGGCTTCTCCTCCACCTCTTCTTGTGCTACAGGCTTCACCTCCTCGCTCTTCTCTTCCACAGTTTCCGCCTCCTGTGTTCCTGGCATGTCCGTCACACCTTCTGGCTCCTCCTCCTTCACACCCTCCTGTGCCACCGGCTTCTCCTCCTCGCTCTGGTCCCACTCCACATCCCAATCACCCCCACTATTCTCATCCTTCTTCACCGTCTCCCACTCGTCATCATCACTCCACGTGTCCTCTCGACTCGCGCCCAGCTTCGCCTCCTCCTTCACAGTCCACTTCACATCGCTCTGCGGTGCTGCCTGCTCCCAGTCGTCGTCCCAGTCCTCCTCCGCAGCCACGCGTGTGACCTTCACAGGCGTGGTGGCTTCAGTTGTGGTGGCTTCAGTCATTGTTTCGGGCGTGGGGTTTGACGATTCTTTGTCGTCGGCAACGAACTGCGTTAGCAGAGAGTTCTTCTTCCAGCGTCTTCGCATGGCTCTTGGCTTCTTCTCCTCGTCGTCGCTGAATCCACTCTGCACCACCTTCTCTGGCTTCACTTGCGGTCTGCGAGGTTTCTTGGCTGTGTTCTGCTTTGCCTCCACCTTCTCTCCCTTCTCTTCTTTCTTCACTTCCTCCTTCTTCTCTCCCTCCTTCACTTCCTTCTTCACTTCTGGCTTCACACTCACCTCCTCCTTCACCTCTTCCCACTCCTCGCTGGACGCCTCCACCACCTCGCTCACTTCAAAGTCACACTCTCTCACACAACACGCTCTCATTTCACGACTCACTCGCTGTCCCTCGTAACACACACTCCCTCCAACCAACTCCACTTTTCCCTCCAACGCGCCAGCACACTCCAGAACACACGTCAGAAGACGGAGGGAATTCGCATGGACGGACACAGAATCGGGTCGATTTCTGTCAACGGGTCGGGAGAGTAATGAAGGAATCAGACCTAATACGGTTTCGACGAAAACACGACGAATCTCGTCATTCCCCAAACACTCCAGATTCTTGACGATATTGGCGATTCCCGTGACTGTGACCATCAACCTCGAGTCCTCTTGGGTCTGCTGGAGGTTCAGCAACCCTTGCTCTATCAGAAGACACATATCGCACACATCGGAATCGGAATGGAGGAATGTCGTAAGGGGGTAGAAAAGAGCCGAGTACTGCTTGGCCTCAATGGACTGAACAAGCGACTGCTTCCACAGAGGCGCGAACACATCTTGGTGGGCAATCCCAAAGTTTTGAATGGTCGATGCCAGCGGATGGGCGGTCGTCTGACTCACCAACTCGGCGAACGCACGACTGCGTTGCAACGCAATGGACTGGTGGAGGGTTGTTTTGGGATCGCTTTCTGGCAAGAAGAAGGGAAGGAGTTTCACTAGAGTTTCTATGCATGATCACTGAACGGACGAGACGACCCTCATCCCTCACAATCTGTTTCAAGATCAGAAGAATAAGCACCTCCAAACACGCCTCCACGCTGCGGAGATCACAACCATCCTGCACCACACGGCGAATCGCGCTCACAATCTGACCCTCACACTCACCTCCACCACCCACCTGCACGGCGTACTGTTCCAGATAGCGCCGACTCGCGTCGTCGTTGTCGCACACGTCACCGTACTTGTCCAGCAGCTCCTTCAGCACTGTCACACTCATCGCCTGAATGGTCTCGATCGCCGCACCCTCGTAGCTGATCGTCGTGGAGTGACAACACAGCCGCGTCAGCTCGCTCAGCACACGGTAGACTTTTGGATCCTGCGGCTGAGGGGTGGTAGAAAAAACTACCTGCGGAGTGAGGATGTGAAAGAGCGATTGGAGTGCCGCGTAGGTTCCCTCCAACGACAAAAGAAGTGCCTATTTCTGACACGCGTCCATCACCACCACTTGCCACATCCACTCTTTCTCTTCCTTCGACGAAACGCCCCTCGTTGGCACGGCGGAATCTGCCTCCAGCGGCACGAGCGGCGCGTCCATCATCACAGGATTGGAGGTGACGATCACGACGTCCCACACGGCGCGCAGCGACGCGGACAGGGTCTGGAGACGATGGTTGACAAGGTCAACGAAGAGTTCGCCACAAGCGTTGATGGAGATGGAGTCGTCGCAGCTATGATGAGAGTGAACGAGTGGCCAATACAGGATGCACTTCTGGTAACAGTGCAGCGTCGTCTCCAGAAGGGTGGGGAAGGGCACGACCGTTTCATCGGCTTCGCCGAACAAGAACCGCGGGGAAGACTCGACGATGCGTTTCAACACCATAAGCGAAGTGACTGTGGATAAGAAGGAAGGAATGAAACGACAGCGAAACTCCTTGTCGTCGTGCGTCATGGAGGGAAGAAGGAGGGAGAGTAGGAAGGAGGGAGCCACGAGAGAAGGAAGCGTTGCAAACAGGTGAGCGTAGAGTTGGAGGCAGAGAACGCGCAGATGCGGATCCGTGTAGTGATTCCATGTCTATCAATGACCACTATACAGACATCGATACAGAACGAACATAGGTTAGCAGGAGCGTAAAGTGGTTCTTCATCATCATCAACAACTCACCACTGCACGTCTCCACCAGCGTCGTCACAACGCTTAGCCACACCGACACGTTCTGAACCGCCTCCACGCTCTTCTCCTCCTCGCGCACCAGTTCCTTGTTCAGCCAATCCATCGCCCATTGCGTCCATTCCGGGCTGCCGTCGCACGCGCCGACCACCATGCCCAGAGAGCGCAGACACCAGTTGTGGAGCGGAGGGCGAGGGTCGGTGAGCTCGACATCGAGCACTTGTTGGATGTTGTGTTGGAGCGAAGTGCCCTGACGCGCCGCCAGCAGACGCTGCATGAAACAGAGCGAGTACACGCAGCTGCTCATATGGACGGGGTTGTTGTCGTCGTTGAACACGCGCTGTGCGTCACGCTCACCTCACACACCCACTTCCAGGTTTCCCAGCACTTCGCGCACGAACTCGATCTCGCCCACCACACACAGCTGCGCCAGCGCCTGCGCCGCCAGCAGTCGGTTCCCGCCATCCACGCTCGCCATGGCGCTCAGAAGAATCGCCTTCACCGTGCTCAGCCACTCGTGACTCTCCACGAAGAGCCCGTACTCCAGCGCCGTCTAGTCATCACTCATGCCTCGCACAGCCACGTCCGAAATCATCCACAACACGTCGCACATCGTCCGCGCCGCGATGCGCTGCGTCTCCGCGGGCTTCTTCTCCACTACACTTCAGGCACTCCGTCGCGCGTACAGTCGTCCATGTCGCACAACACGATCTCGATCATGCGACTGCGGTCGCCCGGCGTGTGGTTCACGAACAGCGTGCTGAAGGCTTGAATGGACGCGTTCGCCACACGCGTGAAGAGGAGCGGCGTGGAGGGAAGCAGCATGGAGGGAAAGGGCGCCACGGCGCACGGCGTCACGAGGATCTTCTGGAAGAGGATGAAACTGCCCATGAATGTGGAATTCCAGAATTACAAGGACACATCTTCGTAGTCAGAAATCGTCATCTTTTCTGCAATCGCGAACTCCTTCTCCAATCGCTATCCCTCAGCCGTTTCATCCACACCCACCTCCAAAACCTCGACCGACTTCTGCCGCGCCGGGTGCACCAGCACCCTGTCCTCTGCCTCCGTCACCTCGTCCACCAGCGTGCTCGCTTCGCGTCGCTCCATCACAGCCAGGAGCGTGAGCGGGAGGTAGCTGTCGATGGCGGGCACGAGGAGGTGTGGCGGGAGAGAGCTGACGATGTGTTGCGTCAGAAGAATCAGTCGCCAGAGCGCGGGCTGGGCGTTGGAGGAGGCGAGGGTCTGAAGGGCGGAGCAGATCGACTGGAAGTGTTGGAGCTACGCGTGAGGTGAAAAGATGGGGGCCACAATGCCCTGGAAGAGCGGCGTGTACTTCTCGAAGAGGTCGCGACGACAGCGCAGCAGGAGCAAGCTATTCCTCATCCGCCTCCACAGCGCCATACACCGTCTCCAGCAGCGGCAGCAGTCGTCTCAGGGCGAGCGTCACCTCCTCGCTCTGCAGCAGCGCCCGGCGACTCGTGCCGTTGCCGTTGTTCGCCTGCTCGAGCACGCGCGAGACCGCCTCCAGATGCTCGTTGCACAGGTCCAGCATCCCGGCCAGTTCTGGCAATAGCCAGTCGTCGTCTAGTCGTGAGAGAGAGGAGGCGTTCGCACCTGCCATCACCAGACCATGCAGGAGGAACCAGCCGCCCTCCAGGCAGCAGTGGAAGGTCTGTTGCTGGATGAGCCGGGTCTCGCGGTCGGCGGCGGAGGTGAGTGTGATGAAGAGGAGGAAGAGCGCGTGGACGTGGCTGAGCAGCGTGGCGAGCACGTCGGGACGGACGGTCTGGTGCTTGGAGAAGAGAAGGAGGAGGAGGTGTCCCGCGACGCGACACAGCCCCGAAATCACGTCGGTCTGAACGTTATCTCGCATTCTGAGACGCACCTCGCACATCGTGGTGGACTGCAGCGTCTCCACACGCTTCTGAATCTCGTCCGACAGTCGCACCAGGAAACTCTCGATAAGCGAGGCGTCGACGGTGCCCAGCACGAGGAAACAGCGTTCTGCGACGACGGGCAGCGCGGGGTTCTTGCTGGTGAGGAAGGGGAGAAGGAGGACGAAGTGCTCCTGCCAGTCCGTCTTGACTGCCTCGCCCAAAATCGGGATGATTTTCGACAGCACCTTGATGACGGAAATCAGCACGGTTTCGTCCTGAGTGGATTGGAGGAGGGACACAATGTGCGTCATGGCTAACGAAATGTGGCTCTCCGTCAAAAAGGCGCACACGCCGTCCACCACCACGGTCTCAAACACAAACCGATTCATTGCCGAGGGCTTCGCTACACGTGAGACGGAGCGACGGGAGTTACATTTCAGTTGGTTGGAGAGAAGCGTGAGCAGCACAGTGAGGTCGTGCTCCCCGATGCGCTCCTTCACCAGCTCGAGGAAGCGCAGCAGCACTTCGCAGTACCGCAGCTGAAGCGATTCCGACGTGCTGTCCATTCGCTCGAACAGCCACGTGAAGACCCACTCAATGGTGTAGTCCTTCGCGGTGGAGGGAGCCGCGGGCGTTTCAGACTGCTCGTCATATTTCTTGACTTTTTCTGTCTTCTGCTGGCGCGTCTGCGTTTCCGCGATCAGTTGGTGGAACATGGAGGCGGTTTCATACGCGACGATTCCCGCGGTTGCGGAAGAGAGCTCCTTTTCGCTCTCCAGCAGAGAGACGAAGCACTTCTGAATCGAGGAACCAGCCTTCTCGCCGGAGGGAAGCCAGAGCAGAATGGCGGGAAGAGACGCCAGGAGAGACAAGCAGGGCGATTCGATATCTTCTCGCTTTGTCAGCACACACTTCTCAAGCGTGGTTGAGAGCGAGGACAGAGTGCCCACGAATTGGGAAGATGACGCGAACAGCTGCTTCTGTGACAAGACACTCGATATGTATGCAACGATGCTATTGATTTCGTTGTCCTAGCCATGAGTGCCCTGAAAGACTCCTCACGGTGAGCGATTTACTCAGCTTGGAGCACAGACTGAGAAAGGATTCCGCTTGTTGCTCGCAGAACGCGTGGCTGCTCTGAACGAAATCGGAGAGGATGTCAAAGCACAGAATGCGGGTGCTGGGGGCGTATTTGGACGAGGCGATTTTCATGCACTTCGCTACGCGTGACGCACAATCGATAGGAGAGAACGGAGGAAGGGCGAGGGATCACACGAACCATCAACGAAAAACGCGTGAACGCATTGCAGAACCATGTGGCGGACGGATCGAACGAAGAACACGCTGTCTACTCCTCAAACCGAGCCAGCATGGCACACCCGCCTTCGTTTTCATGGACGAAACAAGCACTCTTTCAAATCTAATGGTTAGCTCCATGTTCGTCGCAAATCCCACTCCAAAGCAGCCGAGCGCCGCGTTTCGTAGTTGGAGGAGGCGATAAGGGCGCTCATTGTGTTCAGCACGTCGTACAATTGAAGCTTGTACTGCTCCGCGAGCGATGAGCTCTTTCCGCTCTTGTCTGCACATCAACGAATCGCAACACGAATACAGCTCGAGAAGATCGACTCCATCCTCCCCACGGTTTCAGCCAGTTCCGAGCTCATTCTGTTCCAATGACTCCGAAAGAATGCGCTTTCAAACAAACAACCCACTTAGAAGTCAATGATGGGAACGCCCCAAGTGCAGCTGCTCTCGATGTCCAGGTTGTCCTTGTACATCTGGATTCTGAACCAGCCGTTCTCGCCCCAGTACTCGCCCCACGAGTTGCGACCGATCCAGTACTCCTGACCCTCCTCCGTCTTGCCCCAGCCCGTGACTTCGATGATGTGACCGCCGAGCGAATGCTCGCTCTTGTTCTCCACGTAGACACCGCCCTGGTAGTCCAAGAACTACACCTCACCCTCCTCCATCACCTCTCACCGACTGCGTCACCTTCACATAGCACGAGATCGGACCGCGCGCGAAGATTTCCGCCTTCATCTTCGTGGAGCCGGCAACGAAACCGTACTCGCTGATCTTGTAGCGCTTGTAGTCCTTCACCGCCACGCAGGGCTCGCCGGGCTGACAGTCCATGCAGCGGTTCATGTCGTTGCACTTCTTGTTCTTCGCCTCGTACACCTGGCACGTCTGGTCCGGAATGCCTTCATTGAACGCGTACTCGTACACGCCGCTGGCCCAGCTACCCGTCACGCCACACACTCACTCCCACCCGCCGCCGCAGTCGCCGCTGTCGCCGCAGTTGATCACCTCCTGCACGGAGAGCTCGACAGAGGGCCACGCGCCCTTGCGCATCAGGTTCATACGGTCGGCGATGGCGGAGGTGGAGCCCTGCGCCCAGCAGGAGCCGCAGTACTGAGGGATGTGCTGGTTCTTGTTCCAGGTGGCGTAGTTGTGACCGTCGATGTTACGGATATCGTAGTTCTCGGGGATGTCCTCGTTCTTGATGTACGTGTAGGGCAGAGGCGACACCACGTGCTCCGGGATCTCGCGATTGCTGGGGATGGCGCAGGGACGAGGGAAGTAGCGAGCGCGGTTGTGCGCGAAGCGCATTTCGTCATTGCGCATCATCTTCTCGGGAACCTTGGGAACGGCCCACTGGCACTCCATTTCGATGCCGATGTTGTTCTCGCCACGAACCACGCGGAACCAGCCGTTCTCGCCCCAGTAGGTACCCCATGAGTTACGAACGATCCAGTACTTCACGCCGTCCTCTTCGCCCCAGCCAGCCACAGAAATGGCGTGCTCCAGTTCCTGCGTGCCCGTGCGATCTCTGAAGATGCCTCCGGTGTAAGCGAGAAGCTGCTTGTGATGAGAGCTCAACACACTTACCTCGTCAGGGACAGCGATACCGCAAGTGATGGGACCACGAGCGTAGATCTCCTTCATCATGTTCTCCTCTCCACTGACACTACCGTACTCCTCGACGTAGTACTTGGTGTAGTTCTGGACGGCGTGGCAGGGGTAGTCGTGACCGCAGTCGCGGCAAATGTTGAAGTCCGTGCACTCCTCTTCCGTGGCCGTGTAGCGCATGCATCCCTCCTCGGGAATGCCCTCCTTCTCCATGAGCGCGTAGGCATCGAGAGGATGACCGCCGTTGCACTTGTTGCCCTCGGCACAGTTCAGAATCACCTGGGGAGACAGCTCCTGAGTGGACCAAGCTCCCTTGGTCATGAGACGCAGACGATCCGAAACGGCAGAGGCAGAGGCGAAGGCCCAGCAGGACCCACAGTACTGGGGAATGTGCTGGTTCTTCGTGACGGAGACGTAGGACACGCCGTTGATGTTACGACTACGGGTAATCGGGAGCGGAGTGCCGTTACGGGTCGTAGTTCTTGGGAAGCTCCTCCGTCTTCAGGTATTCGTAGGGCTGAGGACCCCAGACGTGGGGCTTGGCGTGAGGATGGCGGTTGTAGCAGCCTGCAGCGCAAGCCGTAGCAATCACTGTGAGTGAGCAGGCGCAGTCGAGGCATACAAAAGAAGAGAGTAGCAGCGTACTTCATAGCAAAAGAGTGACGCGCTCATATTGTCGTACCCAGTGTATTTGCGAAACACAAACACTGCAAAACGGCTTAATGTGAACTCCACTTAATGGCACTGAGATCGATACCCTGCTGCTTCATTTCCCACAGCGGAGAGATCTCACGGAGACGGCGCACTTCTCTAATGATGGTGTCGGCCGCTTCGTCCATCTCCCACTGCTTCGTGAAGCGAGACAGGCCGAAGCGAATCGAGGTATGCGCCAGCTCATCGGGGACGTGAAGAGCGCGCATCACGTAGGAGGGCTCCAGCGAGGCGCTCGTGCAGGCAGAGCCCGTGCTGACAGCAATATGAGGCATTGCCATGATCAGCGACTCTCCTTCCACACACGAGAAGGACAGATTAATGTTGCCCGGCCAGCGATGCTCGCGGTCGCCGTTCAGCGTCACATCGGGCAGCTCCTTCATGATCCTGTCGATGAAGCCGTCAGCCATCTTCTTGATGCGCTTGTAGTCCTCCGCCATCTCCTGCTGGCACAGCTCCGCCGCGCGACCCAGACCCTACGCCTCACTCCGCGCCGCAGCGCCTACCACAACGAGGGGAGTGGGGAGCGTGCCTGAGCGGTAGCCGCGCTCCTGACCGCCGCCCGACATCAGCGGCTCCAGACGCACGCGAGGCTTTCTGCGGATGTACAGCGCGCCCACGCCCTTGGGGCCGTAGCACTTGTGGCCGGAGATGGACATCAGGTCGATGTTCATTTCGTTGACGTTCAGAGGGAGCTAGGTGAGACATCGCGATGATCCCGTACCTTGCCGAACATCTGCGCGCAGTCCGCGTGGAAGAACACGCCGTGCTTTCTGCAGATCGCGCCGATCTCCTTCAGGGGCTGCGCCACGCCGATCTCGTTGTTCACGCCCATCACGGAGACGAGGCAGGTCTTGTCGGTGATGGCACTCTCGAGGACGTTCAGGTCCACGAGACCGTTCTTCTGAACAGGCAGATAGGTCACCTTGAATCCTCTCTCCGAAAGCCAACGGCAACTGTCCAGAACGCACTTATGCTCCTACCCGTGAGTCTGTAACTCAACGCATACCGTTTGTGTAGTGATAACGTGATTCTTCTTGTCTTTGTAGAACTGAGCGACTCCCTTCACCGCAATATTGTTGCACTCGGTAGCACCTAGGATGACATCAAAGGCACCAAGTGTACCGGAGGTGAAGATGATCTCCTTGGGCGATGCGCCAATGAGAGAAGCGACTTGGCCGCGCGCCTTCTCCACAGCAGTGGCAGCGCTCCAGCCGTACAAATGGGTTCTGGAGTGAGGATTGCCGTAGTCCTCAGTGAAGTAGGGCAGCATGGTCTGGAGGACTCTGGGATCCATACGGGTGGTTGCCTAAACGCTGATAAGGAAACTAAAACACAGTACGCCAGCATCCAGATAGATGACGTCGCGCAAATCCATTTCCTTGTTGATCAGTCTCTCGTTGAAGGCCTGATCGTTGTCGTTCCCCGCCGCAGAGCTGAAGTGCACTGCTCGTCAGTGAAAAACAACGATCCCTACTGCTCTGCAATCCGGTTGACAAGGCTCGTGAAGAAAGAGATGTCAATACAGAATTTCGTGCAAGCGCACTGGAGAATCGCGATATCATGGTGTTGTATAGGTCTTTCTTTGGAAAAGACAACTGCTTCACAGAATCGATCTGAAAACTGTCAAGCGGGGTTCCACGATTCCCTTTTCTGTCGGGAACGCGAATGCTCATCGCATTGTTTCTCCCAATTCGTTATCTTATCTCCTCCCGCTCATCCGAGGGACAATCCAAAAGATACGGTGGATGAGAGGCCTTTCCCTCTCCCATTTTGTGCATCGCAGTTGCCCTCTACCCTCTTCCGTATACGAGGCACAGAACGACAATAGGCGGAATTGAGTTTCTCGCAAACAGCGGGAATATAAAACAGTTACTCTAACTTGAGACCTCCCGTCGTGATGGAGACAGTTTCGCCCTTCCACTTGTAGCTTCCCTCCACCTTCATCTTCAACGGCTTCTCCTCAGTCAACGTAAACTACAGGTGAGGAGACAACGACGACCCCACAATCAGCTGTTGAGAAGCGCACTTGCTCTTGTCCACGGCTGAAGAGGAGATAGGGTTGCACTCCTGCTTGATGTACTTCGGAGCTGCGATCTACCCATGAATCCCGTAATGCACTCGCACAGAGAAGGACAGATCCGACAATTCCTCGTCCAGAGCGTAGTAACGAAGCAGAATGTTCACCTGCTTGTCCTCCAGCTTCTTCATTGCCAACGATATGCGAATGTGGTCGTCCTTGAACACATCTCCCTCGCCCGTGTGAACCTGAGGATCCAGCAGCTCCTTCTTCTCCTCCTTCACCGGCTTGGTCTCCTTCTTCTCCTCCTTCACCGGCTTGGTCTCCTTCGCCCTCGTTTCCCCTCTCTTCACACGCTTTGGCTAGCAATCACTCACCCCCCACACCCCCACTTTCGTCACCGTCGGCTTGTTGCGGGGAGTATCACAAAAACTACACTTGGTAGCAGAGGCCTCATTCACCATGGTACACGCAGAACACGTCCATCCCCCCACGATCGGCGCCACGGGCTTCATCTGAATCTCCTTGGGAGCCACCGCCTTGGTCGGAGCCCTACACTTCAGACAGGAGACGATGCATCACAGCTTCTCAGCGAAACGAGGCGTTCTCTAGGAGTGAGGAGGCGAGAGAAGCACGACCTGCTGACGACGCCACAAGCAGATCTGGAGAAGGAGGAGGAGGAAGAACACCAGCGCGACGAGGAGCTGCGTTGCCTTGCGCGAAGCCATGACCTTCTGCGTGTCGCAGTGCTCGCCGCTCCATCCCTCGTCGCACAGACAGCGTCCTATCAGTGAAGCCCGAACAGCAACGCCACCTCCCTCGATGCAGGAGCCGTGGGAGAAGCACGTGGAGTCGTCGGTGCACTGTCGCGAGCAGTTCTGACCGTAGAACCCGTACAGGCACACACACGAGCCCTGTCTAGGCGTGAGTAAAGAAGCGTAGCTTATTCTCGGTGCACACGCCGCGCGAGCTGCAGTCGCGGTCCTTGTCGCACTGAACGGAACAGAACTCTCCGGAGAAGCTACGGGTGAGGGGCACGGTTTTGGACTACGGCGCCTCGCACAGACACTCCTTCAGCGCGTTGCACTTGCCGTGACCACTGCACGTGTTCTCGTCACAATCACCTATGATGAAGGGAGACAACAGAGCGTACAGTCATCGCCGTGATAACGACTATCACTGCACGTGCATGTCAGCGTGTCGCTGTCACACGTGCCATGTCCATTGCACTCCTTCAGGCTTCCGTCCTCGCCCTGGAGCAAGCCGGGACACGACTTGTCGCACTCCTCGCCGTAGTAGCCCTTGTAGCACACGCACTTGTTGTCCTCGCACGCGCCGTGGCCGTTGCAGCCCATCTGCACGCCGTCCACCTCCACAATTCCAGGACAGCTTCCCTCACATGCTTCTCCGCTGTAACCGTCCGTGCACTGGCACACGAACGATTCCATGCCGGGACTACTATCGGGACTTGGGACGCAGGTGCCATGACCCGAACACTCGATGGCTGTGCCGTCGTCGTTGAACTCCGTGCCCGGGCACTCGGCATTACAGTCCTCTCCATGATAGCCAGGAAGGCATTCACATTGCGCCTCCGTACCATCCAACGAGCACTTGCCCTGATTAGAGCACTCAACCACTTCTTTGACGACATCATCAAAGTAGGAGCCGGGACAGGCGTTCGAGCAGTCGTCTCCGGTAGCATACGAGTAGCACTGACATCTCAAGTCCGTGCCGTTCTGTTTACAAATACCATTATCGGAGCACTCAATCACATACCGCTCGCCCTGGCCTTCACTTTCATCAAAGCCGGGACAAGTTTGGTCGCAAGACGGCCCGTAATAGCTATGGTGAACGAAAACACGCATCACCTACCCGGTGGGGCAATCACCTCCGCCACTGGGCTCTATCGTTGGAGTGGGATCCACCTCGTCATTCAGATTCCGAAGAGACTGCTGGTGCACTGATAATGCTACAGGTCACTCCGAGTGAGGCGCGCTTCTTACAGAGTGCAATTCCAAATAGAAGAGCAAAAGATACAATCTTCATTTCTATGTTTGGAAAGAAAGCTGAAGAGCGGAGTGAAAACCTCCCGATTTCTGGAGTGGGTTGGTTATGTGCGTATCCTCGGGGGAATGAATCCAATTGTCGGAGGGGGTCTGCTGGAGCAGTCCGACGGGAAGGACGAAGTGATGGCGATGGATGTCACGTAACGGAAAAGAAGGGTGTACTCGAGATGGTGCTCTTTGCCTCCGCTAGCGAATGCAATGGATACAGGGAGAAGATGACAGCAGCGAAACGCCCTTCACGCTTCACGGAGTTGATAGAATCGTTTTGTGCAGAGTATTTCGACGCAGCCCTCTCCCTGAATCAGAGAATAGAGTTCTTTTCATGGCAAGCGTCATATCTACAAGGCAATTCCAAAGGGACTATGCTTTGGAAGGAAAGATAGGCCATGGTGCTTTTGGCGAAATCTACTGTGGAGAGAGCTTGGGCTCCGACAAGCCCGTGGCCGTGAAGAAGGAAGCGATAAATGCGAAGTTCCCGCAGCTGCTCTATGAAGCGAAGGTGTACAAAATCCTCGAGGGAGGCATGGGCATCTCCCGCGTGTACATGAAGGGCGCTGTCGGGGACAACAACGTGATGGTGATGGATCTCTTGGGCCCGAGCTTAGAGGACTTGTTCAACTACTGTGGCAGGAAGTTTTCGCTGAAGACGACGCTGATGTTGGGAATCGAGCTGATCACGCGTTTGGAGTTCATCCACCACCGCAACTTCATCCACCGCGATATCAAGCCGGACAACTTTTTGGTCGGCATCGGGGATCGAGCGAACGTGGTGTATGTGATCGACTTCGGTCTCTCCAAGCAGTACCGCGACCCCTACAGCCACAAGCACATACCGTAGGTATTTAATCAACTAATTATGGACAGCTATCGCGAGAACAAGAATCTCACGGGAACTCCGCGATACGCCTCGTTGAGCAATCATCTGGGCATCGAGCAGAGTCGACGCGACGATCTCGAATCGCTGGGATACGTCCTCCTGTACTTCATTCGCGGCAAGCTGCCGTGGCAGGGTCTGAACGCGCAGACGAAGAAACAGAAATACAACAAGATCATGGAGTCCAAAATCGAGGTGGTTATGAAGGGGTCGTGTGACCTGTAGAACTCGTTTGCCTCTCTGTGCGAGGGTCTGCCGACGGAGTTCTTGGAGTACATGAACTACTGTCGGAACCTTGTGTTTGACGAGAAGCCAAACTACCAGTATCTCCGCGGGCTGTTCCGCAGAGTGCTGAAGTCGTACCGTCTGGAGAACGACGGTCGGTACGACTGGATGGATCCGAGTATAAAGAAGAATCCGTCGCGCCTTCCTCCACATGCGAAGGGGAGCGATGGCAACTTGCGTCAGGATTTGCTGGTTCCTGCGAATATCCTGTTCCGAGAGAGCTATAAGGAAGGTAGGGGAGAGAGGACGGACTCAGGATTAGCATCGTATAAGCCGACAGAGAGTCAGAATCTACTGTATAATCCTTTGCAATACCGCGACGTCTCTGCTTTTCAGGGTAACAATGCCTATGAGAGCAATCTTAGAATGAACTCCCAATTACAGCTTGCTTTGCGTGGTCAGGGAGCGTATGGCTGTGTTGCGTCGTGTTATGCATAGGAAGAGAGAAACGGATGAGTACTTGGTGCCACCGCTAGACAAGAGGAGGTCTATGTAATATAGAAGGACTGATTGCGTTCGTTTTGTGTCTGTGTGTAGTTTTCTTCTCCGTGTTTCTGTTTGAGCAAATAACTCTTCATGAACTTCTGGGCTCCCGGCGCCTCTGCTCCCGGAGTCGACCGCGACTACGAGGACGAGGGAATCTACGTGGTGAACGACTCCCGGTCGCGATTGAGTCTGGATCAACAAGTGCGTGTCTGGGCCGATTGCTGATACACTAGAGACGATCGCTGCCTATCTACAAGTACAGAAAGGAAATCATGTGAGGGACTGTCGCATTCCCGCTTATCGTGCTAGATATGCCGTCGAAACAAGCCACGTTGTCATCATTCAAGGAGAAACAGGGTGCGGAAAGTCGACCCAGATCCCCCAGTACCTTTTTGAAGCGGGCTGGGCGGACGGCGGAAGATGCATCATTTGCACGCAGGTACGGACTCGAATTAAAGGATTATACACAGCCACGTCGTATTGCAGCCACATCCATTGCGAAGCGAGTGGCGACGGAGAGGAGATGCGTCGTCGGCGAGGAGGTGGGCTACAGCGTGCATTTCGACTACAATTTCAACCGAAACGGGAAGCTGTCTCAGATCAAGTACACAACCGACAAGGAGTTGCTGCGCGAAATGACGCGAAACCCACTGGTACTTCTATTACGTGTGTACGACGTGTAGCTGAATCAGTACAGCGTCATCATGGTGGATGAAGTCCACGAGCGCAGCGTCGACAACGATATCCTGCTGGGCCTACTGAAGAAGATCATTCGCAAGCGCCAGGACCTCCGCATCGTGATCTCGAGCGCATCGGTCGTCCTCTGTCTCAGACTTCACTCCTAGATGGACGTGAAGCTCTACAAGCGTTTCTTCAGCGACGTCGAGTATCTGGACAAGAGAGACGAGCTGAAGCCGTACACCATCATGACGGTTCAGGGTCGCCAGTACCCCGTGGACATTTTGTATTTCTTCCGATATCACTTCTCACAGACAGCTATGCCGCCTCGCCCGTGCCCAACTACGTGGAGTCCTGCGCTGCTGTAGGCCTCGTCTCCTCTCCTTCTCGCGTAGACAGCCATCTCCATCCACAACTCCTCGATCCGCGGCGACATCCTCGTCTTCCTGCCCGGAGAGGACGAGATCGAGGCCTGCAAGGAGGTCCTCGTGGAGCGCAGCCACAGCCTGCGGTTCCGGAACGGTCAAATCTGGGTGGTCACCCTGTCTGGAGCGGAGGGCGCGGCTGACGCGTAGGTACAACAGTCTGCCGTACGCGGAGCAGAAGAAGGTGTTCCAGCCCACGCCGCGCGGGTTCCGCAAGGTGGTGCTGGCGACGGGCATGGCGGAGACGAGCATCAGCATCGAGAACATCACCAGCGTGATCGACAGCGGGTTTGAGACGGTGACGATGTGAGGTGTGCTGTGGCGTGGTTAGACGTAGCTACAACAAGACGGTGAACATGAACACGCAAGTCATTCAGCCGATATCCAAGGTGGAGGTGTGTGAATCGACTCAAGCGTAGGCCACCGCCCAGCAGCGCGCAGGCCGCGCGGGCCGCTTCACCAAGGGAGCGTGCTACCGCCTGATGACGGAGGACGACTACGAGAAGCTGGAGAAGCGAGACAAGCCGGAAGTGATGCGTCTGCTCCTGTGCGAGTCCATTCTGCTGACGCGCCAGCTGGGCATTCAGAACGTGGGAGCGAGAGGTGTTGTTGAGTTGTAGTTGGACACCTTCGATCTGCCCTCCGAGATCAGCTCGTCGCGCTACTACATCGCTCTGAAGGTGCTGAACCTGCTGGACACGCTCGGTACGGGTCCGTCTCCTCACTGAGGCGTAGACACCCCCAACTACACCATCAACACACGCGGGATCTTCGTGTCGCAGCTGCCCGTGGACACGCAGCTGGGTGAGGGACTTGCTTGCGTGTGAGGCGTAGCGTCGTTCCTGCTGTTCGCGCGCGAAGAAGGGTGTGTGGAGGAGGCGCTGACCATCGCCGCCTTCTCCTCCGTGTCACACCTCTACAAGGAGGAGCCGAAGGACCACGAGGAGAAGAACGAGTACGAGAAGATCATGGGCGAGCTGATCGTTTGCGTCTCTTCTTCCGCTCACGCACAGGACGAGCGCGGCGACCAGTTCACCTATCTGCGCATCTTCGACTTCCTTCTCAACCCGCCCGTCGAGGAGGGCGAAACGCCCATCCATCGCTCCCTCGCCTCCCTGACGCCGCACGACATCAACACCTTCTGTTCGGCGTGGTACCTGAACGCGATGGCGGTCAAGAAGATGCTGGAGCTGCGCATGCAGTACAAGTACTTTGTGGAGTGGGGTTCCGCCGTGGCGCTCACGCGTAGTCTTCTTCCCGAAGAGGCGGTGCAGAGTCTCCGCACGGACGCGGAGCGGAAGGAGGCGGAGGAGCGCAGCACGGACGAGAGCGTGATGCACTGTCTGATTAAGGCGTACTTCAAGAACATATGCAAGCTGGCAAGCAATGGAAGCTACGTTCCTGTGAACTTGCTGAACGATGAAGGGAGCAACGAGGGCAACATCGACGTGGCTGTGCACGAGGATTCGGTATTGCACATGATTCGACGAGTACGTGTGTGTTGCTGCTGTCATGCATAGGCGCACAACTGGGTTCTGTTTAAGGACATTTCTCTCGTGGACGGCATCTGCATTCGCGATGTCGTCTCCGTGAATCCTCTTACGGTTGCGCGAACCATCCCGAAGTTCTACAAGTACGTGACGACTGAATTGGGTGACGCAAAGGCAACTCACAGGCACCGAGGAACAACCCGTCGCTCCAGGTCCTCAACTTCCGGGTCCGCAGATGCCAGGACCGCAGCTTCCTCCCACGACTGGAGCGAGAGTGGGACACATGGGAATGGAGGATCGCTTGAAGGACTTATTCCGTTTCTCGCGTGTTTCTTGGAGAGTGGATGTCAACAAACACGCGAGTCCTTTCTGAACTTTCCAGCTATCTTCTCGTACAACTCGGAGAATGAAATCGAACACTTCTTGTCGTTGCGGTAGCAGTAGTACACAATACCGGCAATAGCACCCGCAAAGACAGCGCCAAGACACTGACCCTTTCTGTTACCGAAGTTGATGGTCCAACCCATCCACTTGCATCTCCTAGGGACGATCACACGATCATCCTACCCATGAGGAGCACTCCACAACGCCGTACCTCAGGATTGTAATAGAACAGATACCACACATAATTGTCAGGGTTCGCTTCGGGTTTGACGATGGCTCTGGGTGTAAAACCGATTTCCACACGCCCCCTACTCGGAAGCAGCAGCAGACATGGTTTGTATATAAAGGATTTTGTGAGAAATCTTCCTTACGAGCAAGTTCCACGTTTCTCCTTTCGGGTATCTTTGTTGTTCTCGATAATACGGAGCGAGGGATGCACGAAAAGAATCAACTTTGACGGAGCATCACGAATCGCTCGAAAGAATGGAAGTGAAGAACGGTCTGTACAGTCGGCCTTTCTTCAAAGTGTGAACGACGTTTGAGTTAAGGAGCAAGAATGGAGCCAAATGTGCAAGAATAGACGAGTTGTGGACCCATCTCATTATCAAGTGCCTATTCGCCGCTCAAGCCCCTGCTTTTGTGAACTTACCGCTTCATTTCTGCATTCGATGCTCACAAGGGCTGTTTTGCGCCCAGAACACATGATTCTTCATTACTATGGCGACGACTGAACGTGCAATCAAATGATGAAGAACGACACTATCAAAGCAGAAACAGGATGGATCGTTGCGTAACGTTGAATTCTGGCTACAAGATGCCAGTGCTCGGACTCGGGTTGCGTTTGAGGACTTCTTCTTATTGACTAGCACATACCTGTCGTCCGATGAAGAGTTGGCGGCTGCGGTCGTGGCGGCCGTGAAGAACGGCTATCGAATGATCGATGCCGCTTCGTTTTACATATCCTCTCATGCCCTGCTATGAAGCGTCCCTAACGGTACACAAGAATCAACGCGGAGTGGGTAACGGCATCAGAAGGTGCATCGAGGAGGGGATCGTGAAACGTGAGGAGCTGTTCATCACCACAAAGCTGTGGATGGTGGACTGGAAACCCGAAAATGTGGAAAAGGCTGCGAAGCAGTGCTTGGAGGAGCTCCAGCTGGACTACATCGACTTGTACCTCCTCCACTGGCCGTTCTGCTGCAATCTTCCCGAAGAGGAAGAGAAGAAGCGCCAGGAGGGATACTTCTTCGACTACAACGGACTCGTCGCTGATTCCTCTAGTCTTCGTCTCGGATACAACGTCGAGAATCTGAAGAAGACGTGGGGCAAGATGGAGGAGTTGAAGGAGCGCGTTAGAGTAACCTAGAGTTGATGATGTTTAGGGCTGGTTCCATTCCATCGGTGTTTCCAACTTCACCACCAAGAAACTGTCCGACCTGCTGTCCTTCTGCAAGATTCCGCCTGCGATGGACCAGGTTGAGTTGCATCCCCATCTTCAGCAGTGGGAGCTGAAGGACTTCTGCGACAAGCACCACATCTTCCTTACCGCGTACTTCCCTCTGGGCGGCGCCAAGTCGGTGAACAGCACGACGGAGGTGCCGCTGATGAAGGACCCCGTGATTGTCCGCATCGCCGAAGCCCACAAGAAGACGGGCGTTCAGGTGCTGATTCGATGGGCGATCCAGAGAGGAACGATCTGCATCCCGAAGTCGACCAACGAGGCGCGTATCGTTTCAAACGCGCAGGTGTTTGACTTCGCGCTGACGGAAGAGGAAATGGAGGCGATTCGCGCTCTGGATCAGCACCACCGCAACTGCACCGGCATGAGCTTCCTCCCTTCCCCGTGCACCCTTAGTGACATATGGGACGGAGAGAACGTAGATTAGCCGTTCTTTGTTGAACAAACACGTGCCATCCTAAAGGGAGTAAAGTTACTTGGTTGTGCCCTTTCTCACTGCCTTGATTATGAAAATCAGAGTAGAAGGCTTGATTCCCAAAATGTGCTTCACCTCCTCGATGGATCCAGGATGTGTCGTCATCAGCTTGTCCTTCTCCTCCTGTGAAATCGGGAGGGCGTTGAAATCGAAGTCCGCCGGAATCTTCAAACCGTTCGATTTCTGGAAGAGAAGAATGTCCTTCTTCTGCTTCTCCAAATACACCCCGTATTTGGACTCGATGTTGATGGTGTTCTTCACGCCCGGCGACGTTTCTTTCATGACGCCCTCCCCCAACACCTACTCGCCAGAACGTTTTCTCCCTCTCTCTGCGTGATGATCGCCTCCACCTTCTCCACGTTCATCGTCGCGTAGGCGATCGCGTCGTAGGCGGAGATGTACTTCTTCTCGCCCGGCAGACCCCACTCCTCGTTGTGGAGGCGATACGCCTTCAAGAACTCGTTGCACTACACCTCATGCCAGCTCCACGCACACACCTTCAACATCTCCTCCTTCTTCTCCATGAACTTCGCGTACCGCTCCTCGCCCACCACGCCCTGTGCGTGACCCCACTCCGTCAGTCGCAGATCCGCGTTGTCCTGTCCCTCACACCACTCCCCCATACCCACTGCACGCACCGTCAGACGGTACTCACATCGCGACGTGAACATGCGGAACGGCTCGCGCGTCAGGTCCGTGCGGTACCCGCCGCGCGTCAAGTCGTCCGTCAGCACGCCCAGCAGCGCCTGCGACCGTTCGAACACCACGTTCGGCTTGCCCAGCACGTCGAACGCCGCGTTCATGCCGGCGATGATGCCCTGCGCCGCCGCCTCCTCGTAGCCCGTGGTGCCGTTGATCTGTCCGGCGAGGTACAGGTTGTCGATGGAGCGCAGACGGAACGTGGGCAGAATCGCCGCGGGGTCGACGTAGTCGTACTCCACGGCGTACCCGGGTCGGATCATGTGCACGTCCTCCAGACCCTACGCCTCACGCGCGCACGCCACGCCCACCTCCATCGTGCGCAGCATCTCCAGCTGCGTGTCCGCGTTGTACGCCGTCGCCAGCCCGTTGGGGTAGATCACGTTGGTGTTCAGGCCCTCGGGCTCCAGCCAGATCATGTGGCGCTTCTTCTCGGGGAAGCGCAGCACCTTCTTCTCGATCGACGGACAGTAGCGCGGTCCCTGGCCCTTCCCGTGGTTCCCGGTGAAGCTGGGCAGCTCGGCACGGCGCTCGTTGCAGATGGCGTGCGTGCGCTCGTTGGTGTACGTCATGTAGCAGGTGAGGAGCCGGTCCCGGTTGGGGATGAAGTTGTTGTTGTAGATATTCATGAAACTCAGCGGCGTCGGCGCGGTGTCGGACGGCTGCTGCGCCAGGCGCTCCCAGTGGATGGTGCTGCGGTCCAGACGCGGAGGCGTGCCCGTGGTGAAGCGCTGCATCGGCAGGTTCAGGGAGTGGAGGAACTGCGCGAGGTGCTTCGTCGGCGGGTCGATCTCCAGCGAGTCGCGCTAGGGTGAAGAGGGAACGAGAGCGCTACGTGGAAGCGTCCGGCGGGGACGTGGTACTTGCCGATGTGGCACTCGCCGTTCAAGAAGGTGCCCGTGCTGAGAACGACACTGTGACACGCAATGTGCTTGCCACCTCGAGTGATTACGCCCTTGATCGTCTTGTTGTCTTCACCCATTTCAAACTCCTACAATGGGAGAGAAGCCAGAACGCCAACATGAGCACCATCTTCGATGATGGTCAGGTTTGGGTAGTTCGACACTTCCGCCTGCATGTACTTCTTGTACAAGTCGCGGTCCACTTGCGCGCGAGGGCCGTGCACCTACAACTGAGTTCCCTTGCCCAAACGTACAGCAGGTCCTCTCGAGGCATTCAACACACGAAATTGGATGCCTCCCAAATCCGTCATTCTTCCCATGAGACCGTCCAGAGCGTCGATTTCGCGAATGAGATGGCCTTTTCCAATGCCTCCCATGGAAGGCTACACCCTTACCGATTTGTACTCCAACCACGTACATTGCAGGACATTTCTCCAATCGTTCGGAAGTTCGTCGTGACCAGCGCCGTTTTCACTCCCGCTCGTGCTGCAACGGAAGCTGCCTCGAGTCCGGCGTGACCTCCTCCGATCACAACGACGTCATACTGAAGGGTCGACGAAAAGGACCGCGCCAGCGTGTTGCAAGCACTGCACTGTCATAATCGAATATCCACGTCATACCAACGTCGCAAGCAAGCACTCAGCATCGTTACTGTGAATGAGTGATTTGTCTGAACACCAAATTCGTGACTCCATCCCCACCAATCTACATTTCACACTCAAAACAACAGTTCTATTCAAGTGTCTTTGGATAGCCCTAAGCAACCCCTCTCACCACGCTCAACCACTTCAGAAGCACTTCCCCAAATCACAACAGTGACCAAGAAACACCACATAAAGAGACATTACTGAGCGTTCGCTTCCACCAAATCCACCATCCCAAGCACCTGGAACACGTCCTTCTGCGTGTGAATCTCGCACTTCAACACCTCCCGCAGCTTCACCAGCTGCGCGTCAATCATCGACTGGTGTCCGATAATCGACCCATACTGATCTACGCCTAACCACACCTCCCCACACCCACTCAGAATCTCGTTCGCCACGGTCACCAGCAGGTTGGTGTACAGCGGGTTCGTGATGAAGAAGATCACGAACGACAGCAGCGGCTCCAGCTCCTTGTCCTCTCTAGTCCTCACCCCTCGCGCCTCCTCACACCTGCCCTTCACCGCGATCGCCAGCACGTTGCGCGAGCGCATCTCCTCCAGCACGCCGATCACCACCTTCGAGTCGCGCGACTACCCCTCACACACCTCTCACACACCTACCAGCAGCGCCGCGTCCAGCGCCTTCACGTAGTTGAACCGCTTCATGTACCGGTCCCACTTGGTCAGTCGCGCGCGCTTGTCCGCCGCCACCTCCACCTTCTTCATCTCCAGTCCCACGGGCAGCCGCTTGCTCTGACTCTGCACGCGCGCCAGCAGCGCTCCCGGCAGCAGCTCGGGCTCCTCCTCCTCGCTCTCCTCCGCCTACGCCTCACACACACGCTCCATCCCCACCCTGCGCTTGGTGCGCGTCGACAGCACGCCCGTGGTGGTGCCCACCGCGATGACGTCGTCGGGCTATGTGTCACGTCGTCATCACACACTCACCCCAACAGCGATGGAGAGAAGAGGGTCGGGGAACTTGAAGTTGTGCGTCACCTTAAACGACACGGGGTCGATCACCTTCACGCCGCCGTCCAGCCCCGCGGAGAGCACGCGCTGCTTGTTGTACACGGAGGAGTTGTAGTAGGCGAGGTCGCTGACCTGCTTCTGGTGGTAGTTGAGCTGGTCCACCTGTCTAGCCCTCACGGCGAGAAAGAGTCCCTACCGGCCTCCACCCACCAGGTCCACCACGTCGATCAGGTTGTCGTTGCCCACGAAGAGGATGCTCGCGGAGAGCTTCAGCAGGCAGGAAACGGGGTTCGCTGTCGGAATCGTCATCACACACGCCTCTTGCGCTATGCCTCAGAGGAGGAGAGAATGCAATACTCGGAAGACGGGTGTCCCACAGCTTCACACACCGGTCGAAACCACCCGTGATGAACACATCACTCGTCAACACGTCTCCACTGCCCGCACTCACAGCGCGCACGTAGTCCTATCCATCATTTCTCAAATGCAGTTATCACAGTGTGACCGTTGTACGTGTTTACCACCATATTCGTCGGAATGTCGTACAGGCAAACCGTCTTGTCGTCGCTTCCGGAAATGAGCTGCGTCGTGGATAGAAAGTTCACAGCGTGGACACCACTACGATTAACCCAACCCAACAGCCAAACGCGGAATGGGGCTGCGCCTGACGCAGCATCGTCTTCGTTTCCACGTCGAACAGCTTTACGTTGCCCTTTTCGTCTCCGGCCACCAGCAACTTCCCATCGGGACGGAAGTTCCCAGAATACGCGATATCCAGAAAACGGGAAAACACCTTGATCTTCTGACGCGTCTCGCCCGAATACAGAGCCACACTAACGCTCAGCCACCCCACTTCGCTTCTCACTTCGTTCCGGATGTCGCAGCGTAGTGATACGGCGCAATGGGAGAAAATGAAATGTGATTCACGGGACCATTCTACGCATCAAGCGAAAACCCGATTCCCACCAATTTCGCTTCCGATATATTGCGGAACAGTTTCCAGAAGGCATCTACAGGATAAACAGCATGCCAATTCGCCCACTCTCGGGAGTCTCCGCGATGTGCACAGTCGGCGTCTTCTTTTTGTTCACGGGAGTGTACTCGATTCCAGACATCACAACAAGAAGAATGCCAAAGGAGTGGTTCTATTCTATGGAACAGGGCGAGACCCCCTCTCCCGTCTATCGCTTCGTGCAGCATTCATTTCAAATGTCCGTCGTCTATGTGCAGTGCTTGCTTTGAATCCGATTCCAATCCAACTCGTCCCGATTCGAGGAGGCAAGCGGACTTGGAATAGGGAATGAACGGTCCATATGATCCGACACGTACCGATTCTTCTCTCGGTTTCACACTTGAACAACGCCCAAATCATCGGAGCATTGACGGAAAGAAAATGAAAAGCTCATCCATTCTTTTAGTTGTTGCGATTGTGTTCGCCGCGTCGGCTGCCGGTGAGGCGTTGCTGCGTTTGGCGTGATGTGTAGCGAGCGTCGAGGTGACGGAGGGCACTGTCAATTTTTGGTTTCTGAACTGCCTGAACATGGAGTGGTAGGGCGTCGCCGCGTTTGTCGTGATGTGTAGTCAGGAGATCCCCGAAACGAAGTACATGAACGTGACCGGAGAGACCGTTGCGGACATCGAGCTTCCCGAGCAGAACGGGCTCCTCCTCTTTGTCCAGTGTCTGAACGAGGTGGAGCCGTGCTCCTTCCACTACAAGACGATGGCGAGAGAGGCGACGGAGACGCTGCCGGCGCTGGAGACGTCGACCTACGTTGCGGAGAACACGGACGCTGTGTTGAAGCTGTCCATGGCTCCTGCCTACTACAACGTGGAGGGAAACGTGGAGGTGACGCTTTCGTTCACGGCTGCTCCCGAGAGCCGAATTGATGTGGAGGGTGTTCCCGAGGACGTCGAGCTGGAAGCGTCGGACCTGGTCGTGAAGAACGGCGCGATTGTGGGCGCGATCACGAAGGTGTCCGCGGGCGTGTTCTCCTTCACGGTGGCTCCGGTGGCGAAGTCCTCGTTCGCCGTCATCCTGAAGAAGCAGCTGCTCACGACGCGCGGTCTGGTGCTCCGTCGCGGCGCGATCAACATGTGCATCTTCGACGACGAGGCGCCGTACCTGCTGAACACGCTGTACAAGGACGGTCTGATCGAGGACACGGAGGAGAAGACGATCGTGGTGGCGCTGAACGAGCACTGCAGCGTGAAGTCGTTCTCGGGCGTGGTGGTGAGCGCGACGCAGAAGGAGGGCTTCCTCAACACGTACGAGGTGGTGGTGCGCGGCACGGGCGACGCGACGGTGGTGTTCGTGGACGACGCGGCGAACGAGTTCACGTTCACGACGAGCGTGGTGTACAGTCCCGAGTCGGCGCTGGCGGTGCTGGACATGCCCGCGGCGAACACGACGCTGCCGCTGAACGGTCGTGTGGAGATCGTGTTCAACCACCGCGTGTCGCTGAACAGCGAGGTGCACCCCGTGGAGCTGGTGATGGAGAACCAGCCGGCGCTGGTGCTGCCGCCGGACGTGAGTCGCTACCTGCTGGTGAAGGAGAACCGCGTGCTCATCTTCCTGGACCCGGAGATGATGGAGGAGGGAAGCGTGACGCTGACGCTGCCCGAGGGCGCGTTCGTGAGCGAGGCTGGAAAGAAGTCGGAGGCGATCACGATGGAG
>ERZ1106948.122-NODE-122-length-37996-cov-31.804934_pt1 | contig 37996 bp, 50 predicted proteins | sample MGYA00403673_ERZ1106948 | MGnify/ENA primary metagenome ERZ1106948 (study PRJEB35170, sample SAMEA104062409) | human gut metagenome | biome: human gut; feature: human-associated habitat; material: faeces | place: Denmark | collected 2012-05-07 ...
TTCCCATCTTCAGCTCGAATGCTGCCTGGAGACACGGAAAGCTGGGTCTGTAAGGAAGCAGTGTGATTTTGTCGTGTTTGAGGCAAACAGCTCTATCTTACAGTTCAAAGTCGCTAGCGGAGAGAGGTTCTAAAGGAAGAGGAGCGGGGTCGAAGGAAGCGTCGTCCGGCTCAATAGGCGCCGTTTCCTCGGGGGAAAGCGCAATGGTGTCCTCGGTCAGCTCTTTCGCCTTCTCCAGCAGCACATTCAACTACATATGAAAGAAAGGATAGAAACGCACGTCCAATTCGTGCTCCTTGTCGGGAACGAACTCACTCGGAGAAGTCACGGAACCCGACTCGATTGGCTACACGGGAAGCAATAGATTCAAAAGCATACTAGAATTCCCTTGTCGAAGAGCTCCTTTTCGGACAGACACGATGGCGAAGGCACTGCGGCTTCCGTTGACGACAGAGCAGGAATTCTATCATCAGTCATTGTGGTAAAGCCCACCTCGTCTTCTTAGCCACATCACGCGGCAACTGGTCTCCCTCTCGCTTATTCGTTGGCTTGACGATTGTGCTATTCTCGACGGCAGCACTGGCGGCTTTTCCGAGCATGAGATGAGATTGAATGAGGTGAGCAGAGTGGAACCCAGTTTTTCATTTTGAATTGGATTCGTGTTGTGGACGAGGGATTCTGCTCGTTCCGTCATTCATTCCCTTCAACTCCTCCTCTCTTCCTTCCCGTTCATTTCTGTACGTGTGCTGGAAGCGTTGGTTTTGTGCTAGTAGAGTTTGGTAGTGATTAGACTCCTTGGACGATTATCCGTTCCATGGTCTCTCCTTCCTTCCTATGATTCATCTCTCCACTTTGAATCGTTATCTCATTCCTATGTAGGGTATTCTCTAACAAGGCACTTCGGTAACAAATCGATAGCAAATCGGGCGGTAATGAAGAAGATGAAGAGTATGGGCGACGTATCGGACCGTTCTTATGCGGTAGAGAAGGCGTCATCTCCATCTTCTGTTTCTGCATCCAGTTCTGTTTCAAAACGGACTAAGACGGATGCAACCAACTCAATTTTAGTGTCAGAAGGGAAGAAGGGCGATCCGACTCCTTCCGCTGGAAATGAAACCATTTCTCTCCCTGAAAAGCGCGACGAGACGACCCTCTCCATCGTTCGGAGGCTTGTGGACGACATCATTTCGGACATCGAGTCAAACGCACGTCGCTCGAGGAGGACGAGATCGAAATCACGGCAAGATAGCGACGTCGAAGAGCTGGAGTCGTTTGACCACACACTTCTCTTCTCGTACAAATCCCCGTTCTTTGGAGGCAGCGTGGATATCACGGACTACGATCGCGTTCGCTTTCCTCTCGTGTCTTCATCGTAGAGTCGGCTAAAGCAGGGCGTCAAGCTGAACGACACGATCATGAACTTCTTCCTGGAGTACTGTCTCACGGAGTACATCCAAAAGGAATTGCGGTCCTACAAGATCGATGTGTCGTCGGTGGAGACGTGGATGAAACAGCCGTCCCCGTCTCCGGAGGAGAAGAGGAGCATCGAGCAGTACAAATCCATTTTGAATCGCTTTTACGTGTTCAACACCTTCTTCTATCCCAAGGTGTGCAAGATGAAGCGCATTCGCGACCCCGAAGAGAAGAATCGGAGTCTCCAGCGACTGCTGAAGTGGTCGAAGGAGATCCGTCTGTTTGAGCGGGAGTTTGTCCTGATCCCCGTCATGACCAAGTCGAGTTTTGCGCGCCTATTCACGAGTAGCGATCACTGGTCGTTAGCCACGCTGTGCTACCCCAACTATTTGTATCGGTACATCAAGGAGAAGAGAACCATCTTCGGGATCAACTACAACCGCGCTGTGCGGAAAACGGATGCCGTTGCGAAGGGCGAGGGCGTGGAGAATCCAGAGCCGAAGAGCGGGGAGCGTGGCTGTTTCGTAAGTGTCGAAGGGAGCGTTAATCCTAGCCCTGCGTCCTGGTGATGAACTCGATGCACGACACGGCGAACGTGATCACCACGGTGATTCGGGACTACGTGACGCTGCTGATGCACGACTTCGACAGCTCCATCGACCTGGTCATCTCCAGCTACCATCTCCCGACCGTTCCGCTGTCGGTGGGGTTTCGTCTGCGGAGTGAGGCGTAGGTGAGTCAGCAGTCGAACAACGTGGATTGCGGCGTGTACGCTCTCCTGTTCGCCGAGCGCCTGCTGTCTCACTACGGAGAGTACACGCTGTCCTTCCGCATGGATCGCGGGAAGAAGAGGGATCAGATGTTCTCCTTCCTCCAGTTCGAGCCGAAGTGCGCGGACGAGCTGCGAGAGCGCATCCGAACGACGGTGGAGGCGTTGAGCCAGAAGTCCAAGGAGACAGTGGTGTGTGTTGAGGAGAGCGACGACTCGGACATTGAGGTGCTGGATGTGAACATCAAGGTGAAGCCGGTGGCAACACGGAGCGTGAAGCGCAAACAGGAGAGCGAGAGCAACCCGAGTCTCCCCAGAAAAGCCCCCAAATCGCAGCACTCTGTGCCTGCGTTGGTGTCTCCGTTTCCCCGCTTCATGCCCGATTACTACCCCCACTACAACGCCATCTATCGCTCTGTGTATGTGATGCCTCAGCTCTATTATCGGACTGTGGATCCTCGCATATCAGGCGGAACCGCTCCCACTCCATTTGTGCCCAAGCAACCGTCCTTCGTCTTCGGTGGGGTCACTTCGCAATCACCGGGCGTCAAGGGTTCTTTGTCTGTTTCCTGAACAAACACGCCAAATGCAGTCTTCGAGCGAGTTCTCCAGGCAGTAGCGAGGCAGAATGGCGCGCTGCAGGAGACGCTTCGGAACCTTCTTCTTCTCTACGAGTGAAGGGCGTGTTTCGGACTCACTCTTCTCCAGAATCACGTACTTCAAGATGGGGTCCTTCGCGGAGGAGGAATAGAGCAGGGACACCAGCTCCTGGACCACGGAGTTCGAGAGGTTGTTGCCTGCGCGTGACACCCCTTTTCCGCTCCTACAGCCAATGTAGATCTCAGCCGAAGGGGCGATTCTGCGCTGTCTCAGCAGCTCGATCAGCCCCTGGACGCTCGAATCGTGGAGACGGTTGTCCGACAGATACAGCGTGCGCAAGTGGGACAGGAATCCGTACTTCATCACGTACAGCAGCTTCATCAGCCCGTTGTCGCGAATGTCGTTGCCTACGCTGAAGGCGGAGAAGAAAGCGCACTGATGAGAGAGAGCTCCTCCAGACGCGGACAGTTGTTGTTGCGGATCATCGTCGCCAGGAACAGCATGCCTTCTTCTCTGATCTGGTTGTCTGTTCCTCACGCCCACACCCAATTCCCACTCGTTAGGTCGAGAACATGCAGATTCGGGTAGTGGAAGGACTCGAAGCGCAGTCCCTCAAACAGGTGGAACACTCCCTTGGCCTGCATGCGATTGTCTACGCCTCAGGAGTCCGCGCATGCCGCACTGCCGAGAGAGAGGACGCGAAGCTCCTGTAGGTCTTTGATCAGCGCTCCGACCCACCGCATTCCCTTACTTCCAATCCCGCAGGCTATGGGTCATTCCCTGTTCACAGACGCACAGTGGAGAATCAGGACGCGAAGCCGCTTCAAGTGACCGCCTCGCACCACGCTCTCCGTGAGCGACGCGATTCCCTTGAGTCGGATCGCATTCTCTACTCCTCACTTCTCTCCCGCAACACCACTCGAGAGATCGAGCACCTCCAACGCGTCGAGCACGCCGAGAGAAACGCTCATCGCGAGATACTTCATCCCGTTGGCGTTCACCGAGTTCCAGTACAGTCTCAAGTACCGCAGGTTGATGAGCGGACACTGGTTCAGAGACGAGCAGAGCACGGCCAGTCCTCCGTTGGTCATGTGACACCCTAGTGGTGAGAGAGAGGAGTCGGGCGCACTGGACACGTCGAGGCTCTGGAGGTTGCTGCAGTGGTGGTCCATGAGCGAGCGGCTGATGCGCTTCAGCCCCTCGTTAAAGAGGAGGTTGTCTAGTCGTTACTGAATCCCGCTTCGCAGACGCTGCACGTCGATGTGACGAATCGAGGGGATCACGCCCTGCGCGAGACACTTGGCGAGAGCCGTGCTCCCAGCCACTCCAACAGCATTGTTGCTGAGGCGAAGAATCTCGAGTCGCGGACAGTTGCCAGAGCGGAGCGCTTCCAGAAGCAGCCGCGTGTTCGGGTCCGTCATGCGACTGTCTGCGGATGAGGAGGACGGGGAAGAGCGACATTGGAAATCCAGAGTGATTAGGGTTTGGAGACAACCGGCATCGATCACACGGCAGATTGCGATCACGTCCTTCCTCCGCGTAATTGACGTGACTATGTTGAAGCGGGAACCAGATGATACCGTGAAGATGCTTCAGAGATGTGCAATACACGAACAAATGGGGAAGGGACTCCGTTGTCTGAAACAGCACCAGTTGGGTGAATCGCTGGATGTAAGCAAATCCACGCAGCACTACTCCTAAAATCACTGCATTGATGTCTCTCGACAGAATTCGCATGAACTGTTGCTGCCGGAAGTCCACGTAGTCGAGAATGGCGGACAGCGCTTTCTTTTGAACCGGACGTTTGATTTTGCTTTCCATGTTCTCCTGTATTCAAGATTTGAAACCATCCTCAAAACGGGCAACACGAGAATGAAGGCGATGGCGTGTCTTCATAGCAGCAGTGATTCTTATCACAGATCAACAGTGCCATCTTTTCTGTTACTATTCAACGCATCTGAGTTCCATCCCACTGGAAGGCATACTACATGCTCTATGACTGGAATCATGACGTAGGAAAGACAAATTACGATTCGCGATTAAAAATGAATGTGCTCCGTTCGCGATGCTTGGACAGTTTTGCAAAGGGAAGGATGAAATTCGCCTTCATTCTCTTTACACTCCTCTCCTCTGTTGCCGTGTACGGCGTTTCGGTAATCCCGTTTACGCTGTGGCAGTGGATTGAGATTCTGATCGGATTCTCGGTTTTCGCATCGATTGTTCTTCCGTACTTCGCGGCATGGATTATCAACCTCCTGTTCAAGAAGAAGAAGCGTTTTTCACTGTCTTGCGAAAAGCTCTCTCCGTTCGGCTTCTATGCAAAGAATCTTGTTTTTCAGACGGATATCAAGTGCTTCCACATTCGCGTTACCCTGAAGAAGGTCGCTGTTCGCACTAATCTCAAGAAGGCACTGTTTGGCGTATCCGCTTCTTCTCTGTTCATCCTAGAATTCGATTCCATAGCTGTCGAAATCGTGGGTCAGCGGAATAATGACGTTGCCAAGGAAGAAGCGATTCCCGAAACGGAGACCGCATCGCCAATGCCCTCGTTACTGAAGAACATCGGGATCTACCAGAGCGAGTCGATAACGTCCCAACTTGTGTCCGATTCCGATTCGAAGCTGTCCAAGACATTTCGCTATCTCGTCCCCTTCCTCCGTCTTCTGGACCTGCACGTCATCAACACGATCGTCACCGTTGGCACCAGCGAGTTCCCCAATCGCGTTGAGCTCTGCATTTCGGACGTCACGATGAACGGCAACGCGCAGTACACTCCGACGACGTCGCTGGGACTCAACCTCAAGGTGCAGACGGTCTCCCTGAGCAATTGCGAGAATGCGTTCGACGGACAGCCGAACGTGATGGTTTGCAACTTCTGGTTCCACGCCAACATGGAGCTGAACCGGCGCATCATCGTCAAGGAGTTCTCCCTCAACCTCGGAGACAGCTTCCACGTCCGCCTGGACAAGAGTCTGCGTCGCCAGCTGGGCGCCATCATGAAGGCGCTTCCGCCGAAGAGAGAAAAGAAGCGCGTGGAGGAATCGAACCCGCGACCTCCGTTCGACAAGCTGAAGTACCTGATTCTGCTCCTCCCGCGATCGATGAAGATCGCCGCTCCCAAGCTGGAGCTGGACCTGATCAACGCGGACAAGAGCGGCTCCCACCTCCACAACGACGTGCACATCTCGATGGGGTGGATCGTGAAGTGCAGTCCCATGTACTACGACGTCTTCTGCACCAAGCCCAAGGGGCTGAGTCTGATCGTGGAGAGCACGCGCATCCGCTCCAACTGGGTGAACTGCTACGGCGTCGCCGCGACGGTGGAGTGCGTGCTGCGCGAGAACCAACCGCTCTTCGAGTCGGTGAAGATCCTCTACAGCCACAAGCCCACCGTGGTCACGCTCCACCCGTCGCTCTTCCGCACCGTCGAGTACATCCAGTCCATGGTGACCAACCTCGCTCGTTCGCCCAGCGCTCGCGCTCCCAAGCGTGTCAAGCACGTCGCGCGTCCGGAGGGATCGTCGGTACTTGCGCTGTTCAGCGAGTGCTCCTTCAAGGTGGACTTCCGGATCGAGTCGATCACGCTCGGGGTGTGCGCTTCCCCCATCGTTTCGTCGCCGCAGCTGGAGGCGTCGATCCACTCCTTCTCCATCACCTTCACGCCGTCGTCGCTGCGCAGCTCCACCGACACGCTGTGGACCACGCACGAGCTGCAAGTCAAGCTCGCGCTGATCGAGTTGCAGAACGCGCCCATTTCCAGGGTGTCGCTCGAGGACGTGCTGAAGAAGGCGGGCGAGAGCGGCACCGGCGACGACGTGCGAATCTGTCCCTGCACCGACAAGGTGCTGTCGCTGCGCAACGTGGAGTGCAGCTGTCCGATCACGAAGTGGGAGAAGGTGTCGGTGGACGCGTCGCTGCGGTCGAGCAACGTGGTGCTGGACTGCCAGATGATCGACATGATGCTGTTCGTGGTGGAGCTGTACCGCAAGGAGTGGAGCGAGTACTGCCAGCGCCGCAAGGAGAGCGGGAGTCTGATGAAGAACGTCGCGTCGTCGGACAGTTTCTCGTCGCTGAGCACGCCTCCAGTGTCCGAGGTCGTGGAGAACAACTCCGTCCCACTGCCGAAGTCCGCCTTGGGAGACGACGAGTCATTCATCCAGTCCATTCTGAACGGCTCCTTGCTTCCGGAGAAGCTCGAGGCCTTCGAGAGCGAGGCGGTTGAAACGCCGCCGAAACTGCCCTCTCCGGAAGCGCTCACGGATTCGTCGAGCGATTCGGAAGAGAGTGACGAAATCCTCCTCAGCGACCACGAGAACGCCATCGACTCCTACTCGCACGAGCCGAAGTGCCTTCCGCTGTTCCTGTCGGGGATCACCGTGCACATCACCAACACGGAACTGCAGGTCACGGGACTGGACAGCAGTCGCACCGCCTCGTACTCGGTGGAGGTGCTCACGCTGTCGCTGACGTCGAAGTCGGTGGACTCTATCGAGAAGCTGACGCTGGATTCTTCTCCGACGCTGGCGCAAGAACCCTCGCCTGAGCCCAAACCGTACCTCGAGACGCCGGTGGCTCTGACGTCGATCGCCTCGAACAGCGAGTTGAACTCTCCCACAGCGTCAACACCGCCACACCCTTCTTTCCTTCGCTGCAACTCGCTGGATCTCCAGTCCATTCCCTCGTTCAACGACGACACCTCGTTGCCGGTCTCTCCACCTCTCTTCACGCTGGGTGCCAAGACGGAGAGACGCCTGCCCATCTACACGCCCGCGCCGCTTCCCGTGTTCTCCTCGCACTCCGACAAGTACGTGCAAAACGCGTGCATCCAGTACACGCTCACGCTGGAGATCTCGAACATCTCCGTGATCGGCGACGAGGGCACGCACACGCCGAAGAACCACCTTCCTCTCTTCATACCTCAAATCCGCCTCACGCTGCCCTCGCTGGTGTTCCTCGTCATTCCCCAACACCAGCAGCCGGTTCAGTATTCCGCCCTGAGCTTCGCGGTCCAGTCGACGCACTACTCGCCGTTCTCGCTGCGCCACTACGCGGGGTTCAAGCGCGACGACGCGATGTGTCTGCTGCTGGCGAACGACAACCCCGTGCTCAACACGGTGCAGTTGCTGGTAACGAGCCCGTGCGCGCATCTCTCCTACGGAAGCATCTACATCATCTATCACTCCTTCGTGGAGATCCTGGCGCTGGTGAAGACGAGTCTGGCGAAGAGAGCGGGAGACGAGAAGATATCTCCGAAGGACGAGGCGAGTGCAAAGGATGAATCAACCGCTTCAAAGAACCAAACATCTCCAAGGAGCAAGTCATCTGCCAAGGAGAAGCGCGCCAAACCGTCTCTCTTCCCGCTGTCCCGGCTCCACTTCTCCTTCACGCTCACACACCTCTCCGCCTCGCTCGTCTTCTCTCCCGAGCAGGGCATCATGGCGACCATCAACGAGATCTCCGCCGTGTATCCCGACTCCTCCTCCTACCCGTTGGTGTACGTGTCCATGGTGCAGGTGTCGCTGATCGCCGAGTGGCGGATCAAGTACATCATGGGGTCCATTGAGCGAATCACCTGCTACTCGCCCTCCGCGTATTCCGACGTGCGCGGCTTGCGGGATCTGGAGACGGTGGAGAAGGAGATTGACTCGATGAAGGAGGAGGTGGGCGACCTGTATAAGGACTACGTGAAATCCAACAAATGGGGCGATTTTGTGTTCTGTCCCACGTGCCAGAAGTGCACCTCCTCCGAGTGCAACGGCTACAGCAACCACTGCAACCGCCACCACGTTCCCGCCAACGTAACGCCCTTCATTCTCTTGCTCTCCTCCGTGAACCTGTTCCAGGACCGCCAGGACGCGTGGGGCGACTTGTTCTACGAGGCGACGGTGCAGTGGAAGGCCTTCAAGACGCTACGCAAGGGCGACAAGAAGCCCGCGCCGTTCCCTCACCCGGACGAGGCGCGCGTGGCGACGGTTGCCGAGCATGCGGAGCTGGAGGAGGGCGCGTACGCGAAGGGATTGTGGGCGATGGTGATCGTCGACTCGCTGTGTCTGCGACTCAACGACGTGCTACCCGAGTACAGTCCCGACTCATGCGAGTACTCGCGACTGGTGGTGACTGGCGTGAACGGCGTGATCAGCTACAACCCCGCGCTGCACAGTCGCAGCCACCTCCTCCAGTTCATGCAGGCGATGGACGAGGTGCCCACGCCGCTGCAGAAGGGCTTCGACGACGTCATCGGACTCCACCTGCACGACGTGTACATCAACAGCATCGCCACCGACTTCGGCGAGCTGCTCCCGCCGCTGGTGGTGGCGGACTCGGTGTTCGTGTGCGGTACGCTGGTCGTCGCGGAGATGAACCGCGTGCAGCGCTTCGTCGTCTACAACGACGTGGAGAGCTACTGCTCCTCCACCTTCGATCCCATTCCCGTGCGTATCTCGCGCTCCTCCACCAGCATGAAGTGGTTCCAGAACCTCGCCGTCCAGGCGAAGCAGATCGAGGTGAACTGGGGCACGCCGCTGAACCACGTTCGGGACAGCTTCTCGCACTGCATGGGCGACCTGACGCCGCGCGGCGTGAGCAAGTCTCCCAAGTTGCCGTTCTTCGACAAGATCCGATTCAACCTGCACGGACCGCTGGTGCTGCACGTCAGCGAACTGTTCCGCGTCAACTGGATCACGAACAAGAGCGCGAACGCGCTGTACGAGGCGCTGGTGATCGACCTCAACAAGTCGGACTGGTTGTTCAAGAAGGAGGGCGGCACCGAGTGCGGCTTCGACGTGTTCTCGATCGGCTTCGCGCGGCTGGACGCGTTCAACCAGCTGGTGCTGAACCCCTTCATCGAGGCGGTGGACGGCGAGTGGGTGGTCGATCTCCTCTGGGCGAACACCCGCCCGCTGGACCACTACGTGGAGCTGATCGAGGAGGTGACGGACAAGGACAAGTACGAGTTCTACCGCAGCCACCAGATCGAGTGGACGATCAAGCTGCAGCCGCTGCCGCGCCGCGTGTTCAACGTCTCCTTCTTCTTGCGCTGCGAAATGGCCGACTTCGCGCTGGACTTCAAGGATTACATCTTTTCCTCCGATCCGTCGACGCCCGTGGACAAGACGGTCGGGCTGATGCGGATCAGCACCGTGTTCCTCGTCGAAATGAAACTCCCGAACAGCAGTGCGTGGGTGTGCGTGGTGGGCTGTGTAGTGACCCGTAGGTTTATCAACGACGAGAGTGTGAACGGCGTGAACGCGATCGCCAAAAACCTGGACATTTCGGTCACGATGTACAAGCTGTTCCCGAACTACCTGGAGAAGGAGGGAAGGGAGCTGATGAACTGCACCAGCAAACCCGACTATTCCAGTATTTCCCCCGATTTTGCGCTGACCCGTAGACCTGAAGTACGACTACGCCATCTACTCGAACTCCAAGTGGATCTATCCCCGCATCTACACAATCATCGAGGGCCTCGAGAGCAACCACCTGTCGCTCGCACAGCCCACCGTGTTCCCGCCGGAGCAGCTGCACTTCACGCCGTTCTGCCACCCCGAGCTCGTGTCGGTGATGCTGGTCGCGCGCCTGACCAAGATCGGCATTCTGAAGGGCGTGAACCCGTCGTCGTCGGGGTTCGACGAGGATTTCGCGGACATGTACAACGACAAGATCCGGAGCGTGAACGGGCGCATCGCGGAGAAGAGTGAGGGCAAGTTCGCCGTGTTCACGAAGGGCGCGAAGATCGTGTACTCGCTGGACGTGCGCGACGCGCTGATGACGGTGGGTGTGGAGAGTGGGTGTGACGGGGTAGTTGTACGGCGAGCTGCACGAGATGTACCAGAACATCAAGACGAAGCGTGCGGAGAGCGCCAAAACGCCCACTCCTCCTGCTGCTCCAGAATCCAGCCCTGTTTCGGCCTCCTCCTCCGTTCCGCCAGTCACGGTCGTGATGCGTCGCTCTGTGGACCGTCCCCTGCGCCCCATCCTAACGCGCCAGCAGTCGTTCACGCGTGGCGCACCGGATATGAGTTTCGACTCCTCGCTGATCACCAACTCCATCTCCAACTCCATCACGGGTCCGTATCTGTACCGCTCTGAATCGAGCTACTTCTCCCACTTCAACCCGCGCGACTCCTTCCGAAACAGCATCAACCTGAGCATTGCGAAGCCGCGTCCCGAGCTGTCGCGGAACACGAACATGTCGTTCTACAAGCTGCGCGGCGAGAGCGTGAACAACGGGATGCTGAATCGCCTGCTGTCGACGCGCGAGATCCACAGCGCGAACGAGTCGACGACGCAGCTGCGGAAGAAGCGCGACTTGTTCTTCAGCGAGATGAAGAAGCGTGAGAAGGAGGTGCTGAACCAGAGCAACAAGTCCATTCCCGTGCTGCTGAACTACCTGATGAAGAAGATCAACCACCTGCAGGCGAAGGAGGGCGAGAACGTGTTGCTGTTCACAGAGGACGAGGTGAACACCAAGAAGGAGGAGAACAAGAAGGACGAGAAGGAGGACTTCTTGTACGACATCATGATCAAGGATTCTCAGGTTGTTTCGTCGCGCTGAAATGACCGTTAGATCCACGTCGCATCGTTGGAGACGGGCTCTTCGCTTCTTCTCTACCTCTACAAGGGCACGATCACTGTCCAGAACAAACTCATTCACCAACGCCAGTACTACATCCTGAACGCGGCAGTGGAGAAGGTGGACCTGTTCCTGGGTTCGCGCAAGAGTCTGAACTCCCCGTGGCTGTCGTCGCAGACGGTGCGTTCTCTGAACACGTCGACGCCGCACGTTGGCTTGCAGTCCACGCCACCCATCTTCAAACGCATCGTGCGCGACTTCTCATTGTCGCTGCAAACACGCAGCCAGAACGGGTTCATTCCCTCACGAGACATCCCGAGCTTCAACAAAGATGATTTGGTGAACCGAATCACGGTGAGCATCGGCGCGTTCAGCATCCGCATGAACGGCGAGGAGTTCTACCGTTTCTTGAACGTGGTGCGCTACACGCTGTTAGCGAACCCGACGAACTCGGTGATTCTGAACCGCGAGGAGGAGGACAAGACGAAGAACGTGGGCAAGATCTCCTCCGAGATGATGAAACACGTCGCCTCGCGCGTGGAGAAGCTGGTGAAGTCGGCGACGGAGACGGAATTGCTGCCGGTGCTGAAGATCAAATACACGCTGGAGGAGGTGGAGTGGACGCTGTTGTCCGTCCAGCAGGAGCAGATTGCGGTGGCGACGCTGCGCGGGTTCGTCGGCGAGCACACGTTCTGTTTCGACGGCAAGAGCGAGAGCAAGATCATCCTGAACGACTTGCGCATCATCAACCCGTCGACGAACGACGTGGGCTGGTCGTCGTCGGAGAAGGTGCTGGACCCGGTGATGATCGACCGCGACCACGACGCGCAGTCGAACATTCTCGAAATCATCACGGTGATCAGCAACAGCTTCGTGTGCGACGGCATTCCGGTGAGCGTGTTCGAGCACGTGGGCGTGAACGTGTTCCCTGGCTGTCACTACTACCTTCTCTTCCAGCTCACCGGCACAATGGCGAACGGCATCTTCCGGTACTTCTTCCCCGAGGACGAGGCGGACGGCGGTTACGAGAGCGACGAGGACGACAGCCGCACGGTGGTTTCGACGGAGCAGGACCAGGCACCCGCAGCGACGCTCCGCACGGCACAGCAGCCGCCGAAGCAGGACATCATTCTGGAGCTGTCGGAAGACGACAGCGTCGACGGCTCGCTCTCCAGCGAAGTCTCGCCGGTTTGTCTTGGGGCCTCGCGTAACGAATAGGTGCAGCTCCCAGCGAACCCGCGCCGACGCGGCGAGTCGGCAATCCAGTCGGAGGAGATCGTGTCCGCACTGCGGAATCGGAAGAACGCGCCGAGCAAGGAGACGTCGATGCAGCACTGCAACCACGCCTTTGAGATCACGGACCGTGTGGGGGTGTGCGCCATTTGCAAGAAGAAGATAAAGAGCGTGCGGAACTTGGGCTATCAGTGCCAGCACTGCGGTTTGCTGGTGGACAAGAATTGCATTTCCAAGGCATTCGGAAGAATCAAGTCGAAGAAGGACAAGTCGCCGCGCCAGCTGGTTTTCCTGGAGCACCTGCGTCTTGGCACGGTGGACATCGTGCTGTCGACGAAGGGGATGGCGCCATTGAATCTGAAGAACTTCAGCATCATTCTCCAGCACCAGATTTACAGCGACAAGCTGACGACCTGGGGTAACATCATTCGGCAGATCCGAAAAGCGTACACATCGGAGATCATTCGCTCGGCGCCCAACATCTTGAAGGGCTGGGGGTTCAAGAGGGGTAGTTCGCAAGTGGACTTGAAGGAGCGGAAAAAGGAGCGACTTCAGAACGAGAGTGTGGAAGAAATGACGAAGGAAATGAAGGAGGCATTGCTGCTAGGTATACACGAATAGTTGGGTTGTTTGTTGTGACATACCGATGGGAATGCGTTTGAATCCCAAATGAGTGTTATGCAAGGGAGAAATTCAAGTGTAATGGAAAGCCAAGTGGTAGTGAATATGTAGATGGGATTAAGGGATTAGGAGGATGTTGGTGGAGCAAACGGGGAATTGGTTTCCCTTTCCGTGTTTCTGTTATCTGATTTGGATGTTTGGACTGCTGCGCAGTGGATATGCAGCGGGGCATGAAGGAGTGGTGGGTGGTACCGCGTTAGATAACACTCATCCAGTTAATCCGTTTTCAGATAAACTCTTAGTAACGAGTCGTGGCTATGAACGTAGACCCGAATACCCTATTTACTATCAAGGAGGTGCTTGGAAAGGGGTAAGCGGCGATTCTTGGAAATGATGCACAGATCGTTCGGAAAGGTGTATGTTGCTAAGCGCAACGCAGACGGTTGGGATGTAGCAATAAAGGTAGTGCAGTTAAATGGAACAAACGTCATGGAGGAGTGCAAGACCCTGCAGAAGTGTCACTCCCCGTTCATCGTGAGTTATGATGGGTGTTACATATGGCAAGACCGTCTTTGGGTTTGAGTGAACCACTTGCGTAATGATGTAGCTCGTGATGGAGTACTGTGGTAGCGGATCGCTGGGCGACTATCTCAAAGCTGGTAATCATCTTGACGAAGCGACGATCCGTGATATGATGGCATGCTGTTTGTTTGGCTTGTCGTATCTTCACGGTATGAGAATTGTCCATCGCGTATGGGCGTGCGTAGCAGGATAAAGGATAGGATATCAAGCCGGATAACATCTTTCTTGTGGAGGCGGGCTTTGTGAAGCTTGGTGATTTCGGTCTGTCAACACAACTCAACAGCAGTATGACGCAACAAAGCGCAGCCTCTGGTACTCCGCTATACATGGCCCCCGAAGTGTTCAATAACCAAGCCAGCCTGAAGAGTGACATCTGGTCGCTTGCCATATCTGCCCTTGAGCTCGCAGAGCCAGATAATCCGTTCTTTGGTTCGTACCAGAGTATCTTTTCTGTTCTGGTTGTCGCTTGTTCTCATGACTAGATGATTGGTGCAGTGTGTAATAATGACCCTCCCTCGCTCATTTCTTCACAGTGGTCCTCCGACTTCATCGATTTCATCTCAGCATGCCTTACGAAGGATCCAGAGAAGAGACCAAGTGCGCAAGAGCTTATGAATGTTGGGAAGAAAGGAGGTGGTAAGGAGTAGCACAGTTTTGTGAAAGACGCGTTGGAGCGTATTCAGTCGAAGCACATTTCCACGCTCATTAGTTCAATCGCTATGAAGCAAAGCGAGTATATGGAAGAGAAGCGCAAAGAACGGCTTCAGCAAACCCCAACTCCTTCTCCTGCTCCTTTCCCCAGCGGAGTCTCTCCCTCTCAGATTGACCCCAATGCGTCGCAGAACGTCGTCGCCATGTCTGTGATGGGAGGAGGTGCTCCTGTGGCTGGGGGAAGTGTTCCAACGACTGGAGGAGTCCCTTTCAACGGTCAGTATGACCCCAATGCGTCACAGAACCTCATCCTCCAATCTGTGGCCAATGCGCCTCAATTCTATTCAGCGCAAGCCGCCGTTCAGCAGCGTTCAATGCCCGTACAGCCCACACCTGGCATGGGCACAATCCCTAAGTATGATCCCAATGCGTCGCAGAACGTCTTCGCGATGTCGATGATTGGAGGAGCTGTTCCTATGAACGGAGGAAGTGTCCCTGTGGTTGGAGTCCCCTCCAACATCCAGTACGACCCCAATGCATCCCAGAACCTCGTCCTCCAATCCATGGTCAATGCGCCTCAATTCTATCAAGCGCAACCCGCCGTTCAGCCTAGTCCAGTGCCCGCTCAACCCACACCCAAGCCAGTCCCCAAGCAACCTAAGCCCAAGCCAGTTCCCAAGCAACCCACACCCGAACCAACCCCCGCCCCGCCTCCAGACCCACTGGAGGAGGAATTGAGGAAGCTGCCCTACAAGAATAAGAAAGTGATCAGGGAGGACGAAGATCTGAATCAAGTGAGCCCCTTCATCCACGGCATGATCTTTGCCGAGAGCAGGTGCAACGACCCGTTCACCGTCGGGTGGGACATTTCAAAGTTCAGCAACCTGCAGTACCTCCGCATTCACCCGAACTGCTTCAAGTACCTCAAGACCATATCGTTTTCGCAGTGCAAGTCGTTGGAGACCCTGATCATCGATCGAGACTGCTTTCCGCAGTGCGAGACGCTCACGCTGAGCGATGGCGGTAAACTCAAGACGGTCACCATCGGGAGCAACTGCTTCTCCTCCGTCAAGACACTGTCCATCACTAGTTGAATTGTGCTCACTCACTGAGATCTAGACTGCAAGTCGCTGGAGACGCTGACGATTGAGCGCGACTCCTTTGCCCTGTGCGAGACGCTCAAACTGAGTGGCTGCGACGCGCTGAAGACGGTCACCATCGGAAATAGCTGCTTCTCCTCCGTCAAAGACTTGTCCATCACCCGTAGAATCGCGATCACTCCCTGAGACGTAGAATGCAGGTGGCTGGAGACGCTGACGATCGGCGACTCGTCGCTGTCCTACTTCGAGAGCGCGATCTTCTCCGACCTGAGCGCGCTCGCGTCGATCACCATCGGGAAGAAGTCGCTGCAAGGGAAACCGGACAGCCAGACCTGGATGTACCTGCGCAGCCTTTCGCGACTGAAGACGTTCGTCGGAATGCAGAACGTCTTCAAGAACGTGCACAGAGTGGAGGCGATGTGTAGGAGTGGTGAGCCTGGCTGACGGACAGACCTGAATGAACTCGACGAGTTGAAGCTGGAGAACGCGTTTGGGTCGGTCAAGGAAGGCGCGATTATCGGTAGCCACAGACCCGTCTCCTGAGGACTAGACGCGCCCGGGTTCACGAAGTACCCCGCTCTTGCTCCAGTGGTGGAGCTGATGAAGAAGCGAGGGCTTGGCATCGTGGACTCTCCCAGAGGACTCGAATTCGTGCCCAAAACGATTGAGGTGTTTGTCGCGGGAGACCGGGTTTGTCAGAACTTCACGGGGAAGCTGGATCTGACCGAGTACCCCAACCTGGAGAAGATCGTCATCGGCAGCTACTGCTTCTCCGATGTCGAGAAGTGCGTCATCGGAAAGCTGCCGAAGCTGAAGTCGATCCGGATTGGCGGCAACTCGTTCACGCAGCACGCCAATGCTGACGTCCCGTCCGAATTCCGAGAGAGCGCGTTCACCGTCTATGAAACGCCCGTGCTGGAGTCGATTGTGATTGACTGCTACTCGTTCAACGACTTCAGTCACTTCGCGCTGGAAGACGCCCCCGTTCTGGACAGCATCCAAATCGGAAGGATCGGATACGAGTCGTCGAACTTCATGAACTGCGATCTCCAGCTCTGCGGTTGCCGTGCTCCTGTTCCCTGACGCGTAGGACTCGACTCTCTGACAACCGTGCAGTTCGGCAACAAGTGCTTTGCAAACGCTTCGAGTATCGTCTTCAAGGGTCGCGGGTCGTCGTGTGGCTTCATTTCTAGACTTGGTGAGTCTGACGTCCATTCGTTGCGGCTACGAAGCGCTGTGCGGCAACAAGACAGAGCTCCAACTGCAGTGTAGGAATGAGGAGTGGAGTTGAGACGCAGCGCTAGAGTCCCTCACGTCCATCGTCTCTCCCCAAAACACCTTCTACGGCGTGGAGACGTGTGTCATCGAGGGTGAGCGATGGAGCGTGGCGTAAAGCCTAGACGTTCCGAACATCCAGGAGCTGACCCTTCCCGGCGCATTCACCAGTCTGCGGCACAAGACGGTGGTCAGTAGGAGAGGTTGGCGAGTTCAAGCGTAGATTCGAGAGAGTTCAAGCGACTTCTGTTCCAACTGTACGGGTGCAAGGGTACGAACTAGCGCTCTTTGTTGAACAAACACGACCACGACATCTTTTGTGAGGTGATGAACGGGTGCTCGCACAGCTCGTTCACGCTCCACCGTCTCTCCACGTCCTTCTGCAGACAGCACACGATGAAGTTCTTGCACTCCGCCGAAATCGCCGGCTTCGCGGGAAACTCGATGTCCGTGATGTTCAGAATCACGTTGTCGCGCAGAATGGTCTCCTGCGACATGTCCTCGCCGAACGGCTTCTTCCCGTACACCATCTGGTACACGATCACCCCCACACTCCACACATCCACCTTCTGCGAGATCAGCGGCGCCGCTCCGTTGTTGGTCTGGAAGCACTCCGGTGGCAAGTACCAGTACGTGCCCGCGCCCTGCGAGGTCAGCGCCATCTTGCTGTCGCCCGTCGCGTCCATCTCCTTGCTCAGCCCGAAGTCGGTGATCTTCACCTTGCCGTTGGCGTCGAACAGGATGTTCCCCGGCTTGAGGTCGTAATGGATCACCTTCGTCTTGCTGGAACTCATGTACTTGAGCGCGCTCAGAATCTTCTCGTTATCTCTCAGTCAATCACATTACCTGAATCGTGATGGCACGTGCTTCCGTTTCCTTCAGCATCACGTTCTGCTTGAGATAGCGCTCCAAATCGATGCCCGGACAATACTCCAGCACCGTGGCGAACGAGTCCGAATCGATCACGAAACTGTCCAGCTGGCGCACCACGTTCTCGTGACACAGTCGCTACACCTCACCTCGCCCCCTCAACCCCCACCTTTTGAATGTCGTTCTCGCGAATCGCGTGCTTGATGTAACTGCTCTTTCTCTCATCGCTCCACGTACTCGACAACTGGTGAACCTTGATCGCCACCTCCGTCAGACTGTTCAGGTCCACCGCGTACCACACTTCGCTGAACCCCCCCTTCCCCAACAATTCGATGATCTGGTACCGGTTCTGCAGGAGGGGTCGCTCACTGTACTTGCTGTTCGCCTCGTCGTGGATGCGACGGACCTCGCGGATGTGCACCTCCTTCTCGATGTCCAGCTTGTTCAGTCTCTCTTGACACTCTGCCTAAAATGGAGGGGATTTCGGACATCGCACCTGCTGTTTCTTCAGCGAGTTCAGTCGACACTTCAACACCTCCCACGTCGCCAGCTGGTCGAAATCTTGGGAGTCCCCCTCCTCCGTCTCCGCCACGGCGCCGCTCAGACTCTGTGTCGGGGGCAGCATGGAGTCCTTGTCGCGATCGGGTTTTGAGGCTTTCTAGACCTCAACATCTCCCTCCTTCCAAACCCTCCTGAAACTCCGCTTCTCTCCCTCCACCTTCTCCTTCATCTCCACCACCTCGTTCAGGAGTCGTCGGACCTCCTTGTAACCCTACGCGTCATTTCCCGCCAACTCCGCCAACACTTCCCTCCCTCCACGTCTCCACGACGCGATGTCCCATTTGCTGGAGCACCACGCTCCCCACGCGCAGATCGTCGCGGATGACCTGGTCCTGCTTCTTGTAGAGGAGTGCGAAGGCGTAGTTGCGAATCCACTTTTCGAGGGCTTTTCTGGAATTGTCTTTGAACTCCTGGTTCTCGTTCTGGAGGGCAAGGAGCTGCCCCTTGAGCGTCTCGACGTCCTTCTTGTAGTTTTCTTTGAGCGAGAGCATCTCCTCCTGCTGGGTTGCCAGCGATTGCTCCTTCGATGCGATCGACTGAACCGTCGATTTCAGGTCCTGCAGCTCCTGCATGTGAGGCGAAAGCAGAGAGAGTACATGCTCCAGTTCTTTGATCCTCGTGTCCTTGCTCATCAACAACATGTGAATGTCGTTGGAGCGGACATCCGCTATCCCGTTTCGGGTATCGCAGGACGTCGTCACCTCGATGATGGGATCGGGGACAGGAACAGAGGGCTTCTGCGGAGAATGCAGCACATCGCGCGAGTGGGTGGGCGTGGACAGCACTTCGGGGGAAGAAATGCTATGCACGTCTCCCGAGGATGCTGCCTGCTTGCTCTCGAACAGCGAGCGCGAGATGGAGCCTCGCGCGTCTCTGGGCGTGAAGTAGTTGTCTATCTTTTTGTTGTTCTGCGGTGGAGACAGGGGCGTGGCGGAAGAGGCGGAGTCTCCGTCGTCAATGACTTCCGTCTGGGGAGCTACGATGAACGAGTGACAGTGAACGCTACGCGGAGCCTCCTTCTTCGGCGTCATTCGACGGCGAGAATTGAAGCGCTACAGGTGATCCTTCGACGCAAAGCGAAAACAGTGGGTGTCGACTGCTTCCGAGAGCGCTTCGTCCTGCGCGTCGGCGTATTCTAGGGTTGAGAGCGCAACCGCTGACCCTTACTGAGTTGGTCGAGCTGTCAGGGAGAATCTCCTGCGTTTGCAATTCTGATATCTAGGACTATGACAGGAACCGGGCAAACCGACGTTCTCTTTGCGCGCCGCACCATTCTGACTGGCCCCGTCGTTTAGAGTGGAGTGCGTGCTCGCAACAGGATCCATTCACTTTTGGAATAAAGATCTACGGGACTCATGCAGGCAGTTCGAGTGATTACGGCAAGTGGTCAGGAAACGCTCTATCAGCAAGGTAGTCGTCAATATGAAAGCACAACGCGACTTTCTTTGAGCCAAAGGCGTATCGCGACTACAGGGAGGTAATTCTGTAGGAGGAGGGAAAAGGCTGCGGCGCGGAATCAATGGATTCCACTATCGCGCAGGAGAAGGCGCGACGGGTTTGCTGTTTCCCTATCGTTATTCCCATTTCTGTCTCTATCGGTGTGTCTTTGGATGCCATGCACGATGATCCACAGGAATCGAGTCCCTCGTGAGAGATCGCGCATGGATTCCATCAAAACCGAGCTACCTCTCCCACGTATTGTCGCACATCCTACCATTCAAACCCGCAACTCCTGTGAACAATCCGCACATCTCTTGTCAACAGCACGAGCATGACCTTCCACAGAGAATGCATCACCAACACGAGGCACAAACAGCATCTCTTTTCGCGTATACGCAAAAGAGCGAGAGTGGTGCTTCATCCATACCCTTTTATCGTCGCTTCCTTTTCTTGTTCTTTTTGTCGAGTGCTGCGTTCTATCATCAAGGGAATCACAAATCATGAATGGCAGTGAGAGGAAAGTGGGTTGGCACTTCAGCCAGCATTTCGGAGAAAAGACGCCCATAGACGCTGTGTCGAATGGTTGTGGATGCCGATGCGATGTCACGCGTAGTTGATATTCTCTCATCCCTCGAATTCAATGAGACGGGAAGATACCTTGCTGCGGGAGACAACGGTGGAAGAGTCGTTCTGTTCCAGCAGGAGGAGACGCGTCATCGTCAAGAGGGCATGATGCTCGTGACGGAGGGGACGGAGCAGCCGAGCAACTACCGTTTCTTTTCAGAATTTCAAAGCCACGAGGCGGAGTTTGACTATTTGAACAGTACCGAGATTCAGGAGCGCATTAACTGCATTCAATGGCTGCCGTCGAACCCCAACTGTCTGTTTCTTCTATCTGCAAATGGTAGGCGTGGCGGCGGTTTTCAATCGGTAGACAAAACCATCAAGCTGTGGAAGGTCAGCGAGAGGCACACCGGTCTCATCCCGTGTCCGCTGCTCGACAAGAAGTCCAGCAACCCACCAGAATCCTCTATTGGCATTGTGGCTCAGAACAAGCGCGTGTACGGCCACGCGCACAGTTTCAACATCAACTCTCTGTCTTGCTTTTCTGACGGGGAAGTGTTCTTATCTTCAGATGATCTTCGGATCAATCTATGGAATTTGGAAGTAAGCAACCAGAGTTTCAGTCCCTCCTGCTGCTTGGCCTGACGAATAGACATTTTGGATCTGAAGCCTTCCAATATGGACAATCTGACGGAAGTCATCACGTCAATGCACTGCCACCCCACGCAGTGCAACCTGTTTTTGTACTCAAACAGCAGGGGTGAGACCATCCTTTCCGACTTGCGCGTGGCAGCCAAGAGTTCACCCTGTCGAAGTGATTCCGGCATGTGCGGCTCACCTCTAGTCTTTCAAGACCAGGTCACTTCTATCGACCCGGAGCTAATCGAGTGCGTGTCTCCCATATCCTCGGTGAAGTTTACTCGTAAGCGTGCTTTCCACGGGAATGAACCGTAGCTGGCGGAAGGTACTTTTTGACGCGTGACTTCCTAACGGTTCGGGTGTGGGACACGTACATGGAGAAGGAGCCGATTCAGGTCATTCCCGTTCACGACAGTCTCCGCAAGCAGTTGGCTGAATGCACGGAGAACGACATCTTTTTCGATCGCTTCAATGTCGGCATCAGTCCGGACGGTAGAAGCTATGTGACGGGTTCGTACCAGAACACGTTTCACGTAATGGCGCTTTTGCGATTTCAACGGTAGATCACGGACCGCGTGACGAGGAATGATATCATGTTCGAGGCGTCGCGCAGGAGCAAGCTGCATCTATCTCAAGGCCCGCACGGACGATCTCCCGCGATTTCGCTCGACAACCCGGAATTCGGTCGCAAGATTACCCAGGTGGCCTGGCACCCGCAGCAGGACCTGGTCGCACTGTCGTCGCTGAACAATCTCTACATCTTCTCTTCGAGTTAGCGAAGATGCTGCCCAAGCTAGTATAACGCTAAACAGTTTGTTGCAACAAGGAGAGCACACAATCACATTTGAATCCACTCGTTCTGATCCTTTTCCAACTCCTAATCCTCATCGCCCCCTTCCAATCCTACAGAAGGATCCACACCGTCCTGCACCATCAGCTCTCGCACTTCCTCGTCCCTTCCACCCAAAGCGAGCTTGTTGTAGTACTTCGCATAGCGCGGGTGATTGCGCCTCCGAATGAAGTGAAACGCCCTGTCCGTCAACGGCTCTGTTTCGGGCAGTTGTGAAAACACCACGTTGTAGTCGTCTTCGGCGACGATTTCGCGCAGATCTCTCGACAGCACCTATTCCTTATGTCCCCATTCAACCTCCACAATCGGGTCAATGCCCTCTTCGCGCATCGACGTTTCGACGACGTGGCGATCGAGTCCGTCTTCCAGCAGCCAGTCAAAATAGTCCCGGATTTTGGGATGAAACCGAAGAAGAACGCCCTTCCGACCCTTCGGTGAACCGTTCGTTTTGGCGAATGAGGGCGGAGGATCGTTCTTCGGGGTTTCGTTGGCGGGAGTTGTGTTCTGAGGGGTTTCATCTCTCTGTGGTGTTTCATTGGAAGGATGAGCGTCTTTTGACGCTTCGTTAGAGGGAGTTACATCCCTCGTTGGCATCTCATTGGATTGGGTACCATTCTCATTAAGAGTTTCATTGGAAGGAATCGCTTCCTTCGACACATCACTAGAATGAGCCGTCGCACTCACAGCATTCTTCAACACATCACCAACACTCTCAGAAGCACTGTTTGGACTCTTCAACACATCATCACATCCCTCCTTCATCTTGCACTCCTTCACCAATTCTCGTGCTCTCTCAACATCTCCATCGAATAACAGCAATCCGAATTGAAACACGATCCGATTCTCCTCCGCCTCCAAGTTCACCAATTCCTTGCTGGCTGGAGAGAGTTGGAGGGAGTGGTGTCTCACAAGCTCCTTCATGCCAGTTTCGTAACACTCGGAAGGCTTCAAAAACGGGGGGAATCCCTCCCCCTCTTCAGTTGACGCGGAGAGAATCGTCATCTATGTGAAACACGCGCGCCAATCCTACAGTCAGTGTCTTGTCGTCGATGGAAGGGTCGCAGTCCATATCGCTCGCCACAATCACGTTAATGTCCTACTCATTAATCCCAGTGAAAGGGAATGCATTGTCGAGAAACAGCGTGTTGTACGAGTACGAAAACAAGGGAGTTGCGTTTCCCACCTCCGAATCATCAGAGAAACACGAAATCGAAAAATCACCACAAATGGGGACGGAACACACCACGATCAACTCACCAATCTCACGATTCCAGATCACAGAGTCGATGTCCGATCGAGATGAAAAGAGAATCCTGTGTCCCGTTCCGATAATGATGATCGGAGGCTTCTACACGTAATGCACACATATTCATGCCTCACGGAGAAAGAGGAGTGATTCATCAGGAAGAGGCCGAGGATCTGGCAATTCTTGAAAGAAAGGGTGCGACGATACGGTAGAGAGTGCTCTGTGTCCACGAGGAGGGAGTAGAAGTTGCGAACCAGATTCAGGACGGAATGCGGAATCTGATCCATCGAAACGGAGTCGTTTTCGACTCGAATGATGTCCATCAGAATATCCTGATAAGCCATATCGGTAAGCGTAGAGTTCGTTTCTGAAGACGTCCACAGAAAGTAACACGCTAAAACAAGCTCGCACTCGAACATGGAGCCTGAGTTATGTAAAAACACTACGACTCAACGCCGCTGTCATCCATTACCTCGATGCGATTCATTTTGAAGCCACGTGTGGATGCAATAGAGTACATTGAAAACGGAGGTGAGGGAAAGAGGGTGGATTTCCAAATTGATACAACGATTCAACAACTCCTGGAAAGGAAAGAAATCACTACGCATCATCCTACTCCTTCACGAGTACGATAGATTGATGATGATAAACTCCTTTCCTTCGGAAAGAACGAAGTCGTTGAATGCTTCCACCGTGCTATCTTGAGAAGAAGGACTGTCTTCTGGTTCGCTTACCAGCTTTATCACTATATGAAACGTCGCTTCCACGTCTTACCTCTGATTCGGTTAATCGGCTCGGAATACAGTAATGGCGGTTTCAAATAGGCCTTCATCGCGATTCGATTGTCCTGGCTCATTCCATACTGTTAATGAATGTCTGTATAGCAAACAGACCCGACACGGACAGAACCGTTGGAAAGCGCGAACCACTGAACGTGCTTGCGGAATCCCACATCTTCTCCCCTGCGAGCTTCTCTCGCTCATTCTTTTGTTGAATTCCTTCTCTTCTGCCATGGATTCAACGAAAGAGTGGACTATTCTGCAGCTAACCAGTGTCCTCGAGGAGTTGAGGAATTGGCGTTTCTTCTTCGTCGTCATGTGATCCTGTAGCTTACGTTGACCAAAGCGAGTTGAGCGAATTGCTGACGTCCTACGCCCATTGTCCTCATGAGAGTCTCTTTAGCGCTCCTTCCTTCGTATCGACGCTTAGAAAGTGTATCTGATCTGTATCACTACTCAGATGTAGTGCTGTCCGTGACTTCCAAACTGAATATGGACCATTCCTCTTATATGAAGTATGGTTACGCAGCTAGCTTTACGGAATAGAACGGGCTATTTGTTGAATCAGTTCCTCTGCTCCCTGCTGATGGACGCCATTCACGCGAATTTGGAGACAAAAGTCGTCACTTCTATTTTGGGTGTGGTGATGGGATACGACAACCAGATGAACTTGTCCGCAAACAAGACTTCCCACTGTACCGATCTGATGAACTTCTTCTTGCGAGAGGGCGTGACAGTGACCTATGACGGTGCGTCCTACATCATCACCAGTGTTGATCGCGCGAAGCTCACCATGACGCTGCAGCCGACGAAGAATCCTTCCGGAGTCATTTTGCTCCCGCTCTGCAACAACCGCGTGAACATAACGAATCCTGATTCCGCCTATTCGGAGTGGAAGAATGCGCTTCGCGTGGGCGATGTTGTGGACGTGAAGCCTCTTCAGCGCTCATCCGAAGAGTACGTTCCAGCCATTTACAAGGGAAAGCAGAAGATGCAGGACAATGAGGACTACGTCTTCTCCTACATGGGCCTTAGCGAGAAGGAGGCTTCGTTCCACGATCTATTTGTCACAAACGTGTGCGTTTCGACTTCTCGGTGCTGATGTCGCTGTCTTCGTGATTCCTAGCTCCTTCTTGCCTAACGTTCCCGTGGAGCTGCCCTTCCTCCGCCTGTTCCCTCCCGACGTCTCGATCGACAACACCAACAACTACATCGACATTGCGGATGATGCCGAGCTGACCGCGGGACCCATCGCCTATCGAAACGAATATCCCTTTTGCGAAGCAGAGATGGTTCTTAACTCGCACCTCCCCGTTCATCGTGGGCGCCGTCAACGTGCTGGAAGAAAAGGGCTTCATTTCCGCCTTCTGCCAGTATTTGGAGGTATTTCTGTCACCTCACATCGAGCGTAGAAACACCCGCTCTCCACGCTCGAGTTCAGAAAGGTCTTCCTGGTGCTGGAGCACTATTCCTCCTTCCTGTACAAGCCGCGTTATGTAGAGGTGATGGCGGAAATCAAGCCGTTTTTGTGGAGCATGCTTCTCACGAGTCTTCAGGTTTCTTCCGTGTTTCGCACTCACCTGCAGACTGACACGCTGTCGCTCTCGCTCCTCCTCCGCGTGAACAGCTTCCTCGCCTGTCACTCCAACGAGGCGGAAATCGAGACTCTTTGTGTCATCGCAGCTCAGTTGATGAAGGGCAACGAGGGGAAGCAGGAGATGGGTCGAGACCTCGTCGTGGAGTGCTGCACCACGCTCCTTCGGTACGGACCCTTCATGACATATGTCCCCTATTCGTACCGGTATCGGGTCATCGTGAGCGTGTAGGGAGAAGGCGGAGGAGGAGAAGGAGGCGATCCGCTCGCTGCTGCGTCTTGTCTTCACCACGCTGCACACGCACGGCTTCTTCTCATCGCTGGAGGGTCACAGCGACTGCGAGGAAATGATGCGCGTGCTGCTCCTCTCGCTTCTGAAGTGCGATGTGCTGACGGAGGAGTTGTGGTTGACTGGCTGAATGACGCATAGAGTGATATCGACGCTCACGCCGCTGCTGACCAAGCAGATCCTCGCCGGCGACGCGTCCTATCTGGCTAGCGTGTACCCGCGTATGCCCGCGCAGGCGCCCGCGACACTTGCGTTGTACGACCTCCTCGCCACGACGCTGCCCTCGTCCACGGGCAACCTGCTTCCCTTCCTCGAGACGCTGGCGAAGAACTGGAAGCAGTACCAGCCGGACAACGTCGACGATATCCTCGGGTTCTTCGAGCTGTGCACGAAGCGTCGGCTGACGTCACATTCCGTAAGGCGTAGACGCTGCGGACACGGCGGAGTACGAGCGTGTGGACAAGATGATAGCGCCCTTCTTCGTGCAGCGATACACGCCTTCGGAGGAGCTGCACAACTCACTGCTTTTCCTCCTGTGCAACAAGATCGAGCACGGAGAGACGCTCCTGCGCGAAATGTCGCTTCTTTCCTGGGTCGTCCACACGGGCGAGTTGCGCAGCTTCGCTCCCGACACCGTGGAGGCGTACTGCCAGCTGGGGAAAGTGTGCGGCGAGAAGCCCGCGTACTCCTGCTATGTCGCCTTCTTCAACGAACAGATCGCGTCGGCGCTGGGCACGCTGACGTCGTTGCCGCCCTCAGTGCATCTCTCTGTGTTCCTCTGACTCCTAGATGACGGCGTACTGGAGCGTGGTTAGCGGCTTCTCGCGCTCCTTCACCGTCCCGTTCATCGACGTGTTGTTCAAGGCGCAGGGCGCTATTGTGAGCGCGCTGTGGGGGATGATGCTGGAAGCGAGCCAGGACGCCTTCTTCGCGAACGTATCGCTTCATGGTCGGGTTCACCGTAGTTGACGCGGGACGATTTCTCGCTGTTGTACTCCGTCTGGAAGCGGCTCGGCTCCGCGGACTTCGCCTTCTTCCTGAAGGTGATCGCGCTGTGCGCCGACGCGGATCTGAGCTACTATAGTTGCGAGTACTGCTCGTGGGAGTGTGTGTGGAGTGGAGAGGCGGCCATCCGACAACTCACGCAGCAGACGCTCGAGCGCTTGGACAGGAACGAGCAGACGGACCGGTTCCTCTGGCTGCTGGAGCTGCTACTCTGCAAGTGCTCGCTCTCCGTGCGTCCTGGTCACGCTCTGTCACCTCTAGAAGCAATGGTCGTCGCTCTTCTCCATCACATCCACCATGTCCGCCGGACCGACCGAACGCGTCTCCATCGACTCCGTCACCACCTCCGTCGCCACCACCACTCCCTTCTTCCTCGCCTTCCCCCACCTGTACCACAACCACACGCTGTCCTCGCCCTTCCCTCTCCTCTTCGCTGCGTACGGCAAGCAACGCGTTCTCGTCAAGCCGTGGGCGACGTTGCAAAGTCTCGCGGGGGTCACGCGTTTCGAGACGGAGGAGCTGAGTCTGGACAGCAAGGCGATGGACCGTCTGGCGCACACCGCGTTCTCGGCGGAATTCCAGTCTTTCTTCGGGATGACGATGGTGCGCGCACTCCTGCAGTTGCAGAACTCGACGCTGGGCACCTCGTATTCCGACGTGGTGCACCGTCTCCTCCTCGAACTGCCCCTGCTGGACGAAGAGCCCTTCCGCTCCGCTCTGGCTGAGTGAGAACGCTCTGGCGAAGTGACGAATAGACCGGAGATCGACGCCGCGTTGCTGAAGCGGCTGCTGGACACGGAGGACGAGGGTGTGCTGATCTGTGGTTTGGAACTGTTGGCAAGCATGGAAGGCGTGCTGAAGAAGGTGGTGTGTTCGGTACCGTTAGATCGGCGAATTGACTCGTAGGAAGGCACCGTCGAAGTGGTGCTGGCTCTGTTCGCCCACCTCCACGCTCTCGGCTTCACGCTGGCAACAGGACGCGTGCACGAGCAGTTCGCTGCCGTGGTGGGCTGCATGGAGATCCCTGAGGACTTCCAGTGCGCGCTGGTCACGCCGGCGTTCGTCGCCGACTCCGTGCAGTGCTTGTTCGCTCTCCTCCGCTCGCTCACGCGTAGACGCTCACTGGTGGACTCGATCACGGAGACGGAGTGGCGCGTGACGGACAGTTTCGTGACCGCGCTGGCGCTGCTGTGGCGAATGAACGACGTGGTCGCAGCGTTGCTGTCTGACCCGTAGAGCGTCTTCGACTCCGTGTACGGCCAACTGGTGGCGATGGTGGAGGAGACCTCCATGACGGCGCAGTCCATCGCGCTGGGCATCATCACGGTTTGCTTGAGGCTCCTTCTTCATTGTAGCTGTCACGCCCGCGCCACACCGAGTGGCTTCTCGCCTCGATCTGCGAGCACTTCAAGGACACCATCAGCTCGATCCTCCTCGACCAGCTGCTGCAGCAGGAGCTCTCGGAGCATCTGACGGAGTTACTCATTCAATCGCTGACACGTGCACTTGACTCCTGCACCACCTCGTCGGACACCTGCTCCTTCTTCCACTTCCTCTTCTACTGCCAGGACAACCTCAGCCCCATCATCTCCCACCCGCGCTTCTGCGAGCTGCAAACCCGTCCTTCCCTCGCGCTTCTCTCACCCGTAGGAATCGTCAGCAAAGCCGCCGAAATCATTCTCGACCCGTCGCTGGAGGACGACCTGAGCGTGGTGGTGTTCTTCTTCTGCCACTACTACCCACTGCAGCACGCCTCGCCCGCCATCGACCGTGTGTGGGACGCGCTGCTGGAGCGCTCACTTCATGTGGACGCCAGCGGGTGGGAAGACGTCTTCCAGAAGAGCCAGGCGCACTGCGGTCTCAACAACCCGGGCTGCGTCTGCTACCTGCTCAGCGTGATGCAGCAGTTCTTCATGATTCCCCTCTTCCGACAGGGCGTTCTTCTCGTTGTTGTGTGCGTCGCGTCTGACCTCTAGGCCAAGTGGACGGACGAACAGGCGCAGCGGCCTCTACGCGAGGGCGACGAGCAGCCCGTGTTCTCGCCTGACGAGCGCGAGCACCTCCACCGCCTCTTCTCCGAACTGCAGACGATCTACGTCCAACTCCTCGTCAACACACAGAGCGCGATCTCACTCCAGAACTGGTTCGCGCTCTTCACGAACGCCGACGGCGAGCCCATCTCCGTGTACGAGCAGGAGGACGCGCACGAGTACCTCACGCGCTTCGTGGACACGGTCGACAAGTGTCTGATCTTCACTTCGAGTCCCTTCCTGATCCGCGACCTGTTCGAGGGCGAGATGAACGACCAGCTGATCTGTCCGAACTGCGGCGTGATCCGCGACAAGAAGGTGGCGTACTCGAACCTGTCGGTGGAGGTGGGCAGTGGAGATCTGCTGTCGGCGCTGCGCGAGGTGAACGCGACGGAGGTGATCGAGGACTTCAACTGCGAGCGCTGCGGTCAGCGCGTGAACGTGACGAAATCGACACATATTCTGTCCTTCCCGAAGTACCTCATCGTTCAAGCCAAGTTCTTCTCCTTCGACTACTACTCGTTCCGCAAAGTGAAGCTGAACCAGCCCTTCACCGCTCCGATGACGGTGGACTTGAAGGAGCTGCAGTCGGGCGCGGAGGCGTGCAGTGAGTACAAACTGAAGGGCGTGGTGTACCACATCGGCGTGGCGGACAGCGGTCACTACTACAGCGTGGTGCGCGACGTGGAGAGCCAGAAGTGGTTCGAAATGAACGACGAGGTGGTGAGCGAGCGCAGCGAGGAGGAGGTGGAGAGGAACTGCGAGGTGGAGGGTTGCGAGCGAATGAGTGCAGTTCCTTCTATTGTGTTGCATGACCCATAGCGTTTCCCTTCCACACCGTATCTCTTCTTCTATGAGAACACGGTCACGATGACGATGTCGCTGATGTCGCTAAAGGACCTGACGAAAGACCTGCTTCCGAAGGACGAGGTGGCGAAGAAGTCGCTTCGCCTGCTGCTGTCGTCGCCCGAGTTCGCCTCGCTGTTGGACTCTCTGTCCAAACAAGGCTCCTCTTCCTTCCTCTCCTTCTTCACCTGGTTCGTGTTCAACGTGGTCCGTCTCAACCCCACCAAGTCGCTCCTCGCCCTCGTGCCCTCCTTCACCTCCATCGCTCCACACCTCCCCCCAACACAGCTCCTCGCCTCCATCGCCAACCGCTCTGTGCTCTTCTTCCTGTTCCCACCCACCTACCAACACGAGGTGTCGTCTCTGAGCGGTCCCCTGCTTCGCGTCGTCGTTGACTCCATCACGCGTACGCGCTTCTGGGCGAGTTGATGTGTAGAACTGACGCCGGAGCAGCTCGAACTCAAATGGTAGGGGTGATTGTGGCGTGTCAGAAACAGGGTCAATTTGGATCTTCTGTACCTATTCAACGTCGTGTTGATGGGCTTCACCTATCGTCCGACGATCAGCCAAAACGACGAGGTCTTGAAACTCCTCCCCTTCTTCCTGAAACAGAAGTTTATCGTGGGCTGGCTCGTCAGCACGGAGCACTTGCTTCCCTTCATCCGGGCGGTTTCAAAGCATTTCATGAGCTCGGCGAAAAAGCCGCTGATTTCCGCCATTTGGTCCCAGTTCCTATCGAGCATGTGTTTCGTGGGAGAGAACATGAATGCGATTGAGTGGGACGGCGTGATCGTCGTGAGAGACGAACCCATGAAGGAGCGAGTGGCGAAAATCGTGGGTGATTCTGCCAAGGATCGGATTCTGGTCCCTGAGGTTGTGAGTGACCCCAGCAAAGTGGATCGCAGCTCGACCGAGCGGATCGAGGTGGATCGCATTGGCATCTACATTTCCAAGGAGTTGCTGCACGACTGTCTTGGCGTGGAGCTGACGTCCGATCTCTGTTCTGTGGAGCACTATTCGATGTTGCTGGACTTCTACAAGGCGTTATGTGTGAATCGCTCCGTCGGCAAGACGATCCTGAACGGGTTCAAGAACTTCATGCTGAAGGGCACGGGATCATGGAAGCGGAACCTGACTCTGTTGTTCCTGATCGTGCACTCCATTCAGAAGAGCGAGGAGGAGCAGAGGTTCTACTGCGAGTACTTGCTGAAGGGACCACATTCCATTTGGTTCATCATTATGGACTCTGCGGATGATGAAAAGAAGCTGGAGGTGTGAGTTTGGCGTGGGTGTGAGAGGTAGAGAATTGCGGAGGTGTTCGACTACCTGAGCCAGAATCGGAAGTACGCCGTGTTCAGTCCCGACGATGAGGAACTGTTGGGATGGAAGCAATTCGTCGTAGAAAAGACGAACAGTGGGAATGCGTGGGAGGAGTGATGCGCTAGATTACCCGGCGGAGGGCGACAGAGCGTTGAAGAGCATTGAAGCCTATCAGAACTCGTAAAAGAAAGTGTGCTTCGTGTTTGTTTGAGAAGCGAGGGATATGGTTGGAGAAGATGAAGAAGCGTAGATTATTGTTGGATGAGTGTTCGTCTGCCGCAGAACGACGAAGAGGTGGTTGCTGTTCATGAGCCACTGAATCCTTCAGAAAATGACTCTTTTGTTGAAACGAGTATTCCTCCCGTGTTGCACGATGATCCGCTGTAGAACCTGCGAATTCAAAAGTGCGGCTCTACGTGAGTCTGATGAAGCCTGGAAGACTGACCTACTGGCTGAAAATTAACGACAGCTTTCTGAAGGCGCTCGTCCACTATTTCGGCTTCGTTGTCATTCCCATTCTGTGTCTGCGACGAATCCCCTTCACCAATAGACTGTCCATTTCGTGCGCCACGCTGAAGATGGAAATTGAATCCGATTACCAGCACTACAACGCGTTTTCTTCAAACAGCTGGCTGTCGATTTGCTCTCCCCTTGCCTTCATTTTTGTCATCCCCGTGTGCGTTGCGATCGTTCGATTCATCAAGACCGTTTCCAACTCCGAGAACGTCCCGAAGCACCTCATCAAGCTCCAGCTCGGTCGTCTGTCGTTTTTCTTCGGTCTCCTCATCACCTTCATCCTCCTCTTCTGCACCGCTTCCGATTTCGTGTATGTCCACGATGTGATTGCCATGCTGCCTCTGTGTCTTGGCTGGCTCGTCTCCATTCCCCTTCTCCATGCTCGCGTCGTCGGGCTGAACGCGTTCATCCGTCGCTGGCACCAGAACGAGTCCGGAGACGACCACAGCCGTCTGCTCCTGTGGAAAGCCACCATGTTCAAGGGACAGATCGTCTGCGAGCAGCTCGCGTACGGTCTTCTCGCGTGGGTGTTCATCTCCATTGACGCCGTTTGTTTCCACGCTGCGCTGCGTCGGACTCGTCACATCCACTCACGTCTAGCCCTGTCGTGGTGTGGCGCGCTCGTCGTCGAACTGCCTCTCCTCCTCTTCACGCTCGCCTGCATCGTTGTCCTTCTCGCCACGCTCCCCATCCTGTTCTCCTATCTCCCGCCCGTCTCTCCTCCTCCCTCCACTCACGGCTAGTGGCGAAAGCAGTGGAAGCGCACCTTCGGAGAAGTCGATCTGTCCCGAACCGGCAGGGCGATGGAGGTTCTCTCCCGACTGTGTCTGTTCGCCACGCTGGAGTGCCTTCTGCTCCTCTCCGTTCTGGCGGAAGTGGCGTGGTTTGACTCGCTGGTGCTGAGGAACTTCGTGGCATCTTGCGAGGGAGTTGACGCGTAGAAGCAAGCCATGGACCTTCTCTACGTGTCCATCATCGTGCTGCTGGTTCTCGCCGCCGTGATGTTCGCTCTGCTTATCGTCCGTATCGAGATGGACTCCAGCAGTCCGGAGGATGTGCTGAGTCAAATCGCTGTTTGGGCTGTGGGGGTGTTGTTAGCGTAGGACAGGGAGGTGGGGAATCGGCAGTGGAGGGAGATGCTGCAGCAGCTGCCTCCCTACCTGGTTCGGTCCGACGTCGGAGTGTATTCTTCGCTTCCGGAATTCCTCCACTTTTCGGAAGACGTGGTCGAAGTGGAGAATGTGGAGGATGAAGAGGAGTTGTGCGTGATTTGCATGGCTGAGATTGCCGTAGCTCTTGAACTTGATTGTAACGAATAGAATTGTGTTCTCCTTCCCTGTGGACATGTATTCGCCAAGGGAGAAGATGACGGATAGGGAGGCTGCTGCTGTCACTGCGCGAAGGTGCTCTACCAGCAGATATCCAAACGGTGCTGTCCGTTGTGCAGACAAGTAGGTCTGGTCCAATGCACTAAGGTGAAGCCCATCGAGCAAGTCGCCAAGATCAAGCCGAACAGCAACAAGATGTACAACAACTACCGCATATACAGTGTCGAAAGAGAAATGCAATAGACAGTGGAGCGTGATACGTGTACCCCTGTTTGTTGCAACTCGGTCGAAAGCGGATGCTCTCACCAAAAGCGAAATTCGTCCGATCTCTCACCCCCAGCCATCCCAACAATTACGATCCTCGGTGTAACCGTGCCATCAGAATCGGACTACAATGCAAACCGATTTGCGTACTATCGATGTGGAGGACGAGGAAAACTATAGTACCAAATACTCCCATGGCAGACGGAGTATATGCGCGAAATACTTCTCCTTTTGTCGCGTATGTCTGCAGGTCCACTCGCGTCACGCCGTAGATCACTGTTGCAGTAGCGGTCTGGTACTTATCTTCCATATTGGCGACAGTGGTGAACAAGAAGCTGATTAGCGGCAAGGAGCATGTTTTCCCGTTGACATTGACGTTTGCTCATGTTTTTATTAGTTCCTTGTGTGATGGTAGCTACGGAGGCGCGATTCTCACCGCTAGTTGTGAATATGAGCCTTTTCCATAAGAAGGAACTGGCGTTTTATGCAAAGAACCTGAATTTCTCGCTCATAGTGCGATACATATCTCCTCTCGCGATAGCGATGATCTCAACGAAGCTATTGACGTACATCAGTTACGGCTACATCCCGGTGTCGTTGACGCACACTGTCAAGGCACTTCAGCCGTTCTTCAACGTGCTGATTGTGTTTCTCTGGACGGGGGAGGGCGTCGACAGAAAAACGCTCCTCTCCCTCGTCCCGATTGTTTTTGGGGTTGCCTATGCGTCGGTGAATGAGCTGGAGTAGGAGCCACGCATTCGCGTTCACTATAGATTCAACATGATCGGTTTTGTGAGCGCGCTGGTTTCGACGATTGTGGGCGTATGGCAGAGTGTGTACTTGAAGATGCTGATGCGAATGGGTTTGGAGAAGAACTTTGTAATATCTATTCGCTACCGTTACGAATAGCTTCACTGGTGCAACGGGACGCTGAGCTGGGTGCTTCTCTTCCCCATCGTCGTGTACTACGAGTATCACGAGGGGACGTGGAGGAACATCAGCGTGAAGCAGCTGCTTCTCTGCTCCTTGGTCCAGTATTTGAGTTCTATCGCTTCGTACTATGTATTCGTTCGGAGAGAGATTCACGCGTAGACAATGTCGTTGGTGACATCCCTATCTTACTCTATCGCCAGTACATTTAAACGTGTCTCGATCATCCTTTCATCCGTTTTATACTTTGGTAAGTCCATTACGTTTTCCAATTTGCTGGGAATCGTGGTCGCATCCATCGGCGCGGTGATGTACAACGTCCACTCGAAGAAGTCAAATCGCAGGAGGAAGTCTCCTCAGTTGAAGGCGAATCGCGAGCTGTCCTACACCGATTTGAACACTATTACCATTTAGTCGTTTTCTGCCGAATGATGATGTTCCTTCGCCTGTTTGTTTCACTCGCGTTCACAAGTCTCGTGGATGAAACTCCCCGTTCATTCACGAGTCATTTTCGTCGCAATTTCTAGCCCGTTTCAAATGGTGGCGTATGGGTTGTCGTGTAAGTCGTAGTCCAATACCGGAAAGCATACGATTCTGCTGCTGCAGAAGAATGGAGCGAATAGCCGCACCTACTACGATTTCCCCTCGTCCAATCAGTGCATTGCATGTGCCTTTCGATAGAGCGTCTGTCAGAGCGTAGATATTGTGAGAATCTTTGAGGACGAACTGATGCGACTGAATCCCAACATTCCCACTCTCCAGTATCACATCAGCGACATCAACAGCTACATTGACAGTTTGCACGAGTGTAACATCTTGGTGTAACTGCCCTCCGAGTTCAGTGACCCTTAGTTATAGCAACGAAATCGCCGCGTATGTTCCTTTTGGGAAGGAGGGAATCAAGCAGAGAATTGTGGAATTCATGGGTCGTCGTTCATAATGTCACTATTACTCCTGTTTCCTAACAAACGCGCGTCTACTCGTTCGGATGGATCGATATAAACTCGTCGCGCTTTCCGTTTTCCATGTGCGACCGCGCCACGTTTAACGGACCTCCGTGAATCAAGTGTTCAGCGTCGGGAGCCTTCACATATTCCAAATGGCGTCGTTCCATGCCGAGAGATGGCTCCCACGACATGGGGAAGAGTTTGCCAAAACGAAGGTGCTGCATAACAGGGAACTTGCCGAGCACCTCTCGAACCCAGTACTTCTGCAAGTAGAGGTTGATCTTCTTCCACGATGCCATCTTGCTGATGTTGAACAGGATGGGGCTGTGTGCCTCAAACGCTCCCGTCTTTGTCTACACATAATGCACACGCCAGGAGGAGAACAATGTTGATGAATTTGATGGCTTCCAAGTACATGTACTCAGAAGAGTACTTCTCGATGACTTCGTTGTTGTTCACAGCGCTAGGAGGTATCTCCGTGTTCCCGATCAGCTGCGCCGATCCGAAGAGGAAGGGAAGCAACTGGTAGTCGTCCAAGCACCACACTCCGTGCGACCCCGCGGGCTCCAGCCAGTACACGGTTTGCAAGTGACGCACCACCTTCAGGTACGCGGGGAAGACGAGGAGGATCACCGCGGGGATGTCCTCCTTCTTCAGCACGAGCGCTTTGTAGAGACAGCAGAGAAACACGAAGAAGGTGGTTTCGTGTCCAGTGCCGTAATCGACGCGCTGGGAATTGCCGAAGGAGTCTTCGAGGTATCCGCTCAGCTCTCTGCACGTGTCCATGTGCTCCTTTCCCACGATGCGCTCCACAAGACTGTCGGAATTCTAGTCATCAGGGAGCAGAAGCACTCACACCTTGCACAAACGGTCGAACCAGATGCGGAACGCCTTGTTGCCGAAGCGCGAAAGCTGGACGAGAGGGGGAATCTCGTCAATCCACTGGTTCAGTTCCATCATCACGTCGAGCATGGCCTTCACGATCTACACTCGAGAAAGGAATACAGTCGTACAGGAGCATCCGGCTTTTGCGACGAAATGGGCTTTCCCAGCACAGCCTCTATACAAATGAGCATAAACTGTCGTAGATGCTTAATCTCCTAGTACGGAATACGATGCAAAGAAGGAATACGTCACTCTTTTGGAAGGCATCAAAGTCTGTCATGGAGAAGATTCCTCTCTGTAGCAGCATATTTTCGCTTTGTCCAATGTGTTCTTCGGCCATATCGGTTATTTGTCCTGAGTGAATGGAATAGTGATTGCAATCCGCAACAAGAGAGGCAAGGAAACAAACAGGGCATGGCACAGGAAAATAAAGCAACACGAGTTAGCAGATCGGAGTACCCTTCTGTTTCGTCTCCTTCTTCAAATCACGCAAGAACGCCTTCCAGACGCGCTGGATCTGTTTCATACGCGCTCCGAACTGTCGTTGGGACTCCGACCTAATGGTGATAAGAGAAGGAATAGGAAACTCTGGATGCGGACAGTGGATAATGAATCCGTTGTTAAACACGTAGAAACGATATCCGATGTACCGAAGATGCTCAATCCATTGAACCTTGTTCCACCCGTATCCCACGAAACGCTCGTCGTACAGAGGCAGACTGTCCACCTTCTGAACGAGCAGGTATCTACAGTTCATGCAGGAGGAGAATCCCAACGGTTCTTGACGATCTCCGCGAAGACACGGCACCTCGTAAAGCAGAGAGTCCTTTGAATCGAACCAGTCGTCTACTAGGTATTCCTATGCATGTTGAGAGATGGCTGCAGCAGTACGTGAAGATGCGCCTTATCCCTGAAGATGGTGCAGTTGCGATACTTCAGTAGCATGCATGCAGCCAGCTCCCTCTTCGTGGTCGGCACGGAAGGCAAGTACGCCGCCACCGCTCTCGAGAATGCATCTTTGCTGATCTTCATCTTGGGCATGTACTCGAATGCGGGCACAATAATCGCGATCTTTGGCAAACGGATGAACGATTCCGGAATGCGCATCAACTCCTCATACAGATTTGCTGATCCTCACATATAACACAACGCACATACCCGAAGGAAGAAAATCAATGTCGTTGTAGAAGAAATGCGTTGTGTTCACATTCCGAATCGCCAGATTGCGCAACAGATTCACTGGAAACGGCTTCGATCGATCCAGTTGGTACGGTACGATGGACACACGCGAAGAGAGAGGAAACGGGAGAAGAGATCGAGGATCGTCCTGGAATCGAGCGAACTCACTGCCTGTCAGCGCAAATGCGGCGGAAATAGGGCTATTCTCAAGGAAATGGTCATATACTACCCGTGCCAACGACGAATAATGTGCTTGAGGAAGAGACAACGATTTGAGCTACAACTCAAGAGAACGCGGAATCGAATACGTCAGTTGCGTCACCATCGTGATGTCAGCACACTGCGCGTCGTGCAGAGGAGAGCAGCGCTCAGCGAGGAGGGAAGGAGTGAACGGGAACTGCTTGATCGCTCCAAAGCGCTTGAAATAGTCCGTGTGGAAGCGAGGATAATCGAAGGACTCAACAGGGGCGATCACCTCTTTCACGGGGAATGTTGGAGCGCTGGGAGTTGTTGGTTGTTCACTACCCCTATTTGGTCGTAACAATTCTGAATTCTTCCTTGTCTGTGATCATGAGACAGAAGCCAAAGCATCCTACACAATTCGTCACATGCACGACCCTCACCGATTTGTGAACTGTTACTTGACGAATATGGGACAGAATGACATTCCCCGAAGAAATCGGCTACGATTGATTGCCTTAAACTATAAATCTTCCTACATGTCTACTTTCCTCCGTGTAGTGAAGAAGAGCGTACTAAACAGTGACACGGGGAAGGAAGCTCATACGGTTCCGAGGGAGAGTGCAATGACCACTAAAACGATACCAACGGTGCATCGCATTATGAGTCACAGAAAGGGAAGAAGGGGAATTGTGTTCTGTCAACAAACACAGGAACCTAATATGACAAACTATTCTTCTTTCTGGTTCAGCAGTCCCTTCATCTCCTCGCACCCGGGAACCATATCGAAGAGGCTGGGATCGTTCGCAGCCAGCACCATTCCTCTGAAGATACCGTTCTCCTTGTGGAGCAGATTCGCGGGAGAGTCGTACTCCGCCACCACGCCCTTGTCCATCACGCACACGCGGTGCGCATCCA
>ERZ1106948.125-NODE-125-length-37566-cov-31.787582_pt1 | contig 37566 bp, 53 predicted proteins | sample MGYA00403673_ERZ1106948 | MGnify/ENA primary metagenome ERZ1106948 (study PRJEB35170, sample SAMEA104062409) | human gut metagenome | biome: human gut; feature: human-associated habitat; material: faeces | place: Denmark | collected 2012-05-07 ...
ATGTGTGGGCCCTTGGGATGAGTGTGATCGAGATGGCAGAGAGCAAGAATCCGTTTGCTGGCATGACGTCAGCGAAGATCGTGAATCAGGTGTTGAACAAGCCGTCGCCTTCTTTATCTTCATCTGGATGGTCTTCCGACTTGGTTGACTTCGTGAGTGCGTGTTTGGTGAAGGACGCGAATGAGCGTAGTTCAGTGGAGGCGTTGTTGAAGCACCCGTTCGTGAAGGACTCGATTGAGAGAATCAGAGACAAGGGCAACTCCTCCCTCTTGTTCCAGTTAGCAGAGCGTGTGGGCAACGCAACGGCACCTCCAAATGATGAGATCACAGAGAGCATGAATGTGGTGGGTGTGACGATGTTGAACAAACCGATGACACAAGAAGACAAGGTGAGGGCAGAACACATGCTTCGCATTGACGACGATAACGACATGTTCATTGGAAAGCCCAACACAGACGCTATCTACATGAAGAACGGGTTGTGCAACGATCCGGATATCGTGGAGTGGAAACTGGACGTGTATCCTGGACTGAAGGAGTTGGTGGTGGGTGATGACTGTCTTCAGTGTGTGAAGGGGTTTGAGCTGGGTGAGTTCAAGTGTTTGGAGAAGGTGGAGATTGGAGCGAGGTGTTTCACGAAGACATCGGGATGCTTTGAGGTGAGTGAGTGTGAGAAGTTGAGGCGGTTTGTGATCGGGAAGGAGAGTTGTGTGAAGTGGAGTTCATTTGTGATGAGGAATTGTGATTCTATTCAAGAAGTGAGTATTGGCGATGGCTGTTTTGTGAGTTGTGAGAACACTGTGTTTGAGAGTCTGAGTGCGTTGACGAAACTGACTGTCGGCAATGAGGCATTCAGAGGTAATGAGAAGAAGAAGAGTGCGTTGGTGATGAAGAGTGAGTGCTTTGAGAGAGAATGACGAACAGACCTGCCTGTATTGTCATTGTTTGAGGGGCGAATGAAGGCGTTCCGCAATGTGCGAAAGGTGGAGATGGTGGAGATACCGGCGTTGAAAGAGACGATTCTGCGATTCGCGTTCGTGGATGTGAAGGAGTTGGAGATGGAGAACGCGAGTTTGCTGGAGAACCACGAGAAGCTGGGCGTGATAAAGCGGAAGCAGGATGAGGAGAAGGAGAGGAGGCGAAGAGAAGAAGAGGAGAGAAAGAGAAGAGAGGAAGAGAGAAGAAGAAAGGAGGAAGAAAGGAGGAAGAAGGAAGAGGAGGAGAGGAAGCGAAGGGAGGAAGAAGAGAGATTGAGGAAGGAGAAGGAGAAGAAGGAACGAAGAGAGAATGGAATCGTGTTGAACGCGGAGGAGTTTAACGCGCTTCCTGTGAATGCGAAGTCCATCACAGTGAAGAAGTGTGACGATTACCAGAATGAGGTGTTGGATTTGTCTCGCTTTGCAGAGTTGGAGGAGTTGACGATTGGCGATAAGTGTTTCAACTATGTGAGCAAAGTGAGTGTGATGGGACTGAAGAAGCTGAAGAGTATGGCGATTGGCGAGAAGAGCTTCCAGAACGAGAGCAACGACAGTGAGTTGGTTGTGAGTGACTGTCCTGAACTGGTTTCGTTGAGTGTTGGGAATGAGTCGTTCAAGGGGTTCAAGGAGATGAAGTTGAGTGGATTGGATGGATTGAAGCGTGTGGCGATGGGTGGGAATTGCTTCAAGAACGCCGAGTTGCGTGTGAGTGGGTTGAAGGGACTGGAGACGCTCTCTCTTGGCGCTGGGTGTTTCGAGAAGTCTCTTCACAGTGTGATTGAGGGTGATTGAGGATGCGTGGTGTGACGAACAGACTGTCCCAAACTGAGTGAGGTGAGTGTGGGTGTTGGCGCGTTGAGGGGTGTGAAGAGTGAGAAGTGTGAGTTGAGGATGAAGAGTGAGTGGCATTCACAGAGAAGTGACGAACAGACCTGCCTCGACTGAAGAAGATGGTGTGTGGGCGTGGGTGTTTCGAGAATGCGAGGATTGGGATGGAGAGTGAATGGGGCTGTGTGTTGTGATGAATAGATGTGCCGCTGTTGAAGGAAGTGCCGAGGGAGGTGAAAGAGGGAAAGAAGAGAGAAAGGAGGAGGATTCAACGCAAATGGGTGAGGAAGAACAAGAAATGGATTCTACTGGGGTGTGCTGTGGCAATTGCCCTCTTCGTGTTGATGATTATCTGCTTGATTGCTCATTTACAACGAAAAGGCTGCTATTTGATTCATAATTATCCTGAAGAGGTAACGGAGATTCGTGTTGATGATAAAAAATGCAATAGTGTCTTTCTTGGTACTTTTGATTTCAGCCAGTACAAGAATCTGAAGAGAGTTGTGATTGGTAACGACTGCTACAAGCATGTTCGGAAAGTGACGCTGGTTGGGTTAAGTGAATTGGAGAGTGTGGTGATTGGAAGGAATAGCTTCACAAAGAACAAGGACGGAAAGTATCCCAATTCATCAAAACGGAATCGTCGTTTCTATTTGAAGAATTGTCCCAAGTTGAAGTCATTGAAGATGGGTCGTTTTGCTTTCACAGATTATTCTGTGGTTGAGATTGAGAATGTCAATGCATTGCAAACTATTGAAATGGGAGTTATGAGTGAATGGAGCAACAACTTCTTTTATGCTTCATTAGAGTTGAAGAGTGATCTCGTTCAGATAGAATAATGACTAGACATGCCTTCTCTCAAATCACTTAAGTTCGGTAATAATGCATTCGAGTATTGTTCTCGTGTTGTATTTGAGAGTGAATGATTGTGATGGGAGTGATTGAATAGACTTAACAAGACTGGAGTCAATTCAAACTAGTTATCATGCATTCAGGCAGTGTTCTCGTGTTGAGTTTAAGAGTATTCCTATGTCTTATGGGTTTTGACTAGATCTTCCATGGCTTAGGTCTCTCTCTTTTGGTGAATATGAATTCTCTCATTGTTCTCATGCTGTGTTTGAGAGTGATTACTATCCATCTATGATCATGTCTAGACTTGCCAGTATTGGAATCCATTAAGCTGGGTTATTATGCATTCCAATTCACGGATGATGATTCAACGACGTTGATTATGCGAAGAAGGCAAATGAAAACAGATTGATAGTTAGATTTGCCCTGGCTCACCACGCTCGAGACCACATCCTATTACAGTGGCACGTTCGCTAATCCTCGTGTTATCATTCTTGAGAGCATTCTTGTGTGAGTAAGATAATAATCAGACATGCCGAGTATCAGAAAGGTGTATCTTCCAGAAGCGTTCAAGAAGAAGAAGACAGTGCATACTGAAGGATGTACCACACACTGCTTTGACCTTATTCTCTAGTTATTGGCGAACTCTACCCTCTGTTTTCTGTTCCTTCGCGTGCGATGTACGAGGAGTGCATGGGGATTCTTCGGGGCTCAAATGACATCAAATATCTCTCGATTGGCAACAATGTGTGTGATTTTGCTAATGTGACTGCATTTGATTTGACGAAGTATCCACAGCTGAAGAGCCTGAACATCGGAAAGAATGCGTTTTCGTATGTGGATGAATTGAAACTGATCGGATTGAATGAGCTGGAGAGTGTGGTGATTGGGAACAGCAGTTTCACGAGGAAGAAGAATAGTTGGGGTAATGATCCTAATCGTCATTTCTATTTGAAGAACTGTCCGAAGATTCGTTATTTGAGGATAGGTGCGTATTCGTTCTCTGATTACACTGTATGTGAGATTGAGAACGTGGATGCATTGGAAGACATAAAGATCGGTGAAATCGAAACGGATAAGTACAATTCTGAGTATAGTTACAATTTCGCTTATGCTTCATTGGAGTTGAAGAGTATTCTCATTCACAGTGAGTGATGACTAGACATGCCTTCTCTCAAGTATCTTGTGCTTGGTAATGAGGTGTTTCATCAATGTAATCGTTTTATTCTTGAAAGTGATTGATTCTCTTTTGAATGATTGAACAGACCTGCCTGAATTACGAACAATTGATGCTGGCTATGATTCACTCTGGATGAGAAGCTCAAATACAAGCACACTGATATTGCGGAGTGATAGTGAATCGTGTTACTGATTGAGTAGACTTGCCCCAAGTGTATAGACTCAGAACAAGGGACTTCAGGAGTCTTACTAGTTTCACATTCGCTGATCCCTGTCAGATCACTCTTGAAAGTAGCACTCCTCAATCATGGAATGAGGTTTAGACATGCCCAAACTCACCACTGTGAATCTTCCAATGGCGTTTCGGAGAAAAGATAAGAGTGTTACTATCAGAGGAAGTACTCACTTCATCCCTCTCTCACAAATAGACATTAGAGCTCTTGCAAATCACAAGAATCTGAAATAGAGGCACGTAACTTCTCTCTTTGTGCCACACACAACCACTCCCACCCACCTCAGAGCTCATTCAGCATCACTCGAGAGAGCGTTATCGCTGTGCTAACATGGAAACAACGACAAGCATCTGAAATGATAGAGCTCCAATCAGAATCGTGGAAACTGGAAGTGATGATCATTCCCTCCGAATCACTTGAAATTCACACCATCTCACGTTACAAATCATCCACATCACATCCCCATTCAAATGAGAACCAAAACTGAATCACTCACAATGACAACAAAAGCATCAATCCTCCCGCAAATCTTCCTACCTCACCATTCTCACCTCATAAAATGCATTCAAATGTCAATTTCGCCCAAGAATCCCCATCAGCGGAATAACCCAATCCTTCGTCACTCCCCAATCCTCTTCACTCGAACTATCCCAATCAAATAATGCATATCCCCATTCTCAACCCCATTCCCAATTCACTCTCTCCCGCCCATGAAAATCACACCCCACAACTCCAATACAATCCACTCCCTTCGATAGAACCCCATTCAACTCCCTCCATTTCACTTCGATCCCTCACTACCAAGAAAACCCCAACGCATGCATAACAAACACCCCACTCACTCTTATCCCCAAACAGAATCCTACTATACACATCCTTATCCTTCCTATGCCTCTGCCTGAACAGCATTCTTCGATACGTCAAATACAGAACGTACACTGCGGCCGATACCACCAGCAGGATGAGAACCTACTCCTCACATACACCCTGCTTTTCCCACCTGGGTTCGCCTCTTCATCAGGGTGGATTGCAACACCGTGTCGCAAGCCTCTCCCAACAAGCACCTACTCCTCACCCCTCTCAAGCAATCCCACTTATACTGATTCGCCGACATCTTGGTGGTCAGGTACATCGCATAGATCGTCGCGAAGAAGATGATGGTAATCCAGACGAGATTCATCGTCATGCTCTCGGACCAGTGAATGCGGTACGCGATGCTCACCATCTTCTCATTCACGATCAGCTTCCACACCAAGACGTAGTAGCCCGCCACACGCATGTATAGCGTGTTTACAGAGCGGTCGTCGAGATGGTACTCCATCGGCTCACCCTTGTTCACGATGACCTGATACAAGCCCGTGTTCTCCCGATTGATGATGGTCTAGGCATCAACCACAGACAAAGAGCAAACGCGAAGCGGACAGGCAATATCCAGCTCACTCGCTTCCGTCACGTCTTTTGGAATGATGTACGACAGGGTGTCTTTAATGGATGTGAGAATCGACTCGGGCATCGTCGACGCAAGAATCTCAAACTGAAGACTACATATAACCCACTGCCTCCATCCCAACTCTTCGTTCTTCTCCGTGTCTCCCAATTCCTTCTTTGTGTAGTTGCCTCTCTTCGTGTCCGGCTTGAAACAAATGATGCTCTCCTCCTTGAGATTGTCGTACACGACGAACATGCAGCCCTGATAGTGCGAATGAAGGACATCTGTGGGAATACCACCACATGGATATGTAACGGACGGCGCTGTCCAGCTCCTTTCCAGCAACAACGCACCAGAAGGATCCAAACTACATATCAGTGTGAACGACGAATCGCACTGTCTCGCGCAAGCCGTCGTACAGCACTTTGGGGACGTCAATCGAAGCATCCTCTTCGGGTATCATTTCCAGCAAGGCGACCACGCTTTCGGACAGGTCGCAGTTCCAGCTGCTCTCGTCAATATCAAAACGGTTTGTTTTCAGTCCCTTCATAGAAAAGAATGTGTCTCCGAAGTGTGCAGTGTTTCTTCCGTCTTCTATCGCTCAAACAGCATCCCAGCATTCACGCAAGACACTCCGTTCCTCCAACAGGAACCATCGCCAGAAACGTGTTCTCTCTATCTTTCCATTCTATGACCCTGTCTCCATTCATTCACACCCTCCAAACGCCATTCCGACCACCCATCTCTAATTCCACGCTCAACGTTCTCCACTCGTCGTATCCCATCATACCCTTCCTACTATTCTGCCTTTACCTCCTCTTAGGAGAATCCTAACACCAGAGTTTCGTTCAAAACTGGTGCGCCAATCAGCTAACGCATATGAGAAGATGTTAGGAGAAGAGTGTTCCTCGCCGTCACATTTAATTAATCCAAAAATGGGTTTGTTGAAGAACGGAAGCATTCAGGATTGGGATGATGCTGCGCAAGCGAGAGCATACAGTAGGCGGTGGGCAGCGACTTTGATCCTAGTTCATAAGCATGGAGTCCTCCAATTCATCAACGTGTATAAGAAGTATATGAATCGGTGTTGCGACGAGTTGCGCTGGGGAGATGAAGTGGGGGCGGTGCATTGGCTTCATTCTAGATCGAGTGCAACATCGTTGTGTTTGACCACGAGCACAAGAAGGTCAGAATCATGCAGAAAGCACCCTTTATCATTGACAAGTTTGGTTCTGCAGAATTGAAGAAGACGTATTCCATTCGTTATCATCATCATGTGCAGTGTGAACTTTGAAGTCAAACCGGAGTATGGGTCCTACATGCTGGAACTGACGCCCGTTCATCCCTACAACCAGTACGCGTGCTCTCTGAACGGAATCGAGAGCAACATGAAGAACCGTCGTCTCGCTGTGAGCGAATTGCTCAAGGAGAATGAACACTTGCTGTTGATCCCCCACTTCCCCCTTCTGGGACAGGGCGACTTTGCGGCCATTCCGGGCGAAGTGCACGGCCCCGCTGCGGACTCGGACTATCTTCCCGACAACATAATCAGTCCTCATCCTCGCTTCGCGTAGTTCTCTTTCCCGTTCATCACCCACAGCGCCCTCACGCGGAACATTCGCAAGCGACGCGGAGAGAAGGTGAACATCCAAGTGCCCACCTTCCACGACACAAACACCACACTGCCCCCCACGATTCACATGGACGCCATGGGCTTCGGCATGGGGAGCTGCTGTCTGCAAGTGACCTTCCAGGCGGAGAGCGTGCAGGAGAGCCGCATGCTCTACGACCAGCTGGTGGTGATCGCGCCGTTGGTGGTACGTCGTGTCTGCTCCCCCTCACCCGTAGATGGCGATGACCGCTTACTCGCCCATCTATCGCGGCATGCTGTCCGACATCGACACGCGGTGGACCGTGATCAGCCAGTCCGTCGACGACCGCACTCCCGCCGAGCGCGAAGGCGTAGCCGTCACATCCATCATTCACTCTGTAGCCACATCGCATCCCGAAGAGTCGCTACGACTCGGTGGACCTGTTCATCAACCCCAACCCCAAGTACGACATGTACAACGACCTGGAGGTGCCCTACGACAAGGAGAGCTACGACGTGCTCATCGCGCAGGGCATCGACCCCATGTTGGCGAAGCACGTGGCACATCTCTTCATCCGCGACGCGCTGGTGACCTACGACGACTACGCCAGCAAGGACGACACGCAGTGCTCCGAGCATTTTGAGGTGGGCGCCGCGGCGGCGAGTCACGCGTAGAACATCCAGTCCTCCAACTGGCAGAGCGTCCGCTGGAAGCCCCCAACTTTTGGAGGCCCGGTGGAGGCGTGGCGCGTGGAGCTGCGCACGATGGAGATCATGCTGACGGAGTTCGAGAACGCGGCATTCACTGTGTTCGCGGGTCTGCTGTGTCGCGCGATTCTGTTCTACAACCTGGAGCTGTACATCCCGATGTCGAAGGTGGACGAGAACATGAAGCGCGCCGAGAAGAACAACGCGCTGCGCACGGAGAAGTTCTGGTTCACCAACTGCGGCGTGCCCAACACCGACCGCTCCTCCGTGTTCCACTGCACCTGCTGCACGTGCCCGGAGCGCATGGGCGAGTACACGATCCTCGAGATCCTGGAGGGCAACGTGAGTGGTGGCGCGTGGGCCTGACGCGTAGGCGCACTTCCCCGGATTCATCCCGCTGATCCAGGCGTACTTGGAGGTGATCAACTGCTCGCCGTGCACGCGGAAGACGGTCGACACCTACCTGGAGTTCATTCGCAAGCGCGCGGCGGGCGAGCTGAAGACGGGCGCGCAGTGGATGCGCGAGTTCGTGATGAACCACCCCGCGTACAAGCACGACAGTGTGGTGACGGAGGAGATTGCCTACGATCTGTGCAACCGGCTGGTGAAGATCAGCACGGGCGAGGTGAAGGAACCTTCTCTCCTCGGCGACGTTGTGATCGACAACAACGAGGAGGAGGATTTGACGCCCTGCTGCGATCGCACGATTCTGATCGGAAAGGTGTTTAAGACACCGGAAAAGCGGTTTAGCTTCTTCGACCTTGTGAAGGAGGCTGTGGAGTACCACCATATTGTATAGTTGCGTTTTTCTAGCTGGGTGTGTTTGTTGTTGCTGATCGTCCGTTGTTGCTGACTATTGTCTTACATGGTTGCTACTGAAAGCCATTGCTTATCCTAACTCTCATCAACGATCATCACCACAACTCACTTCTCCCTACACGAATAGAATCCACTCCATCACAGAAGCTTCTTCCAACAAAAAAGAACCTCTTCCATTTGAAACCAAGTCACAATTGGGTTTCTGAAAAGCGAGCATTCGATGTCCGAAGAGAAGATAGGTGGGACACCCCTCTCGCGCAGTTATGGCTAGAAAAGCGTGATTGTTCCAGTGAATCATCGAGCACGTCTTCAGTCCGCGTTGAATTGTACTCCTCATTCGGACGCTCCCTCATCCCCATAGCCGGAGAAATAAGCGCCCCGAATCGAGTGCTCGGAATTCGGTGCGAGACAGTTGGCATTCCACGCACCTCAAACACTCGAAGGAGGAGGAAGACGTTTTTACGCCCAATCTGCATGTAGATCCTTGTTGAATTGCCTCCAGTGTCTCATTCTGTAGCCTTGCGTGGTAGCGTGAAGGCGCATGTCACGGAAAGTGATATGCAGGGAAGCACGATTGACAGCGCATCCACCTTCCTGAGAGTATATCCTGTTTGCGATTTTGCTTGGGCGTGCTTCCCTAACCCCTACGAGTTACAAAGCCGAGCAGGGAAAGGAGCTGGAGGAGGAAAACATCATCGACGCGGCGATCGAGGACAAGGAGAAGCAATCGTACGTCGCCTCTCACAACCGTGAAAAGCACATGGAGGAGAGTCTGGCCGCGACAAATCCCATCACTTCCGTCCCTGAAACGGAGAGGGAAGAGGAGGAGGACGAGTACAATCCGTTCATTCCCTTCTTCTTCGTCACATGTAGCGTGATTTTGATCAAGAATCTCCCCAGCTACGATATGCTGCCAGCAGTCTACAGACAGAAGCGCATTCTCCCCCCAAAGCGGAAGGGAGATCCCGAATTCACTCTCGTTGTCATCTCTCTCTTCTCTCACGTGCAGGTTCTTGATCTGGACGAGACGCTCGTTCACTGTTCCATGGAAAAGACGCCAGGCGCCGATCTCGTTTTCCCCGTAATGCTCTCCTCTCCTGCTGACTGGGCTAGATTCACTATGAGAATCAGCGCTATTACGTGTACGCCAACATTCGTCCCTTTTTCTTTTATCTTCTGAAGACCATTGCGCCCTACTACGAAATCATCATTTTCACTGCTTCCCAGAAGTGGTATGAATTACCAGATTCGATGAGTGCTAGTTACGCAGACAGGATTCTTGACATTCTTGATGCCGACCAGCATCTGATAAAGTAATCGCTGTGGATTCGAATGAGGCGTAGCTACCGTCTTTACCGCGAAGATTGTCTTCTTGTCAACGACAATTACGTGAAGGACTTGAACGTGCTGAACCGTGATCTCGTGGCGCATTGTGATGGGCGTGATGCGTAGTCGAAAACGGTCATTGTGGATAACTGCATCAGTTGTTTTGGATACAACATTGAGAACGGTATCCCGATTATTAGTTGGTTCAACGACAAATCAGATCACGAAGTACTCGCTCTGAGGACTGATGAGGTGTAGTTATATAATCTGTCGACAGTCTTGTTATCATTTTTAAATCAGGAGGATGTGCGTCCTTCCATTGAAAAGCTGTTCCATTTGAAACGGCTTTTGAGCAGTTTTGAAGTGATTGCATGCGCGTGTTTGTTCTCAAACAGGTCTCTACAAGTACGCAACTTCGCTATCCTCTCTCGACTGCCGCTTCTCCGCATCGAGCGCCATCATCTCCACCTCTCCGCACTTCGTGCCAAACACCACGACGTCTCCATCGAAGAACCCACTCGTGATGGGATGCGCTGTCCTTCCCGCGACGAAGAAGGTCGGCAAGTTGGAATTGACTCGCAGCGTCATCACACCACAATCCGTGCAGAAGCACCAATACGCGCCATTGCAGTTCAGAGAACAAACGTTTCTCCCGTTGTGAACATTCCCTTTAATAGAAATGGGAGTGAATCGCGTGATGAGCAGATCGCTGAGGGAGCACTCGCAGAAGTACCATTTGTTTTCCTTCTTCGCCTTCATCACCACGCCAAGTTGATCGTCCTTCACGCACATCCTCTTTGCTTTGAAATCTGCAGACACGCTTCTTGCTTTGGATTTGGAGAAGAGTTTGGATGATTTGAACATAACGTGACTTGGAGTCACCAGAGACAAGGAGTGGTCGCCGGTCCAGTCCACCAACTAGGAATGAATGATGATTTGGAAGCCCACCAGCAGTCCTTTGGGACACGCAACGAGAAGCTTCTCTTCGTTCTCATATGCAATCGGAATCACGCTCTTGATGTGTTTCAGCTTCAGCTGCGAACAACCCAGCAATTCGCCTGAAACGAGATTGTACTTGAACACTGGACTCTTGCTGCAATGGACTCCAAAGCAGACAACGTCACCGTCGATATAGAAGTCCAAAATGGGACCACTCGCATGATCAGGCTTGATGCGTCGGATGCACTCCCCAGTTGCTGGGTTCCAAATCTAGTAGTAACCTGAAATGAAGGCAACAACCTTGATTCTTCCGGCGTGACTTGAGGACACGATATGACCTTTGTGCGTCGCGATGTGATGAATCCGACTCTTATGAGCGCATATAGTTTGAAGAACCGAACGGGATTTATCGCAGACCTATCCATGACAAGCGGAAGCACACACGTACGATGATCTCACCCTTCTCCGTTCCGATCACAACTGTGTTTGCATCCATTGTGCATATCGCTGTGATGGACGACTGCGTCAGAGACTTGATGGTTTGCGGAAGCGCGCTGTCCACTACAATCGTCATCCATTCCTTGCCATTCCATACACTGATCGTGATTCTGATCCGATTCTGCACTGCAATCCTCTATCGGTGATGGAGTGCAAACAATACCCACTCTGCATCATTGTATCCTTCTTCTGATTTTCCGATGGCTGTTCAATCTGACTGGTCGGCTCCGTCGATGCAACCGTCTCTGTTGTGGCATTTGGCGATTCTGTGCTCATATCCATCTCCATTTCTCGATAATCCGTATCCGCTCAAATGCTGTTGAAATCCGCAACAAAGGGATACGTGAAAGGTGATAGTGCCATCTTGAAACACCGCTTCAACCCCATCCCAGTACCACTTCCACTTTGCTCCGAACAAACATCACATGCAAAAGTCACTTCATGAACTCCTACAACGTCAAGGGATTCTCCTCCTCCTACTCCTATCCGCTTAACCACCTTCTCCAAATCCGCATCATTGCTCAGCTCTTCGATCAGCTCGCTCGTCGAAATCAGCATCACAATCTACCCATCACCCTTCCGTCCAGCGCCAACCGGTCGGTCCGCAGGCTTCATCCGCTTCGCATCCGCAATCTTGCAAATCCCGTTGTGCGTCAGCTGGTCCATGAGTTGGTTGAACTCCACGAGATTCGGTCGCGTTCCACCCACCACCGTCTTATGCACCTGCACGTACACCTCCTTCAGCTGCGCCGGCGTGACTCCCTTCTTCTTCTTCTCCTGCGCCTCCACCTCCTCCACCATCCCGCACAGACACGCCAGCAGCACCTGCGCCAGACGAGGAAGCTCTTCGACGCGGGACGCCTGACTCGAGCGGAAGAATTGGCGGAGGACGGTCGACATGCACGGGAGGGTGACGCACGAGGAGGCGGTGACGACTCCCGCGGGAAATGAGGCTTGGAGCGCGGCTTTGCAAACGTCGAGAAGACGACGCGCGTCGCCCATTTCGGCCTGTGGATGAGAGGTGAGGGGCGACACATACCACCTTCTTGGAGCAGAGCGCGATCGCTCCTGGCTGGAAGAGAGGGAAGGACGAATGCAAGGATTCGTTGCAGAGCGAGATGCGCTGCTCCAGGATGCTCTTGAGATCGGTTGCAGTGTAGGACGGGAAGACAAATGTCTCCGGCTTTTTGGCTATGCGTAAGGGAAGGAGAGAATCTTCACATTGACCAATCTTGAGAAGAGGCAGCGCCTTTTCCACCAAATCGATGCTGTTCGCAATTCCAATCACGATGATAACATTCGAAGAGAGATAGGGCCACTCGAATAGGTCATACACAATGCTGCGCTCCCTTGTGAGTAGCCGGTCAATCTCATCAATGCATAGAATCCTATACGTGACAGAGAAGCGAAACAAATACATAGGGGCTCTCTTGCGCGCCTTCTCATTCAGCAGACTCTCCTCCAAGTCCTGTTTCGCCTTTTCCCATGTTTGGTTCTTGTTCAGTATTTCTTTGCAAAGCGTAGAATAGATGTCCTACGCATCATCACAACTCAACACATCCACTTGATTCCGTTGCAGTGTCATTGCATTCACGGATACAATCTTGATGCGTCTCTATTGCTCAATAGCGAAACGGAAACCAACCCCCTTATCCTTCTTGAGGGACAATAGTAAGTGATTCACGAGAAGGGACTTTCCAATTCCTGGAGATCCGCATATGTAGAAGGATCCTCCCTTCCCATTCTTCAAACACCCCTTCATGAACTCCGTAATTCTCTATATCCATGACTTTGTTTGTATTATCACCTACGGCTGATTCCTCGGACCTGCACAGAATGGTGGACGGCTTCTTGGTCGTGTCAAACCACTCCAAGACGGAAGTCAACGGCGCCTCTTCCACATTCAATTGTTCCCTCTTCTGTCGTTTTGATGGTGGAGTCATTTGGGAAGAGAGGACAATTGAATGGTATTCTTCCCAGTTCCTGTGTATGAAGGAGGGTGTACATTGTGTGATGCTGGGAAGGAAGTGGGAGTGAGAGTGGGATTGACTTGTGTGATGGGGACTGCTATTGCGTTTTTCTTCATTCAGATGCAATATCAAATGCTACAGGTGCGACAAATACGTTCAAATCACTCCCTCGCAATTCCAATTCGGGAACTCAAATACTAGCTCAAGCACACTCATTTCGTCCCTTCCTCTTCAAATGCCATCAAGCTATAACCAAAACGGTAGTCATTGTCACTCCCTCATCCCTCCCCTCATACACACCATCCAATCCATTCTACGACTCGCACTGCTTGCAACCACCCCATTTCCACACTCACTGGAAGGATACTATTGTGCTCACAACGCAATGAATGGAGTGTGGTTTCTCGTCTCTCTAATCACTACGATTGTTTTCCTATTCCTATCCATTCGCGCTGCGTTTTCCCTTCATTCGCACAGGACAACGGTATTTGTGTCTAGGAAGGTTCCGAAGCCAACAGCCGTGTATTTTCATGGTACAGGAATCCAAATCATGCTAATCGGCGTAGACGCAAAGGAGTTTGTCAATTCTCCCCTCTTCAGCACGCTGGACTATGCCACGCGAGAGAACACGGTGAAGAAGTACCTCTATAAGGAGAGCCGCGTGATCTACGATTGCCTTCTCTATCGCAACAAGTCGAAGTGCTTCTCGTTCAACCAGAAGGAAAGCATTTACGCGAAGAAGGTGTACCGCACCGAGGACATGGTGATGAAGTATCCTCACCCGTATCACACGCTTCTCGACAACCCGAATGCCTGCGCGGACGATCCCTACATTGTGATCGGCAGTCCGGTGGGTCCGCGTCAGTTTGTGGAGCGCGTGGCCACTCGAGAGACGTGGGGAGGCATTCACAGCGTTGACGGGAAGAAGGTGATCCATTTGTTCTTCATGGGTCACGACGAGAACGACGAGGAGAACGACCGGATGATCAGGGAGGAGAACGACAGGTATCACGACATCATCCAGTTTGATATGCGCAACCACTTCATGAACCTGACGCTGCTCGCCATTCTGACGTACAACTGGACGGCCACCTACTGTCCTCATATCGCGTACTACGTGCGGTCCGACAATGACATGTACTACAACCCTCGTCTGCACATCCGCACCTTCCTCATGGAGGAGCGATCGCAAACGCTGATCGGCAACATCGTCACGGGCAGCAAACCCATCCGTATTCAGCAGAGTCGCTACTGGATGCCGAAGAGCGTGTTCCCGCGCAGCATGTTCGACCCGTATCCGTCGGGCTGCTTTGTGACGATTACGGGAGACGCGCTGCGGACGATCGTGGAAGGGAGCGAGAAGATCGAGACGATTCTGTACTTCGATGATGTATTCCTTGGCATGGTCGCGCGAAAGACGGATCTCACGCTTCTCACATACCCGGGGAATACACTGTTCTTTTATACCCAGGCGTTCAAGCCGGGTGCGTACGCGAAGATGTCGGCCGCGCATCGTTACGCGCCGGTGGACCTCCTCGCACTGTGGCAAATAGTTGATAGGTGAACGCTGTTTGCAACAAACACGCTACGCAGTTGCGGCCTGGGTGTTCTGAATCCAGCCCTTGTTACCCACCTTTCCGAGCGTTCGCTTGCACTCGGGACACTTGTGCGCACTACACCTCAAACGACCACCAAGCCCCTCACGCCTTCACCTTCAGTCCATACGGAATGGACACAACAAGACCCACAGCGATGCAGATGCAGATGACGGGAAGAGAGGAGTCTTCGACAATAAAGAGAATGACAACGATGATAACAATGACAATCCACAGGATCAAACTGATCGTGAAGGACCAACCCCTAACGCTATGCTAAGGATATTTAAAGACCCAGGGCCTATCTCCAATAATACTGGTTACGTTCTTCTTGCACTTCGGACAATACAGTGTCTGGGGACTAGAGATAAGCACAAATCAAGGCGACAACTTCTTTCCGAGCATCGCTTCAGTCAGATGCTCGGTTTTCGCCAACTCCTTCATGTTGAATTCGGTCGTTGGGATGATTCCGTCGTGTCCCTCCTCTTCCTCCTCATCCGAGTACGTGTACTCGTCCGAGTCTGCCTCCTTCTTCTCTGTTGCTACAGGAGCGGTCAGATTGTCGGGAGTCTTCACGCTGGCAGCGGTTTCAGCAGCAGGCTCTTGCTTTGTTTCCTCTTTCGGAGTCATATCAACAGTCGCTTCAGCGGGAGTCGGATTCTTTGCGTTACGTTACGAATGGGGATAGTACCACGGGTACGGGTTCCATGTCTAAAATCAAATATAAAATGCAGTGATCGAGTAACTTAAATGGAAGAAAACACAAAGACACCACCGAAAAGGGGCGATTTCATGCGGGCGTTTCATCGGAAACACATTTCCGGGTATTCTTCAACAAACAGGATTCACAGCTCATCAATTCTCCATAAACACTTTGGACGCGTCCACGAGCAGTCGGCACAGCACGGAGGAAGGCGCCTTGAAGAAGATGGTGCAACCGGTGCTCGTCATGTTCACCTCCATCAGGCAGTGCGAGCTCGTTCCCGCCACCTTTCCCGCCATAAGCGTCGTCTTCGCTAATCCGTGAACCCTTACGAAAGAGACATACCGACATCGTTCACGTCGACAATAGCCACGTGGAACATCTTGTTCGCCTTCTCGGCAAAGAGACGCGTGTTGCGCAGCGACGAGTGAATCTCCACCTTCTGCTCCGCCTTGTACGATTTCCACATCTCAAAGTACGCAGTCGCGGACATGGGCGTTTCTCGCACCATCTCCATAAAGCTGAACGGAATGTCGAAATCGAGCGAATGCGCGTCCTCGCTCCCCTCCACCTTGTACTCAATGTGGCCACTCAGCGAAAGCGAAGAGGAAGGCGTGGGCTTGTGGAAGTTCGTGCTGCCCAAAATCGTCACTTGTTCCTCCTTTCCGATTGTCGCCCACGAAATCGTCTTTCCCTCGATGGTTCCCTTGGGCTCCGTGACGTACTTCACGCCCAGTCCCTCAGTGTACTGCGTCTCCACCTTCACGTCCTTCAGCGCCTCGTTGCTCTTCATAAACACGCAGATCACCAGACTGCCGTCCTATGGGTGATGCCCCCACATTTTGCATACACGGTAGATGAAGTAGTGGGCGAGGAACACGTGGTCATCGTGGTTCATCACCGTCACGTCGCTGCACGGCTCCTTCATGAAGATCTTGTACGTGTCGCTCAGGCGGCAGTGCGACATGTCGATGACCTTCGGCTGCACCGGCGCGGCGGACAGCATGTCGAACATGGGCTCTGCCGACGGCGTCATCGCAGCGAACATGTCCGTAGGTTCTGCCTGGGGTGTTGTTTGGGCAACAGGAGCTGGAGCAGTTGGCTGAGCAGGCTGAACAGCAGGCGCTTGAGCAATTGGCTGAACAGCAGGCGCTTGAACAATTGGCTGAACAGCAGGCGCTGCTTGAACAGTCGCTTGAGCAACCACCGGCTTGAAGAAGGCACGCTGCTGGACGCGCTTCGGCTTGGCAACGGAGGGCGCGCCGCCCACGCCGCTGAAGAGCGCCGCCGCCTCCAGCGCCTGCTCGTCGGGCTCCTCAGGCTCCTTGGGCTCCGGCGTCGCGCTCTCCATGCCGTCGAACAGACCGTCGCCGCTCGTCTCCATGCCGCTGAACAAGTCCGCGCCCGTCTGCGGCTCCTCCACCGCCTCCGGCGCAGCCTCGGACACCGCAGGCGTCGCAGGCTTCGGAGGCTCAACGGGCTGGAAGCCGAACGTACCCTTCACGGCGGAGAAGTCGATGAAGCCATCTTCCTTCTTCAGCTCCTTCTCCGGCGCCGCCGCGCGCGAGGGCACAGGCTCAGGAGGCGCCTCGTAGGCCTCGGTGATCAGCCCGTCCGTCTTCTCGTCGTCGTCGCTCAGGTTGTGTTCCTCGTAGTCCTTCATGCCCGCCAGCCGGCCCTGCATCACGTACGAGTCCAGGAAGTGCATCTCCGGGTCGATGATCACCGAGCCCTCCGCCTTCTCGGGGATGGCAGCCAGGAACACCTTCGCACCGCTCTTGCACATCTCGCGGAACTCGATCGCCTGCTGCACCAGCTCCGTGTCGTGGCTGCGCATGCACTCCTTCACGATCTCCGACGCCATCGTCGGGATCTTCTGGCTCTGCGACGAGATCTTCATGAACGCGCCGATCAGGTAACTCTTCGTCTCGCTCGACAGCGCGGGACGCTTCCAGATGTCGCCCAGCACGTCCACAATCTGACTCAGCGACGGGTCCGTCGACAGATGCCCGTACTCGCCGAAGATCCAAATCGCCACGCGCAGCACGTTCGCCGGCGCCAGCGGGTCCACCACCATGTCGTACAGCTGCTTCACCGCCAGACAGCGCAGCTCCGTGTCCACGCGCTCGTCGCCCTGGCTCTCCGACAGCAGCTTGATCAGGTTCGACTCCATCGCGGGCTTCACCTGTCGACCGCCCAGCGCGAACACCTGCATCATGGTGTTGATGTACCAGGAAGGCTCGGGCGCGAAGCTAGGTGTGAGACGGCGACGACGCGCCTACCGCTCGGCGATGTCGCAGATCTTGTCGATAAGCTGCTCGCGCTGGAAGCGGTCATAGCAGTTGCTCAGCACGGAGAGGAACCGCTTGGCGATGACCTCGACGTTCTGCGAGTTGCACATGCGGTGCAGGATCTCCAGCGTCTACTCCTCACGCCCCACGCGCGCACCTACGCTGTTGCGGATGGAGATGTCGTCGTTCTCGAGACTCTTCATCACCACCATCTGCAGGCGGATCACGTACTGCGCGTAGTTCTGAATCATGTCCGCCATGCAGTTCAGGCCCAGGTACTTCAGGTTCATGTCGCGACTGTTCACCATGCGGTCGATCACGCACGCCGCCTCTTCCAGCAGGTCCTGGTTCGGGTAGATGTGCAGAATCGTGTGCACGCAGTCCGCGGAGATGGCGCACGAGAGGTGGTGGGGGAACACGCGGTCGGCACGACGCATCGCGTTGAGGATCGGCACGTAGATCTGCTCCGACGCACTCTGATCGTTCTCGCCCAACGCACCGAGGATCTGATCGTCACCTCGCCTCTCCACACTCACTCGAATCACCTTCATCTGGATCCAGGGCGCGGGGAGGTTGTCGAAGTCGTAAGCGTGGTCGAACTGGTCGCTGACGATCTTCATCAACAGCTCGGAGAAGAACGGCACGAGGTCCTTGAACGAGGACGGGTCCGTCTACGCCTCACGCCTCTCGCCCGACGCGACGATGATGAAGTCGTGCAGCACCGAGATGCACGCGAACTGCACCGAGATGTCGTACGTCTGGAGCAGGCGCCGCAGCTCGTCGCCCATGTCCGTGACGCTGGACGGGTCGAGCTGGTGGAAGCGCTGAAGGAGCATGATGGCCTTGCACAACACGGTCGATCTGGGGGTGACGTGCATCGGAGAAGGAGTACTCTTTGTGGTGAAGGGCTTGGTAGACCAGGTGAATCAATGCGGGGATCATGTCGACGGTGAGAAGCTGACTCGTCGCGATGAGAGCCGTCGCCACCTCCAAGTAGTTCTTGCTCTGGAGATCCTACGGGTGAGGGAGCCGTTCCGAGAGAACCATTTGAAGACGATTCACGATCATGAAGCGGAACTCGTGCTCAGGCGGGATGCAGAGCGCCGCAGTGATATATCCGGCCTTCTTGTTCACAATATTGGGGTCCGAGCACAGCTAGGCGTCAGGGAGAGAAAGAACAACGACTTCGATGGCCTTCAGATAGCCGAAAGGCGCTTCGTACCCGAGCATCTCGCAGTAGACCATGCGGATCAGCGTTTCCCGCAACTCGTTCTACAGTGAACAGCAACGAATACCGGTTACTCCACGCAAATCCTTTTCCTTGAAGCGCCTCTTCAAGTTGCCGAGTTCCGCCTGAATCACGATGTCTTCCTCCTACCTGTGAGTGCATTCGCCGGCACCACGCACTTCGTGTGTTTCGCACGCATTGATGAGACGGACGAAGTCGTTGAACGCCTTTGCGAGGATGGAAGACACGCTGCGACCGATGTTGTTCGTCATATTGGCCACAGAGTTCCCAAAGTCTCCGGCAGCCACCGACAATCCGTGTCCCACGTTGCTACCAAGGATACGCATTTGTCCGCTCAGTTCCTCCGTGTATGCCGAAACCTGTTCACCGACTCCTTTTGCAGCATATCCAATTGCACTCGCTGCGTCTAGTGTTGCATCTCGAATATTGTTTACAAAGTCCATCGATTCTCTTCTTTCTTGAAGACCTTCCTCAACTGTGTCTCAGTGAAACTCCCTCAATTCATTGCATTGCACGTGTTTTTCACTCTATGGTATTTCTACCCCTTCTGAAACACACTGGACGCATGAAACCGGAATGGGTGCGAAATGAGTGAAACGGGGAGATAACCACGGATTCAACTTCTACACTCCACCACCAGTGTAATCGGAGAAGTACAGCCGCGAATTCGGAGAGAGACTGAAAGCGCAATTCAGGTCACAGTTCTCCCGAAGTATGATCGGATTGCTTTACTTTGTATCGCTCCTCGCAGTCGGTTGCGCCTGTTTCGGTCTGTGAGGTGTAGTTGTTTCGCAGTGCCAACCCACGGCCGATGTGCCTGTTACGGGCAGTGATGGACAGACCTATGAGCATCCGACGCAAACATGCCCTGAATACACGAGTGGGAAGGTTGTGTACCGATGTAGGAACTATATGTGGTCCCTCATGAAGGAACGTTGTGTACCTGATGCTCCCAGGGACTTCGTCTATCCCTCCAGCGCGATTGTTCTGTTTGTGGGTGTGGAAATGATCCCGAGCGTGCCCACAATCAAGTGCTACGAGTGCAAATTCCTTCTGAAGAAGGAACCGGGAGAGGTGGATCCCCCCGTTTTGCCCGAGGGAATTGTCCTGAATGCGTCTGATGGTTCCCTGTCTGGGACGCCAACCTCGCTGTTCTCACAAAAGACCTACACGATTATCGCCCGCAACGATGCGGACGATGCAGAAGTCACGGTTGCCATCTCCGTTGTGAATCCCTCTCCAGACTGTTTTGAGCCTCTGTTCCCCTCGGATCGCATCTCGTTCATCCGCGATCGCCCGTTCGTCTATCCCGTGAACAAAACCCTTACATCGCTGCACATCCTGAACGGAACCCTGCCTCCCTCCACGTACTTCGACACTCAGAACTACATATTCTACGGCACTCCATCCATTGTTGGCGAGTATCCTATTCAAATCGAGTTTCGGCGTGGATCGTGTGAATTGAACACCACTTGGCTGACGCTGTCCATCGAAGACCCGTCCGCCGAGTGCTACGGAGACACGATTTACGGCTCGGATCGCGTTGTGTTCCCCGTCGACGCGTTCTTCGTCGTGCCCAGCGTCGTACGAGGCGAGAAGTATGGCGTGAAGCGAGGCGCGCTTCCCTCCTCTCTCCTTCTGGACGAGACCACGGGCGCGTTGTACGGGAAAGCCACTCAGAAGGGAGAGTTCCCCGTGTCGATCCGCGTTCTGAGCCAGTTTTGCGAGCCCAGGGACTACTCTCTCACGATCGTTGTGGAGGACTCGAAGAATGGCTGGCTGTGGCTCGGTGTGGGCGGTGTGGCTGTCGTGGTCATCGTGGTGGTCCTGGTGGTCGTTCTCTGTTGCTGCTGCAAGAAGAGGAAGTCGACGATGAGAGTGACCGCTCGATTGGATCTCTATCGTTGTTTGTTCTGACTCGTTAACAATACTCCCACGCACTTAACAAACAAACACGCCAGAAAAAGATACCGTTCTGAACAGCCTGGATCCCATCGTACACGACGGTCGTCAGCTTGTTGCACGCGTCCTTCGACTACCCATCACACATCCCCACACACTCCAACTCGCACCAGCATGCCCTGCGCCGCCTGCGACTCGCTCAGCTCGGGCGTGAACCGATTCTTCAGCTTCGTCAGCGTGTCCGGCAAGAAGCAGGGCAGTCCGCTGTCCGCCATGCAGTTCACCAGACTGCTGATCTCGCTCCAGTACTTGCGGATGCACAAGAACGCCTCCACCGTCAGGTCCAGGAACTCGCGGAACGGGTCCGCCGTCTCGCTGCCGCCCAGCAGCTGGAACATCTCCTTGCTGAGCTTGAACGCCGCCGTCTCGAAGCCCATGTTGCCGCCCGGCGACGTGCCCAGCAGGAAGCCGAAGTCGATGTGCACCAGGTTGCCCTTGTTGTCGATCATCAGGTTCCCGTTGTGACGGTCCTTCACCCAAAGAATGTAGCACGCCACCGCCTGCTGTTAAGACGCTCGCATGCCTCCTGTTCAGGATATGTAAGCCGCGGAACTGCGGATGAAACGGCGCAGCGCCATCTCGTACTCCTCGCCGTCGGGACGACCGAATAGGGACTATTTGTGACAATCCACTCTCGCACGCACTTCGTAGTACGACTGCAGCGTCTCGAAGCCCTTCTTCCCGAGGTTGTCGCGGGAATCGCTATTCGGGACCTATTCTCACATAACACCCCAACCCCCTACACACTCAATAATGCCTCCCATCGCCTTGTTCTTGTCGCTGGTACGCGCCGGCGTCACGTTGTACACCATCAAAGGAATGTCGATTCCTTCCGACTCCCAAATCACCTCCAGCAGGTGCATCACCTGCAGCGCCAGCGTGTCCTGCCGGCAGTCGTCGTACGCCTTCAGGATCACGCCCATCTTCAGCTCGGAGGGACGCTCCTCCTTCACCGCCTCCTCCACGCCGCGCATCGACAGCGCGGACGACGACTGCAGCAGTCGCGAGGACGAGCGGAGCGACGCGCACGTCGTGAAGGTCTGAAGCCGCTGGATCGAGATTGACGAATCCACCGTGGAGCTCACGCGACTACACCTCAGCACCACCCCTCGCGCGTACGGCGTGTAGAACGAGTTCAGCGACTTCTTCTCCATCGCCTTCCGCGCGCTCGGGCGCTGCACCAGATTCTACGCCTCACGCCCGCCTCGCTCCCCCACGTAGCTGCTCCTCACGTCCTTCTTCATCTCCAGCAGCTTCACCGCGCTGTCCGGACCGTCCCAGCGCTCCACCGAGAACATCAGCAGGTACGGCGCCTTGCCCGCCGACTGCATGGCGGCGGTGGTGTCGATCAACATGTCCGTGATGTGGTACTCGGGGTTGGTGGGCAGGTACAGGAACTTCTGACCGATTCCCTCCTTCATGTCCTACGCCTCAGGCGCCCCCACTCCCCCAACCTTTAGATACTGCGTGATCACGCCCTTGCGCTCCTCCTTCTTGTACGCCTTCGCCAGTCCGCTGATGTCGATCAGTCTGTTGAAGAACTCGAACTGCTGGCTGTACAGCGTCGCCTGCGCCGGGGTGAACCCGCTCTTGATCCGGTCGATCATGCCCTGACAGATGCCCGGCAGCGTGTCCTCTCCGGGGAGCTACGGGTTACAGCGCTCACACACAGACCACTGGATTGGCAGGGAAGCCGTGGTGGTCCTTCTCTTTGATCTCCGTCTCGCTCTCCGTGATCAGCGCCCTACGCGTGAGGGGCGACGCGCGCAACGCACCAGAGGAGCTGATGCGTCAGCAGGATGTTCCGGCTGCACAGCATCAACACGTAGTCCTGCAGCTTGCCCGTGCGGTCGTGGCGCAGGCTCTGGACCAGCTGCGGCAGGTAGAAGCAGAGCGACTCGGGCGGGAACTGGCTCATGGCTTGCGTCACGAACGACAGCACGGACGGGTTCACCATGGGCGGCGCCGGCTGAAGCGACTCCGACGTGTTTCGCGACATGCAGGAGAGGATCTATGGGTCGTGCGCGCGGTGAAGGCGTACGGTGGGCAGCGAGGGCGTGGACCAGTAGAGCAGCCAGGACTTGTCCGGGTCCGTGTAGCCGTAGATCTACCGCTCATCGGAGAAGGGAAGACGCACGTAGTCCAGCGCGCAGTCGGGACAGTGGAGGTAGGCGTCGGGGTGTTCGCAGACCATGCGAGCCAGCTAGCGGTGAGAACGAGAGGAGGAGAGCACTTCGCTTCGCAGAACGCTGATCTGTGGGTACAGCTTCACGATCTTCACCGTACATTCGGAGGAGTGGCTGCGCGAGAGCAGCATCACGTCCTTCCACTGATTCACCGTGTACGTGTTGGCCTGCGTCGTGTACACTGTGGATAGCTACGTCTCAACCCCATGACCATCCTGCACCACTTCACGCGCAGCCTCCTGACAAGGATTCAGTTGCAGCACCAGACGCTCCATCACGCCGCGAAGCAGGATGAGACACAGCTCCTCGTACCGGATCATCGACGAGCCGTTCGTCGACGTGATCACCGACAGGTGGTCGGTCTGACGCACGGACTGCGAACTGCCTTGGAACGACTGCGTGTCGAAGACGCCCGCGTTGCCGGAAGGACTCTCCTTCACCGCCATTCCGTTGCGCTTCTCCAGCGAGGCGTAGAGGGCGGAGTAATAGCCAAGGTTCTCCTCCTCCTGGAGAGGCTCTGCAGACTCCATCGCAGCGTTCTTCTTCGCCTTGCGCAGCGACAACACCTTCTTGTTCTGCGCGTGGATCTCGTTGAAGCGGTCGAACAGGAACATCATCTTCTCCACCACGCTCTTCACCACCTCCGCGTCCATCTCCTTCCTGTTCTACGCCTCACCTCGCGCCGCCTCCGCCCACCGTGAGCAGCACGTCGTAGTCCTGGTTCTTGTACACGATCAGGTTGATGGTCGCCATGAGGATGTTGCTGTAGAACACGTTCAGGTCGCGCTCCGTGAACAGCCTGTACTCCTTGCAGCTCTACGGGTTAGGCGCCGGGATGAGGCGGACTTCGTAGCAGTTCCAACAGCACATGATGAACTCCAGACACGCCGACGACGCCAGCGTGTCCACGCACAGCTCGCTCTGGAGGCTGGAGAAGAGCGTGGAGCCGATCTCGCGCATCTAGTCCTCATCCGCGCTCCCAGCAGCTACGATGGAGGTGTAGCGATTCTCGTAGGCGCTCATCACCTCGTTGAAGAACACGATCCACAGGTTGTGGCACTCGCACTCCTCTTCCGAAATGCGGCGACAGCGCAGAGCCGGAGCGAACGCCGTGACGCCGCACAACTCGCGGAGGAATGTCGGCATGGCGTAGAACACGGACACCTGCGCCAGCGGGCGCTCGCGCGAGCTCGTTCCGTTCTCCTTCATCTCCACACAGCGACAGCAGTGCGAACACAGCGACGCCTCCTTCACGGGCGGCGCGCTGCCTCGCAGGCGCACGGGCGAAATGCTCATCTCGTCCTCGTCGCCCTCGATGATGCGGTCGAGGTTCACCGAGCGATCGGTGGAGAAGCGGTCGCGCGAGGGGCGCACGCGCTGCTCCAGCTTCTCGAACACACGGTTGCAGTGGCACCCGCAGCAGCAGCCGCGCCTCGCGCCCTCGTGTCGAATGCCGCCCTCGTACCAACGATTCGCGCTGTCGCGCCAGCAGTCCGACACACAGAAGATGCCGCGACCCATGACGCGCGTGACCTGCCAGGCACTGCAGATCTCGCGGAGAACGTAGCCCTAGCGTCGAGAGGAGCGGTCTGCCCTACGTGGAAGAGCGGAATCTCCGCTAGCATCCAGCGCCACACGTCGATCGCCTGCTTCATCAGCGTCTCTCTACGCCTCACGCACGGCGACCAGTCCCACTCCAGGAGGAAGCTCGGCAGCCAGCAGACGATCTGGACCACGACCGTGTCGACGGACTCCCGCTCCAGCCAAATCACCGCCGCGCACTTCATCAGCAGCTCCTCGGGCGTGGTGTCCTCCAGGAAGTCGACCGAGAACGCCTGGAAGGACATGCTCCGACTCGCGCGCTCCACTATACATCACCGCACCACGGCAGGGCTACGGGAGGAGGAGTCCTGACTCTGGTTGGTGTACTTCTTCTCGATCATCCGCGCCATCTCCTGCTTCAGCTCCTGCACGATGGACGTCATGCTCGTCGTCTGCAGCTTCATCTTCAGCACGCCGCTCCAGTACGAGATCTGCGAGTTCAGTGCTACGCCTCACGTCCGCTCGACAGGCCTACAATGCACGCGACTGGAGGCGAGGAAGTCGGTGAAGGGCGTGTAGTGCTTCTTGATTGACTCGTCCTCCATGATCAGCTGGTAGATGAAGGAGAAGACTTCGGGCGAGGCGAGGCTACGTGTGAAGCCCAACACGCCGCACACACTTCTGGATGGTGATGAGGATCTCCTCCTCGAAGCCCGTGTTCTCGCACTGCATCCAGATGGACAGCACTTGCTTCACCTTCGCGTACAGGTCGTTCAGCTCGTCGGAGCGCAGCGGGAGCATGAGGATGTAGTGCAGCGGCGAGTCGTTCTTCAGCACGCGCAGCTCCTTCGTGTCCAGCGTCACCGGCATGCCCTCGATCGGCCCCAGATTGATCTTGATGGTCAGCAGACACTTCATGAGCACGTTCAGGCAGTACGCGTTCGTCTTGAGGAAGGGGAAGGACTCCAGAAGCAGACAGATGTAGCGGAGCGCGAGGTCCTGGAGAATCACGTAGCGGTGGCACAGCTGGACCAGCAGGAACTCCATGTGGTCCTCCAGAATGCTCTCCGTCCACTCCGACCGCTCCTGCGCCTTCAGCTGCTCCACGAAGTCGTCGAAAATGGTCTTCAGGATGCCCATCATCACGGAGAAGAAGCCGTTGGTGGTGTCGCGGAACGCGTAGAAGTAGCTGAAGACGCCCTTGATCGTGCTCAGCTGCCTCGCGCGACGACTCTCCACCTCGTACACCGTCAGCAGGAACAGCGCCATCGTGTGGCCCAGCGACGCGACGTCGCTCAGGTACTCGGGGCCCAGGCGGTTCGTGAGCGCCGCCTTGATGGACTCGGTGATGGTGGGGTTGGAGCTGGAGGAGAACATGGCGGACAGCTCGATGTCCGTCTCCACGTCCATGAAGTGCTGGTAGAACAGCGGCGACTTGGACGCGAACAGCGTGAGCGACTTCTCCGCCGTGTCCGACCACTGCTCGGTGGACAGCGACTTGATCTACGCCTCAGCGCCCATCGCGTCCGCCTACCGACACGAGGTGGAACCACATGTCGAGGTAGTTCTTGATGATGCCGATGTCCACGCTCTCCTGCGGCTTGTACGGGTCCCAGCGACTCTCGACGGTGGACAGCACGTGGATCAGCGACTCGCTGATGCGCCACTGCAGCGAGTGCACCTCCGTGGTCTGTGACCTGACGTTAAGCAACAGAGAATCGCCGACGTGTTCAGAACGCTCCGGCTGAGCTGCGAGCACGATATCAAGAACTCGTTTTGGAAGGAACGTCGCAGTTCCGCCGATTGCACGCCGTTCATCAGCTGCGTCATCGCCTCCAGCACGCCGTCAATCACGTACTGGTACTATGGGTGACGCAGCGCGCTCGTCGCAACGTTCTCCAGCTTGAAGTTCATCAGCAGGCCCGTGAGCAGCTGGTTCACCTCGCGTTGCCGCTCCTCGCCGTCGGCGATCGCGATCTTCACGAGACAGGGAAGGACCACCACGCACGGCGTGTCGCCTCCCAGCGCGCTGGTGAGGATCTGAAGGGTATTCACGTGGATCTCCTTGTTGTCCACCGAGTCCATGATGCGCTCGATGAGAGAGAGAATGAGGTGCGTGTACTGCCCCACCTCCGACGCGTGCTCCTGCGACGCCGCGGCCACCAGCACGGGAATCGCGCGCTCGATCTCGCTCAGAATGAGCTGCGTCGTCGTCTCGGTGGAGGGATCCAGCGTCAGACTCGCCATCTCCGTCTGCACGATCACGCTCATCAACTCAACGAAGCCAGCCACGACCTCCTCGTGTCTCCAGATTGCTACGCGTCACGCCCTGCGCACAGCCTCACCGTATTTGGACGTGCAGCTGTGCTCGATGCGTCGCTTGTTGAACCGCTTCTTCACCACCCCGCCGCTCTCCAGCTCGCTGCTGATAGCGGTGCTGGCGAGCAGCTCTCGGATGTCAGGCCCGCACTGCGGGAAGGACTCCAGCATCAGCGGACACAGAAGCGACAGCGACTTGAAGCACCTGACCGCCACGGCGGGCTGCACCGTCTTCTCGCGACAGGCGCTCAGCATACAGTCCCAGAGGCGGTTCCACACGGAGGAGCGCTGCTCGGGGAAGAAGAAGGAGGACGCCTCGAGGATCTGGACGCACGCGATGGTGAGCTGCGGGTGCGAGGGCTTGGTCGTGATGCTCACCGCGTAGTCGTGGAGCGTGGAGAGCGAAGGCAGGATCAGCTCCATGCGGACGGTTGAGAACTACGGTGGAGAGGGGAGAGGGGCCGTACGCGAAGCGTCGTGAAGATCCGAGCCTCGATGGCGAACAGGACGGCGAGACGCTGCGCCACCTCGACGTATGCACTTCCGCGGGAGTGATCCACTAGATGTGAGGCGATCAGCACGATTGGACGGAGCTCCTTCAGTTTCGTTATGTACTGGAGAAGCGTGCTCGAAAAGGGGATGAGTTTCTCGTGCGGGAACGGATACTCTCCCTGCCAGAGAGAAAAGGACTGAAGAACGGCAAACAGAAGAGGCTCCTTCGTCTGCTACCCCTGAGCAACAACGGGGAGAATTACATCCAAAAACAACTGTTTCAAGACGGTCTCAAGGAGGGTGAAGATCTCCTCCTGTCGGCTGCGAACCGCTCGCGCGATGCTGATAAGGGACTAGAGTTGAACGGGTTTACAAGGGATACTTTCACGTACTCAGACAGAATGAGGTAGTCCGCCTTCTGGATGCCCGTCGTGATGTAGAAGGGAATCTTGGAGACTGCACGATATATCACTGTGAAGAATTCGTTGTTTACTCTAGGAATGACAACAACACCCCTCCCAAACCGTCCATCCATCGTGAGGATAAAACGAGTGTATGCCAACACGAGCGTAGATTCCCGCTTCGACGGAAACGGGTACGATTCGTTCTCCCTAGTCATGAAAAACACGAAGAAGAGCCACGGCTGAAACGGGCTTGTCGTATCCACTTTGCAGAGAGAGAGGAAGCGCTTTTTCAACTGCTGGTTCTGCTCGGAGTGAATGGGAATCAACGACGACAATCGGTTGACGCTCGCCGAAAACGCCGCGGGATTCAGTCTGTATCCCGGAGTCACCAAGAAGGACTTGCTCATGCTTTCCTTTGCCTTTGGGCGAAAGAGAAACGGAAAACACGGCGATTTCCGTCACTGCTTCCAAGAGTCACATTCCATCTCCTGCAACTACTTGTTGTCGCTTCTGGAATCCTCAAATAGGATCAAACACACGGTCGTGCATCGTTTCTTGGATTGCGAAACATGTCGTTTGTGGACCCAGAGGATCAGCCGTTCGATTCCACAGAGGGTGAGGGTAGGATTGGTGGCTGGCTTATGAGTCAGTGCGACAAGAGGGAAGCGGTCAACGCAGAATCTCAGACTCTCCCCGTGCGAGCCTGCTAAATGAACACAGCTCGGAGGACCAGGCCTACGCGAACGAACCCTTCTCGCCGAGAGCAACGATGGATAGAAGTGGCTGCTGTTGTGTATCATGAGATGTAGACATGAGAAGGAGTCTCAGCGAGTACCGAAATTCGATCGAAGGAGAGATACCATCGAGTTCATATCCTGTGTGAATCCCAAGCTCGCTTCTTGACCAAACTAGCGAGTTGAACCCGTGCTTTGACGAAGACGAGAACGGCGGTTATACGGAGGAGCAGTTGTCCGAAATCGCCCTGGACACATTCGATATCTTCAACTCCACAAAGAGATGTCTCAGGAACATTCCCGTTCCTCCTGACAGCTCGCTAACCTTCTTCCTTCCGCCCAAAGCGCCCGGCGTTCCTTCCCACACGCTTGTCCTGGATCTCGACGAGACGCTAGTTCACTGCTCGTTCGTGAAGCCGGAGCACTACGATATCATGTTCACCGTTTGCCATTCCCTCCCTCTTCACCGTAGACGCCGAGCTACGACGAGGACACGGGCCTGCAGGTCGAGCGCATGGTGTACCTGAGCTTCCGGCCGTACGTCTTCTTCTTCCTGGAGGAGATGAGCAAGTACTACGAGATCATTCTGTTCACCGCATCGCAGAGCTCGTACGCGTCGCGGTTGTCGGTTAAGGCGTAGGTACGCGAACAGCATCGAGCGGATCCTGAACAGCAAGAAGAAGCTCATTCAGTTTTTCTTTTCGTCCTGCTTGAGTGTAGGTACTGCCTGACACGAAAGGACGTCACGTTTCTGAACGATTGCGATCATTACAAGGATCTCAGTCGATTGAACCGCGATCTTGTTCCCTTCTCTCGTCGTTGTCACTCGTAGAAGACTACGTTTATCGTGGACAACACGCCACTCGTCTATTGCTACAACGTGAACAACGCGATTCCAATCAGCGCTTGGACGGGCGAGGAGGACGACAAGGAGGTAGTTCTTCGCATTTCTCCTCACGACCTAGCTGTTTACATTGACGGAGTTCCTTCGCGCACTCGCCCACGTGCCGGACGTGCGCAGAGTCATTGAAGACACTTTTCAGATCGAGAACCTCCTCCAGAACAAGAGCATTTCTGTGAGGGACGAATTGTAGTCACGCTTTGTTGCCAACAAACAGAGAACTCAAAAGAACCGGTGCAGCTGTCTTCGGTACTCTTCAAACGCACCGAACCACAGCGCACCTCCCAGCGAAATCCAAAGAACGCGAGGAGTCACGCCAGCAAACAATCGACGCCAGCCCTCTTCTCGGACGAGATTTCGGAGCGTCGCTCCAATTCCAAACCGCTTCTCTTTGGGCAAATCCGCGGAGAGCATAATTCGCGTCTTCAGCACATCCAAAGGGCATGTCAGAAATGCGGACAGTCCTCCCGCTATGAAACCCATCGACATATTCTCGTACCAATACAGTTCTTTTTGTCTCTACGAATCAGCATGAAACGAGATGGGCACCGAGTGGCGAAGCAAAACACGTTTCTCCTCTTCATACAAGAGAAACTAGCGTTTAAGGAAAGAGAATGCACTACCTCAATGATGTCAAACGGAATGTCGCGCAAAAGCAAGGAGCCGTAACCCGAATACAAGGACCGGAAGCCTCGCTCCTTCGATATCTCCATGATCGCTTTTATCGGATTCGAATAGCCCCGAATTTGAATAAACTGCTTCGTTACCTCAAACGGATTGCGGATACTGGCTGCCACGATCTCTCCAAGCGTAGCAGCAACCATTTCGCAAAACGGAAAGTACCTTGGGTTTTGATTTGTCTTTTCTTGCAGAGATGTCTTCACCCTCTCGTAAATCGTCCAATACATAGCAGAAGCCGGAACGGATCCGAGTAAAATGGTGCCCAGTCCATTGAATAGTCCTTTATATCTCGAAACAGTCACACTTCCGTTCCTAGCTTGAAAACGGCTAGCTCGTAAGATACTATCGAAATGAATTACGTTTTGATTGTGTCCAATGGAAAGATGATGCTGTCCACTGTCATGCCACACAGCGCGCCCGATAGCAGGTTCTCTACCAAACAAGGAAATCACTCTTTCACACCTAGCGAATCCTTCATGCTAATATAGTTGACGGTCATACAGAAAGAGAACGGTTGTGGAACAATCAAATGAGTTCAAGAGCACTACAGGAAGCTAAAGGGACGCTTCGGCTGAGAACTTTGCTGCGGACGGTCATCTCTCCGCTGCGTAAACAGAGGGTTGCTCGCTATCCCCGAATTGTCCGGTTTTGGAGGGTAGGACGCTTGGTAGTAGGGTTGGCTATATGACGGATTGTAGGGTTGCTGGTAAGGCTGAGGGTAGGGTTGTTGATAGGGTTGTCCATATGGCTGTTGATAGGGCTGTTGACCATAGGGTTGTTGATAGGGTTGTTGATACGGCTGCCCATAGGGTTGACCACCGTATGGCTGACCATACGGCTGCTGATACGACTGCTGATACGACTGCGGATAGGACTGACCGTAGGCATACGGAGACGCATTCACCCTCTTCGCAGAACGGTCCTCCTCATAGCCGCGCTTCGTCACCGCCCTGCACGTCACACTCCACTCCACCCCCTACGCGCTACGACGCAGCTCGCGCACCTCGCCCGAGCCCCACGTTCTCTCTTTCGGAGCCTCGACGCCGTGGATGTAGCCCAGGTCCGAAATGTCCATGCGACGATCCAGCGGCGGCGCCTGCACCACGATGTCCTCAGGGAACAGCAGCTTGGCTGGAGGCACGGCGCCCTTCAGCAAGTGGGAGGAGTGCTTGGTCGCGGGCGGCATCATGAAGTGCAGGAACAGGCACTGGTTGTTGATCACCTGCGGGAACGAGCCCGGAGGGTCAGAGAACACCGTTTCGTCTATGCATCAGAGGCACTCTCAACAACAACAGAGAACCGGGTCGTCAGCGCTCTGCTCCACGGCTCCAAAGATGGAAGACACCTTGGGGTCGCGCAGAATCAGCGTTTCGTTATGTCCCTTCTCAAACTGGAATCCGAGCGGATTCAGGCGGTGGATCTACTCGTAACTCCACCAGTCCGTGCCAACGCAAAGCAGCTCCACGCCCACGCGGTTGCGGTAGATGTCCTCGGGCGTCAGCTGGCTCATCACGCTGTCCACAGCCGCCGTCAGACGGTCCTGGTCGATGAAGGAGATGAGCGCGGTCCACAGCCAGCGGAAGGGCTTCCCGTTGGTGTCGTAGTCGATCTGCACGTCACTTCGCTCGCTCACACCCACTCGCTTCGGGTAGAAGTCCTTGATGGGGCTGTTGGGACTCGTCATCAGCTCCTGCATCGGCTTCGGCAGCAGGTACGCGCAGCCCGGAGGCTGGTTCGCCATGAGTTGGTCGAGCGGACGGAACGCCTTGCCGATCTTGAACACCGCGTTCTTGTAGTTGAAGCGCGCGAGCGTGAAGGCGCAGGGGGCGTAGTGGTAGGGGTAGAACCACTCCCACGACGGAACACCACGATAGTAGTACTGCATGACCCACTGCAGACCCTCCACGTACTTCTGTGCGATGTCCTCGTAGAACTGCGAGGTCAGCTTGTGCGTCTTCCCGAACTTCTCCTGGTAGTAGCGCGACTGCCAGCCCTCTTCGCCCATGCGCACCGTGTCCACCACGTCGTCGTTCTTGTTCATGTCGTAGAACTTCTTCGCCACCTCCAGGTTCAGCCTGTTCATCAACACGACGAGGAACACTCACTTCTTCTCGCTGCTCAGCTTCTCCTCCTCCGTCAGGTGGTCGAACTCCGCCGTCTCCTTCGCCTCCACCTTCTTCTTCTCCTTCTCCTCCTTCGCGAAGAGCGAGTCGTTCACGGCAGACAGCAAGTCGTCCATCTCCTTCTTCTTGTCCTCGTCGAAGCCTGCCGCCTTGTCGAAGTCGTCCTCGTCCTGGTCCAGGTTGATCTCCTCCTTGTTCTTCGTCGCCATCTTCTTCAGGTCAGGCGCCTTGATCAACCCCTGAACGCTGATGCTTCGTGACCGCTTCCGGTACTCGTTGTCCAGCTGCACCGCTCTATCCATCACGCGACCGCCACAACCGTACCGTCTGCGTCTCAGAATCTCTCCCTCGATCTTCGCCAGCTCGTTGAAGATGAGGTGCGCGCGACGCAGGTTCACAATGCCTCCTTCGCTCGTGAGGTAGCCGTCCATCGTGGGCAGGAGCGACTTGTACAGGTTGAACAGCAGGTTCAGCCCACCCTCGCGGATCTCCAGACAGGGCAGGTGCGGCAGGAAGTCGTTGCCCACGAGGAAGCAGAAGAACACGATGTCGTCGATGATGTTCTCGAAGTCGTACGGGAAGCGAATCACGCGCTCCAGGTTCTGGAACTCGCCCTGGAGGTACTCACGGAGCACGGGAAGGTGGAGAATCTGCAGGCGCTGTTTCATGTACTTGCTCTCGCGACCCAGCGCACCGCGCGGTGGCGGCGCCTTGCCCTGACACTCGGATGCCCTACGCGTCACGTCTGCACAACAGCAGTACAAATGACCCTCGCTGCCGCAGAGAATGCAGCGCGCCACCTGCTTCGACGCCGCGATGACCTCTTCTCGAAGAATGTAGAAGTGCTGCTCGTGCGTCGCCAATCCCAGCATGATGAGATCCGCGTCCAGTCCGTGAAGAATGTGGCTATTCATGACTCCCTCTCCCAGTCCACCCACACTGTGTTCGGGTTGTAGCCAGGCTGCGCGCGCTCGCGGCGGATGTAGTCCATGATCTTGTGCTCGCCCTCTCCCGGTACTGTGCCGTCGGAAAGAATGACAGTCAGTCCCTTCCAATCGGGATTGTTGGTGAGGCGATCAGCGATGTAATAGCGCAGGTTCTTGCACACCTTCATCATGAACTCCGTTCCCGGGGTGATCTGGTTGGAATCCCAAGAACGCGGTCGCTTCGGGGGAACATGCAAGCCATCGGCAAGCAGCTTCGCTCGCACTTCGTCCTCGGCATCTCTCCGATCCTGTGACTCCTGATCAATGAATAGAATCATACACGAGCACCTGAAACGCACTGAAACGACGCGAGCGCTGCTGGTTCATCTTCGCACGCGGCGCCACTCCATCCACAGCCAAGTACAGCAGTTTGCGCGGTCTCACGAGCTCCACAAGACGATCAACATACCTACAGTAAAGAGAAGGACGAAACGCATACAGAAAGATGTTGTTGAACATATCGTCGTCATTCAGCGGAACCTTGTCAAGATTCTCGTTGTGGCAACAATTGTGAATAACACCGTTCATATCAATGTAGAAATTGTCGAACTCAATTCCGTTTGGGTTCGGTTTCGATATGTCCGGCGGAATGTACTGTCCATCGATAAAACTCCCCATCTCCTCGACGCAGTCGGTAATCGACTTGGGATACTTACTAATAAGCCATTTAAATAGAGTGGGAACACCCATTCTGTCTGGCCTTTAGTTTCTGTTCAAAGTCGAAAACAACCGAAAACGGGGGTTCTTGTGGTATTCCACTATCCCTTGGCTGGGAGGAGAACGCCATCTGCCCATCGAATACAGGAGAAGACAGAACAAATGAGCAAGAACAATCCAAGCATTTACACGGACTCCGACAGCGACGACTATTTGGACGATGAGGCTTTCTTTACGGTAAATGGAGCTGCAAAACGATGTAACAACTAGAAAAACTCAAAGTATGCCGATTTCTTAAACGATATTCAACTGGAAGGCGGTAATTCTCAAAAGAGAGAGTGGGTGGTGCTATCGTCGAATCATTGTGCAGAAAGAAAGAGGAAGAGAGTGACAAGGAGGAGGAGTATGAAAGGGCCCCGAGAAATGTTACCTCTCTCATTGCCCGTGATGACTAGACGAGCAACGCAGAGCCTGACGAGTATTTGCCGACATTCATGGAGGACGGCTCGATGAGAGTGACGAAGAAGCAAAAGGTGGAGAAGAAGGAGGAGGAAGAAGAACCAATGGAAACGGAGCCCGAAAAACCGTTGACGAAGCGTGAACGGAAGGAATTGAAGAGAAAGGAGAAGAAGCAGGGAGTGGACAAGAATGAGGACGACGACATGGCGTTGCTGGAAGGAAGTGCAGAGGAAGAAGAGCCGGAAAAGAAGGAGCTCACGCCAAGTCGTTTTCACTCCAAAGAGCTGACGATTAGAGGAAAAGGCAGCGCAGAAGGAAGCGCACTACAAGGAATGTCTCACTCAGATCGCTGTGAATTGTGAGATGATTCTGGAGAACCCGGACAAGGGAATCTCAAGACGTCGCAATGAGATCTCTCCGATGAACGCCGTGCTTCAGTTGTTGAAGGACGAAGACTACCGCATTCGCCAGGTGGCGATGCTGTCTCTGATGAAGGTGTTTAATGACGTTCTGCCGGTAGTGGCAACATCACGCAATCACGCGTAGAACTATCCGATCCACATCGCGACGAAAGAGGAGAGAGAAGGGCAGTTGAAGAAGGAGGTGAGGAAGCTGCGGAACTACGAGGAGAGTCTGATGACCTTCTACACCGTTTGTCTGAACACCAATCCTGAGTGGTAGAGTTACGTGAAGACGCTCGTGAATACGTGCAAGAACAAGAGCGAGGACAAGAAGCAGGAGACGGTTCTGGCCGTGAAGTGTCTGTGCAACCTCCTGATGAACCATTACCAGTTCAATCTCGCCGATACCGTGTGCAAGGCCATCATTCCCTTCGTCGCCTCCAAGTGCGCTTCGGCTCTCTTGCTCACGTTTAGAGACGAGGAGATCACGACCATCGTCACGGACTGCTTCAGCGCCGTGTTCAAGGGCGACGCTCAGGGCAGCATCACGTACAGCATCGTCAGTCAGATGGCGGCGATGGTGCGCAGCAAGGAGAACAAGGTGCCTCCGAAGACCATCCAGATGTGCGCAACGATGGCGAGGTGTGACGAACAGATTCCTCTCGCTGCCGCTGCGCGAGGCGCTGGAGGAAGGTGACGAGTTGGGCGTGAAGTCGAGAAAGAAGAAGCGTCTGTCCGAAGTGTAGGGGAAAGAGTGGTGTGTGAGTCGCAGCGACAAGATCATGATGGAGAGTGAAGGGCCCGATCCCGCCGTTTACAAGGCTTTCCAGAAGGACACACTGCAGGAGGTGCTTCTGACGTACTTCCGCATCCTCAAGTCGCCAGACAACGCCAAGCTCATCCACGTGGTGCTGGAGGGTTTGGCGAAGTTCGGGCATTTGCTGAACTCTCGCATCATCATCGACTTGTTGCAGATCCTGAAGGAAATCATGCTGAAGAACGAGCTCTCCATGGAGAGCACGCTGCAGTGCGTGTTGGCCTCCTTGCGTCTGTTGCAGGTGGTGGTGGTGACATTACATCATGCGTAGATCGTGAGTAGCATCATCAATATCGATGAGGGTCTGTTCATCACGCGACTCTACAGCATTCGATATGACTTCATCCTGCCCCAGAACTACAAGTACATTCCAGACTATTTGGAGTGCATCGACGTAGTGGTGTGAGAACGGAATTATTGCGTAGCTGTGCTTCCTTGAGAGGAAGGAACTGCTTCAGGAGCGTGTTCCGTCCTTCGCGAAGGCGCTTACCACTCTGGCGCTGCAACTACCAACGAAATACGCGCTTGCGTGCATCAGTCTATCCAAAGGTATCACTCACTTACGAGTATAAAGAATAGCCTTGCTCATTCGATATCCCGCGTTCTCTGCACTCGTGGACAACGAGGAGGGACGCAGGATCTCTGGCATGTACAGTATCGAAGGCGACGATCCAGAGCAAGTCAATGCACACGCGGCAACGCTCTGGGAGTTGCGGCTTCTCAACCAACACTACGATCCCAACATACAGCGCTCAACCACCGAGTACAACCTAGACAAATCCATGCGCGTGGATCAACGATGGAAAGAAGTATTGAAGAAAGACTATCAGCACAAGATATTCGACACGAAGCAGTCAATAACAAAAAGGAAATCACAAAGCGGCGATGATATATGATCCAATGTTTGCACCACACACAACACAACACAACGTGTGATGATGGTGCGAGAAGATGGTCAATACGATTCAGCGAGTGACTTTGATGAAGATACATTAGCCCTTATTTCTGCTCGAGATGGAGACAATTCTGATGCTGATGAAGAGACAGAGGTAATGGGAGCTGAAGCTGCTGATCAATACAAGAGCTTAATTACACAACGTGTGTTGAGTGTGCAATTGAGCAAATCTGAGCAAGATCAACGCCACAACCTGTTCCAAACACGTGGTGTTGTCAAGGAAAGAGCTATACGGATCATCATTGATGGAGGGAGTTGTAATAATCTGGCCAGTGTTGACATGGTAGAGAAGCTTGCACTTCCAACAAGACAACGCACACATTCATATTACATCCAATGGTTTGAGAGTTCTCGCAAGATCAAGGTAACAAGAACGGTACACGTGCATTTTACTATTGGTACATATTCTGATTTTGTTGATTGTGATGTTGTACCTATGCAAGCTTGTTCTTTGTTACTTGGTAGACCATGGCAATTTGATAGAGAATCTGTTCATAATGGCAAAACTAATCACTATTCTCTTATGCATGATGGAAAGAAAATTGGTCTAAAACCTATGACTCCCGAACAGATTTTAAAAGATGATCTTGCTAGAGCTAGTAGAGCTAAAACTGAGGAGAAAAATAAAAGTGAGAATCAGATTGTTGCTGCAGATTTTATACCACCAAAGAACACTAAATCTGATTCTAAACATGCTACTGAAATTCGTTTGAAGAGTCCATGTATGCTTGCAAATAAAATTGATATTGTTGAACTAGATGTA